>Ga0163150_10000089_pt1 | contig 158499 bp, 131 predicted proteins | sample OliLakLV19P2IB_FD_148628 | JGI IMG/M metagenome (GOLD analysis project Ga0163150, IMG submission 148628) | Freshwater microbial mat bacterial communities from Lake Vanda, McMurdo Dry Valleys, Antarctica - Oligotrophic Lake LV.19.P2.IB | ecosystem: Environmental > Aquatic > Freshwater > Lake >... | reverse complement strand
CAGCGGCCGTAACCCGCCGCCCGCCCCCCGTTCAAATATTAGGCCCCAGCGGCCGTAACCCGACGCCAGGCCTCCGCCATTTTTTTGGCCGTGTATGGGTCCCCAATCAAGTTGGGGATGACGAGGGTGGTGGGCGTTGGCGTACCCTCAGTTATTCGGCGCGCCGGCTTCGATCCAGTCACGGACCAGGTCGATCTGAGCGGCCGATAGCGTGCCACCAAGCGGCATCCGGCTGCCTGTGATGTTGGTGCCCGAGATCTTACGGAACAGGTAGCTGTTGTCCGGGTCGTCCGGAGTGATCCGGCTGAGCGCCGGGTTCTGGACGCTGGCTACGTTGACGATGTTCGCGTAGGCCACGCCGGCGCTCAGGTTCATCCCCTGCTGCGGACTCGCGCCGGCATGACAGCCGGACACCGCGCAGCTCGCATTGAAGATGGCCTGGACCTGCGAGAAGGTGACTTCGTCATCCGGATCGGGATCGACGATGGCGTCTTCTTTTTCGCAGCCGGCGACACATACGAAGGCAAGCAGGACGAGTAGCGATGGGTAAAACCGCATAGATGGAGTGGGGGTTGGTTATTAAAGTTACAATAGGCGCCACCACCCGTAGAGACACGATACATCGTGTCTCCCCGATACATCGTGTCTCCCCGATACATCGTGTCTCCCCGATACATCGTGTCTCCCCGATACATCGTGTCTCCCCGATACATCGTGTCTCCCCGATACATCGTGTCTCCCCGATACATCGTGACTCCCTCGTAGGGCCACGATACATTGAGGCCCTACGAAGGAATTTATGCAACGCCTATCGATTCAGAACACGGTAGATGTTAAACCCGAGGCGAACGTCGCCGTTGAGCAGGTCCAGATCGCCGCCGCGGAGGTACTGGTCGGCCGTGAGGCCAACCGTATTCGTGAGGATGATCTGGAATACGTGACCGGCGGTGGCGATTTCGAAGCCGGCGCCGGCGGTGTCGAACCGGATGTCGTTACCAAAGGTGAGGGTGCGCGTGTAGCCGGAGACGATCGGCGTCCACTCCGCCACCACGGCCATCCGGTTGTGAAACCGCCAGCGGCCGCCGAGGCCGACGGTGACGAGCAGGTCCTCATCCTCCACCAACTCCACCGGGTTCGTGGTGATGCCCGGCACCACCGCGATCCCAAACCGGTCGCCGATGGCGTGGGTAAGCGCCAGCTGACCCGTAAATTTCAACGCTTCGGGGCGGAATCGGTCTTCACCCGGCCGGCTCTCGGACACCCAGTTGCCTGTCGTCGTCAGGTTGATGCCTACCGGCCAGCCGCCGGCCTCCTGGGCCTTGATCTGATACCGGCCGTAGATCTCGACATTGTCGCCGACGTTGCTGCGGGCGATGCCCAGCAGAAGCTTGTCGGTAAACGAGTACCCGAGGTGCAGGTAGATGATGCCGCTCCCGTCCAGGCCGAAAAGGGCGTCGTAGCCGTCGTTGATACGCGGGTTGAAGCGGTGCGCGATGAGGAACAGGAAGTTGCCCTTCGCCAGCGTGCGATCCGTGGGTATGTTGATCACCTTCCAGCTGGGGAAGGCCAACGGGGTGGCTTTCGGGGCTTCGGCCTTGCGGGCTTCGTCCACACCGGCCATCCCTATGATCCACTGCTCGATGAGCCCGATCTCGTCCGGCGTCAGCCGGTCGCCGGTCATCGGCATCGGGAGCCCGATGATGGAAGGATCGCCTTTGATCTTGTGCACCAGATAACTGGCGCTCGGATTACCCGGCGCCACACGCTTTACATCCGGGCGCTCCATGCTAGCTTCGTCCACGATGGAGGCGTAAAACTGCGCCGGCTCGAGGTTCATGTTCATCTGGGGGATCGGGGCGCTATGGCAGCCGACCGCGGTGCAGGAGCGGGCGAAGATCTCGGAAACGCGGGCCTCAAGGTCGGCCGGCTGGGCGAGCGCGCGCGTAGGCGCAAGGGCCATCACTAGCAGAAAAGCAAACAATAGGGCCGCCATGGAGGCCGGCGAAGTGCGAGCAGTACCAAGGGTTTGCATAAGTCCCTGACAGGAGTTAGAGGTAAATGTGGAAGTCGACTCCCCCGGCGGAGCTTCGTCGCGTCGGGAAGGAAAAGCAATGATCAATACGTGCTTCAATTCGATACATGCGGATACGCTCGCGGCATCTCCACGCCGATTTCTATGTACCTGAGCGCGGGAACGTACCTATCTCGGCGGAAGAAAATGTGGTTCAACAGGGAATCCCATCGTCGAGAGCCGCGGTCGCCCTTTTACTTTCCAATCTATAAGCGCTTAATACTCCCTTCCAAGGTCGACCGGAAACGTGGGCGGCTGGCCGGCTACCGCACGGCGATAATCCTCCACTACCTGATGCGCCGCGGTGGCGGGATTGGTGATGCTGGCGATATGCGGGGTGACACGGATGTGCGGGTGCTTCCAGAACGGGTGATCGGCCGGCAGGGGCTCGTGGGTGAACACATCGAGCCAGGCGCTGCCGAGCCGGCCTTCAGCCAGCGCGTCGAGCAGGTCGGCGTCGACGAGATGACCGCCACGCGCGGCGTTGACGAGGCAGGCGCCGCGCGGCAGGAGGTTGAACAGCTGCCGGTCGAGGATACCGCGGGTGCGGGACGTGAGCGGCAGGAGGCAGACAAGAACCTGACACCGGGGCAGCATCGCGTCGAGCGCGGCGTCGCCGGCGAACGTCTCAAAGCCGGCGTCCACCCGGGGCGTCGTACTCCAGCCGAGGACGGTGTAGCCGAGGGAACGGAGCACACGCGCGGCGTCCATGCCCATGGCGCCGAGGCCAAGGATCCCGACCGTCCAGTCGCCCGCCGGCGGGGCGGGTTCAGGATCCCAATACCGAGCCGCCTGGCGGCGCGCGTAGCCATCGAAGCCGCGGTGCACGGAGACCACGGCGCCGGCCACATACACGCTCATGCCGGCGACGAGTTGAGGGTCGACGATGCGGCCGTAGACCGGGCCACGAGGGAGGTCGGGATCACCGATGAAGTGGTCGACGCCGGCGCCAAGCGAGAGGACGGTCTTCAGCTTCGGGTAGCGGTGCAAGGCGCCGGCCGGCTGTTTCCAGGCGACGGCGAGGGCGACATCATCCGCCGGCGCGTCGTCCGGCCATACCCGCATGTCGATATCGGGCGCAAGGGCCTGCAAGGCGCGGCGCCAGGGTGAGAGATCGCGGTTGGGGCAGACAAATACGAGGGCCATATGGGGGAAATCAATCGCTGGTTTCTCGCCCTCCACGCTGCGGCGTGGAGGCGGGCCGGGCATCATCCAGGCGGGCCACTTTTTCCTCGAGGCTGTGCAGACGCGCCAGCATCAAGATGAGCCCGAGACCCAGCGCCAGCGCCCCCAACACGGCGGCGAGACGCAGCGCGAGCAGTTCGGAATGGGCGAAGAGCGCGATCCACAACGGACCGATAGCCAGCAGAAACGGTACCAGCCGGCCCGTGCGCTGCAAACGTGAGTCGGAGGGCGGGTCTTTGGGTGAGTCTACCATGGGATGTTGAATCGATGGGCCGAGGCGGCTCCCTTTGGATCGTTCACAAGGCACAGTACAGCATTCGGCGGGCAATTCCTAGATTCTGCCATATTCGTGCCACCCCGATCAGGCCAACGGGCCGAGGCCGAGCATCGCCTGCAACCGTGGTAGATCGCCCTGAACTTCCGCGGCCCCGGCAGGGCTGAGGCCGGCGAAGACTACGCGGCCGCCGCGTTCGGAAAGCGTGACGCTGAGCGGCGCGTCCAGGCACTCATCCACCCGGGGGATCATATCCTCCGCTCCGGGTGCAAACAGCCGGGCAGACGGACCTGTCAGGGCTTCGATTTCGAGCCGATGGCGCCGGTCCTCGGCGACGACGCGCACGCGGCCCGGCTCGATGTCGAGTGCGCGGACGCGGGCCCCCGTGTAGGTCGTGAATCGATAGAGCCGGCCCTCGTGTCGCAGGCCAATGATTGAGCCGCCAAACGTCGTCCCCAGAAACGGGATGATGGCGATGGAGGCCGAGACACTGGTGCCGGTTTCCGGGAAATGATTGCCCTGCATCCACACCCACGACGCCGGAAAATTGCGCCCCCAATCCTTCTCCGTGTACCCCCGTCCGCCGGTGAAGTCGATGGTTTCGCGGCCCAGATCCAGCGTCCCCTCGATGCGGTGGTCCATGCTCACGACGCCGTGGAAACACTCCATAAACGGCACATACGCGTACCATCCCATGACGCCCGGCGCGCGGAGGGTGACGGGCCAGGGGGAAAGGTCGGTGAACACAAGCTCGCCCCGCCATGGGGTCGCGCCGGCGAGGTCGAGCGTCAGGCCCTGCGCCGAAAATCGATTGGGGCCGATCTGGATGGAGAACGCCCGGGGCGACGCGCTGAAGGCCTCCATCGGATACCGCTCCATCGCCACCTGCCCGCTCGCGCCATCTACCGTCATCACAAACGCAAACCGGTTGTCGCCGCGCCGGCTCATGAAAACACCCGGGATCACGGCCAGCGTCCGTCGGCCGGCCGGATCCACCAGCTTGTAATACCACCCTTCGAAGAAGCTGCGCGTAGCGCGGAGGCCGTGATAACGGTCGGGATCGAGCCAGGGGGCGGGCGGCATAGGCAGTGGGGCTGGGTATCGAAGAAAGCCGGCCGCGGGATACTTTGTTCCTCTGGATCCTTTGATCCACAGGATACTTTGATTCATTGCGGCGTAAACTTCCTCACCTCACGTTGGATAGTCTTGAACCTGAATTCCGCCCCCAATTTCCCGCGCCATGCTCCAGGACCTCCTCACTCAGTGGCAAGTACTCGGTCAGGCCTCGCCCTTCCGACTGGTCGATGCCCGGCTCCAGGTGCACTGGGCGGCCCAGGTGGCGGCGTCATTTGCTCAAACGCACGTCCCGGCGGAGCCGGACTTCAGCCACACGAGTTTTGAAGGGCGGGTCGATTCCGGCGTTTTTCGTTTTGTCACTCGGCCCGGCCCCGCCGGCGTCCGCGCCTCGCTGCGGGTGGGGGACCTCACCCTGGAGCTGATCGACGCCGGCGACCGCTTCGTCGATCGGCTCCATCTCCACGGCCGCACGCTCCACGAGGCCTACACGTGGATGGCTGACGCCGTGGCCGGCCTCACGGGCGATCGGACGCCGCTCGTTCGGCTCGAACACGACCTGCCCCATCACCCCGTGGCTTCCTCCGATCCGTTTACCTACAACGAGATCGCCGAATTTGAAGCACTGGAGCGCTGGTTCGGCAATGCCGACGCACTCCTTCGTCATATGCGCGACACCCACGACCCGTGCCGGCCGATCCGGTCCTGGCCACACCATCTTGATAGCGCGTTTCTGCTCGTGCTCGACCCCGATGCCGGCCCGGAAGCGACCCGGAGCGTGGGCATCGGGATGTCACCTGGCGACCGCTCGTACGCGCAACCCTATCTCTACGTCAATCACTGGCCGCGCAGCACATCCGATCGGCTGTCGACCCTGCCCGTAGGCCGCTGGCACACGACCGGTTGGATGGGCGCGGTGCTTACAGGCGATACGCTCGTGGCGGCCGGTAGCGCGGCGGCCCAGGTGGACCTGGCGCTTCGTTTTCTCGATGCGGCCGTCGAAGCGAGCCTGCGTCTGCTGCCGGAGGACTGACCGCATGGAGATCACCCGCGAGGCCATCGAGGCGGCGGCCGGCCGGATCAGGCCCTACATCTGGGAGACCCTTATCGAGCCGTCGCCAGCGCTGGGCCGCGCGACGGGGCTCGATGTATTTCTGAAGATGGAATGCCTGCAGATCACCCGCTCGTTCAAAGTCCGTGGTGCGCTCAACGCGCTGATCCAGCTGCCGCCGGAAGTCCCCGTCATCACCGCGTCCACCGGCAACCACGGGCTCGCCGTTGCCTACGGCCTGGCAACGCTCGGTCGGCAGGGTACGATCGTCCTCCCCGAAACCGTCAGCCCCCAGAAACGCGCCGCCCTCGATGCGATGGGCGCAAGGATCGCGTTGTACGGGACGGATAGTGTAGAGACCGAGCGGTTTGCCCGGGAAGAAAGCCGGCGCACGGGCGCGGCCTATGTATCTCCCTACAACGACGCGGCCGTCGTGTGTGGGCAGGGGACGATCGGGATCGAGCTGCTGGGCCGGCTCGGGCGGGTGGACTATGTCTTTGTCCCGGTGGGCGGGGGTGGGTTGATCGGCGGCGTCGCAGCCTACCTCAAGGCGGTGCGGCCCGAGACGCGCGTCATCGGCTGCCTGCCGGCGTATTCGCCCGTCATGATGGCATCAGTGGAAGCCGGCCGCATCCTGGATCTACCCACGCAGCCCACCCTCAGCGACGGCACCGCCGGAGGGATCGAGGCGGAGGCGATCACGTTTGGCCTCTGCCAGCGTTTCGTGGACGATTGGGTGGCCGTGGACGAGTTGGCGATTGCATCGGCCATGAAAGGCCTGTTCGAGGAGCACCGCGTGGTGGTGGAGGGCGCGGCCGGCGTCGGGGTGGCCGGGATGCTGGCGTATGCGGAGGCGCGCCGAGTGCCGGCCGGCGGCCGGGCCGCCGTCATCCTGTGTGGCGGCAACATCGGGGCTTCGTCGTTTCTCGAGATCGTGCGGCGGACGATGTAGCCGGGGTGAACATCCCTGTGGAAAATCCGTGAGGGACGAACCAACCGGCCGCGCTGGCGTTCATGAGGGGCTATAAATACAGGGCATGGAGGCTGGCAATGGCTTCCTGGCGACCGGCCGGCAGCGATGCGAGTGGTATCCACGGCCTTCTTATGGAGATGGAATGATCGATCAGTTCGTAGCCGGTCTACTCGCCGGCCAGCATGTCGTAATCACCACCCACGTGCGCCCGGATGGCGATGCCATCGGCACACAGCTGGGGCTGGGGACCTTTCTGCGCAAGCTGGGCAAAACGGTTCACATGATCAACAGCGATCCGCCCCCGATGAACATGGGCTGGTTGCCGGGCATCCGAGATGTCCTCGTGTTTGATCAGACGATCGCCCAGCGTGAGATCATCGACCGGGCGGATGTGATCGTGGTGGTGGACACCAACGCCATCGATCGGGTGGGGCAGATGGCCGGGCCGATCAAGGGCAGCTCGGCGAAAAAGTACCTGATCGATCACCACACCGGCCCCGAGCAATGGTTTGACGCCACGTACGTCCGAGACACGGCGTCGTCCGCCGGCGAACTCGTGTACGAACTCATCGCCTATCACGACATCCACCTGATCGATGCCTCGATCGCCACGCCGCTGTATGCCGCGATCCTTACCGATACCGGTTCGTTCCGCTTCAGCTCCGTGACGCCGGCCGTGCATCGCATCTCCGCCGAATTGATCGAACGCGGGGCGCTGGAGCCGGCCGCGATCTACTCCGCCATTTACGAGACCCGCTCGGCCGAGAGCATGCGTCTCCTCGCGCTGGTGCTCAGCACCCTCACGCTCCGCTACCAGGGCACCATCGGGTACATGGTGATATCGCAACGGATGCTGAACGACACGCGCGCGAACTCCGAAGAGGCCGACGGCTTTGTCAACTACGCCATGTCGATCGACGGCGTCCGTGTAGCCGTCATGTTTCTCGAGACGGCCCGTGGCATCAAAATAAGCTTTAGGTCCCACAGCGACGCACACGTCCACGAGTGGGCGCGTTCGCTCGGCGGAGGCGGTCACCGGAATGCGTCGGGAGCTTTTATCGATCGCCGCTCGCTGGAGGACGTGATCGTCGAGACGATCAGCCGGGCGCCGCGGTACATCGACGTGCCCGACGAGACCGCGGACGGAAAAGCCAGCCTTAGCGAGGACGATGCTTCGTATCTCACCTCCCTCCAAGCCAGTAAGTCGTACAGACACCGTTGATGAAAGTATCGGTCACCACGATTCCCTTTAGTGAACTGGATGTAGACCTGCTCCTCGTGCCGGTCTCGAAAGACGATTTTACGGAGTCGGTCGCGGCTCTGAAGGCGGCGTTCGGCGAGTCGGTCAGCCGCGCCCTGTGCGATTTTGACGGCGAGTTGTCGAAAAGTGTCGTGTTGTATCCGGAGAAGGCTCGCGCCCGCCGGCTGGCCATGATCGGCCTGGGCGACAAAACCGCCGCCGACACCGAAATCATCCGCCAGATGGCCGCCGAAGGCGCCGCGATGGCGATCGCCCGTCAGGCGGAAACGGTGGCCTTTGTGATCCCCAACGCCGGCCTGGACCCCGAAACGACCAGCCAGGCGCTCGTCGAGGGCTTTGTGCTCGGCTCCTACCGCTACGAACATTATAAGACGCAGGAAGAGGAGAAGACCCGCGAGATCCAGCGGCTCGTGCTCCATGTCAGCGACGCCGAAAAAACCTGCCGGCTGGGCGCCGAGCGCGGCCGCGTCATCGCGGAATGTGTGATCACCGCGCGCGACCTGATCAACCTCTCCCCCGACGAAAAAACCGCTACCGCCCTCGCCCGCGCCGCCGAAAAATCCGCCAAGAAGTTTGGATATGGCGCCTGGGTGTGGGACAAGGTGCTCATCGAAGAAGAAAAGATGGGTGGCCTGCTCGCGGTCAACAAAGGGAGTGTGGAGCCGCCCACCTTTACCGTCCTCACCTGGGAGCCCGAAAACCCCGTCAACCAGCGCCCGATCGTGCTCGTGGGGAAGGGGGTCGTGTTTGACACCGGCGGCCTGTCGCTCAAGCCGACAAAGGATTCGATGGACTACATGAAGTCCGACATGAGCGGCGCCGCCGCCGTGATCGGCACCTTCGAGGCGGTGGCGAGGCTGGATCTCCCCGTGCACCTGATCGGCCTCATTCCGGCGACCGACAACCGCCCGGGCCTGCAGGCTTACGTGCCAGGCGAGGTCGTCCGTATGCACTCCGGCGCGACTGTCGAGGTGCTCAACACGGACGCCGAGGGCCGCATGCTGCTCGCGGACGCGCTTTCCTACGCCAGAACGTACAAGCCCGAACTCGTGATCGACATCGCCACGCTGACGGGCGCGGCCGTGATCTCGCTCGGGAAAGACGTCGCGGCGGTGATGACCAACGAGGGGGAGGGCGCGCAGACGCGGATCGAGATGATGGAGGAAGCCGGCCAGCGGAGCGGCGACCGCGTGCATCGGATGCCGATGTATGCGGATTTTAAACGGGCGCTCAAAAGCGACGTGGCGGACCTTAAGAACGTCGGCGGCCGGGAGGCGAGCTCGATCACGGCTGCGAAATTCCTGGAGCATTTTGTCGACTACCCCTGGATTCATCTGGATATCGCCGGCCCGGCCTTTTTGCACGAGGCGAAGCCCTACCGCCCTCGCGGCGGCACCGGTTTCGGCGTTCGGCTGCTGGTGGATTTCCTCCGCACGCTGGCCAGCCCGAAGAAACGACGTTGAGTGAACGACGCTTATTACCTGGATCACCTGCGCCGAATGCGGCGCATGAACGATAGATGTTGACATGGAACGTCCACGGATAGCCGTGACCATGGGGGATCCCAACGGGATCGGACCAGAAGTGGTCCTGAAAACCCTGATGGACTCGCGCATATTGAAGTATATCGACCCGATCGTGGTAGGTTCGATAGCCGTCATGCGGCGCTACGCCAGGCTCGTGCCGATGCTACCCGAACAGATCCGCGAGGTGAGCGATCTCGACGATACCTCGCCGGCCCAGGCCGGCATCCGGGTGTACGACGCCTTCGGCGGTCATGAGCCGGTGATCCAGCTCGGTGAGATCACCGAAGCCGGCGGCCGCGCCTCCATGCGAGCCGTAGAAGCGGCCGTCGATCTCTGCCTCGGCGGCCAGGTGCAGGCGATGGTGACCGCCCCGATCTCGAAAGAGGCGATTGCGATGGCCGGCTATACGAACCGTGGCCACACCGAGTTTATCGTCCAGAAAACGGGGGTGAGCGGGCATACGATGATGATGGTGGCCGACCAACTCCGCGTGGGCCTCCTCACCGAACACGTGCCCCTCGCCGAGGTGCCGGCGATGGTCACCGTCGCCGCCATCGGGGATAAACTGCGCCTCATGACCTCCAGCTTGATCCGCGACTTTGGCGTCGAACGCCCGCGGATTGCCGTGCTGGGCCTGAATCCGCACGCCGGCGACGGCGGGCTGCTGGGCCGTGAAGAGATGGAAACCATCCTACCGGCCATCGAGGCCGCTTGCGAAGAAGGGGTCCACGCCTTCGGCCCGTTTCCGGCCGACGGCTTCTTCGCCATCGGCATGTATCGCAATTACGACGGCGTCCTGGCCATGTATCACGATCAGGGGCTAATCCCGTTTAAGACCCTGGCCTTCAGCACCGGTGTCAACTACACCGCCGGCCTGCCGATCATCCGGACTTCGCCGGATCACGGGACGGCGTTTAATATAGCCGGGAAGGGGGAAGCCGACCCCGGAAGCATGCGCAGCGCGGTATTTCTGGCGCTGGATATCGTCCGCCGGCGCATGCGCGCCGCCACGTAAATCGTTCACGGCCCAGGGCGGGAATCGGCGATTTTCCGGGCCGGCGTATCTGACGTGTCGAATCTACCCGTACATTCTCTTTATATCCTCCAACCCGGAACACACGCTTCTCCCCATGCACACGCCGGATCTCGTCGAAGTTGCCCCGTATAGCGCCATAGCCCGGGGATACGATCTCATCATGGAGCATGTGTCGTACGAATACTGGGCCGCCTTCACGGACAAGGTCCTCCACGAATTCCATCCGACGCCGCGGCGGATTCTTGAGCTGGGGTGTGGGACCGGGACGTTCGCCGTGGCGCTTCAGCCGTTGCGAGACTACGATTATGTCGGCACCGACCGGTCCGCCGAGATGATCGAACAGGCCCGCGTCAAGGCCGAGGAAGCCGAGGTGCCGGCGCGTTTTGAGGTACAGGACTTCACGCGTTTCCAGTGCGACGAACCCTTCGATGCGGCCGTGTTGCTGTACGACGGGCTCAACTACGCACTGGACGCCGCGTCGCTCGAGGCGTTGTTTGCCTGCACCTTTGATGCACTCAAACCAGGGGGACTGTTTTTCTTCGATCAGAGCACGCCGGCGAATTCGATCAACAACGAGGCGTTTTTTGAGGACGAAGGGGACGACGACGATTTTTCGTACGTTCGCGGAAGCCACTATGACCGCGAGACCCGGCTACACACTACGACCTTCGAAGTGTATGTCGACGAGCGCGCCTACTTCGAGCGCCATGTACAGCGGGCCTATACAATCGACGAAGTCCGCGCGCCGGTGCTCAAGGCCGGCTTCGAAATTGTCACCACGTTCGACGGATTCACCTCGCAGGCCGCCACGGAGATATCGGAACGGGTGCACTGGATCGTCCGTCGGCCGGCCTGAAATATCGGCGAGGCGCCTCTACGATCGTGTGCATCGTTGCATGTGATGCTTGATAGTTCGAAACTTACGCCCCTTGAGCGCCATTAGCGCTCTTTTACGACGCCAATCCCGGGTTTAATGTGATCGAGTTCAAAAACGTATCTGTCGCGTACGAATTGCCGAACGGGTTACGGCGTTCGGTGCTGGAAAATGTCTCCCTCCGGGTGGATCAGGGTGAGCTGGTGTATCTCATCGGGCAGACCGGCAGCGGGAAGAGCACCCTGCTGCGGATGTTGTACATGGATCTGCTGCCCGATCAGGGGGTGACACGCGTCGGAGACTACCGATCGGACACCATCAAGGAGAAGGACATCCCCTATCTGCGTCGCTCGCTCGGGGTGATCTACCAGGATTTTCAGCTCCTGCCGGACCGCACCGTATACGATAACGTCGCCTTCGCCCTGCACGTGACGGGGAAAAGCGGCAACATCGTCCGATCACGCGCCATGGCGGTTCTTGCCCGCGTCGGCCTCTCCCACAAAAGCAAACGCTTCCCCCACGAGATCTCCGGCGGCGAACAGCAGCGCGTGTCCGTGGCGCGCGCCCTCGTCAACGAGCCCTGGATCCTCCTGGCCGACGAGCCCACCGGTAACCTCGACCCCCGCGTGGCCGACGAAATCCACAAGCTGCTCCTCAGCCTGAATCAGCAGGGCATGACCGTGCTGATGGCTACTCACGACTACCGGCTCGTCAAAAAATACCCCTCGCGCACGCTCGCTCTGATGAACCAGCAGGTCGTGGAAGTACACCCACAATCGCTCTGAATCCTGATTTGCTACCCAGATTCAAGGAAGCTATATTGCCTCACCTTTTTTACTGGTGACACTAGCCTACCTGAAGTTGTATGGAGTATCTGGAGCATTTCATCGGTTTCATGAACAACCTGCTGGCGCCCGTGCTGGTGTTTTCACTGCTGGGCGTCGGTTTGGTCCTGACCATACGACTCGGGTTTATCCAGTTCCGCCGCCTCGGGCACGGGTTTGCGGTTACGACCGGTAAATACGACGATCCGGATACGCCGGGGGACGTATCGCACTTCCAGGCGCTTACGACGGCGCTCTCCGCCACCGTCGGCATCGGCAACATCGCCGGCGTGGCCATCGCCATCCACTGGGGCGGGCCCGGCGCGCTCTTCTGGATGTGGATGACGGCCCTGCTGGGCATGGCCACCAAGTACAGCGAGGTCACACTCGCCCAGCACTTCCGCGAACAACTCCCCGCCGACGGGAAGAACTGGGCGGGCTCGGTCGCCGGCGGCCCAATGTATTACATCGAAAAGGGCCTCGGGAAAGCCTGGAAACCCGTCGCCATCTTCTTCGCCTTCGCGCTGATGCTGACGTCGTTCCTGACCGGCAACGCGATCCAGGCGAATACCCTCGCCACGCAGATCTATCACAACTTCGGCATCGCAACCTGGATCACCGGGTTTATCACCGCCGGCCTCGTAGGGGTTGTCATCATCGGCGGCATCCGCCGTATTGGCGCCGTCACCGGGGTGCTGGCGCCGGCCATGGCGCTTATTTATGTCCTGGGCGCGGTCCTCATCATCTTCGCCAGCCCGAGTATGATCCTCACGGCGTTCGGGACGATCTTCGCCGAGGCGTTTAACCCCACCGCCGGCGTCGCCGGCACGGGCGTCGGCGTCTTCCTGCTGACGATGCAATACGGCGTCCAGCGCGGCCTTTTCTCCAACGAAGCCGGCCAGGGATCCGCCCCGATCGCCCACTCCGCGGCGAAAACGGACGAACCGGTCTCGGAAGGCGTCGTGGCGCTCCTCGAGCCCTTTATCGATACCATCATCATCTGCACGATCACGGGCATCGTGGTCGTCGGCACCGGGGTGTACGACGAACGCGTCGAAACCACGCTCGAGTTAAACGATGGCAACATCTCGTTTGTCGTTCCCGCCGGCAACGGCGGATTCACTTCGACGCCAAGCCCGGGGAGCTGGTCGGTCGCGAACGGCGAGCCGCTCGACGCCAACGGGGCGCTCATGGCGTATTTCGACGTCCCGGTCGATGGCCTGTACATCGACCCGGCGATGACCCAGCCGTTTACGGGCACGCTGCTTCCGGCCGAAGCGCGGGCGCAGGACGCCGCCGGCACAAGCTACAGCACCCTCTACGGCCGCGCGGTCCGCAGCAGCTCGCCCCTGACGACGCTCGCTTTCGAGCGCGGGCTCGAACCCCTCGGGCTCAGCTGGCTCGGACGCTACATCGTCCTCATCAGCGTCATTTTATTCGCGCTCTCCACGGCAATTAGCTGGAGTTACTACGGCGATCGATGCGCGCACTACCTCTGGGGGCAAAACGCCATCCTGCCCTACAAAGCAGTCTACGTCCTGATGCACTTCATCGGCGCCACGCTGGCCGTGACGACGATCTGGGATCTGGGCGACGTGGCGCTGGCGCTGGTGACGATTCCGAACGTGATTGCGCTCCTCCTGCTTTCCGGCCTCGTCAAGAAGCTCACGGACAGCTACTTCGAGCGCCGTGCCTGGGAGAAGGTGACGGTGAAGAAGAAAACAAAGACCACGATGTAAAACGTACCGGTTTACAGGGCCTCGATCTATTGAGCCCTGATAACCTGAAGACCTGGTACCCAGTGACCGCCCGGACGTTTGCCTCGCTGACGGTTGTAGACCACCCGCTGCTCCAGCGCGACCTGACCGTCTTGCGTGACCGCCTCACGCCGCCAGGCCTGTTTCGAGAGCGCCTCTCCGACGCCGCCTCGATTCTCGCGTACGAGGCCATGCGGAGCCTCCGTGTGACCAGCGTGTCCGTCGAGACTCCCCTCGAAACAACCACGGGCAGCCGGCTGGCCGACGATGTCGTCGTGGTCTCGATCCTTCGGGCCGGCCTGGGCATGGTCGACGGATTCGTGCGCTTCGTGCCCGAAGCCCGGATCGGCCACCTGGGGATGTATCGCGATGAAGAGACCCGCCGGCCGGTAGACTACTACAGCAGCATCCCCCGGAATATCGAGGACTCGATGGTGTTTGTCGTGGATCCCATGCTCGCTACCGGGGGGAGCGCCTGTGCCGCCATCGACCATCTCAAAAAAGGCGGCGGCCGCCGCTTTGCCTTCGTTTGCCTCGTCGCGGCCCCGGAAGGCGTGCTACGCCTCAGCCGGCGGCATCCAGACGTTTCGATCATGGCGGCGGTGCTGGATCGAGAGCTGGACGAGCGAGCCTACATCCGCCCCGGCCTGGGCGACGCCGGCGATCGCACGTTTGGCACCCTCTGAACCCTCGGCGTCACGAAAAGGGTCGTATCAGAGTGGGACTCAGACCCCGCGGAGCCGCCCACAATTCGAGAAGATCGACTTCCAGGCCCCCGGCAACTCTCAATGAGCATGTACGTGGACGGATGTCACAGAGCTGTGACGAATGGGCACACGTTTTGTCTTGAGGAAATTAGTTCACACCAAGACAACGTGATGATCCATGCATCAGACCTTCACCCCTACCCAGGACCGCACCCCGCTCTCGATTCGCCTCAAACTGCGTATGAAAGACGGGTTCGCTCAGACGCAGGATTGCCTTCGGGCTTCCCGCTTCGCGCTCGCCGGCTCCTCGATGCCCGCACCGCAGCCGGTCATGCAGCCGTTCACCTCGCGCTTCCGCGTCAATAGGTAAAACGCCCCGTTCGTCTACTACCCCCGATCCGCCCCACGCGGATCCTACCGACTTTCCAGGATCTGGCTGGTGATTGCACACCCACTGGCTTCCGTTCTTCTCCTCGGCCTGGCGAGGACATGCTGCGCATCGCGCGAAACGTCAACCGAACTCCTGCTGGAATTCAGTTGGCGTTTTTTTGTGCGCAGGCAACAACCGGGTGTGATTGGCGCTCTGACCGCTGACTCGAACGGTTATCCCGACCTCCTGCCTGCGAATGCGTCGTGTTGCGAATGTCGTGCATGATTTCGCTATCTTACCCCGCTTTATTACCCACCTTTCCCATCGTACGATGCAGCGGGCGCGAATCGTTCTCATTTGCCTATCCTTCCTGGGACTATCTTTTCTGACCAGCATCGTCGTCCCTCCGGTCGCGGCGCAATCGGATTCCCCGATACAGGTGCCCAAGGCGATTCTATCGGGCATCCCGTATCACGTCGAAGTCGACCCCTCGGTAGGATCACAGACCGGCCTCACCGTTCGCGCTGGCGGGCAAACCTACCCGGTGACGGTCGACCCGGAGACCGGCGTGGCATCGAGCGAGGCCATCGTGGCGCTATCCAGCGGGCTGGTGCAGATAGAACTGCTGCGCGACGGGGCGGCTATTGCATCGGCATCGCGACGTGTCATTCCGGGCTGGCTCGCTATCGTCCCCCCCTTGCTTGCCATCCTCGTCGCTCTTCTCTTCAAGCGGGTGATCCCGGCGCTTTTCCTGGGTATCTGGGTGGGGGGATGGGCGGCGGCCGGCCTGTCGTTCGCCGGCGTATTTACCAGTTTGCTCGATACCCTGAACGTCTACGTGCTAGACGCCCTGGCCGATCGCGACCATGCCTCCATCATCATCTTCACCCTCATGATCGGGGGGATGGTGGGCATCATCTCAAAAAACGGCGGCACTCAGGGTATTGTAAATGGGATCGTGGGATGGGCCCGCACGGCGCAACGGGGGCAGCTGGCCGCCTGGGCGCTGGGCATTGTGATTTTTTTTGACGATTACGCCAATACCCTCGTCGTTGGCAAGACGATGCGGCCGGTGACCGATCGCTTAAAGGTCTCGCGCGAGAAGCTGGCGTATATCGTCGACTCTACGGCGGCGCCGGTCGCGAGCGTCGCCCTGGCCACCACCTGGATTGGCTACGAAGTGGGCCTCATCGGGGACTCCGTCAATCAGATCGATGGGTTTAACGAGTCGGCCTATTCGATCTTTCTGAACTCGCTCGGCTACAGTTTCTACCCCTTGCTGGCGGTTTATTTTGTCTTTATGGTCGCCTGGCTCCGTAGGGATTATGGGCCCATGTATACCGCCGAGATGCGCGCGCGCACCACGGGCGCCGTGTCGGGAGTGAGTGAATCCGCCGCGGCGATGAACGACGACACGCACGAAATCGCGCCGATCGCCGGCAAGCCGCAACGTGCGTTTAATGCCGGCATTCCAGTGGGAGTATTGATCCTCGGAGTTATGGTGGGGCTGTATACGAGCGGCGAGGGCGAGACCCTGCGCGACATCATCGGCAGCGCCAACTCGTACCAGGCGCTCATGAATGGATCGCTGGCCGGCGTGCTCGCCGCCATCTTGCTCTCGGTCGGGCAACGCATCCTCACCCTCGAGCAGACGATCGAGGCCTGGTATGCCGGCCTCAAGTCGATGATGCTCGCCATGATTATCCTCATCATGGCCTGGGCGCTGTCGTCCGTCACCGAGGTGCTGCACACGGCCGAGTTTCTCGTGTCGGTGCTGGGGGACTCGATCGCCCCGGGCTTCATCCCGACGCTGGTGTTCCTTCTGGCCGCCGCCACCGGTTTTGCCACGGGGTCCAGCTGGGGCGCCATGGGTATCCTCATGCCGCTCGTCATTCCGCTCGCGTGGGCGGTACTCGAAGTCAATGCGCTGGCGGATCCATCGCATTATTTCATCATCTACTCGACCGTCGCCTGCGTGCTGGCCGGCTCGGTCTGGGGAGACCACTGCTCGCCCATCTCGGACACCACCATCCTGTCGTCCATGGCGTCGAGCTGCGACCACATCGCCCACGTGCGCACCCAGTTGCCGTATGCGTTTACCGTCGGCGGCGTGGCCGTCCTGGCGGGGACGTTGCCGACCGGCTTTGGAATGCCGTGGTGGATTTCGATGGGAGTTTCCGCCCTGATCCTGTATGCCATCCTGCGGTTTTATGGCCGAGAAGTGGACCCGGCGGAAGCGGCCTGATGAAGTGGCTGGCGCTCGGCGATTCGTATACCGTGGGGGAGGATGTCGCGGCCGACGAAGCCTGGCCGGCTCAGGTAAACCGCATCGTTTCCCGAGAGATCGCCGGCGCGACGGTGGATGTGATCGCGCAAACCGGGTGGGCGACGTGCGATCTGCTGCTTGCCCTGAAGGACACTCCGCCGGCGATGGACTATGCCTTTGTCGCACTCCTCATCGGCGTCAACGACCAGTATCGGGGACGGGCGGTCGAGGCGTTTCGTGAGGACCTGCAGCGGCTCTGCCGGCGCGCCATCGCCTGCGCCAGCGGCCGGGTGGAACGCACGGTCCTGATCGCCATACCGGATTGGAGCGTCACCCCTTTTGCGGCCTCCCGCGACCGCGCTGCCCTCGCGACGGCGCTCGATGCCTCGAATCGGCTGCTAGCTTCTATGGCGAAGTCGGTTGGGATGGCCTGGATCGATATCGTGGACCTGAGCCGACGCGCGTCCACGGACCCCGCCTGGCTGGCGCCCGACGGACTACACCCCTCCGGCGCCATGTATGCCGCATGGGCCGAGCGCATCGCGCCCCTGATCGTGCGCGCCGTCAGCCCGGATCGCCGGTGAGCAGGTTCTCCCGCCGGAAAATGCGCGCCCCGATCACCAGCAACGCGGCGTCGATCAACCAGAATCCCAGCCCAAGCAGCGCCACCATGCCCTTGCTGAAGTACATCACCCCGGACACTTGGCCCACCAGCAACACAACGATCGGCAGGACCACGAAGCCGCCCAGCTGGAACGCCTCCTGAAAGCTTTGGACCCGGCTGGAGATGAGTACCGTCACGCTCAGCCCCATCGCGGCGACGGCCGGCGCGACCCAGAAGACCAGGATCAGCCAGATCGCGTTCGGGAATAACAGGCGATTGAGGACGGGCCACGCTACCCAGTTCGCGACGGTGGCGTACAGCAAGAAACTGCCGAGCGACACCGCCATCGCCGGCAGCCACGCGGCCAGCACCTTGCCAAAAAATAGCTCGGCATCCGTCGTCGGGGTGTATAGCAGCGCCTCCAGCGTTTTGCGCTCCTTTTCGCCGGCGAAGCTGTCCGCCGCGACGACGCTCGCCACCATGAGCGGGACGATGAGGTAGAGCGGCGCCAGGAAGTACACGAGTACCAGCACGACCCATTTCTGCAGATCCGTGTAGCCGGCCAGCTGGTCCTGCAGGCCGACCGACATCCAGTCGACGATCCGCGACAGCGCCAGCACGGTGGCCTGCTCGGAGTCGCCCAGGCTGGGTGCTACGACTGCCAGCACCGGCAGAAGCACCAGCGAAAGGACGGGTACGACAAGCATGGGGAGCAACACCCCGCGACTCTGCGAAACGATCTTGAGATCCCGACGCACGAGGGCGAAGACGGCGGAGAAATGCATGGTAGATGAGACTTATTGCCCTGCGTTTCGGGGCGAGTGAAGCGCCATGTAGACATCCGTCAGGGACACGGGAGGGACGTTGATGGCGTAGATCCGGATATGATGCTGGACGAGGCACTCGACGACATCGGGCACCTGGGCGCGGCCCACGCCGTGGACCCGCAGGCTGTGGCTGTTTTTTTCGACATGGATCCGGGAATGAGCCTGTTTGAGGACCTCGCACGCCCGGTCCATTTCCTCGGGCGGCACCTCGAACAGCACCGGATGGTCGGCGCGGGTGGCCTGTTCGGAGAGTCCGGCAATCAACTCCGCCGGTGTCCCGAGGGCGATGAGCCGGCCATTCTCCAGCACACCCACCCGGTCGCAGATCGCCTGTGCCTCATTCAGATTATGCGTACACACGACCGCGGTGGCGCCCTCGGACTGGACGACGCCTGTCAAGAACGTATGCACGGACTGACGGGCCACCGGGTCGAGCGCGGAGGTCGGCTCGTCGAGGAAGATAAGTTCGGGGCGATGGAAGAGAGTGCGAGCCAGGGCGAGGCGTTGTTTCATGCCCTTGCTGAGCCGGCGGATCCGCTGATGGGTTTGTTCGGAAAGATCGAACGCCGCCAGGACTTCCTCGATCCGCGCCGGAATCGCGCGGGGCGCCCAGCCGAACGTGAGCCCGTGAAGACGCAGCGTGTCGAAGGCCGTCATCCGTTCATCGAGCGCATGGGTTTCGGGTAAGACGCCCGTCCGCGCGCGGATCGCCGGCCCATCTTTTTCAGGAGACAATCCCAGAACTTCCATCGTACCGCCGTGCCCGCTGAGGATGCCCGTCAGCAAGCGGATCGAGGTCGTTTTACCGGCGCCATTGTGCCCGAGCAACCCGAAAATCTCCCCCCGTTCGATTGTGATGGACAGATCCTTGACGGCCGCCTTTTCCCCGAAGTAGCGAGTCAACTGGAGGGTACGGATGACGGACATGGAGGAAGAGAGAAGAAGGAGAAGGAGAAGATGAATCAGCCGGACCGGCGGGCTTCTTCGTCGACAATACGATGTGCGATGGCCCGGGCGAGTGCCGGCGCGTTTCCCCAGGCCCGGTTATTGACGATGATATTGAGAACACGGTTGGCGCCGAACGCCTGATACGCCAGCGCCGTGGTATCCAGCACCATGGCTCGGCCGGCTTCGCTGTCGGCGATTGCAGGCAGCGGCTGGTCGAATGGATGCGCCTGCGCGTAAGCTGTTGCGTAAGGCATCCCGAGCGGTGTCAGCAGGCGCGCCACGACCTGACCATCACGTGCTGTAAACCGTTCACCGCAAAGACGCCACTGGTCGCGGAGCGACGGTAGCCACGTCCAATGACTGAAGACAAATCCGAGCCCACGCGACTCGAGCCATGCAAAATAGGATGCGGACAGGAAGTGCGGCGAGCGTAATTCAAGGTGCAGCTGTATGCCAGGGGGCAACTGCGAAAAGAAACCGTCGAGATCTGCGATATTCTGTTCGGGGTCGGGGCTTTCCGACACCCGCTGATATTCTTGCTCGAACAGGATGCCGAGGAGGCGATTACCCAGGATCTCGGTGGCGGGTTCCAAAAAGCGTGTCTGGAATTCCCCGGCATGCAAAAATTGCGTATTGGCGCTGTAGGAAACGGCGCCGCCGGACTGCCCCCGCAGCGTACGCGCCGTGTAGAGTTGTGGCGCCTTGAGGAAGAAACGGGCGCCCTCCGGCGCATGATCGGCGTATTGCTGGAGGACGAAGTAGTTGTTCGATGGGCCTCCGTCCGCCTCACGCAGCGGCCTGTAAAACGTGAAGTCCAGCTCCAGCACCTCGAAGTGGTCGAAATAATCCACCACGGACTCCACCGGCAGCGTGCGCTCCGCGAAGCTGCGCCCGTCGAGCTTTTTGGTCCGAGAACTCAGCCGGCTTGTATAGGTGTCGGGGTAGATCTGCCCGATCCAGCCGGCGTACCGATCGGAGGCCGTGCCGAAACGCAGGTTCGGGTACAGCGCGCGGAAGTCGTAAACTTCGATACGTTCGCGTTGCCAGGCGTTGGAGACGGACATGGCGGTCCGGGATCAGGCTTGTTCTTGCGTGTCGGCAAATTCAGGTTCGTGCGACGGGGTCGCAGGGTCGGGACGGCGAATAGCGTCGTCCGTCGCTGCCGCCGCGGAGGCGGCGAGCGGCTCAGTGCGTTTCTTTTTGAAGATAAACGCCCCCAGACCCAGGAAGATGTAATAACCCAGGAAGCGCCACAGGAAGAGGGTCGGTGCAACAAGCGCCTTCGGCATGAGCGGCCCCATGAACAGGGCATAAAGCCCTTCGATGCCGCCGGCGCCGCCCGGGGTGGGGATGATCATCGCGCTCACCATCATGGTGATGCCGCGGATAAAAAAGAGGAAGCTGTCGAGATCCGGAAAGACGCTCAGGACGATAAACACTGGCAGCAGATACCGCGGCAGCCAGGTGCCGGCGGTCAGCACGAAGCTGGCGCCGAAGAAGCTTGCTGGCTGCGAACGCAAGATGCGGGCGAATCCACCCATCTGCTCCATTTCTCGCGCCACTACCGGCCGAAACCGCTGGAGGAAGCGGAGTCGGAAGATGCGGTCGCTGATGCGCTGGAGCAGTTCGGGTCGGAAGAGCGTGGCGTACCCGAAGAGGCTGACCCAGGTCATCATGGTCAGGAAGTACCCGACGAAAGCCAGGGCGCCGACCGAGCCCACGGATTCCGGGATGACGGCGAAATAGAGGGTGGAGAAGAGGATCAGTGGGATCATCAAGGCGGACCACAGTTGATCCAGCAACATCGTGTACAGCACGAGCGCCGTCGTTTCACCCACCTTATTCTGTGAGTCCCGCGCCATATACACCGCCGCGAACGGCCCGCCACCCAGGGCGGAAGGCGTGACATTCGAGAAAAAATCCCATGAGAGCTGCCCGCGCAGGCTCTGCATGAAGGTCAGCGATCCACGGGCGGTGTGCTGAAATCGCCACGCGCCGAACGCGACGCGCAGCACAACCGTGGCGATGGCGGCGACGAGGAACGTAGGGCGGAGGGTGGACAGCATCTGCCGGAACGAGCCGGCGTCGAACGTGAAGTAGGCGATCAGAAGTAGAACGAGGAGGCTCAGCAGGAGGGGCCAGGCCACGTTGCGGAGCGAAATCCGCGATACCTTCCCCGTGTTATCGTCGCCGTCCGAAGGCATACGTGTGTCCTGGGGCGGGGGGGCGATGTTCGTATCGGACATGATCTATTCTGCGTGGAAATCGAAAGAGCCAGCGGCATCCTGAAAGGTACGGCGCGGTAGGCCATCTAGCCCGCTTGTGGGAAAGCGGTGGCTCCGGCCCGGGCAGCGGCCACGAGTTTTCGATACGTTACATCAAGCGCTTCGGGGAGGACTTTGACTTCACCGATAGTGGGCATGAAGTTCGTGTCTCCTTGCCAGCGCGGTACCACATGCAGGTGCAAATGATCCGGAATGCCGGCTCCCGCCGCCTTACCGAGGTTCATGCCTACATTAAATCCTTCGGGGCAAAGCGCTTCGTTGAGCCACCGAATACACTGGTCGAGTGTAACGGCCAGTTCTATTTGCTCGTCCCGTGAAAGTTCTTCATACGCTGCCACCGTCCGATAGGGGACGATGAGCAGGTGGCCATTGTTGTAAGGATAGAGGTTCATGATGACGAAAACATGTACCCCCCTCCAGACGATGTAATTTTTTTCGTCCTCATCCTCCGCCGCGAGGCGCGCAAATAACGACCGGGTGTCCATATCAGCGCCAGGCACCGCCTTCATCCGGTCGTCTCGCTCGAGATGCGCAGAGCGCCAGGGGCTCCACATTCGTTCCATAAACCAACTCCTGTTTCGTGGTGGAATACCAACCGATGCCGTGCGAAGAACCTGAACGACCAGCTAAACGCGCCGGCGGGGCGTTCTGTTACGTCCTGGCTTCAAAACCAATTGCGCGAACGTTGGTTCTAGTCGGGCCTCCAATCGGACAGTCACGGATCGCCACGTTTCCCATGCGCCACGGCCAGTTTGTCGATATGCATACGCACAGCACGTGTTCGGACGGCGCTCTGTCGCCGGCCGCGCTGGTACGGCGGGTGCACGGCAAGGGGCTCGTGGGCTTCGCGCTGACGGATCACGACACCCTGCGCGGCTTCCATGAAGCCGCCGCCGCGGGCGCCGCACTCGGGATCGAGGTGATCCCGGGAGTTGAACTCAGCGTCCGCATCACGCGCCGCATCGTCCACCTCCTCGGGTATTTCTTCGACCCCGACCACGCCGGCCTCGCGACCTTCATGCAGGAATTCGAAACCCTGCGGATCGAACGGGCGGCCGCCATACTGGACCGGTTGCGGAGATTGGGGGTTGTCCTTACGCTGGAGGAAGTGTTCGATATCGCGCAGGGCGCCAGCGTCGGCCGGCCGCACATCGCCCGCGCCATGGCGCGGAACGAACTGGTCAGTTCACCGGAGGAAGCCTTCACCCGGTATCTGAAAGACGCCGGCCCCGCGTACGTCCCGATCGATTGCCCCCCGGCCCGCGATGCGCTCGAGGCGCTCCACGCCGCCGGCGGCATCGGCGTGCTCGCCCATCCGGGGCACTGGACGTCCGACCATGAGATCCGGTCCCTCAAATCCGACGGTCTGGACGGCCTGGAAACGATTCATCCGTCGCACGATACAAGCCTGATCGATTATTACCGCAGGCTCGCCTGCACGCTCGGGCTTGTCGAGACCGGCGGCTCTGATTTTCACGGGTATCGGTCTCAGGACGACGAGCGCCTCGGCCGGCTCGGCGTGACGGGAGATGAACTCGCCCGAGCGCGCGCGGCGTGCGCACCCTTCGTTCCCGCAGTCTGTTAACATCTGGTCCTCATGCCCATCGTCCTCGAAGGAGAACTGACCGCCGGCACGGCGCGCTTCGCGATCGTAGTCAGCCGCTTTAACTCGTTTATCACCGAGAAATTGCTCGATGGGGCGCTCGACGCGTTCCGCCGGCACGGCGCGGACATGGAGTCGCTCACCGTCGCGTGGTGCCCGGGCGCCTTCGAGGCCCCGCTTCTCGTCAAGCGGCTCGCGGCTACCGGCCGGTTCGACGCCATCGTCTGCCTCGGCGCCGTCATCCGGGGGGCCACCTCGCACTACGACTTCGTCGCCGGCCAGGCGGCGGCCGGCATTGCACGCACGGCCCTCGAGGCGGATATCCCGGTGCTGTTCGGGGTAATCACGACTGAAACGATTGAGCAGGCCATCGAACGGGCCGGCAGCAAGGCCGGCAACAAGGGCGCCGAAGCCGCCGTCTCGGCCATCGAGATGGTCAACGTGCTGAGAAAGTGTTCATGAGACGACTCCTCCTCATCCTCGTTCTCGGGCTGCTGGCGGCGCCGGCGGCCATCGCGCAAGTGGGCGCCTGGCAGGCGCATACGTCCTTCCGGCAGGTGGTGGATCTGTCCGCTTCCGACGCATCGATCTGGGTGGCGACTACCGGTGGGGTGTTCGCATACGACCCGGCCGGCTCGGAATTGCGCCGGTTCACGCCGGCCGAGGGGCTGCACAACGTACTCACCCAGGCCGTGTTGTACAGCGCGGCGTGTGAATGTGTGTGGATCGGGTATCGGGATGGGGTGCTCGATCGGCTCGATGTGCTGACCGGCGCCGTACGCTCGTTCCGCGACATCGAACGCGCGGCTCAGTTTCCGAGCCGCACCATTCGGCGCATCGTAGAACAGGGCGACTCATTACTGGTGGCCACGGACTTCGGCCTGGTGGTGTTCGATCCCGTTCGGGGCGAAGTGCGCGACACCTACAGTCAGCTTGGCTCTCTCACACCCGGCGCTACAGTGTATGATGTCGTCGTAGGCGGGCTCGATGGTGAAACGCCGGCGTTTTGGTTGGCCACGGCAGAGGGCATCGCCCGTGCGCCGCTCGATACGCCCAATCCGAAAGACCCTGCCAGCTGGACTATCGAGGCTGTCCCTGGCTCGGGGCCCCTGACGGCGCTGGCGATATTCGAGGGCGCGCTGTACGCCGGCGGTGCGTCGGCCGTGTTCCGCCGGGCGGGACCCGGCGCCTACGCTGAAGTTGTCCGAACCGGCGTCGTGCAGCGGTTGCGACCGGTGGGTGATCGGCTCATGAGCGTCAGCGGATTCTCGCTGGTCGCGATCGACGCTGCCGGTGGGGTACAGACGGTAAGTAGCCCGGCACTCCAGGCGATGCGGAGTGTCGTCGAAGGGCCTGATGGAGGGCTGTGGGTGGGGGATGAAGCCGCCGGCCTCGTCGCGACGGAGCCGATCGCCGCCGGCGCTCTGACGCTGGATGTGATCGCGGCGGATATCTACCCGGAAGGTCCGTACGACGGCCAGTTCTCCGACCTCGCCTTTGCAGGCGACGGCACGCTCTGGCTGGGCGGCGTGCGAGGTTCCAACGTGGGATTTTATAAGCTGTCGCCGGATGGGACGTGGACGAGTTATACATCGCGCTTCCGGCCCGAATTGGTGGGCCGGCGGACCGAATTTCGGTATGCCCACGTCGACGCACGTGGGCACGCCTGGGTCGGCTCCTTCGGCGGCGCCCTGCTCGAAGTGACGCTTGAAGACGAGATCGTCGTGCACGACCAGTCCAACTCCTCGCTCCGCCGCGCCGAGGCCGTCACCGACGAGACATTTATCATCATCGGCGGCATCGGCAGCCAGCCGGACGGGACGGTGTGGGTCACGAATGTCGACGCCGCCCGCCCGCTCAGCGTGTGGCAGCCCGGCGAGGGGTGGGCGTCGTTGCCATCCCCTATCGGCAGCGCACTCACGCTGGGCCGGGTGTATGTGGATTCTTTCGATCAGAAGTGGATCATCGCGGTCGACCGGCGCAATTTGCGGGTGAATGTCGGGGTGGTGGTGCTGGAGACCGGGAACACGCCGGCCGACGCGTCCGACGACGAATCGCTGTTTTTGTCGGAGGAGGGTGGGGGCGGGCAGGGGCTGCCCGGGGTCGGCGTCAACGCAATCGTGGAGGATCGGGATGGGTTGGTCTGGATCGGGACGGATGAAGGGCTGGCGTATGTGGTGAATACGGGCATTGTGGCTAGAGATCCTAACACCACACCGATATGGCCTATCCGGGCGGACCGGCGCGAGGGGGAGAGCCAGTTCCTATTGTTTGGTCTGAAGATCAACGACCTCGCCGTGGACCCCGCCAATCGGCTCTGGGTGGCGACCGACGAAGGCGCCTGGCTGATCGAAGAGGCCGGCCTCGGCTTCCAGGAGGTGGCCCATTTCACCACCGAAAATGCTCCGCTGTTCTCCGATGTCATCGTCGCTCTCGACGTCGATGCCCGTACCGGGGACGTCTACCTCGTCACCGATGCCGGCCTGTTGAGTTACCGTTCGGAGGCTATCGCGCCGGCGGAACAGAGCCAGGACCTTGTGGTTTACCCCAACCCTGCGCGATTTTCGGCGGATGCCGCACCCGAGATTTTTATCGAGGGCCTCGTCGAAGAAACGGAAATCCGGATCGTCACATCGTCTGGCGAGCTAGTGCAACGGATCGAAGCGCGTGGGGGAAGAACCCGGTGGGATGGTCGCGACCTGTCGGGCCGGCTCGTTCCGTCTGGGATGTATCTGATCATTGCCGTGGGGGCGAATGGAGAAGAAGCCGCCGCTGGCAAAGTGGCCGTCATTCGTTGATATGCGGCACGGATCGTGCATGGATTCTTCATCGTCCATCGCGGGATCGGCCTTGTTCGAGGCCGGTTTAAGTGCTAGTTTCGCAGTCTATGTCGATGGTGGTCGTAGCTCAGTTGGTTAGAGCGCCAGGTTGTGGCCCTGGAGGTCGGGGGTTCGAGCCCCCTCGATCACCCTTAGAAGTCCCAGTATTACCAAGTTGTAGACGCGGCGCGTTCGTCTAGGGGTCTAGGACGCTGGCCTTTCACGCCGGTAACACGGGTTCGAATCCCGTACGCGCTACACAATAAAAACCGTATGCCCACGATGAGGCATACGGTTTTTTTTGGAGGTTACGTGACGTTCATGGGCTCCCCTCATCCATGCCCCGCGACCCGGTGGGGTACGTACGGCGCTTCGAGATAGGCGATTTCCTCCGCCGGCAGCGTCAGTTCCAGCGCCCCCACGAGATCTTCAAGCTGGCCCACCTTCGACGCACCGATGATCGGCGCGGAGACACCGGGATGCTGGCGGACCCACGCAAGAGCTACACGCGCCATCGGGACGCCGAGACGCCCGGCTACTTCCGCGACGCGTTCGGCCACCTGCCGGTCGGCCGCCTCGGTCTCGGCGTACATGCCTCGGAGCACCTCGTCGGTTTCGAGGCGGTAGGTGGAGGTGTTCCAGGGGCGGGTGAGCCGGCCGCGGGCGAGGGGGCTCCAGGGAATGAGTCCGACGCCCTGGTCGATGCACAGCGGTATCATCTCCCGTTCCTCCTCGCGATACATCAGGTTGAGGTGGTTCTGCATGGACACAAATCGCGTCCACCCGTGTCGCTCGGCGGTGAAGAGGGCTCTGGCGAACTGCCAGGCATACATCGAGGAGGCGCCGATGTACCGGGCCTTGCCGGCCTTGACGACATCGTGGAGCGCTTCCATCGTTTCTTCGATGGGCGTCTGGTAGTCCCATCGGTGGATCTGGTAGAGGTCGACATAATCTGTCCCGAGCCGCTGCAGGCTGGCGTCGATCTCTAAAAAAATGGCCTTGCGGGATAGGCCGGCGCCATTGGGTCCGGGGCGCATCCGGTGGAAGACCTTGGTCGCGACGACAAACTGATCGCGCGATCCCAGCTCCTTCAGCGCTCGGCCCAGGATTTCCTCGCTGGAGCCGTCGGAATATGAGTTGGAGGTGTCGAAAAACGTGATGCCGAGGTCAAATGCGCGGCGAATGATCGGCCGGCTCTCCGCTTCGGGCAGAGTCCACGCATGGGTGCCGCGCAGCGGCTCGCCGAAGGTCATGCATCCGAGGGCGAGGGAGGAGATCTGGAGGCCGGTGGCGCCGAGGGTGGTGTAGGTCATCTGGGGTGGGGGTGGATGGGAGTGGGGGGCACTGGACGCGTACGCTCAGGTTGTACTGAGATCTGGGATGGTACACAGGAAAGGGTTACAGTTCCTAGTTGTCTGACGTGTTGCGAGTTTCGGATTCCGGGTAGGCGATCCCCATGGTGTGATCATCAGCAATACCGCACCTGGAACTCGCTGCCCTCCATCGGGTGCTAGAGTGCGTGTTCTTTCCCTTCGCAGGTACTTATGCCCGATCTCTCCTCTGAAAACCGCCGGCTCGGAGTCGCGGCCCGCGCCCTGGGCTCTGTCGTTCGCGATACCTTCTCCCTCGATCCGGACACCGACTACGAGGGCGCCCTCCAGCAGATCCGCTCGGATGTCGAGATCCGAGGCGGGAATACCTGGGCGCTTGTCTGCGCCATTGTTATTGCCTCCGTCGGGCTGAACGTCAACGCCACGGCTGTCATCATCGGGGCGATGTTGATCTCGCCGCTCATGGGGCCAATCATCGGCGCCGGTTTCGGTGTGGCGACGAATGACATGCGGCTGATGCGGCGCAGCGTGCGCAACCTGCTGGTGGCGATGGCCGTCGGGATGATCGCGTCGACCCTCTACTTCGCCGTCTCGCCGCTCGAAGGACCACAGTCTGAACTGCTTGCCCGTACCCGGCCCACGCTGTACGATGTACTCATCGCGTTTTTTGGTGGGGTGGCCGGCGTGGTGGCGGTCTCCCGCAAGGCCAACCGCGGCAATGTGATTCCCGGGGTGGCTATCGCCACGGCGCTCATGCCGCCGCTCTGTACGGCCGGCTACGGCATCGCCACGGGGGATGTGTGGTTCTTTCTGGGCGCCATCCACCTGTTCCTCATCAACGCCCTGTTCATCTCGCTGGCCGCCATCGGCATGGCCCGGCTGATGCGTTTTCCGATCGTCGAACGTGTGGATCCCACCCACCAGACCCGCGCCCGTGTCATCCTCGGGACGATGTCGCTCCTGATCGTGGTGCCGAGCGGGTATACGGCGTGGGAAGTCGTTCAAGAAGCCCGCTTCCAACTCGGTGCAAGGCGGTTCATCACGGAAAACCTGAACTTCGACAACCGTGCCCTGCTCAACATCGATGTCGCCTACACCCGGACCGCTTCCACCATTGGCGCCACCGTGCTGGGGCCGCCGCTGACGGAAGAAATGGTCACTTCCATGGAGCAACGACTACCCTCGTATGGACTCGAGAACACCCGCCTCGTACTCCGTCAGCCGGATATCGGCGAAATGGCGCCCGAGCAAGTGGCCGACATGGTGCGCAGGGGCATCCTGGAGGATCTGTACCAGCGCAACACAGAGGCCCTGCAGGCGCGTGAGGATCAGATTCGTGTGCTGGAGGATGAGGTTGTACGTCTGCGTTCCTCGCGTTTTCCGGTTGAGGAGGTCACCCGGGAAGTAGCCGCCCTGTTTCCCGAGTTGCGATCCGTTGGCATTGGAAACGTGACCCTTGTCGCGGATTCCACTCGGGCCGCGTCGGTCGTCGTCGTGGCGACATGGCGCGCGCTGCCGCCTGAACCGGAGCAAGATCGTCTGCGCCAGTTCTTCGCCACCCGGCTCGGGGTGGACTCCCTGCATGTCGTGCATGCCCGCGAATGACGGAGCGTGTGTGCCGCCGGCGTCCTGGTTTTCTCCTGGCGGCCGCGGATGTAACGATGAATGGATAAGGGCGCTTAACCCGCTTCACGTTGGATAGAATGGCCCGTGAATTGCGGGGAATCGTGGGTATAGCCCGCAAGGGATTAACGGAGCGAGAACAAAAATGCCGCCGCGGGGTGAGCACGTCAGGAAGTGAGCCAATCAGCCTTGATTTGTCTGACGGCTGGATCTTTACCCGTGCTGCTTCTTACTATACCGATGCGTTGGTCGCGCATCAAACGCGCAAACGGTCGTCTCGCGCCGTTTTCTCAAGCAGCCGCTCCCCGGGCCGCATGAACGCGTCCATTTAGTCCGATCCACATAGTAGCTCGGAACCATTGCCATGGTGTTGCCACGTCTCACGGTATTAAACGAGCAGTATGCCGTACGCAATGTGCTGGGGGGGATAGGGCCGGTCGATGTCACGTACCTGGCCTGGGATCTACGGAATGAGGAGCAGGTTGTCGTTCGCGAATATTATCCGGCCCGCTTCGTCACGCGGGATCCGGAGCAATTGCATGTCGCGCCTCGCTCTGAAAAAGACCGTACGTATTTTCAGTACGGCCTGGAACGGTACCTCAAAGAAGCGGCGGCCATGAGCCGGATCGAGCACCCGAATGTGGTCCGCGAACGGGCTTTTTTCCGTGAAAACGGGACGGCCTATCGAGTGAGCGACTACCATGAGGGCGCCACGCTGGCCGATGTCGTGCAGCAGCAGGGGGGGCGTATCCCCGTTCGGACGGCCATCACGCTGATTATGCCACTGCTGGACGGTGTCCGCGCCGGCCATAAACACGGGCTCATCCACGGAGGCATCACGCCGGCGGAGATTTTCCTGGCTAAAAACGGCCGGCCGATGCTCCTCTCGTTCCAGATGACGCACGTCCTGCTCGCCCAGCGCTCCCGCGTATTCGACGAGTACCTGAAGTCGGGCTTTGCGCCGCCCGAACAATACGTGCCGGGCGAAAAGCAGGGGCCATGGACCGATGTCTACGGTTGCGCCGCCACGCTCTATTTTATCCTCACCGGCCAGCGGGTGCCACCCGCGCCCGCCCGCCTGGAGGTGGATACTCTGGCCGAATTACTCGCCGGCCAGACGCGCCTGACGCCTGTCGTTCGCGAGGCCCTCGCAAAAGGACTGATCCTCGACAGCGCCCGCCGGCCCCAGACGATCGATGCCTTCCGCGAACTGCTGACCCGCGGGGCCGCGCCTCAGGCGGAGCCGTCGCCGATCCGCATTCCGACGATGCCGGATGCCTCGCCCCTGAGCGTCGATCCGCAGCCGCAGATGTTCGCGCCGAGAAAACCCGGCGCAGACGTCACGCCGGATGGTGATGCCTCGTTTGCTCATTCGATTTTTGCACCCCGCACCTCCACCTCGCCGCGGATGGAAAATGGGGTTCCTTCGGCGCTCTCCTCACCTTTTAATGCGCCGATGGACGATGAGTCCTCGGAGATGCCCGAGGAGGAGGAAAGCAGGCTGGACGAGGAGTCGATCCATCTCGAACTGGAAGACATCGAGGAGGCCTCGCGCGCGCTCAGCGGCGACGGGCCGGCCGCCCCGGGCGTTCTGCCCGAACACAGCCTCGCGCTGCGGCAGCCGACGCCGCCCCGCGTCCACGTCGAACCGCCCGTATTCTCTTTCGGCGACCCGGTCGCGCCGCTGCCGGCGCATGTCGAAGAGGAAGGCTTTGGCGCATCCCCCCCATACCAATCGCCACGCCGGCTGCTTCGCGTGGCCCTGTATTCGGTGTTCGGCATCTCGATCGTCGCTGTCCTGGTGATGATTTTGATGCGTAGCCAGGGCAATCCAACAGCTTTTTTGATGGACAACGAGGCCTATGCGACCCGACTCGCCGAGGGAGACTCACTCTTTAAGCTCGCGCAAGATGTCGACGAGGTCGGATCGCCGGATCAGGCGCTAACCTACTACGAAAAAGCGCTTGAGCACTACCGGGTCGCGCTGGACATCGAACCCGAAGGAAGCGAGATCCGCGATCGGATCACCGTGGTCAACACGCGCCTGGCACAACAGGCGGCCAGCTCGATCAATGAAAAAGAATACCTTTCGTTTATCGCCGATGCCGACTCGATCCTCCGCTCCGCCGACGGCCTCGTGATGCAGGGGGACTCGGTCCGCGCCCGGCCGCTCTACACCGATGCGCGCCGCATCTACATGCACGTGCTCGAATTCCGGCCGGAAGATTCGCTGGCGAATGCGCGCCTGTCGGATACCTTCCAGCGGCAACAACGCTCCCGCACCGATTCCCAGGCGCTGCCGGCCCCGCCCGTCCCCCGGCCGACGATCAACAACGAGCTCATCCGGAACGGTGAGTTCTACGAGTTGTACCGCGCCCAGGGGGATTCGGCCTTCGACACTCGAAACTACCGCGATGCCCAGCGTAAATTCATCGAAGCCCTCGAATACCGCAGGGACGATGAATACGCTACGTCCATGCTCCGCCAGATCGAACGCCGGCTCTCGGAATCGTCCCGCGATACCCAGTACAGCCAGCATATGCAGTCCGGTAACGAGATGCGCGCGGCCAACCGCCTCGTGGAGGCCAAACGGGAGTTCGAGCAAGCCCTGGAGGCTCGGCCGGACGACTACGAGGCCAAGTCCGGGCTGTTTGAAGTCGACCTTCAGCTGAACCAGGCCCAGCGCCGCGAGGAGGAATACCTCAGCTTCCGCGCCCGCGGCGATGTCTTGTTTGAGCAGGGCGACTACGAGGGCAGCCTCGCCAGCTACCAGGCGGCACTGGCGGCCCGACCGGCCGACGACTACCTCGTCAGCCGCGTCCGGGAGACGACGGCGAATCTCGAGGCGCTCCGCCGGCTCGAGCAGCAGCTTCCCGAAGGAATGGTCGACTCCAACGGCGTCTACAACTTCTCGGAAGAGGCCCCCGTCCTCATCGGCGGCATCCATGCGCTCCAGTCGCGCATTCGCTACCCGGCCTTCGCGCGGGAAGCAGGTGTCGAAGGGCGCATCACCGTGCGGATGATCGTCGACGAAGCCGGCAACATGCAGAAGCCGGAGGTCATGAACGGCCTGGGATACGGACTGGACCCCGAGGTGCTGCGGGTCCTCCGCGGCGCACGCTTCGAGCCGGGCCGCGTGGGCGGCAAGCCGGTGAAGGTGTGGCACACGCTTTTCTTCGATTTTAAGCTCGCAAGCCTCGAATAACGCCCATCTTCCACGCCAGCCAGCCGCTGCGCAAGACGAGCAGGAGCACGATCGGGACGAGGGCGGGGTGCAGCGCCTGGGGCCAAGAGCCCCACCCGGCCAGGCCGATCATGCCGGCCGCGGCCGTAGCCATCCAGTACCCGCGCAGCCACGCCGGCCGCGCCTTGATCCAGACGATCGCGAGGAGGTGTGTGGGCCAGGCCCAGAACAGATTCCAGTTCCGATCGGTCACGTCGTGCAGGGCGATCAGCCATAAAAAAGCCATCAACACGCCGGCGAGGCCCACCACGCCGAATACCATTCGATCGAAATACGGGATAATTCCGCCGACCTCGTTTCGCCGCCACCACGTCAGCGCTACACCGAGCGCCAGCAAGCCCCAGGTGATCGGCCAGACCGGAAATCCGCCTTCGGCACGCTCGGCGGCGCCGGCATTCCAGTATACGGTGTCCGTCCGCACGACCAGCGGCTCCCACCCGGCTTCGCCTCGAATCTCCGCGCCATCAAATGCTTCCTTGAGATAATCCGGCAAAAAATGGGCGTCCCGGGCCGAGGCCATGGCGTCCGCCGGCGGGCCGAGCACCAGATAAAAACCCAGGTCCATAAATGGCAGATGGTCCACGTACCGGTCCAACAACTCTCGGTACGTCCCGGGATTGCGGTAGGTGTCCGGGAAACGGATGACGTCGCCGAGCGTGCGCTCGAGGGCGTCGCGGGTGCGGGTTGAGCAGTTGTCGGTTAAAAACAGGTAGCGGTAAGTGCGGTTTTCGGGTTGGGCGTTGATCTCCAAAAACTGCGCGAGGGCCTGCCGCTGAGCCGGCGAAAGACGCAGCTCCTGTTCAATCACGGAACGCCCCCGCTGCCTGTAGTAGGGCAACTCCCGTTGGTACGCGATCACCCTAAGCAGATAATCCAGCTGCCCGTAGATGAATTTGGGCAGGAAGTAGGCATCGAATTGAAAGGTGCCGTAGTTGAACAACGCGTCGACGCCGCGGAGGGGGTCGTACACGCGGATCGCGCTGTGCCCGAAGAGTTCGTAGGCGGCTTCGCCGGGGAGGACGGTCACGAGCGACAGCCGGGCCTCAGGGGAGAGGCTGTCCAGCCGCTGGGCGCTGGCCGGCCGCGCGCCGGCCGCACAAACGCCGAGCAGGATGGCGCCGATAAGTAGATCCAGAAAAAGCGGGCGGGCACGGCGCATGACAACGAGGCAGCTGGCTGAAGAGCGGGAGAGTTTAAGAACAAAATTCGGATTTGGTTTCGGGACGATGCACTAATTTAAGGCCTCGGACCGGTATCGAGTGATGCTCAGCGTGAAGCACACCGCGCCGCCCGACGAAGCTCCTAAACCCCGTGAACTGCCGCGAACGCGCCCGTCATACGCTCGAAGCCCTCCGCGTGGCCATCCCCCGGCCCGAAACGGAGTTGCGGTATAACGATCCGTACGAACTGATCGTCGCCGTCATCCTCTCCGCTCAGTGCACGGACGAGCGGGTGAACAAGGTGACGCCGGCGTTGTTCGAGGCCTTCCCGACGGTTGATGCCCTCGCGCGAGCGTTGCCGGAGGACATCCTGCCGTACATCAAGTCGGTCTCCTACCCCAACAATAAATCGAAGCACCTCGCCGGCATGGCGCGGCAGGTCCGCGACGATTTTGGGGGCGAGATCCCGGGTACGGTAGAAGCGCTCGTCCGGCTCCCGGGCGTGGGACGGAAAACGGCTCAGGTGGTGGCTTCCGTGGCGTTCGACGTCGACGCGATGCCTGTCGACACCCACGTGTTTCGGGTGGCCAACCGCATCGGACTGACGGTGCGCGCCCCGACGCCGCTGCACGTGGAACGACAGTTGAAGGCGTTGTTGGATCAGAAAGACTGGTCCGAGGCGCACCATCTGCTTATCCTCCACGGCCGCTACACCTGCCTGGCCCGCGCGCCCCGATGCGAAGTGTGCCCCCTCGTCGCGACGTGCCAGTATTACGAGCGCCTCGGCCGCTTGCCGGCGCCCCTCGCGGGCCTTGATGCGAAGCGAGGCAAATACTACTGCAAGACAAACAGCCATTACTTCGACACGCCGGCCGATCGGCAAGATCGCTACGGTACGGTGCAGCGGTGTTGCCCGGTGTGCGCGTCCATGAACGTATTCGAGACCCGCACCGGGAAGTCCACCCGCAAAGTGCCCGATTTTCGTGTAACCTGACGGCGCGCGCGTGCCGTCGCCATGACCCCAGTTCTGATGAAAGCAACACAACGCCACATCCTCATCATCCTCGACGGATTCGGTATTGCCGTGGACCGCTCGGTGAGCGCGATCGACCACGCGCGGAAACCCTTTATCGACGAGTTATTCGCCTCCTACCCCCACAGCACCCTGGAGGCGTCGGGGCTGGCGGTGGGGCTGCCGGAGGGCCAGATGGGGAACTCGGAGGTCGGGCACATGAACCTGGGCGCCGGCCGGGTGGTGTACCAGGAAATCACGCGGATCGACAAGGACATCCGAGAGGGCGCGTTTTTCACGAACGACGTCCTCGTCAACGCCGCGCGCCATGCGAAGACGAACCACACGAAGCTGCACCTGTTCGGCTGTTTCTCGGACGGCGGCGTGCACGCGTCGCTCAACCACCTCTTTGCCGTGATGGAACTGGCGCGGCGCGAGGGCCTCGAGGCCGGCCAGGTGCTCCTGCATGCCTTCACCGACGGGCGCGATACGGACCCACACGGCGCCCTCGAATACATCCGCCTCTTCCAGCAACAGGCCGCCACCATCGGCGTGGGCCGGATCGCCTCGATCATCGGTCGATATTATGCGATGGACCGCGACAAGCGCTGGGAGCGTGTGAAGCTGGCGTACGACCTGCTCACCGCCAACACCGGCGTACCGTTCTCAGACCCCGAAGCCGCGATCCTGGCCAGCTACGCCGCCGGCGTGACCGACGAGTTCGTGCAGCCGATCCGGATCGTGGATCCGGAGATCGAACGGTTCTCACGTACCGGCGCCCTGGTGGAGTCCGGCGATGCCGTGGTATTTTTTAACTTCCGGGCCGACCGGGGACGCCAGCTCACGCACGCGTTTATCACGGAAGGATTCGATGGATTCGACCGTGGTCCCCGGCTCGATCTCCACTACACCCTCTTCACGCCGTACGAATCGTCTTTCCACGTCCCAATCGCGTTCCCGAAGGTGAATCTTACCCAGACCCTCGGCGAGGTGATGGCCGCGCGCGGGGGCCGGCAGCTCCGCGCCGCCGAAACGGAGAAGTACCCGCACGTCACCTTTTTCTTCAGCGGCGGCCGCGAAGAGCCCTTCGCCGGCGAAGACCGCATCCTGGAGCCCTCGCCGAAAGTGGCCACGTACGACCTCCAGCCGGAGATGAGCGCCCTGCCGCTGGCCGAAAAGGTGGCGGCGGCCATCACGCAGCACGACTATAATCTGGTGGTGCTCAATTTCGCCAATCCAGACATGGTGGGGCACACGGGGGTATTCGAGGCCGCCGTCAAAGCCGTCGAAACCGTTGACGCGTGCACGCGGATCGTCGTCGAGGCAGCTATAGCGCGGGGCTATGGCATCACCATCATCGCCGACCACGGGAATGCGGACAAGATGCGTAACCCGGACGGCACCCCGAACACGGCCCACACGACGGCGCTTGTGCCGCACCTGATCATCAAGAAGGGCTTCATCGGCCCGATCAAGCCCGGAAAACTCGGCGACATCGCCCCGACGATCCTTCACCTCCTCGGCGAAACCGCACCGCCCGACATGACGGGCGACGTGTTGGTGTAGGGGGCCTTACCGGATTACGAATTCGAACGGTAGGCGGGCCTGCACCGTCCCCTGGAGGCGGAGGAGGCCCTGGAGCACCTCCAGGTGCTGGAGGAGGGTTCGCTCGGCGGGGCTGGTGGAGTGATTCAGCCAGGCGGAGGCGACGCGAGAGTTGAGGCTTTTCGTCATCTGCTCGAGCATCGTCTTCGGGAGGGGCAGCACGCGGGTGCGGTAGGTGGTGCTGTCCAGGCCGGCCTTCTCGGCCGCGATCGCGAGGGCGCGGTCCAGGTCGCCCAGTTCATCGACCAGCCCGATGGCCATCGCCTGTTTGCCGGTCCATACCCGGCCCTGGGCCACGGAGTCGACGGCCTCGACCGTCATGTTGCGGCTTTCGGCGACGAGCTGGAGGAAGTTCTGGTAGATCTCCTCCGTCGATTTGTCCAGCAGCCGCAGCTCATCCGGCGAGAGGGCGCGGACGCCCGAGTACATGTCCGCATACGGGCCCGTGCGCACGACATCGAACGAGATACCCAGTTTGTTTTCGTAGAGGCCGCTCATGTCGAACGCCATCCCGAATACGCCGATCGAGCCTGTGATCGTGAGCGGATCGGCCACGATCGTGTGCCCGGCGGTCGCGATCCAGAAGCCGCCCGAGGCTGCCACGTCGCCCATCGAAATGATCACCGGCTTATCGGCGGCGGCGCGCGAAATCTCCCGCCACATGGCATCCGAGGCGGCCACCGAGCCACCCGGCGAGTTGACGCGGATGACGATCGCCTTCACGTTCTCACTTTCATGTGCGGTGCGGATGGCCTCGTTGAACGTGTCCGCGCCCACGGTTTCGCCGCCGAAGAGCGGGTTCATGCTGTACCCGCTTTCGCCGCTCATGATCGTGCCGACGGCGTAGACGATGGCGATCTCCTCACTCGCCGGCCGGGGCAGGCCGGCCTCGGTGGCCGGCACGCGGACGTACGAGCGGATGTTCTGCAGCCGCAATTCGTCCTCTTCGTCATACGCCAGACGCGCCTTCAGCGCGGATTCCACCTCGTCGCGGAACAGCAATGCGTCCAGCAGGCCGGCGTTGTAGGCGTCGGTAGCCGTGAGGATGGCCTCGCCTTCGATGATGCGGACCACGTCCTCGGGCGTCATATCACGGCTTTCGGCGACGGCAGCGGCAAACACCTCCTGCTGGTCCGCCAGGAGCGACGAAAGCTGTTCACGGTTTTCATCGGACAGGTTCGTGCGGAGGAAGGGTTCTACGGCGCTTTTGTAGGTGCCGGCGCGGGTCACCTGGGGCGCCACCTCGATCTTGTCCAAGAGGTTCTTGTAAAACTCCGCCGCGATGTAAAATCCATTGAACTCGAACGGCGCCGCGGCGGAGGCATACACCTCGTCCGCCACGCTGGCCACGTAGTAGGTGACCTCATTGACATACTGGTCGTCGCTCGAAGCGATGATGGGTTTGCCGGCCGCTTTGAAGACTTCGAGGGCGGCGCGTACTTCCTGGTGCGTGGCCCACGAGCCGCCCAGCGGCGTGAGGCGGAGCCAGATGGCGTCGATGCGCTCGTCGACGGCGGCCTTTTTGATGGCGGAGGTGAAATCCAGTAAGTCGTAAGGAGCGGCGCCGGAGAACGCCGTCGCAATGGGGTCGTCGGAGACGATTTCGGGGACGGAGCCGCCGAGTTCGATCAGGAGCACCGAGCCGGGTCGCACGCGGGGGGCCTGGTCCGACATGGCGGCCAGCGCGAAGATGATGAAGAAAAAGAGCATGAAGATCACGCCCAGCGCGATCAGGGTGCCGAGCGTGCTGGCGATCAACGTGGAGAAAAACCGCATGGTGCGTGGTGATCGGTTTTCGATGGGTGAACGGAGAACGAGGCGCCGGCGACCGGCGCGGCTTCTGGGAACGAGATCCGTCTTGAAGGGGGATATACCCGGTTGCTGCGTCATCGGTTGCGCGGTGCTAAAATGCCGTTGATAAAACCCGCATATCAGCGTTCCTCTCCGCGCCGCTCCCTTCGACAAAGCTCAGGACAGGCATTGCGGCGTATGCGAGTACGCCTCAATCGCGGCATGTCGCGCGCCTTGATCTGCGAATGTTCTCTGCCGGCCCTGGCGAACTCGTTGAGAGAGGCTGTCTGAGATTGTGGACACCGGCGCCGGCGGGTGCGCGCTGGGGAGGGCAATACGTCCCCTCAAAACCTGGAAAATCGAGTAGAAAGCTGGCTGGCACGTCGTTGTATGGCCTTTTCTCCAAACGACACGGCGGGCTCAGGCCCACGGTTCATCCACTGCATGGAGAATGTCATGAAAAGGCAGGTACATCGCTTTCAACCGCTCTGGAGTGCAGCGCTCGCACTCTCCCTCTTCCACGGTATCATGCTCAGCGGCCTGCTTCCGGCCTCGGCGCAGTCCAGGTCCGGCACCGAAGGCCGAACCGAACGCGCCCGAGAGGAGCGCAAGGAGACGCCGGCGCCGAAAACCGAAACGCCGACCGCCCGGGCCCGCACCGAACAGCCCGCCCCGCGCCAGGAAGCCGCCCCGCGTAAAGACGATACCCGCCGCTCCGACGCCCGGTCGGGCGACCGCCAGGAAACCGCGCAGCGGCAGCCGGAAGGCCGCTCCGAACCTCAGCGCCAGCCTGACCGCCGCCCCGAACCCCAGCGCCAGCCCGAACGCCAGCCGGATCGCCGTGCCGAACCCGAGCGCCGCGCCGAGCCCGAACGGCAGCCCGAACGCCAGCCTGATCGCCGTGCCGAACCCGAGCGTCGCGTCGAACCCGAACGCCAGCCCGAACGCCAGCCTGATCGCCGCGCCGAGCCCGAGCGCCGGTCAGAACCCGAGCGCCGGATCGAGCCTGATCGTCGCAACGATCCTTCCGCGCGTGAGGAGACCACCCGTCGCGCCGAGCCGGATCGCCGCCAGGAGCCCCAGCGCCGCGAGCCGATCCAGGTCTACGAACCCCGGCAGGACCGCACGCACGTCGACTATCGGCGTCATCCCCACGTGTCGAAGCCGAACGTGCACGTAAGCGTCCGCTGGCCGTGGCAGTACCGCCACCAACGCCGCTGGGAGCCCCATTACCGCTACCGCCAGGTGGTGTACGTGGAAGTGGGTTGGGGCAGCAACCGCCGCACGATCGATGTGGACGTCCGCACCCGGTACCATCAGCGCGTCCGGCACGCCAACGGCCGCTATGCGGAAGTCGACATCTTCATCGACGCCATCGAGATCTACCGCAACGGCCGCTACATGGGTGAGGTGAACCGCATCCCGGACGAACTCGCCCACATCCAGGCCACGATTTACCGCGACGGGGATGTCGTGTTCGACCGCGACGTGTTCCTTGTGGGCGATCCGTCGGCCGGCTTCGAGATGATCTCCACGCGCCACTACGACGGCTACGTGCTGGATCGGTACCGCGATGGCCACGGCTACCGGGTCGGATCGCTCAGCCTGCGTAAGCAACGCGTCTACTTGCGTTCGCACAGCCGGCTGTTTAACCCCCGCTCGTTTAACGGCTACCCGCCGATCTCCCTCCTGCCGGACGATCGTAACCTGCTGGCCGACTTCGGCGACGAGGCGATCAGCTACGGGTACCGCGGCGACGAGGGGTACGACCCCTATTACGGCGGCCGCTACGACGACCCGTACGAATACGAGGAAGACGGAATCCGGTATAATTCGAACCCGTACGACGACGACTATCCGCAGAGCCGGTACGACGATGGGAATACCTATCAGAATGATGGTATTGCCCCGCGGGTATCGACCAGCCAGGCGCCGGCGACGCCCTTCGTGTCCAGCTCGCGGAACGCGTTCCGGACCGAAGCCGGCGCCGACATCTCCTTCCGGCGCGAGATCGAGTTGGAGCGGATCAAATAACGCTGCCCGGTGCTCCGCGATCGGTTGAGTCCGCCAGATTGCTCGAATCCAGCGTATCGACCTGTGCCAGGATGGCACAGGTCGATACGGTGCTTTTTTAGCGTGTCAGTACCATGGCATGCGTATTTCGGCTATTTTGAATGATCCCGGGACCGGGCGGGCGCGTCGCGCGTTTCGGTCTGCCGTTTCGTCGCGCGTCGATCGCCGCGGGGGCGGTCGGCAAGGGTTTTGCTAGGAGGCATTGCAGTGAAAAGCGCCACGCACCCATATCGTCCAACCCGTCGGCACGCCCTCACGGAGCGCGAAAGCGAAATCCTGCGGCTGGTCGTGTCCGATTTTATCGACACCGCCGGCCCCGTGGGCTCGCGCGCCCTCGCGCGGCGGTACATGCTGGGCCTCAGCCCGGCCTCCATCCGCAACACGATGAGCGATCTCGAGGAACGCGGGTTTCTCGACCATCCGCACACGTCGGCCGGGCGTGTCCCGACCAACCTCGGGTACCGCGTGTTTGTCGACCAGCTCATGCTGCGCCAGGCCCTGTCTCAAGAAGAAGGCCGGCTGCTGCGGGAAGGGCTGGACCGCGCCGCCACGCACAACGAAGTGTTCCTGAAGGAGTGCTCGCGTCTGCTGGGCCGGCTCTCGAATCTGCTCGGCGTCGTGCTCAGCCCCAGGCTCTCGCTGGGGATCCTGGATCGGATGGAGGCGGTGCCGCTGTCCTCTTCCCGCCTGATGTTCGTCATCAGTCTGCGCGGCGGCCTGTTCAAGACCATCGTGCTGGAGGTGGAGTCTGGCCTGGAGCGGCGCGACGTGGATGCGGCCGTGGCGTTGATGAACGAACGCCTCGCCGGCCTGACGCTGGACGACATCCGCCAGACGTATGCGTCGCGGATGCAGGATGTGAGCGATGAAAAGACCGGCATCATCCGCCTCGTGCTCAACTCGACGGCGGCCCTATTCAGCGAACCCTCCGACGGCCGGCTCAGCTTCGCCGGCGCCCAGCACATCCTCGCCCAACCCGAATTTCAGGAAGATCCGGACGCCCTGCGGGACCTTATCGGGCTGCTCGAGGAGGAGGACGTGGTGGTGCAGCTGTTCGAGGATGAGGCCGCGAACCCATCCGACCCCGGCCGCGCCGCCGTCCGAATCGGTCGTGAGCTGAGCGACGGGAAGGGAGACAAGTATTCTATCGTCACCGCCAGCTATTTGCTGGGCGAAACGACGGGTACGATCGGTATCATCGGCCCCACGCGTATGGACTACGTCCGCGTCGTGGCGCTGGTGGAAGGCATGGCCGCGTTGCTCGGCCGGCCCGACCGCTCGGCCCAACACTAATGACGCCCTCGTTTTAGGCCTTACGGCGAACCCACGGTTTTGACGATGAACAGAACCTCAGACATACAGGAAGAATCCGTGCAAGATGATACTCACGCGGCCCCCGCATCGGAAGAAATGGCCCGTACCCGGGAGGCAGACGCCATGCCGCCCCCGGGGGCCGGCTCGCGTGCCGAGCCCGAGGCTTCTGGAGAGGTGGCCCGGCTGCGCGCCGAATTGAAAGACACGAAAGATCGCCTGCTCCGCCAGGCGGCTGAATTCCAGAACTATAAACGACGCACCGACACCGAGAGGCTCACGATCGTGCAGTCCAGCCAGGTCCATGTCGTGCAGCGGATGCTCGAAGTGCTGGACGACCTCGGCCGGTCGCTCGATGCGGCGTCGAAGCTCGAGTCGGACCAGCAGGCGCTCGACCCTATGTACGTCAAGCTCAAGGAAGGCGTGGAACTCGTCTTCCGCAAATTCAACGACGAGATGGTGCGCCTGGGTGTCGAGCACATCCAGGCCGTCGGGCAGCCGTTTAATGAAAATGAACACGATGCCCTCATGCAGCAGCCGGCGCCCGCCGATACCGAGGCGGGGGTCGTACTGAGTGAGCTGCAGAAAGGATACCGTATGGGGGATCGGGTGATCCGCCACACGAAGGTCGTCGTGTCCTCCTGATCCCCCCTGTAATCCCCCCAAACTGCGCCCGCCGTGGAACGCGCGCGCGCCGACAGCGTTGCGCACGGCGTTTCCGCGACCAGCAATAGTCCCGAACGCCCGGTAAGGCGTAGCCGCAAGCCTCTTCCGATTTATGCGCGATTACTACGAAATACTGGGTGTGAACAAGACGGCCACCGAGGCCGACCTCAAGCGCGCCTATCGCCAGCAGGCGTTGAAGTACCACCCGGATCGCAACCCGGACGACAAGGAGGCGGAGGCGATGTTCAAAGAGGCCGCGGAGGCCTATGAGGTGCTGTCCAGTCCGGAGAAACGGTCCCGGTACGACCGATTCGGCCACGCCGGCGTGCGCGGCAATGGCACCGGTCAGCAGGGTTTCCAGGATATCAACGACATCTTCAGCGCCTTCAGCGACATCTTTGGCGGCAGCGGCGGCATCTTCGACGAGGTATTCGGCGGCCGCGCCCGCCCCCGGACGCGCCAGCGCGGCCGGCCCGGCGGCGACCTCCGCATCAAGCTCCAACTCACCTTCGAGGACATCAGCGAGGGCGCGGAAAAGAAGATCAAGGTCCGCAAGTTCGTCTCGTGCGACACCTGCACCGGCTCGGGCGCCGAGGCCGGCAAAGAGGGTTATTCCACCTGCCAGACCTGCCAGGGTACCGGCGAAATCCGCCAGGTGACGCGCTCGGTGTTTGGCCAGTTCGTGAACGTGCAGGCCTGCCCGACGTGCCAGGGCGAGGGGCGGACGATCAACGACCGCTGCAAGAAATGCCACGGCGAGGGGCGGCTGAAAGGGGAGGAGACGATCGCGATCCCGGTCCCCGCCGGCGTCCTCGAAGGCAACTACCTCACCATGCGCGGCGCCGGCAACGCCGGCGTTCGCGGCGGCGGCACGGGCGACCTGCGCGTCGAGATCGAGGAGGTCCCCCACAAACACTTCTCCCGCGAGGGGTTGGATATCTACTACGACCTGCACATCTCCTTCCCGGACGCCGCCCTTGGCACCGAGGTGGAGGTCCCGACCCTGAAAGGCCGCGCCCGCCTGGAAATCGACGCCGGCGTGCAGTCCGGCAAGGTGCTGCGCATGCGCGAACGCGGGCTGCCCGAACTCAACAGCACCCGCCGGGGGGATCAGATGGTCCGCATCAACGTATGGACCCCCAAAACGCTAACGGACGAAGAGCGTCGCTTCTTCGAGGAATACCGCACGTCGCCGTCTTTCATCCCGAAACCGGGGAAGGAGGAGGACCGCAAGTCGTTCTTCAGTAAAGTGAAAGACGTCTTTTCCTGATCCGGCGCCCCACCCGCACCCGGTCCACCCCCTGGCCGTTCCCTCGTAGGTTCTGCATGAATAGCCCCATCGACAGCAGGGCGTTGCGCGCGGTCATGCGCCACGTGCCGTCGCCTGTCACTGTTGTCACGCTCGCCGGCGCCGACGGCCCTCGCGGGGTGACGATCGGTTCGTTCGCGAGTGTCTCCCTCGATCCGCCGCTTGTGTCGTTTAACGTGGGTATCGAATCCTCCATCCACCCGCATGTGGCGGCGGCGGACCGGTTTGCGATCCATGTGTTACACGCCGGCCAGGTGGATGTGAGCCGGCATTTCGCGCAGCCGGACCTGGCCTCGCGCTCTCAGTTCGTCGACATCGCGCACACGGACTTCGACGGACTTCCGGTGCTGAGCGACGCGCTGGCCGTCCTCATCTGCCGGCGCTATGCCGTGTACCCCGCCGGCGACCACTCGCTGGTCCTGGCCGAGGTCGAAGCGATCCTCGACCCCGCCCTCGACGCCCTTCCGCTGCTGTATTACCGCCAGTCCTACCGCATCCCCGGCGCCGAAGTCCGGGCGACGAGCCCGGTTTAGATACGTTGAGATTTCAAAGCCCAATGATTGGTCATCCCCCGATCAATGCCGGGGGCAGGCTCCCGCGAAGGCGGGGACCCAGCCGTCAGACTGGCTTTTTTCTGGGTCCCCGCCTTCGCGGGGATGACTTGTTATTTGTGAAATAGGCAAATCTCAAGGTTTCTTAGCGTTAAACGTGTACACGTTCAACGCGTAACGCCCACCACGAACCGTTTATCCAGTTCGACCTCGTACGCGCCGGCTCCAAAAAAGGCATAGTCGTAGCGGCAGGGGTCTTCCGGGCAGAGGCGCCGGCACGCCTCCGTCAGTTCCTGGGCGGCGCGCCAGTCGTCCGTCTGGCGTTGGAGGAGCCCGAGGGCGCGGGCCTGCCGGCCGGCGTGGACGTCCACCGGCAGGATGAGTTGGTCCGGGCGGATGCCGCGCCAGATGCCGAGGTCGACGGGTCCGGGCCGCACCATCCACCGGGCGTACATGGCCAGCCGTTTGCAGGCGCTGCCGGCCGCCGGCCGGGCGAGGTGTTTCGCCAGGCGGGGTGGGGTGTCCGGGAGGATCGTGAGGAGGGTATCGCTAAACCCCTGGATGGCCGGCCCGATATGGGGCGCATCCGGCGGGAGGTGGGCCAGGAAGATCGCCTCGACGCTGCCGTATCGGTGGAGGGCGGCGGAGAGGGCATGGACCAGCCAGCACGCGTCGGCCGGCTGGAAGGTGCGGTGTTTGAAGCCGGCGAGGCACTCCGCATCGCGCTCGGGGGTGTAGTGGAGGACAAAAGCGTGGGGCTGATACCCCATCCGCCCGCACAACTCGTCCATCTTACGAAGCACCGTCCCCCGCTGCCCCCAGGCCAGGAGCGCCGCGAAGAGGCCGGCAATCTCCTGGTCGCCCGGGTCGTCGAACGCGTGGGGGACCGAGATCGGGTCCGAAGGGATAAAATCCGGCTGCTCGAAGCGCCGGACGAGGAGGTCGAGGTAGGCGGAGAGGGTGGGGGTCACGTTACGATTGCCTGCTCGTAAGGAGCGGAAGGATGGCCGCCAGATCCACATTCCCACCACTGACAATCACCCCGATCCGCCGGCCCCGCGCCGGCACCAGGCCCTCCATAAGCGCCGCCGCCGCCAGCGCACCGGTGGGTTCCACGACGATCTTCATCCGCTCCCACATAAACCGCATGGCATCGACCAGGGCGCGGTCCGACACGGATACCATGTCGTCCACACACTGGAGGACGATGGGGAAGGTGAGGGTTCCGAGCGAGGGCGTGCGCGCGCCGTCGGCGATGGTGTCCGGGTTGCGGACGGTGTGCAACGTGCCGGTGTGGAACGACCGGCAGGCGTCGTCGCCGGCGTCGGGCTCTACCCCCACTACCCGGCAGTCGGGCGCCAGCGCCCGGGCGGCAATGGCCGACCCGCTGAGCAACCCTCCGCCGCCGCAACACACGATCAGGGCGTCGAGCGCCGGCACGTCCTCGAACAACTCGAGCGCCGCGGTGCCCTGGCCGGCGATCACGTCCGCGTGGTCGTACGGGGGAATCAGTGTCAACCCGCGTTCGGCCGCGATCCGTCGCGACAGCTCTTCGCGCGATTCTACGGCCGGGTCGTACGTGATGACGGTGGCGCCGTAGCCTTCCGTTGCCTCGCGTTTTACGGCCGGCGCATTGTTCGGCATGATGATGGTTCGGGGAATCCCGAGCACACGCCCGGCCAGGGCAACGGCCTGGGCGTGGTTGCCGGACGAGTAGGCGAGCACGCCGCGCGCGCGCTGGGTGTCGTCCAGCCGGCTCAACGCGTTAAACGCCCCCCGAAACTTGAAAGCCCCCGCCCGCTGCAGGTTTTCGCACTTAAACACGACATCCGCCCCCAACCGCTCGTTGAGGGTGGAACTGCGCAGGACGGGCGTACGGTGCGCCGAGCCGGCGATCCGCTCCGCCGCCGCCTGGACATCGGCGAAGGTGACGGCCAGGGCGGTTTCCGGGAGGGGCAGGAGTGGGATCGACATAAAATGGACGGGTTCGATGACATACCAGGTCGGCACAATGTACAACGGGCAATGGCGTTGACAAACAATAGGCGGGAGACGCCCCACCGGGGCGTCTCTACAATCTATCTTTAATGAGGCGTGAGATTCGTCAAAGGGTGCCGTTTTTATTGTGAAGCCTCCAAGGTCCTATTCTCTATCAAACAGTTAACGGCCTATGACCGCCACGACGCCCCCAAGTCCTTTGTACCGTACCGTCGAGCGTCTCTTCGGGATCGACTTTCGTGCGCTTGCCGCGTTCCGGGTGGCTATCGGCCTGATTGTACTCGTGGATCTGGCGGTACGCGCCACGGCGTTTTCCGCGCACTATTCCGACGCCGGTGTGCTCCCCCGCGCCTTCTATTTTGCCTATTATCCCGATACCTGGGCGTTATCGCTTCATCTGCTCTCGGGCAGCCTCTGGTGGCAGGCCGCCCTGTTTGTTGCCGCGGCCATCACCACCCTGGCCTATATGGCCGGGTACCACACACGGGTGGCCTCATGCGCGCTCTGGCTCCTCACGCTCAGTCTACACACGCGAAACCCGCTCGTGCTCAACGGGGGGGACTGGCTGCTGCTCAACCTGCTCCTGTGGAGCCTGTTTTTACCCCTCGGAGCGCGATGGTCCCTGGATGCGCTGGCGGGGCGGCATGAGCGCGACGACGGCTACCATCTCTCTGTCGCCACGCTGGGTATCGTGCTACAGATCTGCCTCGTGTACTGGTTCACGGTGATGTTTAAGTCGGAAGAGGTATGGCTTGAGGAAGCCACGGCGCTCCATCTCGCGTTAAACTTGGACTACCTCGCGCGTCCAGCCGGCCAGTGGTTGCTCGGTTTACCCGATGGCGTGCTCCACCTGCTCAGCCGCGGCACCTACTACCTGGAGTTGTATGGCCCCATGATGGCCTTTATTCCTATCTGGATTGGGTTCTGGCGCACATTGGCCGGGCTGGGCTTTATCGCGTTTCATGCCGGTCTGGCCATGACGTTGACGATTGGCCCCTACCCTTTCGTTTGCATGGCCGCGTGGCTGCTGGTGTTGCCGGCTGCGTTCTGGGATCGCCTGAGCCGGCTGGGAACGGGGGACACCTTCCGCCGGCTGGCCGTGAGGCACTTGCCCCGCCTTCGGCGACTCGCTCCCCGCTCAGTTGGTCCCGCCCGATCCGGAGAGCCGGGTCTGATTGCCACCCTGGCCTCTGTCTTGGTGCTGGTGTATATGCTGTCGGCCAACATGCTCACGGCTCACGTGATGAGCGAAAGGTATTACAACACCTTTTTTGGGTACCTCGAGCCGACCGGGGAGGCGCTGCGCATCATTCAGCGCTGGAATATGTTTTCGCCCGCTCCGCCAACCCGCGACGGTTGGTATGTAGTGGAGGGGCGTTACGCCAGCGGGGCGACGCGAGACCTGTTTCGGGACGCCGAGCTTACCTGGGAACGCCCCGACGACATCGCCGCCACCTACAAAAACGAACGCTGGCGCAAATACCTGGAAGCCGTGATGGACAAACCGTCGGTACTGGGGCCCGAAGCGGCGGCGTATTTCAGGCGGCACGGGGCAAACACGACGGGGGATGAACCGGAGTCCGTTCGGCTATACCTGATGGGGGAAGCCACCCGGGCAGATTTTACCTCGTCGCCTGTTGCCGCCTATTTGCTGGCCGAATACCCGCCGGACGCCGATCTTGTCAAAGCAATAATGAAATAAGCACAGCTTTGTGACAACTCCGCCCGCCCAAGGCGGTACTTTAGGGCACTTACCGGAAGGATGTGCCTGGAGGCGCACCCCGGTAGGGCGTTCTTTCTGGAGTTGGCCGGTGCGGCGTTACCCCTGCGGCGCAAGAGGTGGAAAAAGATGCCGTTACCCGGCATCGGTTGCTGCTTCGTCGTCTTCGGACGAATCCGGCTGCACGCGCTCGACGATAACCTGGACCTCGGCCACTAACGCGGCCAGTGCACCCAGGGCCGTCAGCGGCGCTGAGATGAGCAGTGCGGCGGCGGCTCCGCCGACGCCGATCGCGAGTGGGAATTCAACCAGCGTACGACCGTCTTTTTTGACGATAATACGCCGCGCGTTTCCTTCCTCGATGATCTCTGTCACCTTATCCTTGAGCTGATTCGTTTTTAGCTTCAGCTCCTGGATGGTGACGCGGGCACTTTTCGTCGATTCGTTCATGGCGGGTAACCTCGTCTGTCGGATCGGCGGGTTCAGTGGCCGTATCCGCGATTGGCACGATATTCAAGGAGAGCGGTTCTACTACGTGTGGGCAGGGAGCAGGTTGCAACGTACGCGTGGCCCCGGTTCGCTCCCCACACCCTCCAGACGTCTAGTTCTTTGATCGGATGGCGCATTCCTCGGGATGCAGGGCGCGGTGAACCGTACGGTTCGCCGCGGGGCTTACGTAGGAGGCTTTTCGCCGTGCCGCAAACACGGTACGACAGGGCATCTACCGACCCTTCACACGAAGGGCCGGCCCCGGCAGGGCGATCAGGTATACGCATACAGGATAGTCGCTCCACCGGGTCATTGTCTGATACCCCTGGGACGCCGAACCCTTATGTTGGAAGCTCGATCTCGCAATTTCCTTCCTTTTCTTTTCATATACCAAGAAAGGGTCGGGCTTTATCTTATTCTCGGCGTCCTCTTATTTTTTAGCGCCCCGCGAAGGTAAAGGGCGGATGGCAACGTTCTGGATCAACGTTTGATGCAGAACGCGGCGTGTCGCCGTTTTAATTTCGAGGTGTCCCTGCTTTAGTTTTTCCGGGATCCGGCCGATAGTTCACACTGCGGCGCGTGCTTTCGGAATAAGTGGATGCCCACCTGTAGCCCTGCACTGTATCGTGGGAGGCTGCGCCATCCAGTACATACAACACAACACGTAAACCAACCAACAAACGGAGAATCTGCTATGGGTCAGCAACAACTCCTCCTCCTCGTCCTCGGTATCGTCATCGTCGGCCTCGCGGTCGTCGTCGGCATCCAGGCGTTTAGTGAGAACAAGAAAAAAGCGAACGCCGACGCGCTCGTAAATGATGCTATCCGCATCGCATCCGACGCCCAGGCGTGGAAACTCAAGCCGGCCGCCTTTGGTGGTGGCGCTGATGAGACCCTCAACGTCGGCTTTACAGGTCTTCTTCTTGGTCAAATGGGGTATGAGGTCGACGGTGCAGCTTGTACAGCTATGAGCGCACCCGCGAGTTCTTACTGCAATCTGAATGGTTACTTTACGATTGCTGCTGCCCAGGACTTGATTATCACGGCTAATAGTGTCCCGATAGCCAGTGGTGGTGGCGATCTAAACGTCGTAGTTGTGACTGTGGCAGGTACTCGCCCTGAAGATATCAGTACGACGATCAATGCGATAGCGCCGTAATGTTGCGGGAAATAGCCTTCCTCGTATCTGATCCGTAAATCATTGCGGGGAAGGCCTTTCCCAATGAGTCTAACTACTCGAAAGTCTCCATTTTATGCTCTCCAGTGGAGTTTTGTAAAAGGTCTGATTCGGAAGTTTACTTGCGGTAGATAGTAGAAACGTTGGTAGTATCATGGGTCAGCAGCAGTTACTCCTTCTGGTAATGGGTCTAGTAATCGTTGGATTGGCGGTTGTCGCTGGATTCCAGATGGCTGAAGTCAGCATGAAGCAACATGATGCTGATGTGATGGTGGGGCGATGCATCTCGATTGCATCAGATGCCATTTACTGGAAGACGAAGAACGATCCGTATACGCCTGGCGGTGCTGAATATTCATCGCTGATCGACGCCGGCATGGCGCAGTTGTTTGTAGGTGAAGAAACGGAAAATGCGGAATACTGGATTGATCCCGATGGTTTTAGTGTGGCCGATCAAGTAGTTTTTGTGGCTGTTAGCAAACGGTTCCCTGAAGTAGGCGTTCGTGTGACTGTAGTTGGAGATACCATCTCGAAGACAGAAGTGGATTTTTCAGGGGAAATAGATAACCCTACGGATTGAGTGTTCCTGGTTGAGCGTTGGATGAATGTTCAGGTGAGGAAAGCGAGTTGATGTTTGCATCTATTCGACGTGAAAAGCGGCTGAGGATCTCTCGCCGCTTTTTCTGTTCTAACGAACTTGTGTGATACCATCTAAACATGCGTGATTGGCTGGTGCATATCCGCCTGAGGCCCATAACTTTGTGGCGCGTGGCCTGCGTTGCCGGCATGACAGGATTCGGTCTGAACGGTGCGGCCTTGGCGTGGCCCTGCGGCCCCGAATCATGCATGATTGCCATGTAGAAAAGGCCATATCAGTCGCGACGAGAAAGGTCCCACACTGCGTTGCTAATGAACACCCTGTTCGATAATGGTAGTGAATTCCTGTAAAACAGCTCAGCACCGTACACGTACTCGAAAAACCAGGCAGGATAGCGAAACACCAACAAATTGAGTCATCCCGAGCCTGTCGAGGGACCTCCCGGACGATCGAGAGGTCCCTCGACAGGCTCGGGATGACTTCGGATATGGGAATTAGCGATTTTGTCCTTTAACCATGCGTTCATGCTCGATAAGAAAGCCCGGCGATGCCGGGCTTAAGGGTCTCCGGATGACGTGCGCGCTTTGTGAACGCAACATCACAGGCTGATCCGAACGGTTGTCGGGGCCAGTCGGGTGGCGTATCATGGCCGATGTGAACCACCATTGGATTCGTCAGGCTTACCCTCCCCCCATTTCCGCCGATCCTCAGTAAAATAGCCCCGGCGCAATTGTTGTGGGCGTTGATCGGGTCGCCGGGTTTCCGTAGGTACGGGATCCGGGAAGGACTTTGGGAAGTAGGTCGTTACCTCCCCGGCGGTCTGTTCAGCAGTTACGAGGTGATCACCACGATCAGGGAAGTCGATGGCAGTACAGGAGTTTAAATTCAGCGGCGTAGGCACCTCGGGCCAACCCATCCAGGGCACCGTGTTCGCCAACACCAAGCGGTCCGCCGAAAGAAAGGTGGCCTCGCTCTCCAAAAAACACGCGTTCCGGCTGCAGGCATTGCAGCGCCGGCGGGCGTATCTGTATAAGGTGCGGCACCCGAGCGGGGAAGTGGCGTCCGGCGAGCAGAAGGCGTTTTCGTCCGAAGAGATCGTCAAGGCCCTCACCAAAATGGGGCTGGAAGTCATCCGCGTCGAGAAGAAGCTGTTTGATTTTCAGACAAAACCGCCGCGGCAGGACGTCATCATGTTCGTCCGCCTCTCCGCCAATTTGCTCCGCGAGCACCTCCCGTTCGACGAGATCCTGAACCTGCTCGTGGGCGACGTCTCGTCCAGAAGCCTCAAGCAGGTCATCCGCGATCTCAATACGGATCTCAAAGGCGGCATGGAAGCCCAGCAGGCGTTCATGAAACACCAGCACTCGCTGGGGAAATTTACCGCCTACATGCTCGGCATCGCGTCGCGAAGCGGTAACATGGCCGAGATTTACGATTCCACGGCCCGTTTCCTTGAGCGGCAGGACGAATTCAAGAAGAGCGTTCGCAGCGCGATGGTCACCCCGGCCATCACGATGATCGTGCTCATCGCCGTATTTATCTGGTACGTCTGGTACATCTTCCCCGCCACGGCCGGCCTGTTTTCGCAGTACAACATTGTTCTTCCCCCCATGACGGCCGCCACGCTGGCGTTTGCGGACTGGTTCGATGCCAACTACGGATGGGTGTTTTTGATCACCTTCCTGATGATCGGCGGGTTCGTGACGTTCGCGAACACAAAAAAGGGCCGCTTTTTGCTTCACCAGTATATGATCCGCATTCCGGTCATCGGGCCGCTGCTGCACAAACTGAACATCGAGATTTTCTGCCGCACGTTCGCCATCCTGTATTCGGGGAGCGGGGAGAATATCACGGTGATCAAGGTGGCGGCGGAGTCCTGCGGGAACGCTTTCCTGGAGCATCGTATCAAGACGATCACGGTGCCCATGATGGTGGCCCAGGGCGCCGAACTGGTGCGCGCGATGGAGGCCAGCGGCGTGTTCACCCAGATGGCCATCGCCCGCTTCCGCAGCGGCGCCGAGACCGGCAACGTCCGGAAAAGCGCCCAGCAGATGGCGGACTATTACGAGAAGGAGACGACACTCAAGCTGAAAGGAGCCGTTGAGACGATCCAGACGGCTGTTGCGATTATCATCACAATCGCGATATGTTTCCTGACCGTCATCTCCTCGGAGATCGCCCTCATCCAGCCGTCGTCCACCGACATCATGGGGCGCTGAAACGGATAGGGGGAATTTGAGTACATGAGATGTCGAGTACCTGAGATTTCGAGTACATGAGCTGAGATCTCGCCATTAACCGCGGTTGTTCGAGCATGCTGTTCAAGCGAAAAGGCGCAAAAGACGAAGGAAAGCCTCGCACCACGGGCATTCCGCCGGCGCCCGATGCCGGAACCGGAGCCAATGCTCCGATCCCACCGGCGGGCCGGCAAGACCCGGGCAGCCATGCCGCCCGGCGCGATGCGGCGTCGCTGTTCAGCCATGGCGCACCCGTGCCCGGCGATGGCCCCGTCCGCACCACCAGCACCCGCACGCGGGGCCGCGACGGACAGATCGATTGGGACGCCGCGGCCCGCGACGAAATCGCATCCCTCCTGGGAAACGAGGCCGACTCGGCGTCCGAGCCCGATAAAAAGAACGACCTCCTCCGCATTAAACAGGCCCTGGCCGAGCGCAAAGCTCGCGAAGCCGCCGCCCCCGCGACCCCGCCGCCTACATCCAGCGGCGCCGAAATGCGCCCGCGTACCTCCGAACGCCTGCGGCCCATGCGCCGCCGGCACCCGGATCAGGATCTACCTACCGGCAAAGAGTCCAGTGGGAACGATGTAGCCGGCCATGGTCCCGGCCATGGACCCGGCCATGGTCCCGGCAACGGCGCACCTGGCAACGGAATAGCGGGCAACGACGTGCCCGGCAAAGACAAACGCCTCAACTGGCTCGTCGATTTTATCGCCGACGAGGACGACAAGCCCGCCACGGCTACATCCGGCGTCGACACGCCGCCGCCGGCCGATCCGAAGCCGAAGTGGCGCAACGTCGATCCCTTCGCCGACGCGCCGTCTGAAGCCGCTTCCGAAACTTCGCGCCCACCGCTCGTCGATCCCGGCGCTGGCTTCGCGCCCGAGGACCTGGAACTCGTTCTGGGAGACTCCGACCGCTCCGACGACACGATCCGTCTCGATCCCGACGCCATCGTCGGGGACGGCTTTACGAATCACGCGGATCCGTTTAGCCTGCCCGAGAAAGGGGCGCCCACGGCGTGGTCCGACACGCCCGTTCGTGAAACGCCCGTTCGTGAAACGCCGGCGAAAGAAACGTCGATTCGAGAAACGCCTCTAAGAGAAAAACCGGCACAAGAAACGCTGCCTCCCGTGGAGCCCTCGCGGGAAAAGGCGTCCGATTCGCCGTTCGCGCGGACGCCCAAGCCGGTCCGGCCGCGGCCGGTCACGCCGGCGGCGCCGGTGGACAAGACTCCGCCTCCCGCGACCCCTCAGGGGCCGGTAAACGCCCCGACGCCCGAGCGACGGGGGTCGCTCGACATCGAAGCCATCCGCACGAAGGACCGCGTCGTGGCCAGCCTGCTCGGCAAGCAGCTGGTATCGATGAGCCAGGTGATGGAGGCGCAGAAGCGTAAGGACCGCGAAAACAGCAAGGAGACCCTCTGGCGCATCCTCGCCGAGATCGGCGACGTCGATACCGAAGCCATCTTCGCCGAAGCCGCCCGCATCTACGCGTTCCCTTCAGCCGACATTGAGGGCAAGCTGGACCCGAAATTCGCGCGCTCGGTCATGGAGACCCTCTCCGAGGAGAACCGCGACCGGTTGTTGAACCTGCGGCTCGTGCCGTTTGAATGCGAGACCGAACACGCCTCCGGCGCGGTCAAGCTTGTGTTTATCACGCACGACCCGATGCGGACCGAAGTGCGCACGGTGATGAAGGAGTTGAAGCTCGACCGCTTCGACCTCTACTACGCGCCGCAGTCGGCCGTCGAAAACCTCATCACCGAAGCCTTCCCGCGCCGGAACGTCTTCCTCGATCGCGTCCGCGACGAAGAGATGGCGTTCGACATGGGCATCACGTACGAGGAGGGGGCGGATCTCATCGACGAAGATGCGCTCGAAGCGGAAATCAGCCGCTCGTCGCTCATCAACCTCTTCGAGGCCACCCTCGTCGAAGCCGTGCGCCAGGGAGCGTCCGACATCCACATCTACCCGAATTCGAGCAAGCGGGTCGAAATCCATTTCCGTATCGACGGCCGGCTCAGCCTCTGGCATACGGAAAACAAAGTACACCCCGAAGCGCTCCTCGCCGTCATCAAGGACAACGCGATGAACGTGGACCGCTTCGAACGCGACGCGGCCCAGGACGGCTACATCCAGCGCTGGATCGACGACGTGTTGATCCGCTTCCGCGTGTCCGTTCTCCCGATCGCCAATGCGCGGCAAGAGCTTCGCTCCGAAAGTATCGTCATCCGCGTGCTCGACGACCGGAAGGTCATCCGCGACCTGCGCAAGCTGGGTCTGCTCGACAACGCCATGCAGCGGTTCGAGCAAGCCATCAGCCAGCCGCACGGCATGGTGATCATCACCGGCCCGACGGGCTCCGGCAAGAGCACGTCGCTCGTGGCGGCGCTGCACCACGTGATCACGGGCGAAGTGAACGTGCTCACGGTGGAGGACCCGGTCGAATACATCATCCCGGGCGTGCGCCAGATCAAGCTGAACCATAAGCTCGAACTGGAAGACGCCCTCCGCGCCATCCTCCGCCACGACCCGGATATCGTGATGGTGGGTGAAATGCGCGACCGCAAGACGGCCGAGCTGGCGATCAAGCTGGCCAACACGGGTCACCTCACGTTCTCGACGCTGCACACGAACGACGCGCCGAGCGCGATCAGCCGGTTGTACAAGATGGGCATCGAGCCCTTCCTGATCGCCTACGCCATCAACCTCGTCGTGGCCCAGCGCCTCATCCGGATCCTGTGCCCGGTCTGTAAGACCGTCGATACCGATCCGGATCCCGTGATGCTCGATAAGCTGGGTTTCAGCGAAGAGGAGATCACGAGCCTGACCTATTATCTTCCCGGCAACGACAGCCACTGCTCGAACTGCAAGGGCGTCGGGTACAAGGGCCGGCGCGCCATCAGCGAGGCGCTGTACTTCTCCCGCGCCGTGCGGCACCTGATCGTCGAGTCCGACGCGGCGATCGACGAAGGCGCCGTCAAGGACCTGGCGCAGAAGGAAGGCATGCTCAGCTTGCGCGACTCGGCGCGCGAGATCGTAAAGATGGGTCAGACCTCGGTCCGCGAGATGATCCGCGTCGTAACCACGGAAGGGTAGCGCGTAACCGCTGCCTCTCGTAACATAGACACCTGAAAGGGTTCTTGTCGCCAGTGTACCCCCCGGCTGCGCACAGGATAGTAACTGTAGTGCACTATGCCGCAAACCCTACTGGCCTTCCTGGCGATGATGATCGTCACGTTGTTGGCGATCAATCAACAACAACGCGTCCTCCGCATCTACGAGTCCATGCTGGACGACGAGATGGAGGTCATGGCCGCCGGCGTGGCGCTCCAGGCGCTCGAAATCGTCGAAGCTCAGGCGTTTGACAGCGCCACCCTCGGAGGCGCCCCCGTGACCGATCCCTCCCAGCTCACCACCCTGCCGTTTGCCACCGGCAACGGGTGCAGTCTGCGCGGCCTCAACACCCTCTGCGACGACGTGGACGATTTCAACGGCATGACGCCCGACACCCTCAGCTTCACGATGCGGAACGGGGTGACGTTTGCGTTTGAGGTGACGGCCACGGTCGATTACGTGACGACGACCGGCGCCGGCGTGGCTGTAGCCCTGATCCCTACGTACGACAAACAGATCACCGTCATGTTACAGGATGTGCCGCAGCCAGGTGGTCGGCGTCTGCTGTTTAACCCGGTGCGGCTGACGCGGTTGAAGTCCTGCGACGCATGCAGTTGATGTTTTTTCATACCGAACACCCGGCGTATCATGTTTTTTATCTACGATAACCTTGCGGCTACGCTGGTGGCCATGGCCGTTATGCTCGTCCTGCTGTCCATGCAGCAGCGGATGCGCGACGTGTCCATTGAGCAGGTGGGTATGTATACGGCCAAAAAGCATTCGCTCGATTTTGGCCTCTGGATGCGGGACGACATCGCCAACATCGGCCTGGGCGTGAGCGGGCCGCCTGTCGTGGAGCACACCCCGCACGCGACCCTGGCCGGCATGACCTCCTCGTTCAGCTTCCTCAAAAAGCTCAACCCGTCGGACGCGACGCCTTCCACGATTTCCTACCAGCTAGAGGAGGTGTATGAAGCGGACGGCGTGACCCAGCAGACCCTCCAGGTCGATACCCTGTCCGTGCCGCTGTTCGAGGTGCGCCGCCTTGTAAATGGCGTGGTCGAGGGCAAAAGCGCCCCGTTTATCACCTATTTCGCCATCGACCTGCTGGATGTAAACGGCGTTTCGGTCAGCGGCGTGGTCGAACTGACCGAACAGGTGCGGATGACCTTCTCGATGGGCGTTCCCTACGCCAGCCGCAGCTACGTCCGCGAGACCCACTGGGGGGCGACGATCCAGGTGAATTGAGCGACGTTGCGCGTTTTGGCGTTATACGTCCCGTTCGATGTCCTCACCCAGAACGCGCAACCCATGAACGCGTACAGGCAGTGAATTGCGTCGCGTCTGATTATTTAACGCGGTGCGAAACATCCGTGACGACTATCCCACAGATCCACGATAGCGTCGGCCGTTCGACCTCGTGAAGCCCACGCCGGCGGAAGCGGGCACGATCCCTGCCTGGAAACATAGTTCTCGAAATCGAATTATCAATCCGAGTTATTCTTCCGGTTGGAAGGAAATACATTCCGTTTGCTCAGCTATCGTTCCCGGGCAGGCCACGGGAGGCTGCCGATACCCCGCCGCCGCGCCCGATGCCCGGGGAGGCGGGTGAAGAAAGCACTACGAGGTCGGCCGTCGCCGCGCAGGTTCGTTGCGCCAGAACGCACGGGTTTCGCAGGCGAAAACGCCGTATGTTCATGTGCCTCCGTTCGCATGCCCTGGCGGGTAGTGCATCGGAATCACCCAGATTGCCTCAAGGACCCTACGCAGCCAATCCTGTATCCTCCACATCCGAGAGCCTGCCGTGAGCACCAGCATTAGCGATATCAAATGGGATCGTGGCCCCCGAAAAGAAGGGGCGATGAAAGAGCGGGCGAAGGTGCCACTGGCGCCCCAACCGCCCAAGGTATGCCAGATCATCATCGACTCCGTGCCGAAATCGGTGCACGGCGTCGATCGGGTGCGGTTCCTCAGCGAACATGTGACGGCGTTGCTGGACAAGGACCGGGCGATTCTGCGCCAGCATGTCGAGCACTATATCAAGCACATGCTCAAGATCGGCGCGAGCGACATCGACACCGGCGGCGCGGCCTGCAACGGCTTCGTCTGGTACCGTGTCGACGGCAACAAGACGCCGCACAAGGAGATGGGCAAGTGCAGCGAGGATCTATCGGACATCCTCTTCCTGAATCTCCTCTCGGAAACCCAGATGGAGCACCTGTTCCGGGAGTCCGCGATCGACTTTTCGTACCAGCTCTACCTCGAAGGAAAGAAGGACCGTCGCTTCCGCGTGACCATCTATTTCGACTACGGGCACCTGGCGCTCAACGTCCGCGCCATCGAAGATAAGTTGCGCACGCTTAGCTCTCTGAAATTCCATCCGATAATTGAGAATGGCCTCATGTTCCGGCACATCCGGGACGGGCTGACGCTGGTCACCGGGGTTACGGGCTCCGGCAAGAGCACCACGCTCGACGCCATCGTCGACGCCAACAACACAGACGTCCAGGCGCACATCGTAATCATCGGTAACCCGATCGAATACATGCACGACTCCAAGAACTGCATCGTACGCCACCGCGAGGTGGGCCGGGACGTGCACACGTTCAAGGACGGCGTGGTGCAGGCCCTGCGTCAGGACCCGGACATGATCATCATCGGGGAAATGCGCGACCCATCGACCATCTCGGCGGCGCTCGAGGTGACGGACTCGGGTCACAAGGTATTTTCCACGCTCCACACCAGCTCTGCGGTGGAAAGCATCGACCGTATCATTGCCGAGTACCCGACGGACGAGCAGGACCGCGTCCGCAACCGCCTGGCCGACGTACTGCGCTGCATCATTTCGCAGAAGCTGTGCCCCAAGGTGGGCGGTGGCCGCATTATGGCCAAGGAGGTGCTCTGGATGACGCCGTCGACACGGGCCGCCATCAAGAACAACAACTCGGGCGAAATCTACCAGATGATGTGGGAAGGCGGCGCGCAGGGGCAGATTACGATGGAGCAGGACCTGCATCGGTTGATGCAACAGCGCTTCATCACGCCCGAGACGGCCATGCACTACGCCAATAACAAGCGCCGATTTAAACAACTGCTTTCGGGCGGCGGCTGAGCGATCGTTTCGCCTGTCCTCCGGCCTGATTCACAAGACGCGACATGCAAAAGAGTAAGTCTTCAGAACTCATACTGGGCGTGATGGTGACCAGCAAGACGCTCCACGCCGTTCTCATGGAGAACGAGGGGGGGAGCGCGCGCGTATTGCGCCGGTTCACCCGGCAGCGCGTGTCGCGGTCGGCCCAGGCTGGTTTGATGACGAGCGTGCCGGAGCTCCAGGAATCGGCCAACACGGGCGACTTCACGATCCAGTTCGGCGACAATGCCGACGCCGCCGGCAACCTGTTCCTGAAGTCGGAGTTTGGCGCGGCCAACCCGGCGCCGGATGGCGGCGATGAGATCGGGGGCTTTTCCTCCACGTTCGTGCTCGAACTGGGCGACATTCTCGCCGAATGCCGCGATGCCGGCTACGAAGAGCCGACGCTCGCCTTCTGTGCGGACTCGTCGGACGTGACGCATGTCGAATTGCGGAGCCTGAACGACGGCAAGGGCGACGAAGCCGAAAAGAAGGGCGGTCCGCGGAAGATCGACCGCGGCCAACTGCTCAAGCTGCTCGGCGAGCAATATCAGGGCGGGTTCGACAACAACCGCGTCGGGTTTATGCCGATGTCCTCGCTGGATCCAAAGGAGCTTCGCCATCTGGCGATTTTCCCAAAACAGCGAGATTCCGTCATCGCCACGCTGCTGGCGATGCGGGAGCAGCAGGGGTCGCGCGTGCCGTCGGTCCGGATCATGGACGCCGAGGTGCCGCTGTACGTGGGCCTGGCCCGGGCGACGTTGCGCCGCGCCCTGCGCCGGGGCAACGAGACGTCGATGCCGGCCGTGCCGCCCGAGCGGCATTCGCTGATCGTGCGCGCCGGCACGGAGGATACGCTGGTGCTATTCGTTCGAGGCGAAGAACTCTTCCACTACGAAAGTCTGCGCTCGCTCACGGCCTACGAATCGCCGGAGACGATCTGTAGCCGCGTCCTCCTGCAGCAGGACGAACACGGCATCAGCGATGTGCAGCACGTCTTTCTGCTCAGCGAAGAGCGCGAGGAGGAGCTGGTCGAGAGCTTCGAGATGTTTTTCCCGGATGCGCAGGTGGATTCGCTCCGCCACGTCATCTCCGAGTTGGGGGACGTTGGACTCGACGAAGCCAACACGAGCGCCATCGTCGGCGCCGTCGGGGCGGGGCTTCGGCTGTCGGGCGACGAGCGGTACCAGGGCGTCTTCGACGAAATCAACCTCATGCCGCGGCGGCTCATCAAGCGCCGCTTCCGGATCCCGCTTACGTGGCACGTGCCCGTGATGGGTCTCTTGATCGGCCTCACCGTGCTGTTTTTCTTCTATCGGTACATGACGATCGAGGAGCACATCACCACGGCGCGGGAGCTGCTGCTTTCGTACCCGGCCGAGATCATGGAAGCCGATCCCCGGATGCTTCAGGCCCGGATCGACAGCTTCGACGCCGTCACCACCAGTTACCTGAACGCGCTGAACGTACTTGACGGCCTGTTGCAGGGCAGCGATCAATGGAGCCGGACGCTCGAGAAGATTTCCAGGGAGACCTCGGAAGTAGGCAGCATCTGGATCGATAGCTGGCGGCCGAACGGCGAAATGCTGGAGATCAGCGGCAACGCGACCTCGCGGGACCGCATCGTGCAGCTGGCGCAGCGCATCGACGGCACGATCGAGGCGCAGGTGTTTTCCGAGATCCGCGAGTGGCCGGTATTTACGTTCCGAATGCGCGTGCCGATTGTCATCGATCTGCCCGAGGCCGCCAAATATTTACGCGAGCAGGTACGCCAGCTCGACGAGCCGACCGCCCAGTAGGCGCCTCCGCGCCGGCGCCGGCCGATCCTCATCTCCTACACCGATCTATCGAGAGCATGTCCAAAGTCGCTTATAGTATCCTCGTCATGGCGGCGATCTGGCTGATCACCATCGGCTTCGGCTTTTACGTCCTCAAGGCGAAAGGCGAGGAGATGGACCAGGTACAGCGCGCCGAAAAGGTGGCCAAGTTAAAAATGGCCGAACTCGAGCAGCTGTTTTTGATGGAGACCCAGTCCCGCGAAGCCGCCCGCGACGCGACGCGTCGCTGGTTCGCGCGGTACAAAATCATCCCCGAAGAACTCAAGAGTCCGGATGTGATCGGCTATTTGAACGGGCTCACGCTGGCCGGCTTCAAAAACTTCGACGTCACGGCGACGGGCACGAAGAACGACCCGAACATCAGCTACCACACGTTTACCGTGGATGGCCGGGGCTATTTCAGCAGCCTGTACAAGTTCATCTGGAGTATCGAAAACAACCGCAATTTTTATCGGATTGATAATCTCAGTCTGGACCACATCGACCTCGTGACCGAGAACAAGGAAAAGGGCAAGCCCGAGCTTCAGGTGATGGTGTCGTTTCGGATGTCGCTGAACGCCTATTACTCCGGCACGGAAGGCGTAAGCGCTCCGGAGGATCTGTTCGCCGAGATGATGGAAGGGCAGGTGTTGCCGTCCGGCTGGTCCGGGCAATTGCCGCCGGTGCCGAAGGACATTTTGCCGGATGAGTCGCCGGCGGTGAACCCGTTTTTCCCCGGAATCATGGAGCAGATTCCGCCGAATACGGAAGGGCATGTGGACCTGGAGGATCCCGGCACGCAGCTCGTTTCTATCGTGGGCGGCAAGGCCGTTTTTAAGAATGACGAGGGCTACCGTCAGCTCGGTGTTGGAGACCTCGTGTACCTCGGGCAGATCACCGACATCGACCCGGCGGAAGGGCGGGTGTCCGCCCGTTTGAACAAGGGCGGCATCATCGATAATGTGGATCTCTCGCTGGACGTTCAGCAGGGGTATCGGCAGGCCATCGGAGGAACACTCCTGGCGCCGACCGGTAATCGGTAAGGTTTTTGATAGGGTTCTGAAAGTTCTATTATTTGTCCGGGGATAACGCTTTCTTGCGATCGTGGGTAGCTGCTCGCGGTCGTATGGCCTGCACCTCGCGCATACTGGCAATTCTCTGACGTGTGATATTAGGAGAGCATGATGAATTGGATTACCCGCATCTCGGCCCACACGCGGCCGTTCGTATGGATTTTTGTACTGGTCGTTGTTGGGATCGCAACACAGATTCCCGCGCAAGCGCAAGACCGGCCACCGCGGCAGATTCGGACATACGTTCCTCCGGATCAGCTCGTGTCGTTCCTGCCGTCGACGCCGTTCGATCAGTTCATTGAATTTATCAATCCCGTTTTCGAACGCGTCACGAACAAGCAGGTCATCGATCCCGAAGGGCGTACCGAGCCTATCGGGGTGACGATCACGAACTTGCAGTTCTTCGATGCGCTCGAGTTCGTGCTGGAACTCAAAGGCCTCACGTATCGCGAGACAGACGGCTATTTTATCATCCAGCTCGCGCAGCAGCAGCCGCTGGTGCTCAATGCCGACCAGGCCGCCGGCCGACCGATTGACCCCGCGGTGACGGCCATTGTGCCCGCCACGGCCGGCACGCGCGAAGTGCAGATCAACGCCGTGTTATTCGACGCCAACCTAACGAAATCGCTTGAACTCGGTATCGACTGGAGCGTGTGGTTCGGGCCCCAGGCCAGCCGGGGCGGCAGCGGCGGAGCGGGCGGCGGCGGCTCCGTCGGGGGCGGCTCGGGCGCCGGCAACTCCGGCAACCAGGACATCCCGCGGATCTTCATTAACACGGAGAACGTGTTCAACAGTGTCGATGAATACATCATCGGTCCGGATCAGATCAGCTTCACGGGGCTCACGCAGCTGGTCCGTGCGTTCGAGCAGGAAGGCCTCGGCGAGACGATCGCCAGCCCGACCGTTACCGTCCAGAGCGGGCAGTTGGGCAACATCCAGATCGGTAGCGACGTCCCCGTTCAGACGCGCGACTTCTCCGGCAACACCATCACCCAGTTCTTCTCGACCGGTATCATCATCGACGTCACGCCGACGGTGATCCGCGAGACCGTGACGGACTCGCTCGGCTCCGAGGTGATCGAGTTTATCCACCTGGATGTCGCCGTCGAAAACTCGAACAGCTCGCCCTCCGAAGCCGGCATCGTCATCGCCCGGAATCGCGCCGACACGCAGGTTCTGTTGCTCGACGGCGAGCAGACCATTATCGGCGGGTTGTACACGACGCAGAAGACCCTTACCCGCCGCGGCGTGCCCATCCTCAAGGATCTCCCGCCATGGTTCTTCGGGCTGCGGTACCTGTTCGGCTACAACCGGACCGACAAGACGCAGCGCGAACTGCTGATCATTATCCAGGCCCGCCTGCTCGACCAGCTCGATGTCCGCACCCAGCGGCCGTTCCCGGACCAGATGCTGGAGCGCCGCCGGCGCCAGCTGGAGGAGGATGTCCGCCGCGTCGACGCCGAGAAGGCACGTCAGGTGAAGTACCCGGACAATGATTGAGGTTCAAGGTTCGAGGTTTAAGGGAATAGAATAGACCTTAAACCTTGAACTTCGAACCTTGAACCCTTCAATCGGAACGTTCGGATCGATTGGTCTTATCACGGGCAGCCGCTTTTTGCGAGCTGCCCGTTTTTTGTACCCACTCGCCGCATGATCCCCACCTGGCTGACCGATTCCGTTACGCCCGACCTCGACCGCGCGCTGCATTATACGCTCTTGTGGGGGCTGGAAGCCCTGGAATTGCGGATGGTGGGCCGGCATGAGGAGCGTGTCCCGTTTGTCAACGAAGCCCGCCTTCGTCGCCGGCTCGAGGAAAACGAAATGCCCGTCGCGGCCATCGATCCGGGTCTGTTTATGGGCTCCGTCGAGGACCGCTCGGCCTGGATGAACGAGTTGACCGCCTTTGCCGAGACGCTCGATTTTTGCCGGCGCATCGCCTGTCCGCGGGTCATCGCCTCGGGGTTTGCGTCGTCCGTCGAGCGGCAGGCCGAGGCGGCCGAGGCGCTTCGCCGGGCGGCGGATCTGGCGGGGCCATCCGGTGTCCAATTGATTGTGTTTCACGCCCCGGACACCTGCGCGCCGGATACGCCGGCTCTGGCATCGTTGCTGGGGATGGCCGATCATCCGGCGCTGCGGGCCGGATGGGATCCGGCGGCCGCGCTCGTTGGCGGGGAGGCCCCCGGCGCAGGAGTGGCCGCGCTGGCCGGGCGGATCGGGTACGTGCGATGTGCGGACGTGGCGCCGGCCGGCAAAACCTGGAAGCCGGCATCGTTTGGCGAGGGACGTGTCGGGTGGGATGCCGTCGTACGCGGCCTCGCGAAAGCCGGCTACGACGGCCCGATGAGCCTGTCGATGCAGGTCGATCCTCGCCCGAAAGAAGGGCTCCGCGCAGCGACGCGGCTGCACCAGTTTATCCAGAAGAACCCCCCTGCCCCCCGCGGAATCTCGCGTTAACCCCTTGCGTCCGGACCCTATGGCTATCTCTCGCGACGACGTGCGGTACATTGCCTCGCTGGCCCGCCTCAGCTACCCCCCCGAAGAAGAAGAACGGGTAGCGGAGGAGCTCCAGGCCGTGCTGGCGTACATGGCCACGCTCAACGAAATCGACACCGAAGGCGTGCCGCCGATGGCGCATGTCATCGATCTGCATAATGTCGTCCGCGAGGATGTCGCCGTGCAGCGCATCACCCACGAAGACGCCCTGCGCCTGGCGCCCGACGCCGACGGCACCTATTTCCGCGTCCCCAAAGTCATCGAGTAACCCGCCGGGCGTCCGAATCCATGGCATCCAACAAACGAAAACGGCCTGCCGCCGAACCGAGTCCAGCCAGTGCACCCGCCGCATCGATGGCCCCGCCGGCGCTGTTCGATCGGCCGCTGTACCGGCATGGCGCTGCCCTGCTGGCGCTGGCGGTGGTCTCGTTCGGTTTTTTTGCGCCGATTCACTTCTCGGGCAAGTCCCTGATCGCGTTCGACACCGTCAGCTGGCGGGCCATGGCGCAGTCGATGATCGACTACGAAGAAGCCACGGGCGAGCAGGCGTTGTGGTCCACGAATCCCTTCGGCGGCATGCCCGGATACCTCATCGCGGCCCCGGAAGGCGTGCCACAGGTCGATGACGTGGCGAGTGCGCTCCGGAAGGTCATCTGGCCGTCCTCCCATTTCCTCGTGATGCTCGGGGGCGCCTACCTGCTCGGGTTTATGTTGACGGGCGGAGTCTGGAGCGCCCTGTTCGCGGCCTGTGCGTACGGATTGACGACGTACATGCCGATCATTCTCTCCGCCGGCCACAACTCCAAGTTCATCGCGCTGGCGTTTGCGCCGTGGCTGATCGTGGCGTTCGGCTATGCCATGCAGCGGCCGGGGCTCCTCCGGGGGCTGCTGTTCGCCATCGCACTGGGGGCCAACCTGAGCGCCGGCCACATCCAGATCACGTTTTACGCGGTGTGGGTGATCGCCCTCTGGTGGCTGGTGGAAGGCGTTCGGGCGCTGCGGGGCGAAGGGCGCGCGGCCTTCGTGCAAGCCACCGGCTGGCTCGCCCTGGGCGGCGTACTGGGTATCCTGATGGTGGCGAACCCCTACCTCGCTATCGCCGAATACAAAGAATTTACGATCCGTGGCGCCGAAAGCGGCGGCGCACCGGGCGCCATGGACTGGACCTATGCGATGGGCTGGAGCCAGGGCGTGGGTGAGTTGCTGACGCTGCTCATTGCGGATGCGTTTGGGGGATCGTCGGCCTACTGGGGGCCAAAGGATTTCACCGGCGGTCCTCACTACGTGGGTGGGCTCGTGCTGGTATTCGCGGCGCTGGCGGTATGGCGCTACCGGACGCCGGCGGTGCTCGGCCTGGGCATTGCAGCCCTGGTGATGACGCTCTTTTCCCTGGGTGAGCATTTCTCGCTGCTCAACCGGCCGATGTTCGATTATTTCCCGCTCTTTGGATCGTTTCGCGTCCCCGAGACCTGGCTGAGCATGGTGGCGCTGACGCTGGCCGCCCTGGCGGCGGTGGGGCTGCACGGGGTGTTGGGGGAACGCGACAAGACCGGATCGTTCTGGCGATCGCCGGCGGTCGTGGCGTTTGGCGTAGCCATCGCCTTGACGGCGATCCTCGTGCTCGGTAAGGAGAGCCTCATGTCCTTCGAGCGCCCGGGGGAATATGAGCAGATCGCACAACAGATCGCCGCCGGCAACAACGTATCTCCGACGGATCCGCGCGTGGAGCAGACGGCTCGGGAGTACATCGCCGAGGTCGGCGTCCAGCGGCGCGAGATGTTCGGCGGCGATGGGATGCGGACGCTGCTGTTCCTGGCGTTGGGCCTGGGCGTCGTCGCCCTGATCCGGCGGGGGACGGCGCCGGCGTGGGCGGGCGGCGGGGTGCTGGTGCTGCTGGTGCTGGTGGATCTGTGGGGGGTGGATCGGCGCTATTTCAACGCGGAGCTGCTGGTGGATGCACAGAACTCGGAGGAGCAGGTACAGACGTACGATTTCGACCGGTTCGTGCTGGACCGGGTAGCCGAAGCCGGCGGCCCGGGGCATTTCCGAGTACTCTCGCTTGAGGGCCGGCACCCGATGGTCAACGCACGGCCGTCGTTCCACTACGAGTCCCTGGGCGGCTACCACGGCGCGAAGCTGCGGCGGTACCAGGATTATCTGGAGCATCTGCTGCTGGACCCCAGGACGGGCACGCCCAACCCGAATGCGCTGGATCTGCTCGGGGTGCGCTACGTCATTTCCGGCCGCCCCGTTCCCGGCATGACGGCCGTATACACCGGCGACCAGACCGGCTACACGGTGTATGAGAAGACGGATGTGCTGCCGCGCGCCTACTTCGTGGAAGGCGTCGAGGTAGTCGAAGGGCACGAGGCGGTCTGGGAGCGGCTGTTGAGCCCCGAGTTCGACCCTGGCCGGACGGCCATGGTCGAGGCGCCGATCGAGTGGGCGACGGCGCCCATCGACTCGAATGCCACGGCCGCCGTCACCCTGCGGAAGTTCTCGCCCCACGAGATCGAATGGGCCGTCGAAACCGACGCACCGCGGCTGCTGGTGGTGGGCGAAGTGTATTATCCGGCGGGGTGGACCGCGGCCGTCGATGGGGCCGAGACGCCAATCCATCCCGTGAACTACCTGGTGCGCGGCGTCGAGGTGCCGGCGGGGGCGCACACGGTGACGATGCGCTTTGAGCCGGCGAGTGTCCGCACCGGGAGGCTGATTTCGGCCATCGCGACCTTCCTCGCCTATGGCGGGGTGCTGGCCCTGCTCGGCCTCGGGTATTTCCGGCGGAGCCCCTGACCGTGCCCTCTATCGTGCGTCATGTCCTCTACATCTCGTATTATTTCCCGCCATCGGGTGGGTCGGGTGTACAGCGAACGCTCAAGTTCGTGAAGTACCTGCCCGAATACGGCTGGCTGCCGCATGTACTCACGGTGGATCCAGCGTCGGCGGCGTATCCGGACCTCGACCCCGCCATGGAGCGCGAGGTGCCTGAGAACGTCGTCGTCACGCGCACCCGGTCGTGGGATCCCTATCGGTGGTACGGCGCGCTCACGGGCAAGTCGAAGGCGGATGCCGTGTCCGTGGGCTTCCTGTCGGACCGACCGCCGGGGCGGTTTGAACGCGTGGCGCGGTGGGTACGGGCCAATCTATTCATCCCGGATGCGCGGGTAGGTTGGGTGACGTATGCGATCCGTGCGGCGCGAGTGGTCGTCGAGGCGCAGCGTCCGGATGTCATCGTAACCACAGGGCCGCCGCACTCGTCGCATCTCATCGGGCGTTCGCTGCATCGCTCATACGGGATTCCGTGGGTGGCCGATTTTCGCGATCCGTGGTCGGACATCGACTATCTCGGCTCGTTGCCGATGAGCGGCTGGGCGAGCCGGCTAAACCGGGGCCTGGAGCAGTCGGTGCTGGACGAGGCGCAGTGTGTGGTGGCCGTGAGCCCGGCCGTGCAGCGCGCCTTCGCCGGCCGTACGAGCACGCCGTGTGTCACCCTGTACAACGGCTATGACGAGAGCGATTTCGCGCAGGAGCCGCATGCCGCCGCCGGCCATTTCGTGATCACCCATGTCGGCAACATGAACGCGGACCGTAACCCGAGGGCCCTGTGGGAGGCGCTCGCGACGCTGCGTATTCCCGGGGTCGAGGTGCGACTGGTCGGCCATGTCGACGCGAGCGTCCGGCGCGATGTCGAGCATATGGGGTTGGCGTCGCAGGTGAGTTATCTGCCCTACGTTCCGCACCGCGAGGCCGTGCGGCATATGCTCGGCGCCCACGTGCTGTTGTTGCCGGTGAACCGCGTAAGCGCCGCAAACGACATCATACCGGGCAAGGTATTTGAGTATCTGGCGGCTCGTAAACCGATTCTGGCGTTGGGGCCGACGGAGGGCGAGACGGCGCAGATCGTCCGCGAGGCCGGCGCCGGGCAGGTCTTTGACTACGACGACGCGGCCGGCGTCACGTCCACGCTGCTCGCGTGGGCGAAGCAGTGGCAGGCCGGCCGTGCCCTGGAGGGAGCAACCCGCGATGCCGCCTCCCGTTTTAATCGACGCATTCAGGCCGGCGACCTCGCCGCCCTCCTCACCCGCTTCGCCGCTCCGTTGCCAGAGCGATCACCGGGCTCGCTTCGGGCCGAGTCGTTATAATCCCGCACCCATGCCACTTCGCCGACTCATTACCGTGGTAGGCGCCCGCCCGCAGTTCGTGAAGGCCGCCATGGTGAGCCGGGCGTTGGCGTCGGCCGGCATATCCGAGCGGCTCATCCACTCCGGCCAGCACTACGACCCGGGCATGAGTCAGGTCTTTTTTGAAGAGCTGGATGTACCCCGGCCCGATTATTACCTGGAGGTGGGCTCCGGCTCCCACGCGGCCCAGACGGGGCGGATCATGGAGCGCCTCGAAGAGATCCTCCGCCCCCTCCGCAGCGATCTGGTGGTGCAGGTATACGGCGACACCAACACGACCCTCGCTGCCGCGCTGGTCGCGGCGAAGCTGGGTCATCCGATCGTCCACGTGGAAGCCGGCCTGCGTTCGTTCAACCGATCCATGCCCGAAGAAATCAATCGGCTCGTCACCGATCGGCTCTCGACCCTGCTCTGCTGCCCGACGGAGAACGCCGTGCGGCACCTGGCGGCCGAGGGGATGACCGAAGGGGTTCATCTCACCGGCGACGTGATGTACGACGCGACGCGGCATTTCGCGGGCCGGGCGGATGAACGTGTGGATCTGTCGAGGCTGACGGACCACGGACCGGGCGAGTATGTCGTCGCCACGGTGCACCGGGCGGAGAACACCGACCATCCGGAAGTGCTAAAGCGCATCTTCGCCGGCCTCGCCCGGCTGCACGTACCGGTCGTGATGCCCCTCCATCCCCGGACGCGGGCGCGCCTGGCCGACCACGCGGCGCCGGCGAACGTGACCCTCTGCGAGCCGCTCGGTTATCTGGCGATGCTCAAGCTCATGTCCCACGCCCGCGCTGTGTTCACGGACTCGGGCGGTCTGCAGAAAGAGGCCTTCTGGCTGAACGTGCCGTGTGTGACGCTGCGTGCCGAGACCGAGTGGACAGAGACCCTCGAGGGGGGCTGGAATCAGCTCGTCGGGTCCGACCCGGACGCCATCGCGACGGCGTACTCGCGGATCGCGGACGCCGGCAAATCGCTCCGCCACGCGTTTTTTGCGGCTCCTAAGGAATCCGCCTCAAGGGCCGTGGCGCGGCTCGTGGGCGATCTGCTGGCGGCCTGACGTCGCCCTGTCTTTATTCTTTATGTTTACGCTGGAATCTTATTCTGTGGCCGACCCCGCCGGCGGGGTCTGTTCCGAGGCGCTGGTCATCTCCCACCCCATATTGATGTCGACTTCCGGCAGGGCGCTCCGCAGGCTGTCGGCGCCGGCGGCGGTTACGTTCGACTCCCACAGGTAGAGCGATTTCAGGTTGTTCAGGGCTTCCAGATGGGCCAGGCCGGCGTCCGACACGGCGGTGCCGTAGAGGTTGAGGTAAGAGAGGTAGTTCAGGTCCACGAGGTGAGCCAGGCCGGCGTCCGTCACCTTCGTTTTTTCCAGGTGCAGCCGAGAGAGGTTCGTGAAGCCGGCGACGGCGGCGAGGCCGGCGTCCGTGAGCGGCGTGTTGCCCAGGTTAAGCCACGCGATCTGTTCGGCCACGGGCTCGAGCAGGGCCATCTGCTCGTCGCCGAAGCGGTCGCGCACGTTGATGGCCTGAATCTGGAGCAGGTTGGTCTCTACCGAAAGCGGCATCGCCAGGACGCCGTAGGCGGCGAGCGCTTCCAGGGCCTGAGGGTCCGCCGGCGGGACCTGGATGGCGAGGGATTCGTCTTCTTTTTCGGTCAGGCGTTCGAGGATGGTCATGACCCTCGCCGGCACCTCGACCTGCGCCACCTTCTGATCGAACGACGCGCCGCTGTCGATCCACCAGCCGATGAGCGCGATCTGGTCGTCGGTGAGTGGGCGTCGGCCGCTGGGCGGCATGTGGTCGTCGTGGGCTTCCTCGAGCGTGATGCGGCGGTAGAGTTCGCTGTTTGCAGCGTCGCCGGCCGTGAGAATGATCCCGTTTTCGCCGCCCTCCATGATCTCTGCGGGCGTCGTGAGTAGGAGTTCACCTTCTTCTTTTTTTGAATTGTGGCAGCTAATGCACCGGGCATCCATGATCGGGTGGACGATGTCCGTGAAGAGTACGGCTTCGTCGATGTTTTCGATGACGATCTGTGCGTCCGGCTGCTCGCGGGGCGGGATGCCGGCGAGGGAGCGGAAGGGCTCGGGCATGTAGCTGGTGAAGTAGTCCTCGCCGTGGGTGAGGGAGCCGCCAAAGTGGCTCGCTACGGTCAGGACAAGCACCGATGCGACGAGTGAGCCGGCGTAGAGCGACCGGGCGCGGGGCGTCGGGGTGGCCGAGAGCGTCTTGCGTTTGAAGAAGTAGGCCACGACGGAGAGCACCGCCACGCCGATGCCGAGCCACTTGTGCCACCAGAGGTCGTCGCCCCCGTAGTCGCCGCTCGCGGCCAGGAGGAGGCCGGCGACCACCGTGAACACGGCACTGACCGCACCCAGGAAAAGTGTAAACGATACGGCGGGCTTGAGATCGGCGAAGCGCTTCGCGCGGGAGAGAAACTCCATCAGGAACGCGAGCAACAGCAGCCCGATGGGCATGTGGACGAGCAGCGGGTGGAAACGCCCGGCGAAGACAATGCCGTCGGCCGGGTTTTCGGGATCGATATCCAGCAGCCGGGTCACGAGTGGCGTGGGGGACTCGGGGCCGGCTTCCTCGGCTGGTTCTTCCACAGGTTCCTCTACAGCTTCCTCTACAGCTTCCTGCCCGGCATCCGCTTCTTGCAGGAGAACCGCCGGCGCGGCCGCGGACGGTATCGGAGCGCCAGTCGTGGCGACAAGCACCACAAACGCCAGAAGAACACCCATCGAGATCCTGCCGGGGGCAGGGTGAAGCTGCGTCTCACGCATAGCCATACACAACCTTGAGTACAAAAGTGAAGTAGACGGTCTAGTATAAAAAAAAACCAAGAAAGGGATAGCCCTGTTGATACAAATCGCAACGATGGGCGTATTCTACCGCCGCAATGCAGGTGAGCACCCCATCCGATGAGGAAAAAGCGTGTCCTTTTTATCTACCTGAGCCCCGCCTCGTTCGTGCGGGACGATCTGGAGATGCTGGGCCGGCGGGTGGATCTGGTCCCGTTTCATTTCGACGTGGACCGCGCGCGGTCGGCAGCCGGCCTGCTGGGCCTCTGGCGCGAGCAGCGCCGCTGGCTGGGTCGCGAACTACCGGGGGCGGACCTCGTCATGGGCTGGTTTGCCGATTATCACATGGTGCTGCCCGTGGCCCAGGCGCGCCGGCGCGGCATCCCCGTCGCCGTCGCCCTGGGCGGGTACGACTGCCTCCGTCTCCCCGAACTGGCCTACGGCGTATTCGCCAGCCGCTGGCGGGCGCCGCTGGCGCGATACGTGCTCCGCAACGCCTCCCTGCTGCTGCCCGTGGCTGAAGCGCTCCTCTGCTCCGAGAACCAATTTTCGGCCTGGCCGGAGCGCCGCCGCTACGGTCTCTGCGCCGACGCGCCGGGTGTACACACGCCGCACCGGGTGCTACCGACGGGGTATGTGCCGGAGCGCTGGCCGGCCGGGCCGGAGTGCCGCGCGCCGTCGGTCTGCACGGTCGGGCTCATCGATACCGAGCAGACGTTCCGCCGGAAGGGTATCGACCTGGTGCTGGAAGCCGCGGCGCTGCTGCCGGACGTCCCGTTCCGGGTGGTGGGGGTCACGCCCACGATGCGCGCCTGGATCGCCGGCCGCTTCGCCGTCCCGCCGAACCTGACGTTCGACGGGCAGGTCCCTCGCGAAGCGCTCGTCCTCATCTATCAGGAGGCTTCGGTGTACCTCCAGTTGTCGCGCGCCGAGGGGATGCCCAATGTGCTCTGCGAGGCCATGTTGTGCGGCTGCATCCCCGTGGCGAGCCGGGTGTTCGGCAACCCGGCCGGTGTTGGGGACGCGGGTTTTCTGGTGGATGAGCCCACGCCGGAGGCCATCGTGCCCGCCATCCGGCAGGCCCTGGCCGCCGAAGCGGGGCGGCGGGAGCAGGCGCGCCGGCACATCGAAACCCATTTCCAGCGCCACCACCGCGAGGCGGCGATGATGGACGCCTTTGCGCAGTTGACAGGAGAGGCATGAAGATCCTGCTCATCAATACCGTGCTACTCAACGGCGGCGACGCCGCCATCATGATGGCGATCGTGCGCCAGCTCCAGGCCGCGTTTGGTCCGGAGGCGGAGATCGAGATCGGCGAGGCGATGCCGGCGGTGTCGGCGGCGTATTATCCGGACTTCACCCTGCGGGAGTCGCTCGTCAACGCCTTCCTGCGCCCGCCCCGGCGGGGCCGGCTCCGCCTGATCTGGGGCCTGTGGCGGTTTGCCGCCTGGCACGCCGCACGGCCGCGCGCGTACGCCGCGGCGTGGCTCCATGCGAGGGGATGGACCGGACTGGCGAACCGGCTACTGAGCCGGAGGGAACGCCAGGCGTTTGCGCCGTACGCCGGGGCCGACCTCATCGTGAGCACCGGCGGCACCTACCTGGTGGAGCATTATGCGTTGGCGCCCCGGCTGTTCGAGTTCGACATGGTGCGGCGCCTCGGGAAGCCGCTGATTTTTTATACCCAATCCCTTGGCCCCTTCCAGACGCCGCGGTACCGGAAACGGCTGCGCGCTATCTTCGACGATGCCGCCCTCATCCTGCTGCGCGACACGCTTTCCCTGGCGCACGTCCGGTCGCTCGGGGTTACGCACGACCGCGTGGCCATCTTGCCGGATGTCGTGTTTGCCCTCTGGCGCCCGCCGGCGCCGCGTCCGGCGGGGGGGCGCTTGCGGGTTGCCATCTCCGTCCGGCGCTGGGCGCATTTTACAGGGCAATCGGCTGAAGCCGGCATGGCCGGCTACCGCCAGGCGGTTACCGCTGGAGTCGAGCGACTGGTGACGCATCATCAGGCCGAGGTGGTTTTCCTATCCACCTGCCAGGGCGTGCCCGAGTATGCGTACGACGATTCCGCCGAGGCGCGCGAGGTCGTGGCCCGGCTGCCGGTGGAGACTCAACAGCGCGTCCGCGTGGACGACGCGTTTCATCGGCCGGAGGAATTGCTGGAGCGGCTGGCGGCGTTCGACCTCGTGGTGGCGACGCGGATGCACATGGCGATTCTGTCGATGATCGCCGGCACGCCGGTAGCGCCCATCGTATACGAATTCAAAACCCGCGAACTGCTCGATCTGGTGGGATACCCGGACTGGGCCGGCGGTGGCGCGCGGCTGGATATCGAGACCCTGCGCGCGGAGACGCTGAACGAGACGCTCGACACCCTCATCACCCGGCTGCCGGCGGCCCGCGAGGCGATGGGCGTGCGTGTCGAGGCGGTCTACAGGCAGACGGAGGAGGCCATCGCGCGGGTGCGGGCGGCCGTGGCGCCCAGGTCATCCAATACGCCCTGACCCGGAAACGCGCCATGTCCGACCGACCCTTTCTCCGCATCGTCAAACAGAGCGGGCTGTATGCCCTCGGCAACGTCGCCGTGAAACTCAGCGGCCTGCTGCTGGCGCCGTTTTATCTGGATGCGCGGTATCTGACGCTAGCCGATTACGGGTATCTCGCGCTGCTCATGGCGACGGCGCAGATCGGGATCTACATCGCGGGCCTGGGGATCGGGACCGGATTGCTCAAGTTCACGGCCGACGCCGAACTGGCCGGCGTGCGGGAGCGGCTGCCGTTTACGGCGCTGGTGACCACGCTGGGCGCCGCCGCGCTGGCTTGGGTGGCGTTCGGGCTGGGAGCGGAGCCCCTAGCGGAGGTGCTGCTGGCCTCGCCGGACCGGGCGGCGATCGTGCGCGTGCTGGGCGTGTACGTGGTGTTCAAGACCATCGGGGCGGTGCCGATGATGTTGCTGCGGATCCAGGAGCGCGCCGGCCTCTTCGCGCTGGCGATGGCGCTGGAGATGACGTTGTTGTTCGGAGGGGTGTACGTGTTTCTGGTGATACGGGGGGATGGGTTATACGGCGTGATGTCCGCCTACATGTGGTCGGCCGGCACCAGCACCGCCGTGCTCCTGGCCGGCAGCCTGACGCGGATCCGGTGGGTGTTCGACGTGTCGCTGCTGAAACCGCTCATCCGTTACGGCAGTCCGCTCGTGCTGGTGAGCCTCGCGAGCCTCGTGCTCAACGCCGGTGACCGGTACATCCTCAATCTTCTCACCGATGCCGAGACGGTGGGGATGTACGATTGGGCGGCCCGCATCAGCGGGGTGTTGAATTTGCTGGTGGTGCAGAGCTTCCAACTCGCCTTTACGGTGATCGGGTTGAAGTCGTTGGGCGGCGGGGATCGCGCGTTGCACCGGCGGACATTCCGGCACTACACGATCTGGGCCGGCTGGGCAGTGCTTGGCCTCTCGTTGATGGCCTACGACGGCACGTTGTGGCTCACGCACATCGGGGCGGATCCGCATTATCTGGAGGCCTCTCCGCTGGTGCTGCCGCTGACGTTTGGCTTTTTTGTCTACGGGAATTATGTCATCATCACCAACGTGTTGTACGCATCGTGGCGGACGCCCGTGATCGGGGCGCTGGTGATCGGGGCGGCGCTGCTGAATGTGGCGCTCAATTTCTGGCTCATCCCCCTGGCGGGTGCGATGGGCGCCGCGCTCGCCACCGTCGGCGCGTACGGCGCGCTGGCGGGGCTGGCCTATCTGCGGGCGGAGCGCGATCTGCCGATCGCCTACCCGTGGGGGACGTTCGCGGTGGTGGTGGGGTTGATCCTGGTATTATATGCCGTTGGAGCCCGGGTGGAGGCGTGGGAAACGCCGTATCGCCTGGCGGCACGGATCGGGTTGATCCTGGCGTATGTGCCGGCGGTGGCGCTGGCGGGCCTCTACAGCCGCGAGGAGCTGCGGACCGGTTGGCGTATCCTGCGCCGGCGGATGGGCCGAACGGATGGAACGTAGGGCGGGTATGGGCATACCTAAGGACCGTCCAACGTAATGCCAACCCGAATCCGCGGACACGATGTATCGTGTCCCTACGGGCGTAATGTCAACCCGAATGAACGGACACGATGTATCGTGTCCCTACGGGCGTAATGCCAACCCGAATGAACGGACACGATGTATCGTGTCCCTACGGGCGTAATGCCAACCCGAATGAACGGACACGATGTATCGTGTCCCTACGGGCGTAATGCCAACCCGAATCCTTCGAATCGTCCACTTGTCATGATGCATACAGCCAGACGATTCCTCATTGTGGCCCGACGCTGGAAGAAGGCGTTGTTGCCGGGTGAGTTCTGGCGGCGGATCTTCCAGGAGGGACCCGCCGTGCAGGCGTGGCACGAGGCGCCGGCCCGTCGCGGCCTGATCATCTCCATGTGCCTCTTTTTCTCAGTGCTGCTCTGGTTTTTTAGCTCCATCGCCGAGACATACACCCGCGAAATCCTCCTTGAGACCGAGTTGGAAAACCTGCGGGCCGACGAGGCGCTCCGTACGCTCCCTCCGAAAACCGTCAGGGCGGAGGTCGAGGCCGAGGGTATGCATCTGCTTCAGTTGTATTACAATCGCCCTATTATCCGTGTGAGTGCCGACGCCGCGGTGGTCGATTTTGAAGAGTCCGTCCGATCCAACCTCCCGCCGAACATCCAGCTACAGAGTGTGTGGCCGCGATTCGTGCCGCTGGACAAAGAGGCGCGGGCGACGCGTAAAGTGCCGATCGACGCCCGGGTGTCGATCGAGGTGCCGCCGACCCACGGACTCATCGAACAGCCCACCATTTCGCCCGATTCGGTCGTTATCTCCGGTCCCGTGAGCCTCATCGACCGTATCGATCGGTGGCGAACGGAAGTGTACGATGCGAGAGGTCTCAAGGACTCGCTCGTCATCCGCCTTCCGCTCGAGGACACCCTGGGAGGTGTCGTTGCGCTCGGCATCCGTTCCGTCGCGCTGCGCGCCCGGGCGGCGGAGTTTACCGAGGCGTCGCGGGCGATCGAGGTGATGATCGATGGCGTGCCGTCGGGAGCAAAGACGATCCAACTTGATCCTCCGGCCGTTACCGTTCGCTTCCGCGTCCCGCTTTCGCAATTCGATCGGGCCGCGAAGGCGCTGGATTTTCTGGCCTCCGTAACGTACGATGCCATTCGTAGCGACACCACGGGTTACATTGTGCCCCGGCTCGATCTCCCGATGGGGGTCGTGATGGAAGGGGTAGAGGTTACGCCTTCCCGGGTGCGGTATTATGACCTGTTAGAGGATAATTAGGGCGACGAACGCCCGGAACCCCGAAACCGCGACCATGCCCTTTCTGACGCGCCTGACCTTTCGATTGGTGACGGCCGCCACCCTGCTGGTGATCGGGGCCGCGGCGGCTGTATGGTTCATGCGCGGGGAAGCGACCCTGTGGCCGCGATTTACGGAGTCGGAAGTACAAAACGCCGTGATTACGACCCTGCAGCGCGAGTCGCCGGCGGCGTTTCTAATCACCGGCCGGCTGGACATCACGGCGGACATCACCGAGGCCAATACCAAATACCTGCTGCCCGAGTATTTCGACAAATCCATTTCGCTCGGTACCACCCTGTCCATGGTGCGCCTCCCCGGCGTCGCGACGTATGGGATCGACCTCGCGGGCCTGTCGGTCGATGCCGTCGAGTGGACGCCGGACAGCGTTGTGGTGATCACCATCGCTGGCGTGACCGTGCACGCCGTGGAGCCCCATCTGGATGATATGATGGTGCATACCGAAGTGGGCTGGGCGCGGATGAGCGCACGCAGCGGCCGGACGGTCGAACGCCAGGCCATCGTTGCCGCACAGGACGCGCTGCGCCGGGAAGCCAACGCCCACCTGGACCGGTCCACTCAGCCCCTCCTCAACACCGAGGCCGCCCTCCAGGCGCTGCTTGCGCCCGTCCTCCAGGCCGTCGGGATTACGACGCCCCGGATCCGCGTACGGATCGCGCCGGCGCTCGTCGAGGACGAACGCGCGCCGGAGCCTTGAATGCTGCCGTGGTGTCTCGTTTGGTGCCTCTTTCCCCTCAGCCGGCGTCGGCGTCGATGGTTTCAATAATTATTGAAACTATTGACAGACCTCTCTCGTTACGGCACTGCACCATGCTCTCAGGTCCGTCCCGGAGGGTAAAAGCGCGATCCGCCACGTCATCATGAGACACACACGCTTCGACGCACAGACTGCTTTCGTCGACACGCCGGAGGGGATCTTCACGGCGGACGGGTTGTGGTTTCGTGTGACCGAGGTCGAGTTGCAGGCATACGCCGGACCCCTCCTGGCGCACGTGAGCCTGACCGAATTGATGGCCCGCGCCGGCCGGTGGATGCTGGCTGGCCAGACCATCGGGATCTGGGCGGCGGCGGGGTTCCTGTTGACGTTGCCGGCCCTCCCGGCGACGCTGCTGACGCTCCTTGTGTTTCTGTTGGTCCAGTGTTTTCGGCCGATCCTTCTTTCAATCTGGTTCGACCCGGTCCTACGCATCCTCCAGGCAGTGCCGGCGCAGATGCTGGTGTATATCGTCGCGTTGAGTGCGTTTGGGATCGCCGGCGCCTACGTCAAGCTGGTGCTGGGTATCGCCTTTTTTGTGGCGTTACGGTGGCGGATGCTGGAAAAAATGGCGAAGCCGATCGTGCAGGCGATAACCCGTTCATTGTATCCCCTCCCGGTGGCGGACCAGGTGCTTCGCTCCACTATCCTGCGCGCCGCGTTGAAGCATCGGGTGTCGTTGCCCGAGCTGGACCGGATCGAGAAGCGCATCGAACATCTTTTGGGACGCCGATGAGCATCCATTTTCCGCTCCTTCCGGGTGAGACGCACCTGTTCCTTGTGCGCCACGGAGAGACCGACTTCAACCGCCAGCGCATCGTCCAGGGGCGCGGCGTGGATGTGCCGTTAAATGACCTGGGCCGGTTGCAAGCGGCCGCCCTGGCGCGGCGTGCGGCGGGGCTCGGGCTCGATGTGGTCTTTTCCAGCACGCTGCAGCGTGCCGGCGAGACCGCCCGTATCGTGGCCGCCGCCATCGGACAAATGGAGATCCACCAACTGGCCGATCTCGAAGAGATGTCGTGGGGCATCCACGAAGGCCAGTCTCGCTCTCCAGAGCTTAAAGTCGCCTTTGGCGAGATGCGCCGCCGCTGGGCCAATGGCGAATACGAATACGCCGTCGAGCGCGGCGAATCCGTGTACGACGTGCAGCGGCGGGGCCTCTCGGCGATCCACCAGATCGTTACCACCCACGCCGGCCAACGCGTGCTTGTTGTCACCCACGGCCGCTTTTTGCGCATCATCCTGGCGTCGCTACTGCCCGAATACGGGCTGGCGCACATGGAGAAATTGGATCACAGGAATACGGCCGTGAATCACCTGGTGTTTGTCGATGGGCGGTTCGAGGCGCGCTTCCTGGACAGCCTCGACCACCTGGAAGAGGCAGGGATCGCGAACAGTGAATAAGGGCGCGACACCGTCACCACATGCCAACCGGGCCGGCAGCCCGAGGAGTGCCATGAATACCACGATCAGACAAGACGATAGGGGGATGGCCGACGTGATCATCGGAAGCGACCGGTGGTCCGGGCGTTTGGTGGACGCCATCGAGGCCGAATGCCGCCTCTATCGCCAGGATCGGCGCCGGCAACCGGCCATCCGCCAGGTACGCGTGGTGGTGCCGGCCGTGGATCCACTGGACTGGTTGCGCGCTCAGGACGCACCCGAGCGGATGTACTGGCGCGGGCGCGACGAGGCCGATGGCTGGGCGGCTGTGGGGCTGGCCCACGAGGTGGCGGCGTCGGCCGGCGACCCTGCGATGACTATCCGGGACACGCTCGACGCGATGCTCTCCCGCGCCGCGCCCGGCGTGCGGTATGTCGGCGGGATGCGCTTCGACCCCGGGCGAGCCGCGGCCGACGAGTGGCAGCCGTTCGACCGCGCCCGGTTCGTGTTGCCGCGGTTTGTGCTGGAATCCGGCCCGGCGGGTACCTTCCTCGCCTGCAATCTGGTGCTGCCGGAGGATGCGGAACGGCTCGAGGAGATCCGCCAGGCGGTGGCGCGGCTCGGCGAACCGATGACGCCGGGGCACGCCCTGTTGCCCGTGCCCGTGGGGCGGAACGACATCCCGGGGCCGGCGGAGTGGGCGGCCAACATCAACCGCGCCGTCGCACGGTTCGAGGCCGGCTCTTCGGAAAAAAAGGGCTCGCTCGAAAAAGTCGTGCTCGCCCGCCGATCCACGTTTCAATTCGCGGAAACGCTCGACCCCACGCTCCTCCTCCAGCGGCTCCAGGCCGCGACACCGCACTGTTTTCACTTCTTGATGCAGTTCGAGTCGGGCGGCGCTTTTCTGGGCGCCTCGCCCGAGCGGCTGTTCCGGCGCGACGGCCGGCAGATTCGGAGCGAGGCCGTCGCCGGCACACGCCCGCGCGGAGCGACCGCGGAGCTGGATGCCCAGCTCCGGCAGGATCTGATCCACAGCGACAAGGACCGGCGCGAGCAGGACTATGTAAAAACCAGCATCGTCGAGGCGCTCGACGGCCTGTGTTCTTCGCTCGATGTAGACAAAACGCCCCAGGTGATGGAGCTGGCCAAGGGGCGGCACCTGTGCTCGACGATCGCCGGCACCCTGCGCCCCGGCGTGGGCGATGCCGATATCCTTCAGCGGCTCCATCCCACCCCTGCCGTCGGTGGTTTCCCGCGGGCGGCCGCAATCGGGGACATTCGGGAGGTAGAGCGGTTCGACCGGGGCTGGTATGCCGGCCCGGTCGGCTGGATCGGGCGGGATCGGGCGGAATTCGCCGTGGCGATCCGGTCGGGCCAGGTATCGCCGCAGTCGCTCACGCTGTATGCCGGCGCCGGCATCGTGCGGGGCTCGGAAGCGTCCCGCGAGTGGGCCGAAATCGAACACAAGATCAGCGACTTCCTGAACGTACTGGGCCTTGATTTTCGCGACGTCAAATATTAGTCAGCTCTGGGCGTATCTGCTCGTCGACGAACTGGTTCGGAACGGCGTTCGTCACTTTTTCCTCTCGCCGGGATCTCGATCGACGCCGCTCGTCGTGGCCATCGCCGAACATCCGGACGCCCGCGCCACGGTGCACTACGACGAACGGGGCAGCAGCTTTGCCGCCCTCGGGTTCGCCCGCGGCGCCCGTCAACCCGCGTGCTGGGTGACGACCTCGGGCACCGCGCTCGCCAACGGGTATCCCGCTGTCGTCGAGGCGGCGGTGGATGGCGTGCCCATGATCCTCTTGACGGCCGACCGGCCGCCGGAGCTGCGGGACACGGGCGCGAACCAGACCATCGACCAGGTCAAACTTTTCGGAGACCACGTGCGGGCGTTTATCGACCTGCCGGCTCCAACGCTCGACATCCCCCCCGCCTTTGTGCTCACCACGGTCGACCGCGCCGTCCACGCCGCGGGGGAGCGGCCAGGGCCGGTGCATCTCAATGCCATGTTTCGCGAGCCCCTGGCCCCGACAAACGATCGGTTCGATCACGCCGGCTACCTCGCCGGGCTTGGCGCCTGGCGCGCGCATCGCCGGCCGTACACCGTCTACGAACGCCCCGTCTCGGCCGTGACGCCGCCTACCGGGGCCGAAGCGCCGTTGCGCGCGGCCCGCCGAGGCCTCATCCTGGCCGGCCGACTGTCCCCCGAGGCGGCGCGCGCCGCGCAGGCCCTTTCCGACGCGTGGCAGTGGCCGTTGCTGCCGGATGTCGGCTCGCAGCTCCGCCTGGGGGAAGAAGGGGTCGTCTCCCACGCCGATCTGCTCGCCGGCAGCCCCGCGTTTCTGCGCCAATATGCGCCTGATGCCGTCCTGCAACTGGGCGACCGGATCGTATCGAAGCGGATCAACGCCCTTACGACAGGGATTTCTCCGTACGTCGTCGTGCATGCCTCGGGCGATCGTCTGGATCCCGGGCATGTCGTGAGCCATCGGGTTCAGGCCGATGTGGGCGCCTTTTGTCGGGGGCTGATCGACGCCGGCCCTCCGATCGCCGAAGCCGGCTGGTTCGAAGGGTGGCGCGCGGCTGATGGGCGGGTGGCAGAGTGGTTGCAGGAGCGTTTCGTTCGGGAGCCGGCGCTGACCGAGCCCCACGTCGCCCGCCTGATCTCCGAGCGGATCCCTGCCGGCTCCGGGTTGTGTCTGGCGAGCAGCATGCCCGTGCGCGACATGGACCGGTTTGCGTCCGGCCGGTCCTTGCGTGTACACGTGGCGACGAATCGGGGGGCGAGCGGGATCGATGGGACGGTTGCCACGGCGGCCGGCCTCGCGATTGGCCTGGATCGGCCCGTGACCCTGCTGATCGGGGATCTGGCGTTGTTACACGACCTCAACTCCCTGCCTCTGCTCAAGGCCGTCGGCCATCCTATCGTCGTCATCCTCGTCAATAATCAGGGGGGCGGAATTTTCTCCTTTCTACCAATCTCACTATTTCCTACCGTGTTCGAACACTATTTTGCCACCCCGCATGCGTTCACGTTCGAACACGCCGCGATGCAGTTCGGGCTGGACTATGCGGCTCCGGCGGATGCCGGCGGTTTTCAGGACGCCTACGACGCCGCGCTCGCGCGCCCGGGCGCAACCCTCATCGAGGTCCGCACCGACCGCGCCGCGAACGTCCTGGAGCACCGCGAGTTCGACCTTTCGATCGACCGTTTATTTAGCGCGTAAACCTGGCCCCCATGACCTTGCTTCAACGCGACATCGCCCAGTTTATCCTCATCCTGCTGGGCGTCTCGGTTTTTGCCCTCTACTGGTTTGTCGCCTACTCCCGTTCGTTCGAGGCGTACGTTCGCCGGCGCTTCGATGCGGACGGCCTTCGAAAACCCCTCGCCCAGAAAATCCTCGGCGCCGGCCTGCTCGGCCTCGTCCCTGCGGGGGTCGCCTGGCTGCTGGTCGATGCGACGCCGCTGGCGTGGGGGCTGGGGGTGCCGGACTGGCCGGCCCTCCTCGTCTGGGGCAGCGTGTTGTCCCTCTGCGCCCTGCCAGTGCCCTACTTCTCGGCCCGCGCGGTGGACATGCAGCGGTTTTATCCTCAGGTTCGGGCAACGGAGTGGACCGCCGGCCTCGTCATCCAGAACGGATTCGCATGGGCCGTTTACCTGCTCGCCTACGAATTTCTCTTTCGCGGCGTACTGGTGATCGGTGCCGCGACGTTGTCCTCGCCCTGGACCGCCGTGGCGATGAGTTCGGCCCTCGCGACCGCGACCCATATCCCCAAGGGCGCCAAGGAGACCTTCGCGACCGTGCCCTACAGCCTGCTGCTCGGGTTCGTGGCGCTTGAGACCGGCTCCATCTGGGCCGGCTTCCTGAGCCATGTGTGCCTCGCCGTAGCCAACGACTACTGGGCCGTCGCGTTCAGCCCCACCATGCGATTCGTCCGCCAGGGGCAACGTGATAATGCGTTAACGCGTTGAACATTTATTCGTTGAACGTGCTCGCGTCAGTACCGGAAACGTTCAGAAACTGTTGAGATTTCCATAACCAAAGGCATAGTCATCCCCGCGCAGGCGGGAAACGAGCAAAGCGACTTACGAAGTAATCCAGCCATCAGGCTGGCATTTTTCTGGGTCCCCGCCTGCGCGGGGATGACTTGCTCACTATGCAAAACGCAAATCTCAACAGTTTCTTATTCGTTGAGTGTTTTTCGTTGAGCGTGCTCGCGTCAGTACCAGAAACGTTCAACGTTCTAACGTTCAACGCATTCAGGCGATCAGGTCGTAGATCTGGACGCGTTTCCAGAGCGACGCGTGGGTGCGGAAGGCGTCGTGGATCGCATCGACCTGGTAGGCGTCGTGGCCGGCGAGGTCGTCGAACATCGCGATGAGGCCGTAGCTGTACGACTGGTCGATGATCGGCCGCGCCTCTGTGTTGGCCGGCTTGCCGACGTAGCCGCCGACGACGCTGTCGATCGTGAGCAGGCTGCGGACGCCCGCCTCGAAGGTGGCCACCTCGGCCGGGGTGATGCCGTCTTTGAGCCAGAAATAGACCGTGTGAATGAGCATACGTTCGTGTTAACAGGGATATCGGTTTCGGAATCGTCGCCATGATACGAGGTGAGCGGTTGCGATGCCAGTACGGCGCGCAAGAGGCGCGTCTCCGCGTGTACCACCATCAATCATGTAGATATAATGGCCGTTATTGATTGGCAGCCCGCTGCCGAATACACCGATATTTTGTACCACAAGGCGGAGGGTATCGCCAAAATCACCATCAACCGCCCGGAAGTGCGCAACGCGTTCCGCCCGCTCACGGTGAAGGAAATGATGGACGCGCTGAACGACGCGCGCGACGACGAGCGGATCGGGGTGATCATCCTGACCGGCCAGGGCGACGAGGCCTTTTGCTCGGGCGGGGACCAGCGGATCCGGGGCGAGGCCGGCTATGTGGAGGAGGGGTCGGGCATCATGCGACTGAACGTGTTGGACTTCCAGCGTCAGATCCGCACCTGCCCCAAGCCGGTCATCGCGATGGTCGCCGGCTGGGCCGTCGGCGGGGGCCATGTGTTGCACGTCATGTGCGACCTCACGATCGCCGCCGAAAACGCGCGGTTCATGCAGACGGGGCCCAAAGTGGGCTCGTTCGACGGTGGCTTCGGCGCCAGTTACCTGGCCCGCATCATCGGGCAGAAAAAGGCGCGCGAGATCTGGTTTCTGTGCCGGCCCTACAACGCCCAGCAGGCGCTGGACATGGGCCTCGTCAACACCGTCGTGCCCCTCGAACAACTTGAAGCGGAGACCGTCCAGTGGTGCCGCGAGATCCTCGCCAATTCGCAGCTCGCCATCCGCTGCCTCAAATCCGCCCTGAATGCCGATTGCGACGGCCAGGCCGGCCTCCAGGAGCTGGCCGGAAACGCCACCCTGCTCTTCTACATGACCGAAGAGGGCCAGGAAGGCAAAAAGGCGTACCTGGAGAAACGGAAGCCCGACTACGGCCAGTTCCCCTACCGACCCTGACCCCGATGGCGCTATCTCCTTCCGCCTCGCTATCGCGACCGGCCATCTGGTGGTCCGCCATCCGCCCGAAAACCCTGTGGGCCGCGCTGGCCCCGGTGTTGATGGGCGCGGCCATGGCGTTCGACGCCGGCCTGTTCCATCCACTGGCCGCGACGCTGGCGCTGGTGGGCGCGGTGTGTATCCAGATCGGCACCAACCTGTACAACGACTACGCGGATTTCCTGAAGGGCGCGGACACGGACGCCCGCAAGGGCCCGTTGCGGGTGACGCAGGCGGGGCTCGTGCGTCCCGATACCATCCAGTACGCGGCCTACCTCACCTTCGGGCTGGCGGTGGTCGCCGGTGGCTATCTGATGGTGCGAGGGGGCTGGCCGGTTGTTGTGATCGGGGCGGCGTCTGTCATTTCGGGCATCCTGTATACCGCCGGCCGGCATTCGCTCGCTTACCTGGGTCTCGGCGATCTGTTCGTGCTGGTGTTTTTTGGGCCGGTGGCCGTGGGCGGTACCTATTTCGTGCAGGCGCTCGCCATTGAACCCGCCGTCATTCTGGCCGGCCTCGCGCCGGGGTTTCTGGCCGTGGCCATCCTGCTGGTGAACAACGTGAGGGATGTGGAGGAGGACCGTCTGGCCGCCAAACGGACGCTCGTGGTGCGGCTGGGCCGGCGGTTTGGGGTTGGGCTCTACGCCGCCTGCCTTGTCGCGGCCGGCGTGATCCCGGTAGGGCTTGTCCTGCTCACCGGAACCCACCTGCCCGTGCTGGCCTGTGCGCTCGTTCCACTCGCCGGCGCGCCGATGGTGGCGCGGCTCGGGCGGCATACCGAGCCGACGATCCTGAACCCAATGCTCGGCGCCACGGCTCGCCTTCTGCTGATCTACAGCCTTGTGTTTGCGGTGACGTGGAATGTTTAGAAACCGTTGAGATTAGCGTGATTCATACATAATACATGACGTTGCGCCAAACCTGCAGAGACGCAACATTTGTTAGGCGCCGTAGAGTCACAGTGTAGCGTTACAGTCACTCTGCGCGCCGTAGCGTGTTACCTTCCTCAAGAGATCACACGAACCCCTCGATCTCGTCATCCCCGACCCCGATCGGGGATCCATACAAGGTATAACGATGCATAAAAACCCTGCCCGGAACAGCACGTGAGGCATTCTGAAAGCTTCTATGGATCCCCGCTTTCGCGAGGAAGACGAGACGGATACGATTGATGTACACGTTCGAGCTTCAAAAACCCAGTTGCGTCAGGTTGAACGTAACTCAACAGCGCCTGACACATGTTGCGTCTCTACAACGCGGGAATGATCATGCATGAGGTTTTGGAAATCCCGACAGATTCATAAGGCGAGATGAGCCATGGCCGACCCACTTACCACGCGCCGTGTGCCCTGCCCGATAGCCGCCCACGCCCGCCAGACACCCGGCGCGCCGGCAGTGATCGTGGGTAATGAGGTAGTGACGTATGGAAGGTTGGATGGGTGGATCGAGGGCGTCGCGGCCGAGCTTCGGGCTCGCGGCGTGAAGCGAGGGGATCGCCTGGCGCTCACGGGGCGGGAGGATGTCGACGGCATCGTTCGGTTCTGGGGGGCGCTGCGGTGTGGCGGCGTCGTAGTCGTGATGAGCCCCCGGCTGCCGCCGGCCGCGTTGCGCGAACGGCTCGATACGCTGGGGGCCATCGATATCGGCGCTATCCCGATATCGTGGGTCGAGCCGGCAGACATTCCGGTGTTCGACCTCGACGCTCCGGCCGTGGCCCTCTACACCTCCGGCAGCTCGGGCACGCCGAAGGCGGCGCTGCTGACCGTGGGAAACCTCTACTTCAACGCGATGGGTTCGTTCGCCGCGATCCCGCTCGGCGCCGGCGACCGGTGGGTGCTCTCCCTTCCCCTCTACCACGTCTCCGGCATCGGCATCCTCGTGCGGGCCGCATGGGCCGGCGCGGCGGTAGTGTTGCCCGGAAAGGAGGCGCTCGGGGAGCTGATCGCGCGGAGGAAGGTCACCCACGTGTCGCTGGTGCCCACACAGTTGCTGCGGCTGCTCGAGGGCGGAGTACGCCCGGATGGACTCAAAGCCGTCCTCCTGGGCGGAAGCCAGATTCCCGGCGGCCTCCTCGAACGCGCCCTCGCCGCCGGCTGGCCGATCCACACGACCTACGGCCTCACCGAAACGGCTTCGCAGGTGACCACGACGCGGGGCGGAGCCGGCCTCGACACACTCCAGACGGCCGGCACGGTGTTACCCCACCGCGAGCTACGGATCGACGCCGCGGGGGAGATCCACGTGCGCGGGGAGGTCCGCTTCGCCGGCTACCTCACGCCCGATGGGCTGGTGATGCCGTTTGACGCCCATGGGTGGTACGCAACCGGCGATCTGGGGAGTATTGACGCGCGTGGCCGGCTTCGGGTCATCGGGCGGAAGGACAACCTGTTCATTTCCGGGGGCGAAAACATCCAGCCGGAAGAAATCGAAGAGGTGATGGCGCAGTGCCCGGGGGTCGTGCGGTCGGTGGTGGTCCCGGTGTCGGACGCCGTCTACGGCGCGAGGCCGTTTGCCTTTCTGGAGCGGGACGCCGCGTTTGCCGGCGAGGCGGCGTTGCGGTCGTTTCTAGAGGCCCGGTTGCCCCGGTTCAAGATCCCGGTGGCCTTCGCGAATTGGCCGGAAGATGCTCCCGCGGGGATGAAGCCGGCGAGGAGGTGGTTTGAGGAACGGGCGGGGTTGATGGGGAATTGTTAATGGTCAATGGTCGATTGTCAATTATTAGCCATCGACTATCGACCATTGATCACCAACCATTAACCATCAACCATCCTCACGCATGTTGCTCCACGAGGCGGTTGAGCCAGAAGACCAGGATGTCGTCGGCGAAGGCCGGCTCTTTGCTTTGTTCGAGGATACGGCGGAGCATGCCCGCGATGGGGTCCGCGTCGTTCATGGCGCTGGCGGAGAGGCGGGCGATGCCTTCTTCGCCGAGCATTTCGCCGGACTGGAGCCGTTGTTCGAGCAGGCCGTCGGTGTAGGTGACGATCGAGGCGCCGGCGGGGAGTTCGATGGTCGTGTCCGTGAACTCCGCGTATTTATCCAGGCCCAGGATGACATCGCTTTCGGAGATGACCTCCGTGCGATCGGGGGCGACGAGGACGGGGCGGCAGTGGCCGGCGTTGGTGTAGGTGATCTGGTTTTTAGCCGGCTCCCAGCGCATCAGCAGGAGAGAAGCAAAGGTATCATCCATCATCTCATCTTCCATGATGATCTGATTGACGCGGCGGATGAGGTCGGCCGGCGACTGCGTCGTCTTGAGCATCGAGTACAGCGTTCCCCGGATGTAGCTGAGGAAGCTGAACGCGTAGAACTTGGCCTGGAGGCCTTTGCCCATCACATCGCCGATGGTGAAGAAGTAGACCCCGGGAGACGCCTCGGTCCAGTCGAACAGATCTCCGCCGCCGTGTTCGCGGGGGCGGTTGAAGAAGCTCATTGCGTAGCCGCCGACTTCCGGGAGGCGTTTGGGCATCAGCTTATTGGAGAAGTCCATGCCGATGCGGGCGCCGAGCTGGGTCTGGAAGAGGCGGGTGCGTTCGAGGAGGCGGTCGATCCGGGAGAGCAGCTGGTCCAGGTCGAACGGTTTGGTGATGTAGTCATCGATCCCCATGCGGAGGCCTTTAAGCCGGCTGCTGTCGTCGGCTTTGGCGGTGAGGAAGATGAAGGGGATGGCGCGGGTGGCGGGTTGTTCCTGGAGATGCTGCTGAAGCTGGAATCCGTCCATCTTGGGCATCATGATGTCCGAGATGATCAGATCCGGCGTGTGTTCAGCCAGCTTGGCCAGGGCATCCACCCCGTTATCGGCCGTGCGCACCTTGTACAGTTTGCTGAGGCGGAATTCGAGGAGCCGGCGCAGAATCTCTTCGTCTTCGACGACAAGGATCGAGTAGTCGCTCATGAAAACTGGATGTCGAGACAGGAGTCTTGATTGGCGCCAACAAAAAAGGCCAGCTGCTGGCCGCCCTCCGGGGCTTGTTGGTACCGAAGGTCGTTCGCACAGGCGTTGATCCAGTGCAACCCCATGCCTCGTTCCGGCATGATGTCCGTGAGTTCGGGGTTGTCGGCGAGGTACGTCGCAAGGTCGAACCCGACGGAGTTGTCCTCGACCACGCAGGCCAGGCCGTTGTTGCTGGGTGACACACAAACGCCGACGCGCGGGTGAGCGACGGCGAAACGGGCGTGCCGCTGCAGGTTGGCGACCCACTCGTGGACGGCCAACTGGGCCGTCAACAGCGTGTCCAGGGAGAATGGTTCCTGTTCGGAGTACTGACTTTGCCAGCGGTCGAACAGGCCATGTACGTCGTCGACGATGGTATCCAGGTCCGTGAAATAGTGCATCGTATTGTACATAGATAACCCGGGGCACGTAGAGTTCGGTTTTTGAACGCCTACAACGAAGGCTACCGATGCGACGGGATGCCCTGTTGCAACGCTTCGAGGGCGTCCTCGACCGTTGGGAACTGGCGAAAAACCTTGTACGTGCGGGTCAGTTGAACGACGACCTGGACGGGCCGCGAGATCGAGGCGAAGACGACCTGGCCGTTCAGGGGCGATACCTTTCGGTAAAGCGAAAAGATCGATCCCAGCCCGGTGGAGTCGAGAATGCCGGTGTCCGTGAAATCGAGGATGAAGTTGTGTTTTCCCGCGTCCACATGTTCCTGGCAGGCGGTCTTGAACGCCTCGGCGTTACGGAAGTCGAGCGTTTTGCCTACAGTTACGACCGCTGTATCCTGGTCATGAGGCTCGATTTTAAAGCTCATGTGCGTCTCAGTTAAGAAGGTAAACCATTACTTAGAGCGTAAGAGGTCCTACTGGGTATCGGCATGCGCACGGAAAAGTAAAACCCTTTTCGCGCCTCTCGCGTTCAATCGGTCGACCGGTGATCGAATAGAAAGGATGTGCAGGGGGAAGATGTGTACAGGATCGGGAAAGTGATGTGCCCGAAAGCCCGCCAGAGAATGAAACGGAGCGTGTCCATACTACCAGCCTTTCATGTCTACGTTCCAGCGTACGCCGTGCTCTTGCTATGTTTCGTCGCGGCCGGCTGCCGCCCCGTAGCGCGTGAAGCGTCGACCGTCGAAGAAATTCAGCAGGCGCAGCGCCCCCTGCAGGAAAGCTGGGGTGCGCGCTTCAGCGTCGCCGAGGCGGAACGCCCCCGAGTCGCGATCGAAGCGGCCTATATGGCCAAAATAGAACAGGCGGACAGCACCTACCTCCTCCTGCGTATGGACGCCTCCGCCCCCGGAGAACGGGTGACGGCCTACCTGTTCGACGAAGCCGGCGACTCGTCGGCCGTCGTCGTGGCGGACCTGCTCTATTATTACGAGGCCGACCGCCGCTTCGAAGCCCGCGACAATGTGATCGTCACCACTACCGACAACAAACGACTGGAGACGGAGCATCTGGTCTGGGATGAGACGGAGCGCAAGGTGACCACGCCGGGCTTCGTCCGTATCACGACGCCCAAGGAGCAGATCCAGGGCTATGAGTTGGACGCCGACGAGGATCTGGAGCATTATTCGCTCGCGCGGGTTACGGGGCAGGTACTCGTCCAGGAGCAGTAGGGTCTATGGGGATAATCGGGTTATATCGTATCTGCGCGCTTGCGGCCCTCGGGTTGTGCGCCCTACTGGCGGCTCCGGTCGCGCGGGCCCAGCCGCTCACGCCGGCCGATACCACCGAGAAACAGGTCGATATCCTCCAGGCCAACCGCCTCTCCCGCGCCATCTTCGGCGAAGATCCTGTCCAGGTCCTCGAAGGACAGGTCCACCTCCGCCAGGAGCAAACCGACCTCTGGGCCGATCGTGTCGTGCGCTACCTCGAGCAGGACCGTGTCATCCTCACCGGCCGTGTCATGATCGTCGAACGCGGCGACTCCCTCCGCGCCGATAGTATCGTCTACAACACCCGTCTCAAACAGGGCCAGGCGACAGGCCGCGTTCACCTGACGGATGGCGACGTCCAGGTCTACGCCCCCTCGGCCCTGTATTATGCCGACGAGAAGCGGACGGACTTCGACCGCGAGGTGCGCCTCATCGACAGCCGGACGGTCCTCACCAGCCGCGGCGGGCAATATTATTCGGATGAGAAACAGGCCGAGTTCTACCGCGATGTCGTGCTCGACGAGGACCGGACTCACCTCGAGGCGGATTCGATCACTTACTTTCGGGAGACGGAGGTCTCGATAGGTCGCGGCAATGTCTTTGTCCAGCGCATCGGCGGCGGGGAGGGCGTGGCCGAATCCGACACGCTCTCGCAGTCCTTCCTCTTCGGGGCCTACGCCTTCAACGACAACCGCAGCGGCTACAGCCAGATCGAGGGCGACGCGCTGCTCGTCCAGTTCCGCCGGGATTCGACGGGTGTCGATGCCGATACCCTGCTCATGCGCGCCCTCCGGCTCGACGTAATCCGCGACGACTCGCTGCAGCGTCTGATCGCCGTGGACTCCGTCCGCGTCTGGCAGAAGACCTTTGCGGCCGTGGCGGACTCGTCGGTCTACGACCGCATCACGCGCGAGGGGCGGCCCCTGCGCGAGGAGAACCGGTTTTACGTGCGGCCGATGGCCTGGTACGAGCAGTATCAGCTCTCGGGCGACACGCTGCGCGCCACGGCGACCGCCGGCTCGATCGACTCGCTCTTTATCCGCGAGAACGCCTTCGCCGCCCAGGAGGACACCTCCGTCGCCCGCATCCACCAGCTCCGCGGCCAGCACCTGGTGGGCATCTTCCGCGCCGATTCGCTCCGCAGCCTGACAGTCGGCCCGACGGCCGAATCGATCTATTACCGAAACGACGGCGAGGGGGCGGTGGACGGGGCGATGCGCGCCTCGGGCGACACGATCGTGCTCCGCTTCGCCGCCAACGAGTTGAAGCGGATCAGTATAGTATCCGGTACGCAGAACGTGTATTATGCCGCGTCGTTGATCCCCTCGCCCTTTGAACTGGAGGGCTTCGCCTGGCGGCCCGAGTGGCGGCCGGCGAAAGACACCTTGCTGGACGCCGACCGCCGGGCGCGCCTGGATGCGTTTCGCGCTTCCGCTGACGTTGGGAGGTCCCTCCACTCCCCCCGAAATGTCGGGGGTTCGGTCGGGATGGCAATAAAATGAAAGAAACAACCAACAGGGCGTCCGCCGGCCCGCTTGTGTTGCGCGCGAATAACCTCGTGCGGCGGTACAAGAAACGCGAAGTCGTCGCCGGCGTGAGCCTGGAGGTCGGCCAGGGGGAGATCGTGGGGCTGCTCGGGCCCAACGGCGCCGGCAAGACGACCACGTTCTACATGATCGTGGGGATGGTGAAGCCGCACGCCGGCCAGATCCTCCTGGGGGATGTGGACCTCTCCCGCGTGCCAATGTACAAGCGGGCGCGGTACGGCATCGGCTACCTGGCGCAGGAGGCCTCGATTTTTAGCCACCTGAGTGTCGAAGGTAACCTGCACGCCGTGCTCGAATTCCAGCCGATCGACCGCAAGGCGCGCACGCACCGGGTCGATGCGCTGATCGAAGAGTTCGGGCTGGAGCGGGTGCGGAAGTCGAAGGGCTACATGCTCTCCGGCGGCGAACGCCGGCGCACAGAGATCGCCCGCGCCCTCGCTTCGGACCCCAAGTTTTTTCTGTTGGATGAGCCCTTCGCCGGGGTCGACCCGATCGCCGTCGAGGACATCCAGTCGATCGTCGCCGGCCTCAAGGACCGCGGCATCGGCGTCCTCATCACCGACCACAACGTCCACGAAACCCTCGCCATCACCGACCGCGCCTATCTCCTCTACGAAGGCCGCATCCTGAAACAGGGGACCGCCGAAGCCCTCGCCGGCGACGAAGAGGTCCGGAAACGGTATCTTGGGGAGAAGTTTACGCTGGAACGCTATAAGTAGGTTGGCAAGTTGACATGTTGCAGGTTACAGGTTAGAGTTGCCTGCCTGTCGGATGTCACCATGTAACCTGCCAACCCGTAACCTGCCAACCCGTAACCTGCCAACCTGTAACCTGCCAACCTGTAACCTGCCAACTTTATGGTTGTCGTCATGCAAGCCGGCGTTGAAGACGCGCTGATCGAGGCGGTCATTGGCCGGCTCAGTCGGTTCGGGTTCGATGTGCACCGCTCGAGCGGGGTGAGCCAGACGGTGCTGGGGGCGATCGGGGTGCAGCCGGACTTCGACGTACGCCAGGTGCAGGTGCTCGAGGGGGTCGCCGAGGTGTACCGGGTGACGGAGCCCTACAAGATCGCCAGCCGCACGTGGCGCCGGGGCGACACGGTGATCGACATCGCCGGCATCGAAATCGGCCGGGACCGGGTGGCGGTGATGGCCGGCCCCCGCGTATATGAAAACGAAGCCCAACTGGAATCCACCGCGGCGTTGCTGGTCGATCAAGGAGTGCGGTTTCTTCGCACGGGCCTCCTGCGCCCGAAAAAGGCCGCGCACTCGTCCGAATGGCCGGCCGACGACCGGCTGCGCCAGATGCGAGCCGTGGCGGACACGCACGGGCTCCACCTCGTTGTCGAGGTGTCGGACCAGACGCTCGTCAGTCAGGCGGCGGCGGTGGCGGACATCTTCCTGATCCCTTCGACCGGGATGCAGAACGAGGTGCTGCTCATGGAGGCGGCCCGCGCCGGCAAGCCGGTCATCCTCCAGCGCGGCCTCGCCGCGACGATCGAGGAGTGGCTGATGGCCGCCGAAAAGATCCTCGCCCAGAGCAACGCCCGGGTGATGCTCTGCGAAGGCGGCATCCGGACCTTCGAGCAGTCCACCCGGCACACGCTGGACCTATCGTCGATCCCTGTCGTTCAGGCGAAAAGCCACCTGCCGGTACTGGCGGACCCGAGCCACGGCACGGGCCTGCGCAACAAGGTGACGCCGATGGCCCGAGCGGCCGTCGCCGCCGGTGCGCACGGGGTGCTCATCGACATCTACCCGGACCCGCCCTCGGCCCTGCGCGACGGGCCCCAGGCCCTTTTCTTCGAGCAGTTCGTCGAACTCATGGCGCAGATCCGGCTCATCGCCGCGGCGGTCGGGCGCACGGTCGCTTCGCCGGCACGGTGAATGGGCACTGTAAATCGGCACGATCCGTGTCTCCGGGTCTGGAGTTCAGGGTTCGGAGTTCCAGGTTCGGGGTTACCCTACTCGATGCGCTTTACCCTGATCCCTGAACCTTAAACCCGGAACCTCTATGTGTGGAATCGTCGGCTACATCGGCCACCGGCAGGCGCAGCCTGTTCTCATCCAGGGCCTCCAGCGCCTGGAATACCGCGGGTATGATTCCGCCGGCATCGCGACCATCAACGGCGCGCTCGCCGTCCGCAAGAAAAAGGGCAAGGTGAGCGAGCTGGTGGGGGCGCTCGGGGCCGGCGGGATGGAGGGCACGCTGGGCATCGGGCACACGCGCTGGGCCACACACGGCTTCCCGAGCGACGTCAACGCCCACCCGCACGTGTCGGGCGATGGGGACTTCGCGCTGGTACACAACGGTATCATCGAAAACTACCAGGCCATCCGCGAGCGCCTCACGCGGCAGGGGTACACGTTTGTCAGCCAGACCGACACCGAGGCGCTCGTCCACCTGATCGACGACGTCCGCCGCGAAACGGGCCTATCCCTACCCCAGGCCATGCAGCAGGCGCTGACGCAGGTCGCCGGCACCTACGGCATCGCCATCGTCTCCCAGAGCGACCCGGACTTGCTGCTCGCGGCCCGGAAGGGGAGCCCGCTCATCCTGGGCGTCGGCGAGGGGGAGTTTTTCCTGGCGTCCGACGCCTCCGCCATCGTCGAGCACACGCGCCAGGTGGTCTACCTGAACGACGGGGAGATGGTGGAAGTCCGCCGCGGCGGCTACCAGGTGCGAACCATCCACAACGTCCCGCTCGAAAAGGAAGTACACGCGCTGGAATGGGATCTAGAGGAGATCGAGAAAGGGGGTTATCCCCATTTTATGCTCAAGGAGATCATGGAGCAGCCGACGTCGCTCGAAAACTGCATGCGCGGGAGGGTGCTGGTCGATGAAAATCGGATTCTACTGGGCGGGCTGATCGACGTGATGGACACCCTGCGCGCGGCCGACCGGATCATCATCTGCGCCTGCGGCACGTCGTGGCACGCCGGCCTGGTGGGCGAGTACCTCATCGAGTCGCTCGCGCGGATCCCGGTCGAGGTCGAGTACGCGAGCGAATTCCGCTACCGCGATCCTATCCTCCGCCAAGGGGACGTGGTGCTGGTCATCTCGCAGAGCGGCGAAACGGCCGACACCCTCGCCGCCGTCCGCGAGGCGCAGCAGAAAGGCGTGCCGGTGCTGGGGATCTGCAACGCGGTGGGGTCGACGATCGCGCGAGACACCGACGCGGGCGTCTACCTGCACGCCGGCCCCGAGATCGGGGTGGCCTCCACAAAGGCGTTTACGGCACAGGTGCTGGTGCTGGCGATGCTGGCGCTCAAGCTGGGGGAAGGGCGGACGCTCACGCCGGCGGCGATGGCGTTCCACCTGCGCGCGCTGGCCGGCCTGCCGGACCTGGTCCGCGAGGTCCTCAAACTAGACGACGAGATTCGGGGCCTGAGCGCGATCTACCGGTACGCGACGAACTTTCTGTACCTCGGGCGCGGCTATAATTTCCCCGTCGCCCTCGAGGGCGCTCTCAAGCTGAAGGAGATCTCCTACATCCACGCGGAAGGCTACCCCGCCGCCGAAATGAAACACGGCCCGATCGCGCTCATCGACCGGCAGATGCCCGTCGTCTTCATCGCGCTGAAGGACGGGACGTACGACAAGGTGATCTCGAACATCGAGGAGGTGGCCGCGCGGCAGGGCTCGGTCATCGCCATCACCGAGGAAGGCAACCACGAGCTGGACCGCCTCTGCGAGCACGTGATCTTCATCCCCCCATGTGAACCGTTCCTGTCGCCCATCCTGGCTTCCATCCCGCTCCAGCTGTTATCTTATCACATCGCGGTAATGCGCGGCTGCAATGTGGATCAGCCGAGGAATCTGGCGAAGAGCGTGACGGTGGAGTGAGTCATTCAAACGCCGACGCCTCAGGCGCAAGCAGCCCCAGCTGGTCGTAATTCAGGCGCAACGCGGCGTCTTGGCCGGTGGCGGTTACCGCGAGTTCAGTTTCGCGGTTTTCGATCCAGAGTGTCTGCGTGCCGGCGTTCGGGATGCTGAAATGCACCTGATGGGTGGCGGTGGTCTTGATGTCGGCCGCGGCGGCGCCTCGGGTGAAGCCGATGGCGACGAGCGGTGAGAAACGCGCCAGCCAGGCGGTTACCCGGGCCGAGTCGGCCGGCTCTTCATCCCCGTCGATCGAGAGTGTCCAACCCGAGGCGTCGAGGGTGAGTTCGTAGCCGGCGTCGGGGCCGGTCACGACGGCCTTCTGGACGGTGAGAGGTGGAATCGACAGCACCGTTTTATCCCGCCAGCGGTCCGTGTCGTCGGGCAAGCTGAGGCGGCCACGGACGAGGTAGACGCGGGGATCGGTGGCCATGCGTACATAATGGGTCTGCGGATCGGGGCCGATGCCGCCAACGAGCAGGGTGGCGCCGCCTCCGTTCCAGATGAGATCCACCTGCTGCTCCCGCTCGCCCAGGCCGTACTCGGCGTAGCGGTCCGGGCTGTTAGAGACGACGGTCTCCACTTCGATGGCCGACAGGTTGACGGTGAGCTGGGCGACGAGCGCGCTGTCCGCCTTGCCGGTGACGGGCTCGACGATCTGCCACACGCCGGCCTGTTTTTCAAAAGTAAACGGCTCGCCGTCGCGGGTGATGACGATCCGTGTCAGTTCGTCGCCGGGGATGACAATGGTGGGGAGATCGAGGGTCGAGGCGCCTTTGTTGAAGGTACCGAACAGGACGGCAAGCCCCACGAGCACGACCAGGGCGCCGAGTAACCAGAGAAGTTGGCGTTGTTGCATGGCAGCGTTAAGAGACCCGGAGAAACGATCAGGAGGTGAGGACGATCTGGCGAGAGCGGCGCTTCTGCCAGCGGTACAGCCCGATGCCGAACAGCAGTAACAGTGGGGCGAGCATGTTGCCGTATTTGATCCAGCCACGCGCGCTTTCCGAGGTCTCGCGCAACACGCGCGGCTCGGCGCTTTTCGCGCGGATGGCCAGCAGGGCGTCGTCCTGCACGAGCCAATCGGTCATGTTCAGGCCGAAGTTGATATTGCCCGGCAGGGCGCCGACGATCGACTCGTTGATGAAGTCGCCGTCGCCGACGAGGACGATGCGGGTGGGGGCGCTTTGCCGGCCGGCCTCGTAGGCGCTCGGGAACGAGCCCGTGTAGGCGGCGGCGAGCGGGAAGGGGCCGTCCGAGAAGTTCATTTCCGGCGGGAAGCCCGGCTGGATCATAAAAAAGCCTTCCTGGAGCTGGCTGCGGGTAGTGCTCGAGGCCAGGATTTCGCGCGTGGCGCCGGGTGGCAGGGCCAGCGAGGTGTCGACGGTGCTCGCGAAAAACAGCAAGGTGCTGCCCAGGCGATTCACCATCATGCTGTTGCCGTTGAAGTTGGTGACGACGGGCAGAAACGGGTAGGGGATCTGCTGGGTGGCCATGAACGTGCCCATCGGACGCTGGATGGAGATGGGCGCGTTTTGCTCGTCCATCACCAGGTTGCCCTTGAGCCCGACGCCGTAATTAGCCAGGAGGCCCTCGATGCCCGTGGTGAGTTCGAAGGCCTGGCCGGCCTGCATGTTGGTTTCGATTCGGTTGAGGAGCAGCGCCAGCCGGCCGCCGTCCATCACGTAGCTATCCAGGGCGCGCAGGTGGGACTCGGGGAACGAGTCCGTGGGGGCGACGATGACGAGCGCATCCGGCCGTTCGCTGAGGCTGGCGGTGGAGTCGACGATGGTGATAGACTTCCGCTCGTAGTTGCGGTTGAGCTGCTGGTAGAGCTGCTGCATCGTCGCGGCCGGCGCCGGCTCGCCGTGGCCCGTCAGGAAGCCGACGGAGGGCATGGCATCCTGCGTGAGCCGGCGGATGGCGCTGGTGAGGTCGAACTCGAGCGTCGCTCGGTCCTCGAAGACGGGGATGATCTCCCGTTTGCTCCCGTACAGGAGGGCGACGCCCATGTAGGCGTTTTTGAACTGGACGTTGTCCTGCTCATACACCTGAATCTGGACGGGCGGAATGCGGTAGCGGGCGGCCTCCTGCTGGAGCTCTTCGTCGTCCACGGGGTCGACGAACGTGTACTGGACGTTTGCCCCGCCATAGGCGCGGTAGTCGTCCAACTTGTCTTGCAGGAAGCGCCGGTTGTCGCTGTAGGGCGCCGGCAGGTTGTCGGTGAAGAAGGCGGTGATCGTGATCGGGTCCGCGAGCGATTCAACGGCCTCGATAGAGGCTTCGGAGAGGCTGTAGACGCGGTCGTCCGTGAGGTCGAGCCGGCCAAACAGCTGCAGCCCGATCAGGTTGACCGCGACGAGGATGAGCCCGATAAGGATCAGCGCGGTGCGGGTATTCCAGTCGCGTTTCATCGTGTTTATGGATGTGAATGCGGTCGATCCGGTAGAGACGCCATACATGGCGTCTCTCTACGACGCCCCGTTTACCTCGCGGCGTTTATTCCACGCCCCGATTACCCCGCGGCGTTTATTCCGGCCGGCGGGCCAGGTTGTACGCCGTCAGCACGCAGGCGAAGGCGGTGACCGACAGGTAATACAGGATGTCGCGCGTGTCGATGACGCCGCGCAGCAGGTTGTTGTAGTGGTAATCCAGGCTCAGGTACTGCAGGATACCCGACAGCGCCTGCGGCGCGAACAGGGTCACCTTATCCAGCATGAACAACACAAAAATGATCGCGAAGCCCAGGATAAACGCCACGATCTGATTCCGCGTGAGGCTAGAGGCAAGAAGGCCAATCGACACACAGGTCATCCCGTAGAGCAGCAACCCGAGGTAGCCGCCGACCGTGCCGCCGAGGTCCATGTCCCCGAGGATCGACAGCGTGAGGGCATAAACGAGCGTCAGGCAAAGGGCGGCCGTCAGCAGCAGCGTGGCGGCGAGGAGCTTGCCGAAGATGATCTGCCAGTCGCGGATCGGCATCGTCAGAAGGAGCTCCAGCGTGCCGGCGCGGCGCTCCTCGGCGAAGAGCGACATCGTGATCGCCGGCACAAAAAACAGGAAGATAAACGGGGCGAATTCGAAGAACGAACGCAGGGTGGCGACGTTTTCGATGAACAGGGGGTTGCTGAAGAACCACCCGGTAAACAGGAGAAACACGCTCAGAACGACGTACGCCGCGGGGCTGTCGAAATAGGCGTGGAGTTCGCGTTTGGTCAGCGTCCAGGTCTCGTGCATGGGTGTGGGATGGGATTCCGGTTCAGGCGGTGGTGAGCTGGCGGAAGACGTCCTCCAGGTTGGCCTGGTTGCGGTGGAGTTCGGTGAGCGTCCAGCCGTTGTCGACGGCGAGGCGAAACAGCTCGGGTCGCACGTCGTCGGGCCGCTCGCTGGTGAGCGTGAAGAGGGTCTCGCCGTCGTGGACGACGTGGCCGGTGACGCGGGCGTGGGGCCAGGCCTCGAGGACGGTGGCGACGGCAGGGCCGGCGTGCTGAACGCCGAAGCGGATCTGCTGCGCCCCCCGGTACATCGTCCGCAACTCGTTTGGCGTCCCGTCCGCCTCGATCGATCCCTTGTTGATGATCAGAACGCGGTCACACGAGGCCTCGACCTCCGTGAGGATGTGCGTCGATAGGATGACGGTCCGCTCGGTGCCGATGGCCTTGATGAGTTCGCGGATCTCGACGATCTGGTTGGGGTCCAGGCCGGACGTCGGCTCGTCGAGTATGACGATTGGCGGGTTGTGGATCATCGCCTGCGCCAGCCCGACACGTTGCCGGTAGCCTTTCGAGAGCGCCTCGATGGGTTTGGCCAGCACGGTGTCCAGGCCGCAGACGTCCGTCATCTCCCCGATACGCCGGTTACGCTCCGTCGCCGGCACGCCCCGCATCGAGGCGACAAACGACAGGTAGTCGTACACCTGCATGTCGTGGTAGAGCGGGGTGTGCTCGGGCAGGTACCCGATGCGCCGGCGGATGTCGATCCCGTGGGTGCGCACATCCAGCCCGTCGACGACGACGGTGCCCTCCGTGGGCGGGAGATAACAGGTGATGACCTTCATCGTCGTCGTCTTCCCAGCGCCGTTCGGGCCAAGAAAGCCGAGTACCTCGCCTTTTTTTACCTCGAAGGAGATGGCGTTGACGGCGCGCTCCTTTCCGTAGGTCTTGGTGAGTCCTTGTACCTCAATCATAGATTCTGGTATTCGTTGCAGTCCCCCAACATACACTAATCCGGTTAAAAAACGATGGTTTTTCCGATGGCAAAATCGCCGGCACGGCGATAACGACATCACCTTGTGGCCTATTGCGCGCCGCGAATGTCTTCATGATATCTTCCATAAGCGCATGATGAGCAGCAAGTCCGCGAAGCACGACAGGGCGCAGGCGCCCACCACGATCAGCAGCGCTTCGGGGCCCGTCGTCTCGATCAGGAAGCCGGCCAGCAGCGGCAACGTCATCGAACCGACGCTGCTGCCGAGGTAGAACCGGCTTGTTACATTTCCGCTCAGGGGGATGTTGCGCTCGGCGAAGGCAAGTGCGGTGGGGAAGATGGTCGACACCGCCAGGCCCAGGCTCAGCGAGCCGATCCAGACGAGGACGGGCACATAGGTGCTGGCCGCCACGAGGAGGATGCTGAGGAACGCCCAGGTGAGGTGGACCTTCAGGATCTGGCGGGGCAGGTACCTGACGGAAATGGCAACGGACAGCAGCCGGCCAATCATCAATCCCCCCCAGAAGGTCGAGTTCAAGTACGCGGCCGTTTCGGCGGTGGCGAGGCCGCGGGCGATCGCGTAGGTGTAGATCCACCCCGAAAAACCGGCTTCGACGCCGGCGTAGAGGAAGAAAAACAGGATGAGCATGACCATCGTCCGCCGGTCCGGCCGGGCCTCGATGTGGCCGGGGATGCGGATCGTTAGCTCCGGGCTCGGGATCCGGCTCACCCAGAGAGCAACCGGGATGGCGAGCAGCCCGATCCCCCAGTACGCCCAGAGGGGATGACCGGTGAGGCCAAAGGCCTGGGCGACGAGGATCGGGGAGAGGAAGGCGCCGACGCCATAACAAAAATGGAGTCCGTTGAGGTAGGGCCCGACGCGTTCGCGAAACGTCTTGAGTAGCAGCGTGTTCGTGCCAATGTCTGCCATCGCGCTAGCCGAGCCATGGAGCGCCAGAAGGGGGAGCAACAGGGCCAGCGAATGGATGACTGGCACCAGGAGCATGATCACGGCCATGATCGCGATCGCGCCACCGATCAACGGGTGGCCGGCGCGGCCATCGATGAGCCGGCCGACGATAAACGTCATCAGCATGTACCCCACCATGCGCGCCGTGAAGACAAAGCCGATGCTCTTGATCGTCACGCCCGTCTGCTCGGCCAGCGCGGGCAGGGTGGGCCCGAGGGCGGCAGGCGCGAGGCCCAGGACAAAGAAAACCCCGATATAGGGGGCGATCCGGCTGAACGCTGGAGGGGACCCCTCTGACGCGGAAAGCAGGGTCGAAGAGGGCGTAGTGCCCATAGACGGTAACATATTGCGAGGAGAGGGTCGCCGGCGAGCCGGCGAACGGCCCGAGAATATACTTCAAGAAAAAAGATGATCATCGGCTGCCTGGGTGAAGTGATCGTTGATTACATCGGGATCGATGGCGTCGGGCTTGCGGACACCCGCACGTTCCGACAGTGCCCCGGCGGTGCGGCGGCGAACGTGGCGGTGGGGCTTCATGCGCTCGGTCTGGAAGCGGTAGTGATGAGCAAAGTGGGCAACGACCCGGCCGGCCGCTTCCTGCGCGCCGAGCTGGAGCGCGCCGGCGTTTCGCCCCGCTTCCTGGCCGTCGACCCCACCCGACCCACCCGCCGCGCTTTTATCGCCTACGACGCGGAGGGCCGGCGACAGGTCGACATCGTCCACCGCCAGAGCGCGGACCAGACGCTGGCGCTGGACGAGGTGGCCGGCGCCCATTTCGACGCCCTGCATGTGATCGGGACGGCCTTTCTGGGGGAGATTACCGGCGGGACGGCCGCCGCGCTGGCCGACCGCGTTCGCGCCGCCGGCGGCTGGGTGTCGTTTGATCCGAACATACCGCTGGATAGAATCTCGCCTGAAGCGCAGCGGCGGGTCGTGGATTTTCTGGGTCGTGTGGATGTGCTGTTCAGCGGGGAGTCGGAATGGGGATGGATCCAGGCCGCGGCCCCATCTGCTCGTTTTCCGTTGAGGATTCTGACCCGGGGCCGGCAGGGCGCGACGCTCTTTGCGGGGCCCCACAGGGTCGAAGTCCCTGCCCCCGCGGCGCCGTGTGTGGACCCCACCGGGGCCGGGGATGCGTTTGCGGCGGGGGTTCTGGCGGTATGGGCTCGATCTACCCCATTACTCGGCATGATGACCGAGTTGGACTTGCGGAGGGCCGGCGATACGGGCGCTCAACTGGCTGGCCGCGCCATCGCAGAGATCGGCGCGCCGGCGTACGCGCTGAAACCGCCCTGCAATCAGGTAGTCTGATGCATGATTTCGCACCCTGAAACCAACGATTTTCTTTCATGCGCCCCACCCTCCATCTCCTCCTGGTAAGCGCTGCCCTCCTGTTCGCCGGCTGCGCCCGAATCATTGAATCCTCCATGCCCGAAGACATCCTGCGTCCACTCCAAAACGCTCCGGAGCGATTCCTGCGGGTCGATGCGGGGGGGACGCCGCTGCCGAATGCGTTTGGTGGGGATACATGCCATAACCCTCTGGTTGACCTCCGCGACGGGACGCGGCTCACGCTGACGCGTTCGGCGAACGGGTGGGGCGATTACCAGGCCGATGGGGGACAATACGGTGTGGACGAGGACGAACGGCTGCGGATCCGATGCAGCAGCGGCATCCCCGCCGGCGTCGTCCGGCGCTGAGGCCTCGATTCGTCGCAATTCTGTCACAAAGCTATAGGGTGCCCCGGGGGCCGCGATATTAGCAGAACCCACTCGGATCGCTCCGAGAAGGTTTAATGCCGTTTCCCCTCGACTCCAGGCACCATGCAGCGTGAAGTGAAATACCGAAAATTCCCGATATCCTTCGGTGAACGTCTGTCGGATATCCCGGACTACCAGCAGTCGCTCCAGCTCGGATGGACCCTCAAATGGTCGTACATGACGGTTGAGGATGGGAAACGCTATGTCGAGGCGCTTCTGGAAAAGACACTGGCGGCGAACGAGAAGACGACTGTGTAGGCCGCTCAGTTAAACCTCAAGAACGCAATCAAATCCACCATTTGTTGGGGGTTGAGGGCGGCTTCGAGGCCGGTGGGCATGAGGGTTTGATTCAGGTTTTGCATCGAGGCGACGTCCGCCCGGGCGATGGTGACGTCCTGCCGGGCAAGGGTGCGCAAGGTGAGGCTGGAGGGGGAGTCCGCGGCGAGGAGGCCGGTCGTTTTTTCGCCGGACGTGTGCTCGACGGTCCACACCTCGTAGCCGTCGGCGAGGGAGCGCCCGGGCATGAGGATTTTGGCGACGAGGGCTTCCGGCGACCAGTGGCGGACGGTGGCGAGGTCGGGTCCGAACGCTTCGCCGTGTTCGCCGGCTACCTGGTGGCACGTCCCACACACTACTTCAAACGCGGCCTGACCGGCGGCCACATCTCCCTGCCCATCCAGCGACGCCATGTACGTCGCCACGATCTGCTCACGCTCACCGGGTTGCTCGCTGAGGATTGACCGGGCGCGGTCCTTCACGGGCCCCTCCCAGTCGCGCATCAGCTTCACGGTCCGATCCCACCCGATGGTCGAGCGCTGGATGGTGCCGGCTTCGACGGCATCCAAAAGTCGGGCGGCGCGGTCTGGCGTCTCCATCAGCACGTCGAGCGCTGCGTCGCGGACGGCCGGCGTGAGCTCGGGCCAGCGGCCCAGGAGGAAGTCGGCCACGCCGGCATCATCGGCTTTTTGGAGAGCGCTGACGGCGGCTTCCTGTACGAGCGGCTGCTCGGCGGGGACAATCAGGGCCTGCATCGCTTCACGATGGGCATTCGGGTCGTTCATGGCGAGAAGCCGGATGTCCTGGGCGCGAAGCGCCGGCGTCCGGCGGGTGTCCGTCGCAGACTTTATGCCGGCTGTCACGGCGGAGGACAGCGCATTGGAAGCCGGCAGCCCCGTTTTGTCCAGCAGAGCCAGGTAGGCGGCGCGTTCGGTCTCGTCCGTGCTGGCAGTGAAGGCGGTCACGATAGGGGCCGCCGCCGCCGCGTAGGCATCATCCCGGGGTGTCCCCTGGGCGAGGCCGCGCAGCAGGGCTGCTTTCTGCCAGGTCGTAATCCCGCTCGACGGACGTGACAACCGGGCGGTGAGTGTGGCGAAGAGGGCTTTGTCTTTCCCGGCGGCGGCGAGGTAGCCAATCCGTTCGAGGTACGTGGCGCGGCCGGTGCTGGTGGTTTTGCCGGCGGTAGCCAGGGCGCGTGCGATGTACGCGTCGTCGATTTGGTCTGGAGCCGATAAGGCCGCCACCTGCATCCAGGGATCGTCCATATCGCGCGTGAGCATCCGCTGGCGGATCCTCCGGCTCTCGGGCGTATCGAAGAATCCGAGGGTGCACAGCAGCTGGAAGCGGACGCGTGCATTGGGGTCTGACTCCATCGATTCCAGCCTGGCCAGCATTTCTGGGTGGGCTTCGAGCCGCTGTTCGGCCAGGATGATGGCGTTTTCTCGGACGCCGGCTTCGGCGTCGCGCAGGGCGGCTTCGATGCGTATTGGCGTCAGCTTCCCGAGGCCGTCGAGCGTCCACAGGGCGTGGAGGCGGCCAAGGGCCGAGGGCCCGGCGGCCAGGGCGATGAGCGCCGACTCGGCGGCCGGGTCGGCGCGATCAAGCAACAGTCGCTGGGCGTTGCGCCGCCACCAGATATTCGGATTCGCCAGGTGGCCGACGAGTTCGTCGGTCGTCGCGGCGCCCAGATCGAGCCGATCCAGCCACGCCGGCTGAGGAGTGCCCGTCGGCACGATCCGATAAATCCGACCGCGGTCGTTGCCGTTGTACAATATGCCAGCGGCGATCGCCGCGTCGTCCATCCACTCCGGGTGCTCCACAATCTGCCGGTAATAATCCACCACATACAGCGCGCCGTCCGGTCCCATGTAGAAGTTTACCGGCCGGAACCAGCTGTCGCGCGAGGCCAGGAATTCCTTGCGCTCCTCGAGCCGTTCGCTCCGGAACGTTGGACCATTTTCGACCATCCGGAGGGCATGCACGAGGTTGTGGACGGGCTCGCCGATGAAGCTCACGTTCTGATAGGCGGGGGGGAAAAGGTCTGCCTGATACACGGTGATCCCGGCCGCCGAGGTAACCATCCCGCGATCGGTGAGGAGTTGGTGTTCAGGGTTATCCGTGATCGGGTAGATGGCCGTGTTTCGCCCATAGGCAGGTGTATAATGCATGGAGAGCTGGACGGGCATCAACGGATTCCGGGAGATGTAACGCCTCGCGATTACTTCGTGGTACTGGGGATGGGCGTTGCTCACGGCGAAGTGACGGCCCCAGTCGTCGAACGCTTGACCGAACTGGGATCGGCTGGAGAGCGATTCGAGTGCGTGGGTATCGGGTTTGAACCGCACGTTCCGGTCGTCGCCGTTTTTGCCAAGCCGGACGCCGTCGGGCCGGGCCGGGAAGTAGACCTCCGATCCTTTGTCTCCGAAGAGGTCGCCGTAGTCATCGGTATCCGTTGAGCCGTTATTGGCCAGGTAGATCCAGTTGTCGAGACCGAAGTAGGGCTTGTTGAAGTGGGACTGCGGGTTGGATCGGGAAAAACCGGTGAGGATCACCTCGCGCCGGTCCGCGCGGCCGTCGTCGTCCGTGTCTTCGAAATAAATCAGATCGGGCGGAGCCGTGACGAGGTAACCGTTTTTCCAGCGCATGATCCCGGTGGGGAGGACGAGGCTGTCGGCGAAGATCCGGCTCGCATCCGGCAGGCCATCGCCGTTGGTGTCCTCAATCCGTCGGATGCGGCCGTTGGCGCTGATGTCCATCGGATACCCGGGCATTTCCACTACAAAGAGCCGGCCGCGCTCGTCAATTTCCATGGCGACGGGATCCATCACGTTCGGCTCGGCGGCGACGCGTTCGATCTGGAAGCCATCCGCAACCTGGAAGGAAGCGAGGGCGTCCTCGGGCGAAAGGCCGCCGGTGCCGGAGGGCGCCGGCTGGCAGGCGGGGAGGAGGAAGATGAGGATGGCAGTGAGGCGGAGCATGGTACGCGCAGGTATTCGGGTGGACGTGGGGTAGACCTGGAATATACGAGCGGCGGTGCAACGCTCCATCAAGCCTGTTTACAGATATGACTGATAGAACCGGACCAAACCGATGGGCTCGCATTCGAGGAGGCTCGCATTCGCCCGCCGGTCAGGAGCTTGCTACGCAAGCGGTCATGACCGCACGCAGTGCCATCAGTTAAACCTCAAAAACGCAATCAAATCCACCATCTGTTGGGGGTTGAGGGCGGCCTCGAGGCCGGTGGGCATGAGGGTTTGATTCAGGTTTTGCATCGAAGCGACGTCCGCCCGGGCGATGGTGACGTCCTGCCGGGCGAGGGTGCGCAGGGTGAGGCTGGAGGGGGAGTCCGCGGCGAGGAGGCCGGTCGTTTTTTCTCCGGATGTGTGCTCGACAGTCCACACCTCGTAGCCGTCGGCGAGCGAGCGGCCGGGCATGAGGATTTTGGCGACGAGGGCTTCCGGGGACCAGTGGCGGACGGTGGCGAGGTCTGGGCCGAACGCTTCGCCGTGTTCGCCGGCTACCTGGTGACACGTTCCACACACCTGTTCAAACGCGGCCTGGCCGGCGGCGACGTCGCCCTCGCCGGCGAGCGACGCCATATACGTCGCCACGATCTGCTCCCGCTCTCCGGGCTGTTCGCTCAATAATGCGCGGGCCCGGTCCTTGATGGCCCCTTCCCAGTCGCGCATCAACTTGACCGTTCGATTCCACCCGATGGAAGAACGCTGGACGGTGCCGGCCTCGACGGCGTCGAGCAGCCGGCTCACCCGGTCGGGCGTTTCCAACAACACATCGAGGGCGGCGTCGCGGACGTCCGGCGTGAGTTCGGGCCAGCGGGTCAGGAGGAAGTCGGCCACGCCGGCGTCATCACTTTTCTGAAGAGCACGGACGGCGGCTTCCTGAACGAGCGGTTGTTCGGTGGGGATGATGAGGGCCCGGACGACCTCTCGATGGGCATTCGCGTCGTGTCGGGAGAGGAACTGGATGTCCTGGGCGCGGAGGGCCGGCAGCCGGCGCGCGTCCGCGGCGGTACGTACGCCCGACGCCACGGCGGTGGCCATCGCGTCCGAGGCCGGCAGCCCGGTTTTATCCAACAGGGCCAGATAGGCGGCCCGTTCGGCTTCGTCCGTACTGGCAACAAACGCGGAGGCGACGGAGCCCGCTGCGCCGGCGGTATATGCTTCGTTCCGGGGCGTCCCCTGGGCCAGACCGCGCAGCAGCGCCGCTTTTTGCCAGGATATCAGCCCACTCGAGGCACCGGTCAGCCGATTTGCCAGCGAGGTGAACAGCGCGGCGTCTTTCCCGGCGGCGGTCAGATAGCCGATCCGTTCGAGGTACGTGGCGCGGCCGGCGCTGGTCGTTTTGCCCATCACACGCAGTGCGTCGTCGATCGACGACGCATCAAACCGGTCCGGCGCCGACAGCGCGGCCACCTGCATCCAGGGCTCTTCCAGGTCTCGGCCCAGCATCCGCTGTCGGATGGCGCGGCTGTCCGACGTGTCGAAGAAACCCAGTGTACACAGCAGCTGGAAGCGGACGCGGGCATTGGGGTCGGATTCCATCGATTCCAACACAGCCAGCAATCCCGGATGGGCGTCGAGCCGCTGCTCGGCCAGCACGATCGCGTTTTCGCGGAGGCCGGCTTCGGTATCCCGCAACGCCGCCTCGATGAGCGCCGGCGTCAGCTTCCCGAGGCCGTCGAGCGTCCACAGGGCATGGAGCCGGCCGAGCGCCGATGGGCCGGCCGCGAGGGCAACAAGCGCCGGCTCGGCGCTTTCGTCCGCGCGGTCCAGCAACAGCCGCTGGGCATTCCGCCGCCACCAGATGTTCTCGCTGGCGAGGAGGCCGACGAGTTCGTCCGTCGAGGCCGCGGCGAGGTCGACTTGCTGCAGCCACGCCGCCGCCGGCGCGCCGGTGGGCGTGATTCGGTAGATGCGGCCGCGGTCGTTGCCGTTGTAGATGTCTTTAGAAGCCCGCGTCGCGTCGTCCATCCATTCGGGGTGCTCGACGATCTGCCGGTAATAATCCACCACGTACAGCGCGCCATCCGGCCCGATGTAGAAGCTCACCGGCCGAAACCAGGCGTCGCGCGAGGCGAGAAACTCCTTCCGAGCCTCGATCCGCTCTGCGCGGAACGTGGGGCCGGCCTCGACGGTGCGGAGGGCGTGGACGAGGTTGTGCACGGGCTCGCCGACGAAGCTGACGTGTCGGTACGCCGCCGGGAAAAGGTCGGCCTGGTACAGCGTGATGCCGGCCGCCGAGGTCAGCATCCCCCGGTCGGTCAACAGCTGGTGTTCGGGGTTGTCGGTGATGGGGTAGATGGCCGTGTTGGAGCCGTATTCGGGCGTGTACTGCATGGCGAACTGGACCGGCAGCAGCGGGTTGCGGGCCAGGTAGCGGTTCGCAATCACCTCGTGGTACTGCGGGCGGGCGTTACTCACCGAGAAGTGGTGGCCCCAGTCGTCGAACGCATGCCCGAACTGGGAGCGGCTGGAGAGGGATTCGATCTCGAAGGAATCCGGCTTCAGGCGGACGTTGCGGTGTTCGGCGTTTTGCCCGAGCCGGCGGGCGGTCGGCCGGGCCGGGAAAAACACCTCCGACCCCGAGTCCCCAAACTGCTCGGCGTAGTCATCCGTCCCAATGGTGCCGTTATTGGCCAGATAGATCCAGTTATCCGGCCCGAAGTACGGTTTGTTGAAATTGTGCTGAGGGTTGGAGCGCGCGAAGCCCGAGAGCACGACCTCTCGCCGGTCGGCGCGGCCGTCGTCGTCCGTATCCTCCAGATAGATGAGTTCGGGCGGGGCGGTGACGAGCAGCCCGTTTTTCCACCGCATGAGTCCGGTGGGGAGGACCAGGCCGTCGGCGAACACCGTGCTTTTATCCGGCCGGCCGTCGCCGTCCGTGTCCTCCAGGAGCTTGACGCGTCCGCTGGGGCTGACGTCCAGCGGGTAGCCGGGCATTTCGACGACAAACAGCCGGCCCCGCTCGTCGATTTCCATGGCGACAGGGTCGGTGACAAGCGGCTCGGCGGCGAGGAGTTCGATCTGGAAGCCGTCCGCGACCTGGAAGGAGCCGAGGGCGTCCTCGGGCGACAGGCCGCCGGTGCCGGAGGGCGCCGGCTGGCAGGCGGGGAGGAGGAGGAGAATGAAGACGGCGGTGAGGCGGAGCATGGAACGCACAGGTATTCGGGTGGACGTGGGGTACGGCTGGAATATACGAATCACGGTTCTGAAGGGGAATTTCGGGGTGGGATCGGAGATTTTTTACTGGCTGACTATGCCTACTGACGGATCGTGGAGTGACCTCTTGAGTAGCGAGTAGCGATTCGTGGATGGCGAATATTGGTGTCAGCGGTTTTTAAACCTAGATTTGTGGCGACTAAACCACTATCTCTGTTGGAGTTACGTGGCGACCATCCGGTAAAGAGTGCCTGGTAGTAAGGATAATTTGTTCTATAGCATTGACTTGTTGGTGGTTGTTTTTTTTTTACCGTATAAGCTGATACAGTATTACTATGAAACGGAACTTTTCCTAGACGAGGCTTTCAGATGAAATCACAACACTCTCTCATGTGTTTGTCTCTTTTTATGGTCACAAGTTTATGCGTCAAGGAGACAATAGTTCAAAGAGGTGCCCCAGCACCCATGCAGCCTCTGGTTTCAGAGTGCGATACTAGAACGGACACCTATACTGCTGGGGGTGGTACGGTGAAGACGAAGAGTCAATCTTGTATGTCCATTTCGGGTAACACGTTAACTGGAAGTTCAGAATCAAGAATCACGTCTTGTCCTGCAGGGTGGAATAGTTTAAGCCATTCTGTAACATTATACATGTGTCGTACCATCGGCCTTACATGCTTGACGGATACAGTTACATAGCCCGTCAGCCAAAACGCGGCTTTTGCAGTTCAAAGCAACCCGAATGATGGAGCGTGGTATGTACTTGGAAATCATGAGTATCAAATATCTGCAACAAATCCAGCTTTAGTGGAAGAACATAACACGCAATCTCAACCACTGGGTAACCCTGATTAATTAGCACTTTTTTGGGCAGAACATGGCAGGAGCGTCGCGGGAGTTCATTCGTAAAGCATATAGCACTTGTTGGTTACTCCTGTTGCTTGTGCTAGTGACATCCTGCCATGATCCGCTTCCGTCAGAACCCGAGCCGCCGGATCCTCCAGGCCCCATTGAAGATACGAGGAAGTGGTCCCAACCCGAAGAAATAGCTCTTCTATCTCCAGCCATAATTAATGCTACGGCCCCGGCCGCCCTCGTAGCCGAAGGAGATCGTCTACATTTGTTGTTGAGTGTGCCTCAGGATTCCTCGGGTAGTGTCATCCCCGATCGGTTTGGACTTGCCTATTTGTTTTTTGATGGTTCCGCATGGACACATCGGACGACTATTAAAGGATTCGGTGTGTTTAAGCCTGCTGCCGTCGTACCCGATCCTGATGGGACCGTTCATATCTTCTGGGCGGGGATCCGAGAAGAGCTCCGTCAATTTCCAACAACATCCAGGGGTTCAGATCTATATTATTGTAGGTGGAGTGGAAATGCGTGTAGCGAGGCGATTTCCCTGCATGCCGATCCCTCGCCGGGGAGCTTTCGTTTCCAGGATAAGCCGCACCGCGATGAATTCGGAAGAATACACCTGGCTTTTCAAAGTGGACCATTTGTTAGGATGCTAGAATTTTCAAGTGGATCGGACTTTACGGTATCCATGTTTGGAGTACATATCTATCCGCATTTGATTCTGCATAATCAGATTTCCTTTCTTGCTTACATGAGCACGCCAGATCCTCCAGAGGGACAGAACGATCTTTTCCTGGCGAAAAGGGTAACTGGTTCAAGTATTTGGTCGACTCCTGAAAACCTTTCTCACGATCCCCAAAACGGCGCCCATGTACCCGTTGTCGCGATCGATCTGGCGGACCGAACGCATGTCGTATGGTTTGCGCAGAGAAATACGGGGGGGAGATATGAGCTACGTCATGTCGTCTCGACGCCGGCCGCCCCTTCCTGGAAGGAAACGCGGCTATTGGCGGATTCGGACCATAGTAGAGGATCCCCAACACTGCTCGTTGATGAAAGTGGCGCACTTCACGCGTCATGGGGGCATCTGGCGGTAATTCCCTCCGTCGAGTATTATCATGCCATCTGGCGCGACAGTACCTGGTCAACACCTCAGCGTTTGTTTCCCGATATTGATTTGCATGGTTTTCTTTATATGGCGGTTGGTACTCAGAATCACGTACATACCGTTTTTTTGGACGATTCGAAGTTATATCATGCTCGGTTTGAGTGACAACTAACGATCACGGCGTCGGCCGATGCGGCACCGAGTAGCGATTCGTGAGTAATGCGAATCAGGAGTTGAAACACAGCGCATACTGGCTTCCGCCGCACGCTCCCTGTTCGTCTTCCCCAACTTGATTGGGGATCCATGGAAGCATGAAAATGCAGCACATGCGTCTTTAAGGGCAATAGTAGAACGCCCGGGGTACCCGAAACGCAGCCAGGTTGTGCTCCTGTCTTCCTGCAGCCTCCATAAGGCCCGGCTGCATGCGATCAGCCGCCTATGGATCCCCAATCAAGTTGGGGACGACGAGGAAAGGGGGAATGTCAGTCAGATTAACTCATTTGATACGGCCTCAACTCTTGATTCGCATGAGTAGCGAATAGCGAGGAGTAGGTTAGGTATGGCGGCGAGTGGTGTTTTTAAACCCAGCCCTGTCATCACGACCAGACGCAGCGGCGGCAGCCGATGCGGAAGCGGAGTGACCTCCTTGATTAGCGAGTAGCGATTCGTGATTAGCGAATAGCGATGTGGGTGTCTTGTATGACGCAGCGTGGTGTTCTTAACCCAGCCCTGTCATCACGACCAGACGCAGCGGCGGCAGCCGATGCGGAAGCGGAGTGACCTCCTTGAGTAGCGAGTAGCGATTCGTGATTAGCGAATAGCGATGTGGGTGTCTTGTATGACGCGGCGTGGTGTTTTTAACCCAGCCCTGTCATCACGACCAGACGCAGCGGCGGCAGCCGATGCGGAAGCGGAGTGACCTCCTTGAGTAGCGAGTAGCGATTCGTGATTAGCGAATAGCGATGTGGGTGTCTTGTATGACGCGGCGTGGTGTTTTTAACCCTGCCCTGTCATCACGACCAGACGCAGCGGCGGTAGCCGATGCGGAAGCGGAGCTACCTCCCTGAGCTTGGCGAATGGTGCTTCAACCTGCCAACCTGCAACCACCTAATTCATCGACTTCTGGCTCAGGATCTGGTCCAGCGTATTCAGCAGCGCGGTTTTGTGGAAGGGTTTGGGCAGGTAGGCGTCGAAGCCCTCGCGGAGGAGAAGCGCCCGGTCGCGGGGGGTGGCCATGGCGGTTACGGCCATGAACGGGACGTTCTGGTAGTGTTGGAGGGTGCGGAGTTGATGGAGGACGTCGACGCCGGAGGCGTCTTTGCCGAGGTTGATATCCAGCAAGACGGCGGTGAAATATTCCAGGTTCGCTTTTTCGATGGCCTCGGAAGCGGAGGACGCCATCTCGCACTCGAACCGGTCGCCCAGGACCAGCGCGAGGAGCCGGCGCGTGTCGTCGCTGTCGTCCACCACCAATAGGCGGGCGGTCCGGATGGGCGTCAGTTTGATCTCCTGGACTTTGATCGTGGGTGGCGGCGCCGGCGCTTCGTCATCCTGGTTGAGGAGGACGGAAAGCGCGTCGGAGAGCTGCTTGCCGCCGGCGCCGACGTACTGGGCCAGCTCGCGGTTTTCGTCGCGCAGCCGGTCGGCCAGGAGGTCGGCGAACCCGATGATGGAGGTCAGCGCGGTGCGGATTTCGTGGCGCTTCGAGAGCAGGCCGCCGAGCGGGGTCTTGAGGAGATGCTCGGGTTCGGGCGCCGGCTCGGGCCGTCGGGCCGCCTGCTGGAGGCCGCGGCGCATCTCCTCGACCTTCTTCACGAGGTCCCGGTTCAGGGCCAGGAGTTCCTTGTTCGTGTCGGTAAGGTCCTCGTTGCGCCGGGTCATGTCGCTGATCTGCCGGCGCAGGTCGTCGGCCTGGCCTATGATCGCCGCGTTTTCGGCGCGGACCTCATCGCGCGAATTCTGGAGGTCGTGGAGCATGGCGTGCAGCCGGGTTTTGAGCTGCGCGAGGTCGTTTTCCATCGACTCCAGGGCATGAGTCACGCTTTTGTTGGACTCCATATCGGTAGACTCGTTTTCCTCGATGGTCGCGTCGAAGAAGGTAACCTGCGCGCCCATCGTGGCGCCGTCATTCAGCGGCACGGGGCGGATTTGCAGGTGGACGGGGCGCGTTTCGCCGTTGATTTCGAAGGGGATGGCCTTGGATTTAAAGGTCTTGTTACGTTGGATGGCCTGTTCGAGCGCGGCCTTGAGATCCGCCCGGATGTCCGGGATGACGAGGTCGATCAAGTCCACCCGCAGGCTGTCGCCCGGCAGGTCGAGGAACCTATGGATCGGCCCGAACTGGTCCAGGATGCGCCCCTCGGCGTCGACGAGCAGCGACGGCTGGTTAGCCTGGTCCTGGATCTCGTCCTGCGAGGTCGACCGGGCTTCTTCCGGGGCTCCGGCTCTGATTTCCTTCGGGGCTTCTACGGGCATTGTGGCTTCGACCTTTACCTCGGCCGGCTCGGCGACCGTCAGGTCGGTATCGTTCAAATCGATCTCGACGCCCTCGTCGTCCTCATCCGCGGTGTCGGTCGGCAGCAACTCGATCGCCGCGCTTGGACGCGGAGGGGCGGGCTCCTGCTTGCCGGTCTCGGCTTTCCCCGGCGTCGCCGCGAACAACGGGACGGTCGATTTTTTCTGGAAGACGGACGTGGACCCACTCACCGGGATGAACCCCGGCAGTTCAAGCGCTTCGTCGGCCGGCTGGTCGAGTAGCAGGAAGCCCCCGGGGGCCAGGGCCTCGGAGAACTGGTTGACCACTTCGCTGGCTACGGCCTCGCTCAGCCTCGACAATACCTCGCTCGCGTAAATCGCGTGCAGGCCGTTGAGCGGCGGGGTGAGCATGGGGTTGTGGGAGAAGAAGTGGATGATCTTCTGGAGATCCTCCGCCACCGTATATTGCTCACCCTCGCGCCGGAAGAATCGATCGAGGTACAACGCCGGCAGGTGCGAGGCGATGCCGAGTCCGTAGATCCCCTTCCGGGCAAACGCCAGTGTCTCGGTATCGCTATCCGTGGCGATGATCTGGAGTTTCATGGACGACATCTGCTTCGCGGCGCGCTCCTGCAGGAGGATGGCGAACATCAGGGCTTCCTCGCCGCTGGCGCACTCGGGCACCCAGATCCGGCACGTCCCCTGGGTCGATGCCATCTCCATAATCCGGTGGAGGAGGGTTTCCTTCAGGCGCTGGAAAATACGGTTAGGCTTGTAGAACGAGGCGTTGCGAAACAGCAGTCGCTTGGCGAGAAAGCCGACTTCCGCCGGATAAGATTTCAGGATGCCGATGTATTGCGACAGGCTCCCCACCTGGTGGATGCGCATCCGCTGGGCAAAATGGGTCTCCAGGTACGCCGGCTTGTACACCCCGAAGTTGATCGCATACTGTTTCTCGAGGAGCGCGAACACCTGTTCGAGCAATTGCGCCTCGCGTTCGTCGCGCCAAAGGACGGGCCGCGCCGTCTCGGCCGAAGCGAGCCCCTTCAGGTAGCCGGCGAGGAGCGTGGCCATCTGCTGGGGGGAGACTACGGCGTCGACGAGCGTGCGGGCTTCGAGCGCCAGCGCGTCGTCCGGGGCGATGGGGCGGCCGGTGGCCTGGAAGATGACGCCCCCGGCGCTCCGCAATTGCTTCAGGCCAGCGAGGCCGTCGGCGAAGGCATCGTTGAAAAGGAGGGTGATCGTCTGCGTGTGCTCGCGCTCGGCGAAGGAGCGGAAGATCGCGTCGAGCGGCAGCTGCGAGGTGTCGAGCGATGCCGGCGCCACGGTCTGCAGGATGCCGTCGCGAACGACGATGTGTTTGCCCTGCGGCACCAGGTAGATGCACGCCTGGCGCAATTTCTCTTTGTTCTTGACCGCCACCGTTTCCAGTGGCGTCACGCCCAACAGGCTCTCGTCGAGCCGCTGCGTCGGGGACGAACCGCTGGAAAGCACAATAAACGGTGTTCGGCAGGAAGCCGGCAGCGCCTTGAAAAAAGCACGCAGCGCGTCGTAGCCCGATGGCGAAACGGCCACTGCGACGACGGAAGCCTGCGGCCGGACAGGCGTGAAGAGGTGATTGGCGACGAGTTCGAGCGGGGGGCGCGAGGACTTGTCGTGGGATTCCATAACGGCTATGCGACCGGATTCAATGGGCTCGGGTGCGGATGAGGGGCATCCTGTAAGTCGTTACACTACGCCGGCGTGCGGCAGCCTGCCTTCGTAATTAATAGACACCCGACGGGATACCACATGTCATCTCGACCGAAATTCCCGCGCGGCGGGAATGCAGCGGAGAGACCTCCAGAAAAATGGCGTTGTCGAAGCCCACAAAACAAAGCATGTGCCGCTTCCTGCGAAACGGCACATGGGGTAATCCAGTCTGAAAGCACCCGGAAGGCCTCAACGCACCAGCTTCTTATACCGGATTCGGTGGGGCTGGTCGGCCTCGATGCCCAGGACTTCGTGGCGGTGAGTCTCATATTGCGAGTAGTTGCCGTCGAACCACGTCACCACGCTATCCCCCTCGAAAGCCAGGATGTGCGTTGCAACCCGATCCAGGAACCAGCGATCATGCGAAATCACCACAGCGCAGCCGACGAATGCCTCGAGCGCTTCCTCCAGCGCGCGGAGGGTGTTGACGTCGAGGTCGTTCGTGGGCTCGTCCAGTAGCAACACGTTGCAGCTTTCGCGGAGCGTCTTCGCGAGGTGGACGCGGTTGCGTTCCCCGCCCGAGAGCTGACCGACGCGTTTCTGCTGGTCGCTGCCGGCGAAATTGAAGCGGCCCACGTAGGCGCGCGAGTTCATCTCCCGGTTGCCCACTTGCAGGAGCTCCATGCCGCCGGAGATCTCTTCCCAGATCGTTTTGTCGGGGTCGAGCGGCCGGTTCTGATCCACATAGCCCAGCTTTACCGTCTCCCCGATCCGGAAGGAGCCGCTGTCGGGCTTTTCCTGGCCGGTGATCATCCGGAAGAGCGTCGTCTTGCCAGCGCCGTTCGGGCCGATCACACCGATGATGCCGCCCGGAGGCAGGGCGAAGTTGAGGTTCTCGAAGAGCAATCGATCCCCATATCCCTTCGCCACGTTGGTGGCTTCGATGACCAGGTTGCCGAGGCGCGGTCCGGGTGGAATCGGGATTTCGATATCCTCGTTGCGTTTCTCCTGCTGGTCGGCCACCATCTTCTCGTACGAGGAGATACGGGCCTTGCTCTTCGCGTGGCGCCCTTTGGGAGACGTCCGAATCCACTCCAGCTCTCGGGCGAGTGTTTTCTGCAGCTTCGAAGCTTGCTTTTCCTCGAGCGCGAGGCGTTTGCCCTTCAGCTCCAGCCAGGTCGAATAGTTGCCCTCGAACGGGATGCCGCTACCGCGGTCGAGCTCCAGGATCCAGCCGGCTACGTTGTCCAGAAAGTACCTATCGTGGGTGACGGCGATGACCGTGCCGGGATACCGGGCCAGGTGCTGTTCGAGCCAGGAGATCGACTCGGCGTCCAGATGGTTGGTCGGCTCGTCGAGCAGGAGCACGTCCGGCTCCTGAAGCAGCAGCCGGCAGAGCGCCACGCGCCGGCGTTCGCCGCCGGAGAGCACTTTGACGGACGATTCCGGCGGGGGACAACGGAGGGCGTCCATCGCCATCTCGAGTTTGCTCTGGATGTCCCACCCGTTCAGATGGTCGATCTTGTCCTGCAACTTCGCCTGCTCGTCCATGAGCTTGTCAAAGTCGGCATCCGGCTCGGAGAATTTAGCGCTCACCTCCTCGTACGCCTTCAACAGGCCGACGACATGCCGCGCGCCCTCCTCGACGATCTCGCGGACCGTGCGATCGGGATCCAGCTCGGGCTCCTGGGACAGGTAGCCGAAGGTGGTGCCTTTTTTGACCTCGATCGTGCCGAGGTAGTCTGTGTCAAGCCCCGCGATGATCTTGAGCAGGGTGCTCTTCCCGGAGCCGTTCAACCCCAATACGCCGATCTTGGCGCCGTAGTAGAACGAGAGGTTGATGTTCTTCAGAACTTGCTTGCTGGGTTTATGGATCTTGCCCACGCCCAACATGGAGAAAATAATCTTGGTATCGCTCAAGGGTAATAGGTTTCAGGTTGGCAAGTTGCAGGTTCCAGGTTGTCGCTGGGGACTGGCCCAAGAGCCATTGGTCTGGAAGGATCTGATGGTTGAGTGTCAGGCGAGAATTGTCCTGAGCCGGCCCTCATACGCACATGACGCATTTGGGTGCCCTGGAGACGTTGAACGTTCGGGCATGGAGCGTTAGCACGTTGACGGGCCTGGTGTTATAGACGTGATAACGTGCAACGTATCAACGTTCAATCGGTACCTCACAGCCTCGTATTCACCACATTGTTATAGATGGACCCGAACGTGTAACTCAGGCCGACGGAACTGGTGAAGCCGTAGGTGGTGGCGAGTTGCCGGCGCTGGAGGAGCAGGTCCTCGAGATTGGTATCGCCCTTGGGCAGGTAGAGCTGGTCGTGGATGAATTCGAGCCCGCTGGAGAGGCGGACGGAGAGCCCGCGGGTGAGGCGAACGGAGACGTTGCCCGATACCTCGATCCGGTTTTTGGAGGGGTCGTGCATGTACTGAGAGCCCAGGATCCGCGCGTTCGTCTCGCCCCAGGTCTCTTTAAGTCGCAGCCTGGCCTCGAGGGAGTGGCGGAGGAGCGATTCTACGTCCTTATCGAAGATCGTCGGCTCGGCGTAGTCCTGGTAGATGTAGGACAACCGGTACGCGAAGGTGAACTCGCGGCGGGTGGACTCGTCGTACGGGTAGATGTTGTACTCCAACGCCGGCCCCGTCGAGACGCCCAGGTCGGTGTTGTTAAACGTCGAGGTGCTCGCCGATCCCGAAACACCCAACGACCAGTGATCGGTCAGGCTGCGCACGAACGAGGCCCATGCACCCGAACGCAAGGAGTTGCTTTCAATCGTGTCGCCATCATCCTTGAAACGCCTCAGGTCGCGGTTGTCATACACCTGCATCTGGATGCTCATCTCCTCGGTCACGCGGTCCGCCGAGACGGATGAGCTGTACTGGAAGATGTCCCGCGAAGCCTCGCTGCTAACGTAGCCGTTCCCGTTAATCCTGAACACCCAGAAATTCCACGGGTCGTCGACGGGCTGCGCCTCGATGGCCTCGGAATCGTCGAAGTCGATCTGGATTCGGGCCCCAAGGGGCGTCCGCGCCATGTAGGGCATCAGACCGAGCATGATCTGGTGGGAGAGGCCGCGGCGGATCTCCTCGGAGGTGTCGTTCTGGATGGTGTTGTACAGCAGGGTCTGCTGGAGATCGGCGAAACGCCCCCGCCCGATGTAGTTGATTGTGTAGGCCTGGCCGCCGCTGCCCGTACGCAGATTGGTGATCAGCACATGCACATCCGCCGCCTCTTTGTCGCGCACATGGTTCACGAACTGGATCGACTGCCGGAGGTACATCTGGTCACACGCGTCGCAGTCGAAGAAAATGGCGGGAATGGCTTTATTGCAGGGGTCGGGGTCGCCGGCCGGGCAGTCGTCGGGCGTCGTACGGTCTAACGTGAGGGCATCGTATCGGTTAAAAGCGACTTGCGGAGCGTATGCGAGGGCCGGATTGTCGGATATCGTGGCCGAAAGCGCGATCAACGCGAAGAGAATCACCGTTTTTTCCATCGTCATCAATTCCTTGCGGGCAAACGGGTTAGGGGTGACGGGCGAAGTGCAACATAAATCATTTTGCCTGTACCGGCTCCCTCTCCCGCAAAAAAATTACGCGATTTTAACAAATCCAGATCGCCGCCTCACGCCGTCGCTTTTTTCACCCGCCAGCTCCGCTTCTTGAGCATGTCCAGCAGCACCGCCACCAGGATCACCATGCCCAACACCACCTTCTGGGTGTAGCTCTCGACACCGGTGAGGTTCATCCCGTTCTGGATCACGGCAATGATGAGGGCGCCGACGAGGGTCCCCATGATCCGGCCCTCCCCGCCGGCCAGGCTGGTGCCGCCCACCACGACGGCGGCGATGACGTACAGTTCATACAACAACCCGTACGTCGGCGCCCCGCTTTTGAGCTGCGAGGCCTGGACGATCCCGCCAAGGCCGGCAAGCATCCCGCCCACCGTATAGACGAAAAGTAACACGCTGTTCACCCGGATGCCGGACAGCCGCGCCGCCTCGGGGTTGCCGCCGACGGCGTAAATGTACCGCCCGAGCGTCGTCCGGGTCATCAGGATGTGCGCCAGCAGATAAATCACGGCCATCAGGATGACGGCGTTGGGGATGGAGAACAGATCGGCGCCGCGGCCCAGCCATACGTACGAATCCGGCACTTCGTAAATCGATTCGCCCCGGCTGATGATGTACGCGAACCCGCTCGCCACGAGCATCACGGCCAGCGTCGTGATAAACGGCGGCACCTTGAATTGCGTGATCGTCATGCCCGACACAAAGCCCACCATGCCGCACATCAGGATGGCTGACACGGAGGCGAACAGCATCACGCCCAGCGATGCGTCTGCGCCGCCCATCGCGCGGATGATCCAGGCCGCCACGACGGCCGAGAGCGCGATCAGGCTACCGACGGAGAGGTCGATGCCGGCCGTGATGATCACCATCGTCATCCCCACCGCCAGGATGGCGATGACGACGATCTGGTTGGCCACGTTGCGCAGGTTGTTCGCGAGCAAAAACGTGGGCCAGCGGTAGCTGCGCGGGGCCGTGATCTTCGCGCCGGCGAGCGGCGGGATGCGCGAGGTGATATTGCCCACGATCGTAGCATAATCCTGCGGGGTCCCGATCGCCGCCACGGCGACGCCTGTCGCCGCCAGGGCCTCCAATCCTTCCCGAATCTCTGTCGGCTCGCCGCGGACGACGCCGGTAACCGGCACGCCGGCGTCGCGCAACATCGCCCCGAGGGCGTCGGCGAATTGTTGATGCTCGGCGTTCGCTTTGGTCACCAGAACCACCGCGCCCTCGCCGGCGGCCTCCCGCAGGTCATCCGCGATCGCCGCCGCCGCATCCGCCCCACGCGGGTTCTGCTCCGCCATCGTCATAAACGCATAAAACAGGCACAGCGCTAGCAGCACGAGGACCATGCCGTAGCGGGAGAGAAGGGCGGAGAGGTTGGGCATACACGCGGTGAAACGTTTTATCGTTGAACGTTTAAGGAACTGTTGGGACTACCACAACCCAAGGCTGAGTCATCCCCGCGAAAGCGGGGATCCAGCCATAAGATTGGCATTTTTCTGGGTCCCCGCCTTCGCGGGGATGACTTGCTCCTTATGCATTATGCAAATCTTGACAGTTTCTAAAGGTCCAGCGATGGGGCGATTGGCAATAGGTACAAGCATGTTGTGGCGCAAATTCTTGACTCCTGAGAACGTTCAACGAAATAACGTTCAACGTTTTTATGCCACCGCCAGCGCCATCACCTCCTCCTGCGTGGCGCGGCGGACGTCGGCGATTTCGCCGTTGATGCGGCCCTGGTGCATCACGAGCACCCGGTCGCTCATCCCGAGCACTTCGGGCAGTTCGGAGGAGATCATGAGGATCGCCTTGCCGGCCCGGGCGAGTTCGTTCATCAGGAGGTAGATCTCGTACTTGGCGCCTACGTCGATGCCGCGGGTGGGCTCGTCGAAGATGATCACGTCCGAGTTCGACTCCAGCCAGCGCGCCAGCAGCACCTTCTGCTGGTTGCCGCCGGAGAGGTTGCGGACGAGCTGGTCCTGGTGGGAGAGTTTGATGTTGATGCTACCGATATATTCGGCGAAGCGGGCGCGCTCCTCCTTGCCGGCGATGAAGCCGCGCCGCGACCAGTGCCCGAGGTTCGGCAGCGCGAAGTTCTCGCGCGAGGACAGCCCCAGCACGAGGCCCTGCGCCTTCCGGTCCTCGGTGAGCAGGCAGATGCCCTGGCGGATGGCGTCCTGCGGCGAACGGATGCGCAGCGGCCGGCCGTCGAGCACGATCTCGCCCTTCGCCGCCCGGTCCGCCCCGAAAATCAGTCGCGCGAGTTCCGTCCGCCCGGCGCCGACCAGTCCCGTCAGCCCGACGATTTCGCCGCGGCGGACAACAAACGACACGCCGGGCTCGTTTAGCGTCCGCGCCAGGCCGCGCACCTCCAGTCGCACGTCGCCCACGGGGTGGCTCACCTTGGGAAACTCGTTGTCGATCGAGCGGCCCACCATCATCTCGATCAGGGCCTCGCGATTCACATCCGCCACAGGGCGGGTGTCGATGTAGGCTCCATCGCGTAGCACCGTCACGCGGTCGGCAATCGCAAAGATCTCGTTGAGCCGGTGGCTGATGTAGATGATCCCGATGCCCTGCGCCTGGAGGTCCCGGATGATGGCGAAGAGGGTGTCGACTTCCTGGTTGGTGAGCGCGGCGCTCGGCTCGTCCATCACCAGGATCCGGGCCCCCAGCGAAAGCGCTTTTGCGATTTCGACGAGCTGCTGCTGCGCGACGCTCAGTGTGGCGCAGACGGCGGACGGGTCGATGTGAATCCGCATCCGGGCGAACAGCGCCTCGGTGGTTTGCCGCTCCTCCTTAGGGGAGAAGAACCCGAAGCGGGCTTTTTCGTGGCCGAGGAGGATGTTTTCCTGGACGGTGAGGCCTGGGATCAGGTTAAATTCCTGGTAGATGACCGCGATGCCGGCGCGCTGTGCCTCCAGCGGGTTCGCGAATCGCCGGGCGACGCCGTCAATCGTGATCGCGCCGGCATCCGGCGCGTGTACGCCGGCGAGCACCTTGATGAGCGTGCTTTTGCCGGCGCCGTTTTCGCCGACGACGGCCAGCACCTCGCCCCGGTGGAGGTCCAGCCGGACACCCTTCAGCGCGTACACGCCCGGAAACGATTTTTCGATACCCTCCATCGCCAGGAGGGGCGCCCCTTCCGCCATGGTCATGCCTTTATTCCGCGATCCTATTATTCCGCTATTGTAGCATCAGCCTGGGCGTCGGCCTGGCGGTAGAGGGTGGCGGGGATGAGCTGCTCCGCTGGCGTGGCCTCGCCGGCCATGTAGGCGCGGATGGACGCGATGGTCATCGCGCCGATCTGGCGGGGGTGCTGGATCACGTCGGCGTAGATCTTCCCGTCGCGGATGGCCTTGCGGGCCTCGGCCGTCCCGTCAAATCCGACCACCTGGACGGTGCCGGATTTGCCGGCTTTTTCGATCGCCGCCACCGCGCCGAGCGCCGTGTCGTCGTTGATCGCGAAGATTACGTCGAGGTTCGGGTGGGCCTGGAGGATGTCCTCGGCCACCTTAAACGCCCGGTCTTTGGTGCCGCCGCCTGTAAGTTGGGCCACGACTTCGATTGTCGCGCCTGCCGTATTCGCTGCGTTGATGACCTCGTGGAAGCCTGTGGTGCGCTGGATGACCGACTCGACCTCCGGGTGGTCGATGATGGCCACCTGGCCGCTCGTCCCGAGCACCTCCATCACCGCCTCGGCCGCGAGCCGGCCGCCGGCGTAGTTGTCCGTCGCGATGTGGGTGACGATGCTCACCCCATCCGCCAGCGCCGCGATGTCCGCCGTAAAGACGGGGATGCCGGCGGCGTTCGCCTCCTGGATCGCCGTGCCGATGGCCTTTGAATCCGCCGGGCTCAGCACGATCGCGTCGACGCCCTGGACGATGAAGTTCGAGAGCTGGTCCTTCTGCTTCGCGACGTCGAACTCGGTGGAGACGACCGTCACCTTCATGCCGTATTTGGCGCCCTCTTCCTCCAGGCCGGCGGCCAGGTTCTGGAAAAACGGATGGGTCATGGTGAGGAGGGAGACGCCGACGGTCACCTCGTCCGCCGCTGGGGCGGAGGTGTCACCGCTGCCTTGCGGGCCGCAGGCGGGGAGGGTGAGGAGGAGGGCGAAAAGGAAATAGAGGCGGGTGCGCATGGTTGGCTGGGTGGTGGATGACTCAAGACATACTACTTGGGGTCATCCTGAGCCGCCGCGATGGAATCGCGGAGCGTCGAAGGACCCCCCGACCCACCGTGATTCGCGTGTCGCGCGGTCGATCCGAGAGGTCCCCCCGCCTTCGCGGGGGCAGGCTTTCGACAAGCTCAGGATGACGGTGGGTGCAAGATATTCATTTTTTCGAAAGATAACCGCATCCGCTTCGCCTTTTACCGATCCCTCGCGTGCAAACCTCGCATACGGTATATTAGAGCCGTCACGCTCCACCTCACCCAGACACGACTCGGATGAACCCGCGTTCCTTCTTCGCCGGCCTCTTCGTCGCCGCGCTCCTTGTTGTCGCCGTCCGCCCGGCACTCGCCCAGACGGTCGACGTCAGCGCCATGAGCGAGGACCAGCTCCGCGCCCACGCCACTGCCATCCACGCGCGCGTGCTCACGCTGGACACCCACGACGACATCGAGTCGAATTTCGCGACGGCCGAGGTCGACCCCGGCGTCCGCGGGCCGCGGCAGGTCGATCTCCCCAAGATGCGCGACGGCAAGCTGGATGTCGGCACCTTCATCGTCTACGTGGGCCAGACGGAGCGCACGCCGGCGAACTACGACAAGGCGAAGGCCGACGCCATGACCAAGTTCGATGCGATCCACCGCATGGCCGAGCAGATGTACCCGGCTGAAATCGAAATCGCCTACACGGCGGACGATGTCGAGCGCATCCACAAAAGCGGCAAGTTGGTGGCTGTGATCGCTATCGAAAACGGCTACGTGATCGGGCAGGACCTCTCGCTGGTCGAGAAGTACCAGCAGCTCGGCGCCCGGTACATGACGCTCACGCACAACGGGCACAACGACATCGGCGACTCCGCCAACCCCCGGGCCAACCTCGGCGACGATGGTGATGAACACAGCGGGCTTTCGGCCTTCGGCGAGGAGGTCGTGCGCGAAATGAACCGGGTGGGCATCATGGTGGACATCTCCCACACCTCCAAGAAGTCGTCCCTCCACGCCGCCCGCGTCTCCCGTGCCCCCATCATCGCCTCACACTCCAGCGTAAAAGCCCTCTGCAACGTCCCCCGCAACATGGACGACGAAACGATGCTGGCCCTCAAAGCCACCGGCGGGGTGATGAACATCGTCGCGCTCGATTCCTTCCTGAAGCAAGATTCGCCGGAAAAGACCAGGGCGATCGATGACCTCCGCGCCGAGTACGGCCTGACGGGTTTCGGGGGACTACAGGGCCTTAGCGACGAGCAGCGCGCCGGCTACCGGCAGAAGCTGGCCGCCGTCGAAAAACAGCACCCGGGGCCGACCATGCAGGACTTCGTCGACCACATCGACTACGCCGTGAAGCTGATCGGCATCGACCATGTCGGCATCAGCTCCGACTTCGACGGCGGCGGCGGCATCACCGGCTGGCTGGACGCCTCCGAGACCCCGAACGTCACCCTCGAACTCGTCCGCCGCGGCTACTCCGAAGAAGCGATCGGGAAACTGTGGAGCGGGAATCTGCTGCGGGTCTGGCGCGAGGTCGAGCGGGTGGCGGGGGAGATGTGATCCCCTCACGCATTCGCCATTTCGTCGGTGTAGCGGGCCAGGGTGCGGCGGAGGTCGTCCAGGGTAATCGGCTTGAGGATGAAGTCGTTCATGCCGGCGGCGAGGCACTCGTTGAAGGCATTCGTCCACGTCATCGCGCTGGCGGCGATCATCCAGGGCTCTTCGTAGCCGGTGATCGCGCGGATGCGGCGGGCGGTTTCGAGGCCGTCCATGCCGGGCATGGCGATATCGATCAGGATGATACAAAAGCCTTCTTTCGATACCGCCCTCAGCGCCTCCTCGCCGGAGCGGGCGATTTCGGCGCTGTAGCCGAGTATCCGCATCAAATGCCGCATGAGCTCCTGATGGAGGGGGTAGTCGTCGACGACGAGTACGCGAGGTAAGGATTCTGTAGTCATGGGGTCGTGCGCTATCGGCGGGGGGCCTGTGATACATCCACCGCAATCGGGCGTAACCCCCATCGGAGGGGGCGTCGGATCTGGATGGGTCGGCGCCGGGAGAGGAGACCTAGGGGTAGGCGCGTTCACTGATGCTTCACAAAAACGGTGCCGACTCTACGGAATTCGTCCGGCTTCCGTTTGACGCGCGCAGGCGGGCGCGGTACCTTAGCCGGCGCCGTTTCTCCATTCGTCATCCAACAACCCCTTTTACATGTCAGCAGGACAGCAGTATTACGATAAAACCCTCGCCCTCCTCCAGCAGATCGAGGCCACGCAGCCGCCGAACATCGACGCCGCGGCCGAGATCTGCGCGAACGCCATCTCAAAAGGCGGGCTCGTGTTTCTTTTTGGCGCCGGCCACTCCCGCATGATGTGCGAGGAGATCACCCCGCGCCAGGGCGGGTTCGTGGGCTTTGTCGCGTTTGTCGAACTAGCCGTTTCGAACCATGCCTCGATCGTCGGGATGAACGGACTGCGCGGTCCGCTCCACCTCGAAAAGGTCGAGGGCTATGCGGAAGAGTTGCTGAAAGGCTTTAAATTTGGTCCGAACGACGCGTTTATCTTGATCTCGACGAGCGGTATCCGGCCGTTGATTGTTGAGATGGCGATGGGCGCGAAGCAACGCGGGATGCCGGTGATCGCGATGGTGTCTCGGCCGCACTGCGAGCAGTCGAAGCCGGCACACTCCTCCGGCAAGAAGCTGATCGACCTCGCCGACGTCGTACTCGACAACCACTGCCCCCCGGGCGATTGTATCCTCGAGCTCGAAGGTCTGGAGTGGCGCACCGGCCCGACCTCCACCATTACCGGGGGGATGATCATGAACATGCTCCGCGTCGAAACCGCCGAAAAACTCCTCGCCCGCGGCGTCAAACCCGAACTCCTCCCCAGCCACCAGTTCATCGGCAACGACCCCGCCGAAGAGCAGCTGGAGCGGTTCTACGAGGGGTACCGGAAGAGCCTGGCGCACCTTTATCGCTAACGCGATAAAGGTGCGGGTTACAGGTTGTCAGGTTACAGGTTACAGGTTGTTCGTTTCTATTAACCTGCAACCAGCCCACCTGCAACCAGCCCACCTGCAACCAGCCCACCTGCAACCAGCCCACCTGCAACCAGCCCACCTGCAACCAGCCCACCTGTAACCTGCCAACCTGCAACCTGCCAACCTGCAACCACCCTTATGCCATCCTATGTAATCGGCTTCGACCTCGGCGGGACGCGGCTCAAGAGCGGCGCGGTGACGCGGAATGGGCGGATCAAGGCCGCCGGCATCATGCCGTCCGGCTATACGATGGTGCCTAAAAAGCTGCTCAAGGCCTATCTGGACGAGATCAAGCGCATCACGGCCGAGATGGGGGAGGGGCCGAAGGGAATCGGGCTGGCGTTTTCGGGGGCTGTGGATCCGCGGAAGGGGGTCGTCTATTTACCTGGCAAGGTGAAGGGGTTGGAGGGGTTTCCAATCGTGGAATTACTGGAGGAGGCCGCCGGCGTGCCTGTCGTAGCCGACAACGACGGCCGGATCTCGATGTACGCGGAAGCGACGTACGGCGCGGCGCGGGACTACCCCTGGGCGATGACGATTACCATTGGGACTGGCGTCGGCTCCGGCGTGCGGCTGGATGGAAAAATCCTGCGGGACCCCCACCTCCAGTTCGGCACCCAGATGTCGCACATCGTCCAGCAATCCAACCAGGGTCACCTGTGTATCACCGGCGCTCGGGGCACGGCGGAGATGTTGTGTTCTGCGACAGCACTGGCGTTATCGGTACGCAGTGCCCTCCAGCGCGGCATCGAATCCAGCCTCAGCGACGCCTACTTCAAAGACCCTGTCAGCATAGACTTCAAGCGGGTAATCCAGGCTGTGGAAAAGGGCGACCGGTTGTGTCGGGACGAACTCGACCGCTGGATCGAGCAACTTGGCTGGCTGCTGGTGAGCGCCGTCCACGTCTATGCGCCCGAACTCATCATCCTTTGCGGCGGAGCGACCCACGCAGCTCACGTGTTCCTGGAGCCGCTCCAGCGCCACGTCAACCAGCACATCTTCCGCTACCCCGTCGGCGAGCCGATGCCGATCGTGGTTTCGGAGTTAAGCGATCACATGGGGGTGTTGGGAACGGCGGCGCGGGCGTGGGAATGGGTGGCGGAAGTGCAAAGTGCAAAGTGAAAAGTGCAAAGTAAACGCCTGGAGCAACCAAACGCGTATCACTTTTCACTTTTCATTTTTCACTTTTCACTTTTCACCTTGCACTAAACTATAGTCCGCCGTATCTGCCAGGCTGTGGGGGAGGCTGCCTCGGGAGGAGCGGAGGTAGACGAAGGGGGTGTAGGGGAGGAAGTTGGAGACGCGGGAGGTGTAAATGTCCGCCGAGTGTTCGAGCGTGCGGGCGAAATGGCTTTTGTCGTTGCCGGCGTGCATGAGCAGGCCCCAGTTCGGGTTATGGAGCTGGCCGGCGGCCGTCGCGAATTCCCCAATGCCCTCGTCCAGTGCTACGAGTTGCCGGCGGAGTTCCTGCATCTGTTCGTCGAGCCGGGCCACACTCCGGTCAGTCTGCGGGCCGTATTTTTTGTTATTGCGCTGCCGTTCGAGGCGGATGGCGGAGTACTCGCTTTCGAGCTCTTCCTTTTTGATCATCAACATCGACAGCGTGTATTGATGCTGTTCGAACGCGTCGATCGCGCGGATCTCGTCTTCGAGCTCACGGAGGATGAGGGCCGTGCGCCACCGGAGGAGGGATTTGGTGACCTTCACATCCGAAAAAATATGGTCGCCCACGTACAGGATTTTTTCGCCCGTAAGGCCCAGTGAGCGCTCGACGAGGGCCGCGTTGCCGCCGACGTAGATGCCGCCGGCCTGCAGGGGTTTGCGGTGTTCGCGCAGCAAGCCATCGTCGTTGACCACCTCGAAGATGGGCGAACGACCGGAAAAGAAATCGGGCTTGCGCGCGCCCACGATCGTGTAGTGAAACAGGTCGCGCCACGTCATATCGCCCGGCAGATACGCGTCGAAGACATACGACAGCATCGGCGCGGCGTAGCTCCACTCCGAGTTTGTGATGAGCATCACCTTTTTGCCGGACTCCTTCTGGTCCAGCAGCGCCAGCGGCATGTCCGGGTCGCGGTCGACAAACCGCTCGGGATGGTCGATGATCTCCTGCTTGAGCAGGCCTTCGAGGTGCGCATCGTCCAACACCTGGCGCGTGTGGCGGTACAGCGTTTCGTAGCCGAGCGACGGCGGCAGCTTACCCTCGTCGAGCAGTTCGACGAGTTGCATGTACATGCAGGCCTCCGAGATGGAAAAGAGCGTGTTCATGACCTTCCATCGGTCGTCGTGCAGGTCGATGAGCGTGCCCTGGTAGAGGTCCCGCTGGCGACTGAAATCCATCGTCTTCGTCCCGTGGAAGACGCGCTTGACGTATCCGAAACGATTCGCCTTGAGGACATTCCCTTCCCGCGTATCGACGATCAGCCCCTGCATGGTCAGGTTCGAATCGAACTGCAGGGTGTCCACGGGCCAGTGGAGCGTACGCTTGAGCCCCTCTCGTAGATAGGTATAGGCTCGTTCTTCCCACGCGGCCATGTCGTAGTGGATGAGCGTATAGTCCATGTCGTAGCCTATCGCTTCGATGCTACGCAGGTTGAGGGTGCGGTTGCAGAATATGCCTTTTTCGCGGGCGATGGATGTCATGTACAGCGATGATTTGCGGAGAGAGGCGTTTAACGTTTTTAATGTTGTAACGTTCAACGTTTTTACTTGGCCAGGGCTACGATCCCCAGCACAGCGGCGGCGCCGAAGCCCAGGAAACTGGATCCTTTCCAGAACTTTTTCCAGCGCTCCTCGCGTTTTCGGGCGTCGTCCACGCGATTGAACTGGGTGCGGAGCGCGGCGAGGTCGGTTTCGAGGGAGGCCGTTTGCTGGCCGATGGCGTCGCGGGATTGCGTCAGGTGTTCGATCTGAAGCAGTCTGTTCTCGGCCAGGTCGGACTGGGTGGCGACGAGCGCCTCCAGGCCGGCGATTTTCGCCTCCATCGCCGGCACCAGCTCCATCACCAGGTTGCGGTAGTGGACGGCCGCGATGCGGGGCAGGACGATGGATTCGCCGCGGGCCGGCAGGGTTATCAGGGCGACGCTATCACGGGGAGTCTGCGCTTGAGTCGGCATAGAGCCGAGCAAGAATATGATTGAGATCGCGAACGAGCGAATCAGCCGAGTGATCATAACGGGTGATGTTTTGTTGGAGCGCGCGGATCCGGTTGTTGCGGGCAACGAGCGCGTCGCCGAGGCTGTCGCGCGTGGTGAGGAGTTCGCCTTCGCGCGATTGCAGCTCGTCGAGTTCCGTCTGGAGCGCCCCGATGAGGGTCTGCAACGAGTCCCGCATCGCCTGCGAGCGCTCGAGACGCAGGAAAAGCTCCCTGTTTTCCCGGTCAATGTCGCCGCTCGACGGGTCGAACCACGCGCGGTAGGCGAAGAGCGCGCCGGCGACGGCGATCAGCACGATGAGGAGCGTAGTGCCCAGGGAGATCTTCTTTTCCATATCTATTGCAGTAAACGCATCAACATATCTGATGGTCGTCCCGGCCGCTGGTTTTCCAGGATACTCCCTGTCTGTATACTCCCTGTCTGTATACTACCTGAAAGGATACATCCCGGCCGGCTTTTGTGCGAATCTGCGAAAAATACCGGATGAGGCATCAACCGGCCCCGGTTTCGGGCGTTAACGGCTCGCTGATGCCTTGGAGGAGGACAACCACCGATGATGAATCTCGATTCTTTATACGAAATCAAACGCCGTTTCGCGGAAGTGACCGAGTTGATGTCCGTTCCGGATATCGCTCGAGACGTGACGCGCATGGTGGCATTGGGGCGCGAGCATACCGAGCTGAAGGAGGTTGTGGCGGCCATCCAGGCGTACGAGGGGATTCTGGACGAGATCGAGAACCTGCGGGAGCTGGTCCGCTCCGAGGAGGAGGAAGAGCTGGTGGTGATGGCTCGGGAAGAACTCAAGGCGCTGGAGGAGCGGCTGCCCGGCGTCGAGGAGGCGCTCCAGTTTACGCTCATCCCGAAGGATCCGTCCGACGCAAAAAACGCGATCATCGAGATCCGGGCCGGCACGGGCGGCGACGAGGCCGCGCTATTCGCCGGCGACCTCTACCGCCTGTACACCCGCTTCGCCGAGGACCAGGGGTGGAAGGTGGATCCGATGGACATGTCCCACGGATCGCAGGGCGGCTTCAAGGAAGTCATCTTCGCGCTGAAAGGCGCCGGGGTGTTTGGGACGATGAAATACGAAAGCGGCGTGCACCGCGTGCAGCGGGTGCCGGCCACCGAGGCCAGCGGACGCATCCACACCTCCGCCGCCACCGTCGCCGTGCTCCCCGAGGCCGACGAAGTGGACATCGCCATCCACCCGAACGACCTCAAGATCGACGTCTACCGCTCCAGCGGCCCCGGCGGGCAGTCCGTCAACACCACCGACTCCGCCGTCCGCATCACCCACCTCCCGACCGGCCTTGTCGTCACCTGCCAGGACGAGAAGAGCCAGCTCAAAAACAAGGACAAGGCCCTCCGCGTCCTCCGCTCGCGGCTTTACGACCAGGAACTAGCCCGTCTGCACGCCGAACGCAGCGAGGCCCGGCGCTCGATGGTCGGCTCGGGCGATCGGTCGGCCAAGATCCGCACGTACAACTTCCCGCAGGACCGCCTGACGGACCACCGCCTCGAAGGCGACGCCAAAAACTACCCGCTCGCCCAGATCATGAACGGGCACCTCGACCCCGTGATCAACGCGCTACGTACGGCCGACTATGCGGAGAAGCTGGGGCAGCTTTGACAAGGCAAAAGGGAAAAGGCAAAAGGCAAAAGGAAAAAGGAAAAAGGAAAAAGGCAAAAGGGAAAAGGAAAAAGGGAAAGCTCGATCCCGGTTCACTTTACCTTTTACCTTTTACCTTTTACCTTTTTCCTTGATTAACCGTTTGCGTGAAAATTAGCGCAGTATCGGATCTTATCCCCGGTCAACGGTTATCACGCTCCCTATCCCTGCTCCCGGCCTGCGGGGGCATGATTCACCATCATTCCACAGGGTATTTATGGCTGATAACAGGTACATGTACGAAGTTACGTACATAGTAAACGCTGTGCTCAACGACGACCAGCTCCGGGGCGTCGCGCAGCGGATACGGAAGACGATCGAGGAGAACGGCGGCGAAGTGATCGACGTGGACGAGTGGGGCAACCGCCGGCTGGCGTACCCCATCAAGAAGAAGCGGAACGGGTACTACGTCAACCTTTACATGACGGCACCCGGCAGCATCATCCCGCGGCTGGAACGCATGCTTGAGATCGACGAAGACGTGCTGCGCTACATCACGTTGCGCATGGACACGAAGATGATCAAGCACTACGAACAGTCCAAGCAGACCGGCGCACCGCAGCCGGCCTGACCCACACCCCGCTATCCACGACAGGTAAACGACTATGGAACCGAGACGCAAGCCCCAGGGCGGCGACGATGCACCGGAGGAGAAAGTACCGGGCATGGAGAAAGTCGAGTACATCGACTATAAAAATACCGAATTGCTTCTGCGTTTCTTGAACGAACAGGGGAAGATCCTGCCGAGACGCATCACGGGCATTACGGCCAAGCAGCAACGCCAGTTGACCCGCGCCGTCAAGCGCGCCCGCCACCTGGCTCTTATTCCGTTTGTTTCTGATACGGTTCGGTGAGACCATGAAGATCATACTTATAAAAGACGTTATCGGGCTCGGCGAACAGGGCGACGTGGTGACGGTGAAGGACGGCTACGGCCGCAATTTCCTGATCCCGCGCCTCCTGGGCGTAATGGCTACTCCGGGCGCGGTGAAGGCCGTATCCGAAGAACGCCGCCAGGCCTCCCGGAAGTTTGCCAAACGCAAGGACGAACAGCTCGCGCTCGTCGCGCAGCTCGAGAAGACGGAAGTCGTCGTCCATTCGCGCGTCGGCGAGGAAAACCGCATCTTCGGCACCGTCACGCCGACACAGGTGGGCATCGAACTCACGAAGCAGGGCTTCGAGATCGATCGTCGCTTGATCGAGCTGAACGAGGACATCCGCATGATCGGCGTTTACTCTGCCACCGTGCGCCTCAGCAGCGAGGCGATCGCGCAGGTCAAAGTGCGCGTCGAGCCGCTGGTGGAAGAAGGCGAATCCGCCTGATCGCGGTTTCGCGGGCTGTCTTCCTGGCTGTCCTCCTGGCTGTTTTCGTGACAGCAACATTTGAGGAAGGGTGTTCGTTACCGATGCGTAGCGAACACCCTTTTTTCATTGCAGGCCGGTGATCCCTGTCCCATGCGACGGCTCCGCTTAGTTACACTCCTCCTCTTCGTCCTCCTAGCAATAGTGGGGCGCCTATCGTTTGCGCAGGGGCCGGCCAGCGAATACGTGGCCTGGACTTCCTCTATCCTCCCCGCCACCACTGCCGCCCCGGGTGACCGGGTGACCCTCCGCCTCGATGCAACCATCGCGGCGCCGTGGAAGATGTACGCCATCGGGTCGCCGAAGCCGAGTTGGGAGCTCCGGTTTACGCTGGACGAAACCCCGGACCTCGCGCGTGCCGGCGACGTGCGCCAGCGAGAACCTGTGAACGCGTACGACGAAGGGTTCAAGACAGAGGTGCTGTACGTTAAGGATTCGCATTTTATCGAAGCGGATCTGGAGGTGACGACCTCGGCCACGGCCGGGCCCGCGCGGGTCGCAGGCACCGTGGCGTTTGTGATCTGCAACGACGTCACGCTCATCTGTCTGCCGCCGGCGCGCATGCCGTTTGAAGCGGTGCTGACCGTTGCGGGTGGTGTGTCGGGCGCTGTATTTCCTTCCGTCGTCCCACCCCTGCTCGAGCCGCCGCCCACGTCGTCTGAGACGGCGCGTGAAGTGGAGTCCGCGATCGCGCCGGCCTCTGTCGGTGCCGCCTCGGCCATCCGGTCCGGCAGCCTCTGGGGGTTCATCCTGCTGGCCATCGGGGCCGGCCTGGGCGCGCTGCTCATGCCGTGCGTCTTCCCCATGATCCCGCTTACCGTTTCCTACTTCACGAAACACGCGCACAACCGCCGAGAAGCCGTGCGCATGGCCGTCGTCTACGGCCTCTCGATCGTCGGGCTCTTCACCGGGCTCGGCCTGCTGATGGCGTTCCTGCTCGGGGCCTCGGGGGCGCAGACGATCGCGGCGAATCCATGGATCAACCTGTTTATCGGCCTCGTCTTTGTCGTCTTCGCGCTTTCGCTGCTGGGTCTGTTTGAACTGCGCCTACCGAACGGGCTGCTGAACTTCGTCAACCGCCAGAGCAACGAGCGGAGCGGCTATCTCGGCGTCCTGTTTATGGGGACGACGCTGACGCTGGTCTCATTCTCGTGTACAGCGCCGTTTGTGGGAACGCTGCTGGCGGCCACGACGGTTGGCCAGTGGAATTACCCGGCGCTTGGAATGGTGATCTTCAGCGCCACCTTCGCCCTGCCGTTTGTGCTGTTCGCGCTGTTCCCGAGGGGGCTGTCGAAGCTGCCGGCGTCTGGCAGCTGGATGAACACCTTGAAGGTGGTGTTCGGCTTTATCGAGCTGGCGGCGGCGATCAAGTTTTTGTCGAATGCCGACCTCGTCTGGGGCTGGAATTTGATCTCGCGGCCACTGGCCATCGCGGTGACGGCGGTGATCCTGTTCCTCGCAGGCCTCTATCTCCTGGGCAAGATCCGGCTTTCGGAGGACGACGCCGCGCCGCACATCGGTGCCGGACGGCTCATCGCCGCGATCGCGTTTCTGGGGGTGTCGCTCTACCTCGTCCCCGGCCTGTTCGGGGCGCCGCTGAATAACCTCGACGCGTTTTTGCCGCCGCGCAAGGGGACGGATATGAGCCTCACGACGTCCTTCGCCCGGAGCGGGGTCGAAAACCCGGATGAAGGCTGGTTCGACGAGATCGAGCCGGCGTTCGCCGAGGCGCGGTCGGTCGGGAAGCCCGTGTTTATCGACTTCACCGGCTACACGTGCACGAACTGCCGGCAGATGGAAGCCAACGTATTCCCACATCCGGACGTCTCCCGGCGCTTCGTGGACGACTTCGTCCTCCTTCGCCTTTATACGGACGACCTCGACGCCGGCCCTGACCTCCAGCGGTACCAGCTGGACCTCACCGGGACGGTGGCCCTGCCCACCTATGCCATCGTCGAACCCCACGAAAATCGCCTCGTCGCCCGCCTCAGCGGCATGGTACCGGTAGAGCGCTTCGTGGCGTTCCTTGCGGAAGGGGGCAGGGGGATGTAGGGGTGTCTAGACAACCGGATTCGGCGGCTCCTCGCCGCGTAATACGGCGACCAGATTCGAAGCAGCCATCGTGGCCATGCGAGTGCGGGTGGTGAGGGTGGCGCTGGAGATGTGGGGGGTGAGGACTACGTTTTCCAGCTCGGCGAGGCCGGGGGCGAGGAGGGGTTCGTCTTCGTAGACATCCAGGCCGGCGCCGGCGATGCGGTGGTCTTGCAGGGCCTCGACGAGCGCGCGTTCATCCACTACCGGCCCCCGGCTCGTGTTGATGAGGATCGCGGACGGCTTCATTCGGGCGAGCGCGGCCGCGTCGATCAAATGGCGGGTGACGTCGGAGAGCGGGACGTGGAGGGAGACGAAATCGGACTCCGCCAGCAGTTCGTCCATTTCTACCCGCCGGGCGCCGAGGGCTGATTCCAGCTCTGTGTTGGGCCGGCGACCGGTGTAGAGGACCTTCATCCGGAAGCCGGCGGACTTAAGCGCCATGTTCGTCCCGATCCGGCCGGCGCCGACGATCCCCAGTGTGCTTCCCGTGACGTCCGCACTGAGGAATTGCATGGGCCCCCAGCTTTTCCAGGCGCCGGTGCGGATGAACCGATCCGTCTCCGCCACCCGCCGCGCCGTGCTGAACAGCAGCGCCCAGGCCATATCCGCCGTCGCGTCGGTGAGGACGCCCGGGGTATTTGTGATCCGGATACCCCGGGTGCGGGCCGCTTCGAGGTCGATGTTGTTGTATCCGACGGCGTAGTTGGCGAAGACCTTACACGCCGGCCCCGCCGTGTCGAACACCTCGGCGTCGATCGTGTCCGTGAGCAGGCAGAGCACCCCATCGCGCCCGCGGACGGCGGCGTGCAGCTCCGCCCGGGTGAGGGCGCGGTCCTCCAGGTTGCGCTCAACCCGGAAGCCGGCGCGCTCGATGATGTCGATCCCGGGTTGGGGGATGGGACGGGTGACGTAGACAAGCATATCAAGGCAAAAGGCAAAATGGAAAAGGCAAAACGGAAAAGGCAAAAGGTAAAATGGAAAAGGCAAAACGGAAAAGGCAAAAGGTAAAATGGAAAAGGCAAAACGGAAAAGGCAAAAGGTAAAATGGAAAAGGCAAAACGACGATGATGGAAGATGTAGGCCGGGTCAGGCCGAAGGCCGTGACCCGGCGCGTTTCACCGGCCGGCACCGCCCCGGCCGAAGGCCGTGACCCGGCGCGTTTCACCGGCCGGCACCGCCCCGGCCGAAGGCCGTGACCCGGCGCGTTTCACCGGCCGGCACCGCCCCGGCCGAAGGCCGTGACCCGGCGCGTTTCATCGCCGTGTACCCCCGCCGTGCATTACCGCCGTGCATCACCGCGTCAATGTAGGGACACGATACGTCGTGTCCGACGCCACAGTTGAAATAGTAACCCCGGCGGCGTACCGTGAACGGGGTTCATCCATGCCATTTAACCGGTACTCACCATGTCCTTTGCGATACGCGTTCACCGGACCGGCGGTCCGGAAGTCCTTACCTGGGAGGAAATCGAAGTCGGCGCCCCGGGGCCGGGCCAGGTGCGACTGGAGCAGGCCGCCTCGGGCCTGAATTACATCGACACGTATCACCGCACCGGGTTCTACGAACAGCCCATGCCGTTTATACCGGGTGTCGAGGGTGCCGGCACGGTGGAGGCGGTGGGCGAGGGGGTCACGGGGGTGTCTGTAGGCGACCGGGTGGCGTACGCCGGCCCCATCGGCAGTTACGCCGAGGTGCGCCTCATCCCTGCCGAGAAACTCGTGCGGCTGCCGGACGCCGTCTCCCTTGAGCAGGCGGCCGCCGTAATGCTCCAGGGCATGACGGCCCACATGCTCCTCAAAAAAGTATATGCCGTCCAGAAAGGCGACACGATCCTCGTCCACGCCGCCGCCGGCGGCACCGGACTGATTCTCTGCCAGTGGGCCTCGGCGCTGGGCGCCACGGTGATCGGGACGGTCTCGACCGAAGAAAAGGCCGCGCTGGCGCAGGCGAACGGGTGCCATCACCCGATTCTGTACACAAAGCAGGACTTCGTGGCCGAGGTGAACCGCATCACCGGGGGCGCGAAGCTGCCCGTCGTGTACGACTCCGTGGGCAAGGACACCTTCCTACGGTCGCTCGACTGCCTCCGGATGCGCGGCCTGATGGTGTCGTTCGGGCAGTCGTCCGGCCCAGTGGACCCCATCGTCCCCGTGCTGCTCTCCCAGAAAGGCTCGCTCTACCTCACGCGCCCGACCCTTTTCCACTACATCGCGACCCGGCCCGAACTTGAGGCCGCTTCCAGCGAGCTGCTGGAAGCCGTCGCCGGCGGGGTCGTGCGGGTAGCCATCAACCAGCGCTTCCCGCTGCGGGAAGCCGCACAGGCGCACACCGCCCTCCAGAGCCGCGGTACGACAGGCTCGACGGTGTTGGTGGTGTAGGCAAGAGTGATAGCTAGTTCGATCACGACGCCTTGCGCCGGCCCCTGAGTTCCTCTTCTACCCGCTCGGCCAGGAATACCTTCAGGAGGGATTGATAAGGCACGTCTCGCTTGTTGGCCAGCAAGCGGATCTCATCGAGTAGATGCTCCGGTAGACGGAGCGAAATTGTTCGCAACGAAGGTTTGAGATTGGGCAGCGTAGTTGCTTTTGCCTCTGACCAATCGATGTACTCCGTCGAATCAGCACTTGCCCAAAAGGCCTGCTCTTCCGCCTCGGATGCAAAATCAGGCACCTTCTTTTTCATGGCTCACTCCTCGTTTGGTCGAAGAAGCTGTTCATACATAAGACGCTCTTGTCGATTCATGTCGCGTGCGGAGATGACACGGATACGTGTGCCACGCAACGTGAACACAACAAAAAGCCTGCGTTCAGCATCGGATCTCCCCAGCACATAAAACCGTGGTTCAACTTGTGAGTGACGTACATCGGCTGCCACAGTGAGCGGCTGATTAAAAAAGACTTGCTCACATTCGGCCGTTGTGACAAGGTGTGTCTGCCAGTTTTTCTCCCGATTTCCGGCATCCCACTCAAAACCATCAACGTGCGCGAGTAGATCAACGTGTTGCATGCTCTTGTGTATATGATCGGCATATACGACCGTTTGTCCAACTTGATCCACACCCGCAAGTCAAGATTGGTTGGTTCAGTTGACATCGTCAACCCTCTGACCTATACTATCTGGTACATAAACCAAAAGGTTTATAAACATGCAGGTAGATCAACTGAATAAAACCTTCGCGGCGCTATCCGACCCGACCCGTCGCGCCATTCTGGCCCGGCTGGGAGAAGGAGAGGCATTACTCAAGGATCTGGCGGAGCCGTTCAACATGACCCTGCCGGCGGTGGCCAAACACCTCCGGGTGCTCGAAGACGCCGGCCTCATCACCCGCGGCCGCGATGCCCAGCGCCGGCCGGTGCGCCTCGCCGGCGGGCCTCTCGGAGCGGCGATGGAATGGCTCGAGCACTACAGGTCGCACTGGGATACGACCCACCAGTACCTCGACGACCTGCTCGAAGAGCTCCAAGCCGAGACCCGTAACGCCGTCCCTCCGGCCCAGTGACACCACCCCATCCCGACCCGGGTCGGGATTTCCCCTTCCTACATCAAGTACGGGGTAGGCTCTCTCCGAGGAGGGGACCATCTGATTCTGTCGTTTCAAGCGATTCCAGGAAAATCCGTCCAGAGGATATACTTTCCACTTTTCCCTTTCCCTTTTACCTTTTACCTTTTACCTTTTACCTTTTCACTTTTGCCTTTCCCCTTTTCCATACTCGGCCTCGACATCGGAGGCACCAAAACAGCGGTCGTCGAGGGCACGCGCGACGCCGAGATCCTACAGCGGCGCGAGATGCCGACGCTGGCGCGGACGCCGTTCGACGAGCGGTTTCCCGCGCTGAGGGTGCTCATCGACGAGACCCTCGCCGAGGCTTCGGCGGCCGGCCGAACGATCGATGCGATCAGTGTATCCATCGGCGGACCCCTGCGGGTCGGCCCCGGCGAACTCATCGACCCGCCCCATTTGCCCGGCTGGCACGGCGTGCCACTCAAGGCCCGGCTGGAAGCCGCCTATCCGGAGTTGCCCGTGTATGTCGAACACGACGGCAACGCCGGCGCGCTGGCCGAATTTCACTTCGGCGCGGGAAAAGATCGCGCCGGGCTTCGTCATTTGATCTTTCTTACCTTCGGCACCGGACTCGGCGCCGGGTTCATCGTCAACGGGCAGGTGGTGCACGGTGCGACGGACACGGCCGGCGAAGTGGGCCACTGGCGCCTCAGCGACACGGGGCCGTACGGATTCGGGAAGGAAGGGTCGTGGGAAGGCTACGCCTCCGGCGCCGGCCTCGTCGAGCTGGCGATCCGCCAGAACCCGCTGCGGTGGACGTCTCAAACGCCTATTCGCGCCGTCGTCAAGGCCATGCTCGCGGACGATCCGGAGGCGCTCGCCGTCGCCGCCGAGGCCGGCCGGTGGATGGGGCGGGGGATCGCGTTGCTCATCGACGCGCTGAACCCACAGCTCGTCGTCCTGGGCTCCCTGGCCGTCGCCCTGGGCGACCGGGTGCTGGGGCCGGCGCGTGAGGTCGTCGCCCGTGAAGCCCTCCCGCAGGCCGTCGCCGCCTGCCCGATCGTCCCCGCCGCCCTCGGCTCCCGCATCGGCGATGTGGCGGCGATTATGGCGGGGATGAACGTTTAACCGTTTTTGTATCGTTAAACTGTCATGCTGAGCCGCCTGGAGCTTGCGACAGGCGTGCCAAAAGCCTGCCCCCGAGACATCGGAGGAACCTCTCGAAACACAGTCATTGGCCTGGAAAACAATCGTTGTACGGTGGGTCGGGAGGCCCTTCGACGGGCCCAGGGTGACATAAAGTCTTGCGCCATGCTCATCCACACCGAAACCGAACTCGACGCCGAGCTCACCCGGCCCTCGCCGGCGCTTGTCCAATCCATCACCACCATCGCTAGCCCCCTCGTCGTCCTCGGCGCGGGGGGGAAGATGGGGCCGACGATCTGCGTGCTGGCCCGCCGGGCGGCGGAAGCGGCCGGGCATCCGCTGGAGGTTGTGGCCGTGAGCCGGTTTTCAGACGAGGCCTCGCGCCGCTGGCTGGAGGACCGCGGGGTGCGGACGGAGGCCTGCGATGTGCTGGATCGCGACGCCGTCGGCCGGCTGCCGGATGCCGTACACGTCGTGTATCTGGTCGGGATGAAGTTCGGCACGAAGCAAAACCCGGCGCTGACGTGGGCCATCAACACCCTCGCGCCGGCGATTGCGATCGAGCGATACGCCGGGGCGAAGATCGTGGCGCTGTCGACGGGGAATGTGTATCCATTCGTAGATGCATCGAGTGCCGGCGCCACGGAAGATACCCCGCTGGCGCCCGTCGGCGAATACGCCGGGGCCTGCCTCGGGCGGGAGCGGATCTACCAGTACGCCAGCACGCGGTGGCAGACGCCCATCGCCTCGGTCCGACTCAATTACGCCGTCGAACTTCGCTACGGGGTGCTGGTGGATATCGCCCGGCGGATCCTCGCCGGGGAGGCCGTGGATCTGACGACGGGTTACCTGAACTGCATCTGGCAGCGCGACGCGAACGACATGATCCTGAGAAGCTTCCCCCTGGCCGGCGTGCCGGCGGTCCCGGTCAACCTCACCGGCACCCGCACCCTGTCCGTCCGCGCCCTCGCGACGCGGTTGGGCGAACGCATGATGCGGGACGTGACCTTCACGGGCGTCGAAGCCCCCACCGCCCTGCTCAACGACGCCCGCAATACCGCCGCCCTGCTCGGCGAGCCCGAAACCGACCTCGAAACGATGCTGGCGTGGACGGCGAACTGGGTGATGGCCGGCGGCGCCACGCTCGGGAAGCCGACACATTTCCAGGTGAGAGACGGAGGGTATTGAGAAGGTAAAAGGGAAAAGGGAAAAGGCAAAACTAGTGCAAAGTGAAAAATGCAACGTGAAAATCAGGGCCATCAGGCATGAACAACATCACCAATCGCTAACGGCTAATCGCTACTCGCTAATCGAATGTCCATTCGCTCCGCTCTCCACGCCGGCCTTGTTATTCCTGCTCATCCGCTGGCGCTGGACGCCTGGGGGCGGTTCGACGATCGGCGGCAGCGGGCGCTGACGCGGTATTACCACGCGGCCGGCGCGGGCGGGATCGCGGTGGGGGTGCATACCACGCAGTTCGCCATCCGTGACCCGAAGGTCGGGCTCTACGAGCCGGTGCTGGCCCTGGCGGCGGAGACGGTGGCGACGTGCGACGCCGCGACGGGCCGGGAGACGGTGCGGATCGCCGGGATCAGCGGGATGTCTTCCCAGGCCATCCGTGAGGCCGAAACCGCGGCCGGCCTCGGCTATCACGCCGGCCTCCTCTCGCTCGGCGCCCTGCGCGAGGCCCCGGTCGATGCGCTGCTGGACCATGCCCGGGCGGTGGCGGAGGTCATCCCCGTCATCGGCTTTTACCTCCAGCCGGCGGTGGGCGGACGGCTGTTGCCGGAGGCGTTCTGGCGGGCGTTTGCCGCCATCCGAAACGTCGTCGCCATCAAAATCGCCCCCTTCAACCGGTACCAGACGCTCGACGTGCTGCGAGGGGTCGCCGCTTCGGGGCGGGCCGGCGAGATCGCGCTGTACACCGGCAACGACGATACCATCGTCACCGATCTCCTCACCCGGTTTGTCCTCCCCAACGACGACAGGGCGACCGAGTTGCGGATAGTGGGGGGATTGCTCGGCCACTGGGCGTGCTGGACGCGGAAGGCGGTCGATCTACTCGACCAGTGCACGACCTGGCGCGAGGCGCCGGCCATCCCCCATCAGGCCCTCACCCTTGCCGCGCAGGTGACGGATTGTAATGCGGCGTTTTTCGACGCCGCGAACGGGTTCGCCGGCTGCATCGCCGGCATCCACGAGGTGCTGCGCCGGCAGGGGCTGCTGGAATCTATCCGCTGTCTGGATCCAAACGAAGGCCTTTCGCCCGGGCAGAAGGAGGCTATCGACCGGGTCTACCGGGTGTATCCGGAGTTGAATGACGATGCGTTCGTGGCGGAGCACCTGGATGTGTGGTTGGGGTGAGGATCGGTTGGTAGCGTGGAAAATCGAGTACGAGTGCGAGTACCGCTTCGCTGAGTACGAGTACGATGAGGGGGTTGTCGTTCAGGGTCGTGATGGCAGTTTCAGGATTCAGATGGGCGCGAAATGAGTTACTCTTTAAAAGGGATCATCGCCGCATGCTCTGTTCTGTCTGCATCGCTACGTACAAACGGCCGGAATGGCTGTACCAGCTCCTGCGGAGCCTGGCGGCGCAGCAATTGCCGGCGGGGGTAGAACTCGAGGTGATCGTGGTGGACAACGACCCCGATCGGAGCGCGCGCGGCGTGGCCGAGTCGCAGCAGCCGATCAGCGTCCGATACAGCGTCCAGCCCATCAAAAACATCAGCCTGACCCGCAACGCTGCCGTCCAGGATGCCCGGGGGGACTATTTGTTGTTCATCGACGACGACGAGGTGGCGGATCCGGTGTGGATCACGACCCTCCTAGAGACCCGCGAGCGCTTCGATGCCGACGGGGTGTTCGGGCGGGTGGTTCCGCGGTTTCATCCGAACGCACCGGCCTGGCTGCAACGCCACGCCTTTTACCACAAGCCCTGTCAGCCGACCGGCATGCCCGCGCGCGGGATGCGGACGGCCAACTGCCTGATCCGGGCGGATCTCCTCCGTGGGCTCGATGGGCCGTTCGACGAAGGCTTTGGGCTCACTGGCGGCGAAGACACCCATCTGTTCGAGCGGCTCCGGAAAAAGGGGGCGCGGTTCGTGGATTGCCGGGAGGCCGTTGTCACCGAAGAAGTGCCGCTCGAACGCGCGACGCCGGCCTGGGTGCGCGCCCGCGCGCGGCGGACCGGGACGTTATTCTCCCGCCGGCGCGTCGTGCTGGCCGGCGGCGGCCTGCCCGTTCGCATCCGATACGGAATCCTGGCCGGGAGTCAGTTTCTGGTGGCGGTGGTGTTGTCGGCCGGCTGCTTCTGGAGCCGGTTCTGGCGGTTGCACTGGATGGCGAAGGCGCTGTTTAATCTGGGGAGGATAGAGGGATTGGCGGGGAGGATGCGGGTGGGGTATTAGGAAGTGAAAAGTGAAAAGTGAAAAGCCCGTAGGCCGGGTTAGCGCCGATAACCCGCCACCCACGCCCAACAAGGCAAAACCCCCATCCGGGGCATCGGCGCGTAACCCGGCGTGCAAGGCAAAGGGCAAGTGAAAAGTGAAAAGTGAAAAGCCCGTAGGCCGGGTTAGCGCCGATAACCCGCCACCCACGCCCAACAAGGCAACCCCCCCATCCGGGGCATCGGCGCGTAACCCGGCGTGCAAGGCAAAAGCGTGCAAGGCAAAAGGAAAAGGGCAAAAGGAAAAGGGAAAAGTGAGGGTTTCTGGGGTATATCTCGTACTCGAGATCATCCCTACCCGATCGCTTCCGGAGCGTTGACGTTGCGAAGCGCCTCCGCATCTATCCTTACCTTCACAATCTCCAGCTGATCGAGCAGGCCCTGGAGTGCTAGTTCGCCGAGGGCGAGTCGGGCCTCGATGCGGGCGAGGCAGCGGCGGTGGTAGAGGCCGAGGACGGGTGTGGCGAGGCCTTCCGCGTTCACAGCGATGACCGCGTCGTAGTCGGCCGTGCGGGCCTTGAGGAGCTTTTTTAACGAGTTGGTATCGAGGAACGGCATGTCGCACGGGGCGACGAGCAGCCACTCCGCCGGCGAGGCGAGGAGGCCGGCGTGGATGCCGGCGAGGGGGCCGCGGCCTGGGTAGCGGTCCACGATATGCCGGGCCGGGAGGTCGTAAGTAGTGTGGGATTCTCCGACGCTGACGAACACCGGATCAGCCAGCGCCGCCACCGCATGGTACACGCGCTGGATCATCGGCCGGCCGTCGACGAGCGCCAGCGCTTTGTCGGACCCGAAGCGGGTGCTGCGGCCGCCGGCGAGGACGAGGCCGGCGGGCGGGGGCAAGGAGGGGGGAACGCGGTGTTGCATGTGCCTGAGTGGGATGTTGGATGGCCTAAGAATGCACGACAGGCGCATTTGGGTCCGTATTGCGATAGGCCGTGTCGGAAATGTACCTCCTCTCTTCACCTACGCCCACACCAGGGCAGCCCCATTGGGATTGCCGCGGGCAGCAGGCTTGGTGTATATTGGTGTTAGAACTTCCCGTCTTACTACATCGGACAGTTTTCGCAGCGGAAACGTGCCGGACTACCAGGCCCTTCCTCGGATCGAGAGCCTGCCCCGTACTTGATACGGGGATGGGGAGGAGCGAATCGATACCGGGCAGAGGGTCTAAAGACGTCCCCAGGCGCTGCCTTAATTTTTCAAACTCGGCTCTCAGGTCGAGTTGTAAAAAATGATCCACGTTGACGTTGGGCATAACTCCTCCCCGTTCTGACTTCGATAAATCGACGTCAGAACTCGCCCCTCCTCGGATCGAGGAGGGGCCTGATTATTTTTCAGAGCAACCCGCTGCGTACTAAACTGTCCGAAGTATTACCTCTACAAACCCGTGCCTGTCATGCGTGTGCTGCCGTTGCTTTTCCTCCTCGTCGCCCTACCCGGATGCGGCGCCATTGCGGATGACGAGTGTTTTAATCCTCCGAGCAGCCGGCCAGCCGCCACCCGCGCTCATCCCGAATCGCCGGCGCTCGCCACGATGACGCTCGATGACGAACTGGTCGCCATCGTGGAGACGGTGCCCGGGTTTGGCGGGTTCTACTTTGGCGGGCTGAACGGCACGGGTAACCTGCACATCTACCTGCTCGAGCCCGATCAACAGGCCGCCGAAGCGGCGCGTGGGTTGCTGGCCGGCATCTTTGATAGCGCGGTATTTACAAACGCGCGGGTCGTTCCCGTCCAGGGACAATACGATTATCGCCAGCTGTATGACTGGCGCGACATCGTGTCCGGCCTTGCGACGCCACACGGGGGATGGACGACGCGCGACATCGACGAGTCGCAGAACCGTCTCATTTTTGGCGTAGAGACCCAGGCGGCGCTCGACGCGCTCAAGTCCCAGATTGAAGCGTCATCCGTGCCGATTGACGCCGTCTTGCTGGAAATCACCGGACCGATTACAAATTATCTCGGGTCGGAGTGCACCCGATTTGAAGGATGACTCGGCTTGCGATCTGTGTCGTGACGTGCATCTGGTGTGTCTCGCCGGCCCGGGCGCAGCCGGCTATTGTGCACGGGTTTGTGAAGGCAGAGAGGAGTTAGCCGTCGGATGGGGTTTTTATTTTAACACAGAGTTGCATTTAGATGGGGTGGGTAAATTGACGTGTTAGTCTTTGTAATGTAATCTGTTTAGCTATGAAACGCCTGCGCTCCATTTTAATTTCGAGTCTGTTGATTCTGGGGGTGTTGAGTCTCAGTGGTTGCGATACCGACGAGCCCGACGCCACAAACCTCGCCGACATTGATGTGCGCATCCTCACGCCGGCGCCCGACGACACGGTGGACGGCACAACGCGCGTAACGTTCTCCTGGGAATTGTCCGAAGAACCAAACGGGCAGTTCGGCTATTTCCATCAGCTGTCTCGAAGCGCCACGTTTCATGAAGACAGTACCCGAAATGCTGCATCGAATGGTTTCCAAGGTGACTTGAAACTCTCGCATATAACCACCCTTCAGACCAGCCCCAGCGCGCCGGCGTCGGAGGTGTGGTACTGGCGGATTCAGATGTCGGCCGACGGCTATGTATCCCCGTGGGTGGAGCGCAGGTTTTTTGCGGAGGGGAGCCTCGCGGCTGAGTAAGGGTCGCCAGGTAATGGGACAGTGTAACCCAATAAATCGGCAGCAACAAACGGTGTGCGGACGGCGTCGCAGCAGGCAAGCGATTCGTTTATCATACCCTCTCGAGGATGCGAAACCCTACGCGATGGGCTACAGGCGCTGATCTGGCTGTTTGTTGGGTCTTTTTGTTCCTCCTGGTGGACCCGCTGTCGGTATCAACTGCCCAAGCGCAACCGGCCATTGTACAGGGCTTTGTGGAAGACGCTACCTCCGGCGAGCGCCTGGCCTTTGCGACCCTTACGGACTCCTCAACCGGGCGCGGCGCGGTTGCCAATCGGTTTGGCTATTTTTCGATTCGCACCCCAGGCGATCGGGTGACGCTTTTTATCCGCCACGTCGGATACCTGCCGGCAGTTGCACGCCTCGACACGCGTGACGGATCGGCGATCGTCATCGCTCTCTCGCCCGAGCCGATCGTCCTGGAGGAAGTGCTCGTCGCGGCGGATTCGCTGACATCGCCCCCGGTTTTGGGCCTCCACACGCTGCCCATCGCGGAGATCCGCGCCCTGCCGGCGCTGCTGGGGGAGGCCGATGCCTTGAAGGCGCTTCAGCTCCTGCCGGGGGTGTCCTCCGGTTCCGAAGGCTCTGCCGGACTCTTCGTCCGGGGCGGCGGCAACGACCAGAACAGTGTCCTCCTCGATGGCGCTCCCATCTACAACGCCAGCCATATCCTCGGCTTTTTGTCCGTCTTTAACACGGACGTGCTCCAGGAAGTGCGGATGATCAAAGGCGGATACCCGGCGCGGTACGGCGGCCGGCTCTCCTCCGTGGTCGACATCGACACCCGCGAGGGAAACCTCAACCAGCTGGCGCTCCGCGGCTCGGTAAGCCCCATCGCCTCCAGCGTGGTCGTCGATGGCCCCATCGAAAAAGGAAAAAGCGCCTACCTGATCGGCGCGCGTCGAACCTATCTCGATGCGCTGTTCAAACAACAACTCAAAAACGAAACGACCGACCTCGGCTTTTACTTTTATGATGTCAACGCCAAGGTCAACCGCATCCTGTCGGACAAGTCGCGCCTTTTTCTGAGCGCCTACAGTGGCAAGGATCGCTACTTCAACAACCAGGAGGAGCGCTTTCGGGATACGGACCCCGTCCTCGTCGAATCCAATCGCGAGGGGATGAGCTGGCGCAACGCGACGACGTCCCTGCGGCTCACCTCGCTGCTGTCGGACCGGCTGTTTCTCGCCGTCATGGGCCTCGCCAGCCGCTACCGGCTCCTGACCCACCTCGAAGAAGCGGTCGCGCTCGGGGCCAACGAAGAACGCGAGGGCGTCCGGTACCGCTCGGGCATTGACGACCAGAGCCTGCGGGCCGATCTCGATTTCTCCGTGAGTCCGCGGCACCTGCTGCGCGGCGGACTTTCCCTCAGCCGGCACGTCTACAATCCCGGAGCCATGCAGTACCTGAGCGAGACGGCCGGCGGGGATGAGACCCCCGTCCCCACCCGCCGGGCCACGGCGGCGGCCTGGGAGGGGTATGTGGAGGACACCTTCACCGGGCTCGGCCGCTGGAGCGGCAATCTGGGGGTACACACCTCCGCGTTTCGGGTCGAAGGCACCACCTTCTGGTCGGTTCAGCCCCGGCTGGCCCTGCAATTTGCTCTCGCGCCGGCGCACGCGCTGCAGGGTTCGTTTACCCGCATGCGCCAGTATGTGCACCTGCTGGCGCCGTCCGGTCTGGGACTGCCAACCGATCTCTGGCTGCCCTCGACCCGGCGCGTCGGGCCCGAGGAAGCCACCCAGGCGACGTTGGGGTATAGCTACAACCGCGGCGGGCTTTCGGTGACGGTGGAGGGCTATGTGAAAGAGATGACGGGATTGCTCGAATACCGCGAGGGGGCATCGTTTCTGGGTATCGACAGCGACTGGCAGGAGAAGGTGACGATCGGGGAGGGGACCTCGCGGGGTGTCGAGCTCTCGGTGATGAAGCGGCGCGGGGTCACGACCGGGTCGCTGGCGTACACGCTCTCGCGTACCGATCGGCGCTTCGCGGACATCAATGACGGGGCGTCGTTTCCGTACCGGTACGATCGCCGGCACATGGTTACGGTATCCTTCAATCGCCAGCTGACCGAGCGCCGAGCGATTTCAGGCGTCTGGGTGTACGGCAGCGGCGAGGCGATCACGATCCCCGAGGGGTGGTATACCGATCGGTTCTTCTCGGAAGTGTATACCTTCTACGGGAAGCGCGGCAATTTCCGGACGCCGGCGCACCATCGGCTGGACGTGGCCTACCGGATCGCCTACACCCATAAACGCAGCAAGGGCGAGCTCAGCCTCGGAGCCTACAATCTGTACAACCGAAAAAACCCGTTTTACATCTACGCCGAACGGCCCGATGGCGCCGATCCCCACACAGCGATTGAACCGCTTGCGATTCGTCAACTCAGCCTTTTTCCCGTGATCCCCTCCGTGGCGTACCGTATTGTTTTCTGATCCCATGGCGACATACAGACCCCATATAATCCGCGGATGCCTGCCGGGAGCATGGATCGCCGGGATCCTCACACTGCTCGTCCTGGGCGGATGTGAGCGGGTGTTGGATCTCGATCCGCCCGAGCACCAGAGTCAGCTGGTGGTGATAGCGGTGTTTGATCCGGACTCGCCGTGGCAGGTGGAGGTGCGCCACACGAATCCACTGAGCACCGGAGGCCGGAAGGACAGCACGGCCGTCGAGGATGCGGTGGTGTCGGTCTACCGGGGCGATACGCTGGTGGCGACGCTGGATTATACTCCGGAGCGTGAACGCCTCGCCGGCATCTACACCGCCGAGGGCGTGTTTCCCGAACCTGGAGTGGTTTATACCGTGCGCGTGTCGGCGCCCGGGTTCGAGGACGCGGAGGGTGCCGGCCATATTCCGCTTGTCCGGACGACGCCGGAGGTGACGTTTGTCGACTCGCTTCGTTACGACCCCTCGAGGCGGCGATGGCTGGCCGAGCTGCGCATCCGGGATCAGGACCCGGCCGAGGAGCAGAACTTTTACCTGCTCGAAATGATGCGGGATATTGGCGATGGACTGTTCAGGACCACCTACGAGACGCAGGATCCGATCTTGCAGGATACCCCGCTGATTCAGCTCGCGGGGGAATCCTCCACGCTCGACCGGGTGTTTGGCGATGGGGCGATCAATGGGCGCGTTTTTGAGGTATCCGGTACGATTACCGGGTCGAAGCCAATGCCTTTGGGGCCAGCCTGGTGCACTTGAGCGAGGCGTATTACCGCTACCTGGTCTCGCTCAGAGAACAAACAGCCAACGACCGCAGCCCGTTCGCCGGGCCGACGAGGCCCTTCTCCAACGTACGTGGAGGCCAGGGGGTGGTGGCCGGCTTCTGGCGTCGCCCGGGCGAGGTAACGCGGTTGGATGAAATCACCCTGGAGCGTATTGCCGGGGAATACGAGAGTTTGGGAATTCTCGCGGGGCCTCAGGGTGAGCGTGTAACGATGTTACCATCACTGGCAAACATCACCCTGAACCTATTGCCCGATGGAAGCGTGACCGGTCGCTTTTTCGTCCAGAAAGGGGCCGACCCGACGGACCCAACCTTCGAGATTGATACCGCGCTGAATGGTACCTTCACCTACGACGGGCTGCGCGTTCGCTTTTTCCTGGAGCCGTCTGTGTTTATCAACGAGATGGCCTGGAAGTATCGGAGAGGCTTTTTGCGCCCGGAAACAACGGATGGGCGGTATGTGACGACCTTGTGGCGTCCCATCACCCAGCCGCCGCGGTAAGGTATGTGTTCTCAGAACTAATACTTCGGAGACTTTTTGTAGCTGGACCGTTCCTGACGATCAGGCCCCTCCTCGCATTGAGGAGGGGCAAATCCCGTCGGCGCGTAGCGGTGTCGGGATGGGGAGGAGCAAATCCCAAGCAGGCTTGGATCTGGAATATGAACATACCATTCGGAAACGCCCCCCTTTATCCGGGCCGCGTGTGCAGGGTTTTTAATGCGATGGCCCTACTGTGTGTCGGGTTATCTGTTGGCCGTTGCTCAATTTTTCCCGAGGATCCTGTTTGGGATACGTCGATCCCTGAAAGTGCGGCCATCGATGCCAACCTCGGGACGTGGGACCCGACGGGTACGCGCATTTATTTTCAGTATTCCGATATGGCCAGTGATGGCAGTGGTCCGCGCGACTTCTTGTGGGCCGTTGATCTGCAAGAGAATCGCCTCACGAGTGTATTTGATGCTCCAGTATTAAATATTGATGTGAGTCCGGACGGAAGACATATTCTGTTCCATTCCCCCACACTGCCCCAGTATTTATACACCTATGACCAGGTAGATCATAGTTTGATTAGGCTGTCCGGAGAATCTTCGAGTAATTTAGAATTGGAAAACACCGTAGCTGGACGTTGGAGTCCCACGGGTAGCTCAATTTTATTTACTATTGAAGCAGGCGAGCCAAGAGGAGTTGCTGTTATGAATCGGGATGGCACCGGCGCTCGAATTATTGTGCCTTATGGGGTAAACGCATCCTGGTATCCTGATGGCCAGAAGATTGTGTATGTCAACTGGGATTTGACGGAGCGGGATGAGACCAGAAGTAGGCAGATCTATGTTTGTAATCCTGATGGGACAGGCATTCAGCGGCTTACGTATCTGGATAATTCCGATGCGATCTCAGTTCCAACAGTATCGCCAGATGGAAACCGTATCGCCTTTGTTCATTTGAAAAACGGGGAGAGCCTTGAACTGTACCTCATGAACATCGATGGGACGGACATCCGGCAGATCACGGAGGGCCCGGGATACGTGGATCGACCCGAATGGCACCCCGACGGCTCGCGCCTCCTGTTCACGCGCGTTATTCCGAACGTGTCCAACAGGATGTATGTGGTGGAAGCCACGAGTTATGAGGTCGAACCTGTTTTTCCGCTAGACTGAGTCGTAACCAAGCCCACCGCCATGCCCCGCCTCCTCGTGTTGCTCCTCCTCGCCGGCTGCGCCGGCCTCAAGCCAGGCGAAGCCCCCATCGGCACCGTCTACGACGACGTTAACGCCTTCATCCGCGTCCTCGCCGGCGAGGGCATCCAGGCCCGCGACACCGGGCGCGCCGGCGGCGGGCTGCTTGCGGCCGACAACAGCGCTCGCCTCACGCTCAACGCCCGCGATCAGGCCGATGTCTACTTCTTCACCCGCGAAGCCGACGCCCGCACCCAGGCGAGTCTGGTAGACTACCGCGCCTACGATGTCTATCAGGAAGGCAACATCGTGCTCATCCACTACATCAAGCGCGACCCGACGCTGGCGATTTCGCTGCAGAATTTGTTCGGGATACCAAGGTGAGGGGGGTGCTAGACTTTGGGAGGTCTCTCCGCTTTGGCCCGATGACAGTGTGAGTTGGGAGGTCTCTCCGCTTCGGCCCGATGAATCGGGCCTTTGGTCGAGATGACAGTGTGAGTTGGGAGGTCTCTCCGCTTCGGCCCGATGAATCGGGCCTTTGGTCGAGATGACAGGGTGAGTTGGGAGGTCTCTCCGCTCCGGCCCGATGAATCGGGCCTTTGGTCGAGATGACAGGGTGATTTGGGAGGTCTCTCCGCTCCGGCCCGATGAATCGGGCCTTTGGTCGAGATGACAGGGTGAGTTGGGAGGTCTCTCCGCTTCGGCCCGATAAATCGGGCCTTCGGTCGAGATGACAGGGTGAGTTGGGAGGTCTCTCCGCTTCGGCCCGATGAATCGGGCCTTTGGTCGAGATGACAAAAAAATAAAATGTCATCTCGACCGGAGTCGCCGGCTAGCCGGCGACGCAGCGGAGAGACCTCCATCAGTAAACGTATTCATGCCATTCACCTCGGCCGCGACGAATAACCCTCCTTCAGCCGAACACTTCGTTTCCTCCACAGGGTATGCCGAAGGGCGATTTTTCGTCTAGAAAGGGAAACCCCTTTTTATATGGATCGCACCTACTCGGTCTACATCCTTTCCAACCGACACAGGACGGTGTTTTACACGGGTGTCACTGGAGATCTGGAGCGTCGTCTCTGGCAGCACAGAAATCGTCAGGGCGGTGCGTTTACGTCGAAATATCAGTGTCGCGACCTGCTTTATGTAGAAGAGCACGCATTTGTGTTGGATGCGATCGATCGCGAAAAACAGATCAAACGGTGGGGGAGGCCGAAAAAACTGGCGTTGATTCGGAGTATCAACCCGGAGATGGTGGATTTGAGTGAGGAGGGGTAGTGTGATTCGTCGGGAAGTCTCTCCGCTTCGGCCTGATGACAGTATGATTTGGGAGGTCTCTCCGCTTCGGCCCGATGAATCGGGCCTTCGGTCGAGATGACATTTTATTTTATATTAAAATAAAATGTCATCTCGACCGTAGTCGCCGGCTTGCCGGCGACGCAGCGGAGAGACCTCCTTACCAATGCCTGTCATCTCGACCAAAGTCGCCGGCTTGCCGGCGACGCAGCGGAGAGACCTCCTTACCAATGCCTGTCATCTCGACCGTAGTCGCCGGCCCTCCGGCGACGCAGCGGAGAGACCTCCCCCAGACTGGCACCACTCAAAGAGCCCATGTCCCTCATCGCCCTCCTCCTCGTCCTGCTGATTGCCACCCCGGCGCTTGCCCAGCCCTACACCCCCGCGCCGGACCGGGTCCTCACCCGGCTGGCGGACCGCGACCTGCCGCAGGACCAGGGGGCCGCCGGCCTCTACCAGCGCCTCCTCAAGCTGCGCACGACGGCCAGCGCGATGCATACGACGGCGCACCCGGATGATGAACACGCCGGCCTCCTATCCCTCCTCAGCCGCGGACAGGGCGTCCGGCTCGCGCTGGCGACGCTCAACCGCGGCGAAGCCGGCGCCAACGCCATCGGGCCGGAGCTGTTCGACGCGCTCGGCCTCATCCGCACCGAGGAGCTGTTGCTATCGGGCCGGTACTACGGGCTCGACGATCAGTATTTTACCTCGCTCACCGACTACGGCTACTCCAAAACCCTCGACGAGTCGATCGCCAACTGGGGGCGCGAGACGGTCCTCGAAGAGCTGGTGCGCATCATCCGCATCAACCGGCCGCTCGTCGTCATCTCCCGCTTCCACGGATCCGAGCGCGACGGCCACGGCAACCACCAGGCCGCCGGCGGCATCACGCCGGACGCCGTTCGCCTCGCCGGCGACCCTACGGCGTTTCCCGAGCAGATCTCACAAGAAGGCCTCCGGCCATGGACGGTCCGCAAACTCTACCGCGGCGGCATTCGGGAGTCCGAGCGGTGGAACGTAACGGTGGACCCCGGCGCCGTCAGCCCGTGGCTCGGGGAGACGTACAACAACTTCGGCTACCACGGCCTCAGCCTCCAGAAATCGCAGACGAGCGGGCGATCGCGCGTATCGTTTGGCCCCGCATTGAGCTACTACGAGCGCCTCGACGCCCCGGCCGCCGGCGCGGAAGCGGGATTTTTCGATGGACTCGATGTCACCCTCTCCGGCCTGTTCGACCTCACGGGTGAGCCGGCCGAAGACGGCGCGCGGGACGCCCTCCGCGCCGCCGCCGGCCGCATCGACGAGGCTGTCCGGCGCTTCAACGTCGCCGATCCTTCCGGTGTGGTTGAGCCCCTGGCGCAGGCGGCGCGTACGATCCGCCAGCTCATCGCCAACCTGGACGACGACTCCGAGGCCGCGTTTATGCTCCGTATCAAGGCACGGCAGATCGAGGACGCTGTCCAGGCCGCGCTGGGCCTCCGGTTGGAGGCCATCGCGATGCCGGCGGCGACGCAGGTCTCCGCCAGCCCCTGGGCGCCTCTTCCCACGATGGGCGCCGCGGTGCCCGGGCAGGCGCTCCGGGTGGATGTCCAGCTGGTCAATCCCACCACAATCCCCGTTCGCCTCCATACCCTGTCGCTCGACGGCGGCCCCGGCTGGCAGGCCGAGGCCCCGGATGCCGCCGGCGCCGCGCTGGTTGGCAACAAGCCGGTGGCGCAGACCTTCACGACCACCGTCCCGCCCGACGGCGCGGTCTCCCGGCCCTATTTCGCCCGCCCCTCGATCGCCCAGAACCGATACAGCGTTACCGAAACCCCCGACAGGACGCTTCCAGCGTCGCGATCCGCCCTCCTGGTCGTCGCCGCCTACGAGGTGTTCGGCGTGCCCTTCCGCCTCGTCGAAACCGTAAGCACGCGCGAGTCGCGGCTGCCGGAAGGGTATGTGATGCGGGAGTTGAGCGTCGTGCCGACGTTTTCGGTCCAGTCGGCCCCCGCCAGCCGGATGGTGCCGCTGACCGGTCAGGTCGCGCCGTTTGATGTCCGCATCGAGGTCCAGAACAACCAGCCATCCGCCGCCAGCGGCGAGCTTCGCCTCGCGATGCCGGCCGGCTGGCGCGCCGAGCCGGCCGCCCACCCGGTGGCGCTCGGCAAAGACGGCGAGCGCGCGGCGTTTACGTTCACCGTGATGCCCGATCAGCTTCAGGCCCGATCCTACACGCTCGAGGCCACGCTAGAGAGCGAAGGGCGAACCTACACCGAGGGCTACGACGTCGTCACCCGGCCGGCGTGGGAGACGCGCTACCTGTACCGGCCGGCGGTGGTCGATGTACGCGGGGTGGATGTGCGGATGACGGAGGGGCTGGCGGTAGGCTACGTGATGGGTGTGGGGGATGAGGTGCCGTCGGCCATCGAGCAGCTGGGTGGGTCGGTGACGCTGCTGGAGGAGGCCGACCTCGCCGGCGGCGACCTGTCGGGCTACGACGCGATCGTCGTCGGCACGCGGGCGTATGCCGTGCGGGCGGATCTGATCGCGAACAACCGCCGGCTACTAGATTTTGCCCGGGAGGGTGGGCACCTCGTGGTACTGTACCAGACGCCTGAGTACCGGCCCGAGGACCAGGCGCCGTTCCCTGCCTCCCTGCCGCAGAACGCGGAGGAGGTGTCCGAGGAAGATGCGGCGGTGACGATCCTCGCGCCGGACCACCCGGTGTTCGCCGGCCCCAACCGGATCACGCCGGCGGATTTCGACGGGTGGATCGAGCAGCGCGGCTCCAAGTTCTTCGCCAGCTGGGACCCCGCCTACACCCCCCTCATTCGCTCCAACGACGCTGGCCAACCCCCGCAGGACGGCGGCTGGCTGACAGCCCAATACGGCTCGGGCCGGTTTACCTACTTCGCCTACGCCATCCACCGGCAGGCCCCGTTTAATGTGCCGGGGGCGTACCGGGTGTTCGCGAATCTGTTATCGCTGGGGCAATAAGTGGTTGGCAGGTTGACAGGTTGCAGGTTGGCAGGTTCTTCAGGGAGAGACAACCTGCCAACCTGCAACTTGCCAACCTGCAACCAATCAATTCATCATCGCATCCCCCTGGACGACCGTGAAGCCCGAGCGGGTCTTGTTGGTCGTGCGGAGTTTGCCTTCGTCGAGCAGTTCGTCGAGGTATTTGCGGATCGTGCCGGGTGAGGCGCCGACGTGAGCGCTGAGGGCTTGTTTGGAGAGGTTCGGGTTCTCCATGAGGGCCCACAGGAGCATATCCTTCAGCCGATCCTTTTTGTTGGCGAGGTTCTCGTCGGTTTCGTGATCGCCGCCGGCTTCGTGTGATGCATCTGCCTGCGCCTGGCCGTTCGTGTGCGGCGCGTTGCCGTTGGTGGACGGCGTGTGGGCGACAAGTGAGCCGTTTTTTGCCGAGTCGAGCTGATACTGGGTATGTTTGTTTTCGGCGGCGAGTTGAGCCTGGAATTTCTTGCGCGCCAGGTTGTCCTTGGCGTGAACGCTGGCCAGGAGCCGTTCGCGCATCAGCTTGACGTCGATCAGCGCGGCCTCGTGTTCGGCCTCGAGCTTGGCGCGGGAGACCTCGCTGCCGAGCTCGCGGGCGTAGTTGGACTGGAGGCTCTCCATGTTGAGCCCCTTGATGGCGTCTTTCTTGGCCAACTGCCGGCCCACGCGGCGCACCACAAAGCTGCTGCGGATGTCCCGCTCGGCCTTTTTGTGGTTCTTGAGCAGCTCGTACATCCCGGCCTCGTAGATGCTTCGGCCGATCATGACGGCCAGCACGAAGCGGAACGCCCAGCCGGCGGCGCCTTCGCCGTGCTCCAGGGCGATGACCAGCAGGGCGACATAGATCACGATCAGCGTCACCGCCCAGGCGATTTTCATCGGCATCGGGGCGTTGTGCTGCGTGTCGATGGCCAGCCAGGAGACGATAAACGCGCCTTCAACCAGCATGAGCGCACCGACCCGGATCACGGTGAGCCATGGCTCTTCGATGTTCCGAAAGGCGTCGCTCGCGACTTCGATCGTAGCCGCCGAGGTGACGATAACCCCGGCGATTTTCATCAAGAGGTCGATAATACGTTGGGTCCAGTAAAAATCAACGCTCTTCTTCATTGGGTATCACGTAGTACAGTTGAAAAAAAACAGCGCCGCCACAGGCAACGGGCGGTTTCATTCGCAGGAGACGATGCGGCACGGCAGGATCGCGGCGAATGGAGGCTTCGCGACACGGAAACGATCCAGCACGGGGGCGCGGCTCGCAAGCGATTATTGCTGAAATCCGGCCTGAAATCGGGGTATTGCCGGTAAGAAATGGGGGGAGTCCCGGCTCCCTGGGATGTCGTCACGGAGCCGTCGCGCGGCAGAACGGACGCCGCGGAAAAGGCATAACAATCGCCGGCGCACGACCGTGCATGCGTACAGCGATGTGCCAGGAAGATACCGGAAAAGCCCCACAATCAGACGGTAGGTTCGGCGTCATCCGGCCGGCTCTTTTCGAGCAATGCGGGATGCGCCAGCGGCGGGAGGGGGCTCATCTCCCTGGAATCCCGTGCGCCTGCGCGACGGCCCAGCGACCGTTTATCTTCCAGTGCGGATCCAGGGCGTGAAGCCTGGCGATCTGTTGTGCGTCGAGGCCGGCGATCACCTCGGCTTTGCAGGTGCGTAGCGCGAGCAGCGGGGTGTCGAAGTAGGCGACGATGGATGCGAACGGGGTGGTGGCTGGCCAGTGGCTGTCGTCCAGCAACCGCCGGTAGTTGGCGTCGCCCTTAAAAATCAGAAAGTCATGCCGGCCGAGGGTGGCGCGGGCCCCGTCGGGCAGCCGGCGGAAGGGATGGGGTTGCGCCCAGACGGGATCCGGTTGGATGAGCAGCCGACCCGCCGCCAGCGCGGCATCGAGGCGGGCCGCGAGCCGGCGGGTGTGGGGCGCGGCCGAGGCGCGGAACGCCGCGAGGGTGTCGTCTACGTCGCGGGGGGTGACGTCGGAGACATAGGTCGGGAAGGCTTTGACGTGGAGCGTGACGCGGCCTCCGGGCGGGAGCCGCAGCAGGGCGTCGACGAGGGCGAGGTCCATCGTGAACTCCTCGCCGGCGTTGTCGACCACGACGCCCATGTCGAGCCTCCCACCCGCGGCCGCCAGCCAGGCGGCGACGGCGCCGGTGTCGTCGGCGAGTAGTTGCTTATCCCGGTCGATCAGTTCGTGACCCGGCCCTTCGCCGGCCTGCCACAGGCTGAGATCCGCCTGATTGCCCCAGAGGGAGGCTTTCAGGAGGCTCCGCAGCGTCTCGGCGGTGGGCGGCGATTCGAGTAAGCCGGCCTCGGCGAGGGCGCGGAGAGGCGCTTCGGCGATGGCGAGGCTGGCCTCTTTGTCGGGGCCGTACGGGTCGACGCCGGCGCCGGGTCCATCCCCAAAAAATCCGGTCGCCTCCAGCACGCGCCGGAAGAGGTAAAATTCGGCGAACAGCCAGGGCACTTCCAGCCAGCTGGCGCCGGCGTGGGGATCGACGAGGCTGCGCCAGCCGGCCAGGTCGGGGGCGTGGGGATCGTCCAGATGCCGGATCGGGGCATGGGGCAACTCGGCCGCAAGGGCTTCGATAGCCGGGTGCGCGGCTGCCGGCACCTCCGGGTTGAGCCGCGCGCGCCGCGCGAGGGCGGGCATGCGGGACGTCACCGTCGAGCGGGCAAACGAGTCGGGATCGGCGCCGCGCAGCGGCGGGGGTACGTGTAACATTTCAGGCGCGATGGTAAGCCGAGGCCTTGTATGGACACGATACATCGTGTCCCTGAATCGTCTCGATTAAGCACGTCCCCGTATCAAATCCTCCACAAAACATCCGGGTCGATGTACGGCTCGGCATCCCGATACCGTTCGGTGAGCTCGATTTTGCGCTGCAGGTGATCGCCCAGGTTGGGGCCGAACACAAACGTCGTCTCGCCGGCAGCGGACACGAGTATCCACTCGGTCTCCTGCTGTTCCCACAGCGCGAGCAGGAGGCGGGTATTCTGGATATCCAGATCCATCATTTCCTGCAGCGCCGCGCGATGGCGCGCCCGCTCCGCCGGGTCGCTCGTCCCCAGATACCCGTACACGCCCTCCGTCCAGGCGCAGACGTTGCGTTGGGCGGTTGTCCAGGCGCGCAGGGCGCGGACACGGACGAGCAGGTCCCGGAAAACCGGCTCGCCGGCCAGCGGCGCGAGGGTGGCTTCGATGGCGTCGAGCCGGGGGAAGACGTGGGTGTCGAATCCCTGTCGGTTGGCGGCGGCCTGGGCCGGCGTCATCAGGGTGAACATGACGTCCCGGCTGAGGTCTACGTTGTTCGGGTTGTTTTTGACGGTGACGATGAAGTCCTCGTAATACCGCCGCTCGGCCTCGGGCACGGCCTCGAGATTGGGGACGAGCGGCCGGATCCAGGCGCGGTACCAGACGAATCCAAAAAAGCTGTACAGATAGATAAACGGCGTCCAGGAAACGGCCTCGTCGATCGCATCCCACGCGGCCACGAGGTCGCCGGCGCGCGCCTCGCCGGCCCATGTTCGGGCGAGTTCGAGGAGGATGTCGTCGATGGGTCGTTCGGGGTTGAGCTGGGCCTGCTGGATGACGGCCGGGTGCGGCCAGTAGGGCGTTTTATCCAGATGCAGCAGCCCCCCGTGGGCGCTGACGCGGGTGATGCCGGTTTCACGCAGGCTCATGAGCTTGCCGTGGAGCGTGCGGGGAAAGGGGGTGCCGAGCAGCGGCTCCATGTTGAAGCTGGAGCCCGGGGAATACGACACCGAGGGTTCGATCCCTTCGCCCCGGTATCGGGCCAGCGCGGTCGCCTCCCGCGGGTCCATCTCCGTGTGGAAGATCGTGCCGGCTACGCCTTCCTGATCCGGGTACCTCGGGTGACGATACGGCATGTCGTACCCCTTCACCAGCAGCGACGGCCCCTCGACGGAGAGGTGTTTGTCCATCGCGGCCGTGATGTGGTCGTGCTCGTCGCGGAAGGCATCGATCCGGAGGCTGACGACGAAGTCGGGGTTGACCTCGGCGGCGGTTTCCTGCAGCAGCCGCATCCAGCGGACGGCGCTTTCGCCGGCGGCGCGGGCGATGGCATCGTGCGTCCGCCACTCCCGGATGAGGTACGGCCCGCCGTTGCGGCCAACGTACAGCGAGCTCGTGTGCTCGAAGCCGGCGCCGCTGTCGTTGGTCCAGACGGACAGGTACGCGAGCTCGGGCACCTCGCGCATGAGGTTGTGGATGAGCTGCCTGTAGTGCTCGCGCGAGACCGGGTGGTCCTGCGCGAGGGTGTAGCGGGGCACATGCGACCGGAACGGGTGATCCACCCGCGCCCCTCGCAGGTACGGGTGCCGCTGGAAAAACGGCTCGGGCATGGCGCGCGGCTCGTAACAGAGCAGTCCGGGCTTGAGGCCGTATTTCAGCCCTTCGGCCGCGACCCGCTTCAGCCGTTCAAGGTTGGCGCGGACATACGATCGGTCGTACAGGCCGCGCGAGAGGTCGGAGTCGACGAATTGCAGCAGCCCGGGGCCGTATGAATAAAAAGCGCGGTAGAACTCGGTCGACACCCCCGGTTCGTAGGGCATCGTGGAGGCGAGGCCGTTGGCTTCGAGATGGGTGAAGCCGGCGCGGGCGAGTTGCTCGATGTACGAGGCCTCGTCGAAGTCGCGCACGGTGCGGGCGACCTGGGTAAGGACGGAGTCGTACAACGGCCGATTCCAGGCGAAGGAGGATTCGAGCAGGAGCCCCTCGCCGAGCCGGCTCCGGTGCGCCTCGGTCAGCCCGTCGACCAGGAGGTGGACAAACGCGTACAGCAGCGCCGGCTCGGTGGAAGTCACCTCCCCGTTCCCGCCGGCGTCGATCCGCGCCCGGCACCAGGGGGTATGAGCGGACGGCGGCGACACGTGGATCAGCAACCCGCTTTCCGGCGACGAGGCGGCCGTCGGCGGGGCGATGCCGAGCAGCCGGCACAGCGCCTCGGCGGCGGTCCGCTCGACGAGGGCGCCGCCGGGGGTGTAGTGGACTCGGGATATGGCGTCTAGGG
>Ga0163150_10000088_pt1 | contig 160287 bp, 134 predicted proteins | sample OliLakLV19P2IB_FD_148628 | JGI IMG/M metagenome (GOLD analysis project Ga0163150, IMG submission 148628) | Freshwater microbial mat bacterial communities from Lake Vanda, McMurdo Dry Valleys, Antarctica - Oligotrophic Lake LV.19.P2.IB | ecosystem: Environmental > Aquatic > Freshwater > Lake >... | reverse complement strand
TGTTTCTGCAATGGTGCCGTGAGGTGTAAGCTATAAATATTTATCTTCGTTCAACGTTTGGTTTCGTGGGACAGGTCGCGGCTTCGGAAAGGCACCACTGCAGAAACACAAACGTTACCACCAATGCTAAAAAGACAGACAACACAGCAAGACAATGACTGAAAATGGACTCGACATACAGACCATATCGACCAAGCGGGCAGACTTTCAAACTGACCGTGTTTTGCTATTTGGACAGGTGACAAATAAACAAGAAAAAGCCAACCCATCGCATTTTTTAAAATTTCTTTTAGTCAGCCGCACAAGTGGCACATTTGGTTTTGCCCCGACACACAAAGCCGACCCTTCGGCAAAACCAAAAGAGCCACTTCTTACCAACGCACCAATAGACTTTGTTGCAAAAAGACAAATTACCTTTAAAAGCAAAGTCCGATGAACGAAAGAAAACTATCGGACTTACAGAAAGAGTATAGAGCCTTCTTTTTAGAGAAGATGGAACTTTATGGTGTAAAGTCTCCTGCTGAGTTAGCAAAGGAAAAAAAGAGTTTATTCTTCACAGAAATAAAACAGGATTGGGCTAAATACAAACTTTCAAAAAAACAACTTCAAGATGATTATATTGATGACACCGAATCGGTGGTCAACGAACCAATAGAAACTTATCAAGAGAAGGCACAAGAACAAAGAGATAGTAATTCAAATCATAAGGTAAATGATACGCCTCGAAAAGAATATCCTATTCAACCTAATCGAGAAAAGGAAAATCAACATACAGATAAAAAATCACCAAGTCATAAGCAAGAACCACAACAACAAGAGATTGCTAAACAAGTAATCAAATCGGAGCCTAATCAGGAGCAGACAGACGAATTAAAAATTCTATTTGACCCAAACAATCATTTTAGACAAGAAGATAATTACATATATCCTGTTGTAAAAATGCCAAAACCTAATTCTAGGATTAAACTTCCAAGAATCGGACGAACAAATCAAAAAGGATACAAGGAAAATGATTTTTTCAATCAAATTAAACTTCAAATACCAAGCATCGAGAAAACAAACAATGTTCATATGGTAATTCCAAACTATAATAAGCCATATGAACCCGATATAGTTTTGTTTGACAAAAATCTGAACTTATATATCGACATTGAAATTGATGAGCCTTATGACGGTTATTATAGGTATCCGACACATTGTATAAACATCGAAGAAGAAGTTAAGCAAGACAATGTGAGAGATTTGTTTTTTACTGAAAGCGGTTGGGTTGTATTAAGGTTTACAGAGAAACAAGTCCATTGCCAAACAAATGAGTGTATTGATTATATTAAAAATGTCCTGAATTCAATTTACAATAGAGAATTTTCTAAAAATGCAAAGTGTGAAACAGAAAAGCAATGGGATTACAACCAGTGCATTCAATGGCAAAAAATATTTTACAGAGAAAAGTATTTAGGAATAGACCGTTTTCATAAACAGTATAACTACAAAGAAATTGAAATAAATACCGAAGAAACTGAAAGCATTGAAGCAGTTATTCAACGAACAAAAAGATTTCAGTTTGAAAATTGGAATAGCAGTATCGCATTTGATGAAGAAACACATAAATATATTCACCCAAAAGACGAAACGGGGAACGCTGAATACATTTCAGTAACTACACTAATTGAACGTTTCTTCCCTTTCGACCTAAAAAGATATATTGAAAGAAAGGCAATTGAAGAAGACAGAACGGAAGAAGATGTATTGATTGAATACTTAATGATTCGAGATGAAGCAGCGGAGAAAGGAACTTTCCTTCATAATCAAATCGAAAATTATTTAAAGGGAAATGATTTTGATTCAGATACAACAGAATTTAAATTGTTCAATAATTTCTACATTAATGAAATCAAGAAAAGAAACTTGATTTTTCACGATGCAGAAAAAATGATTTATTCAAACAAGTATAATGTAGCTGGGACAATTGACTGCCTATTCAAAAAATCGGATAAAGACGAATATGTAATGCTTGATTGGAAAAGAAGCAAGAAGCTTATCATAGATGGACAACCTAGAATTTTTGGCTATGGTTATGCTTTATCAGAATTAAATCATTTAGACAATTCAAGCTATTACCGTTATTGCCTTCAACAAAACATTTATAAAGTTATTATTGAAAGAGAATTCGCAGTAAATATCTCCTCGATGAAATTGGTAGTTTTACATGAAAACTATTCTGACTACTATGTTGTAAATGTTCCTGAAATGAAAAAGGAAGCTAACGCAATTTTAAACTCACTAAAACATAAAATATAACATGGATGTATTAAAAGAATTTCAAGCCGCAATTGAAATAGAACGCCTCAAAACTTTGCAAGATTTTGACGAACAAATGAACCAACCTTTGGACGAGAGAATTACCAAAGGAGTAACTATGTCAAATTTGAAAGTTGAGTTTGACTTTTTTGATGGATTGCCCAATCAGTATTGTTACCCCCTTTCTAATTCTCAAAAATATATCAGTTCTGCAAGAATTATTTGCGACAACAATATTTCGAAATTCAAAGAAGGTAATCCTGTCCTTTTGACAAATGGGGTTCATAAATTTGAAATGGAAATTGATGAAGATAGTCCAGAGAATTTTATCATCAAGCCCAATGATTTCAATGTAAAATCTTGCTATATTAACCCCAATGATTATCCTAAGAATAATTGGGAAATAAATGCTGTTAAAGTTGATATTACTGCAAGACTATTGTTAAGTGCGGCTCAAATACTCATAGACAATGATTCAACACGTAATAAAATCGACAGTTTTCTTAATGGAAAAACTACGAATAGCACTAAAAATTATTCGCAAAAAGTTGGCTACTTAAATGAATCTCAAAATACTGCATATCTCAAGGCAATTAACGCAAGTGATTTTTGCATTATACAGGGACCTCCAGGAACAGGCAAAACAGAAACTATCGGCAATATTACTAAACAACTTATTGACAGTGGCTTAAGTGTTTTTATTACTGCCCCAACAAATACAGCTATCAACAACTGTATAAATGCAATTGCATCAAAAGTTAAAGATAGCAGTCGAGTTATCAAGATTGGGGAGAAAGCAGGTAATAAAGAAGTTCTAGAAAATCAATCTGTGATGAAAAAATCAAGATTAGCTTATTCTAGTTATTTAAACAACCCAACATACAGCCAAAAGGGTATTGCAATTGGTGCAACTGCATATTCACTTTGCTATCCAGCGAGTAAAAAACTTGATGGTTGGAAATTTGATGTTGTGATTATTGATGAAGCTTCTCAATTGAGTATTCCTCTCTCAATTGCTGCAATGTGCAGAACAGCTAAATTTATTTTTGTTGGTGACCACAAGCAACTTGACCCCATTATCCCTAAAAACTCGAATAATGAAATGTTTGCTGAATCAATTTTTAGCAGGCTTGCAAGAATATATCCTAATGAGATTAATCTATTGAATACTTCATATAGGCTAAATGAAACTCTGATTAAAATTCCGAATACATTGTTTTATGAAAATCGTCTCTATTCGGATTCAACCACAAGGATAGATAACACACAATATCAATGCACATATCACCATCAAGTTTTAAATAATGATTCGCATGTTTTGGTGCAACATAATGTTTTTGATGCACAGGGTCGTTCACCTTTTGAAGCAAAACTAGTAGCGGAATTGGTTTCCGACCTTTTAAAAAACGGTGCAACATTAAATGACATTGGCGTAATGTCTCCATACAGGGCACAGGTTAGAGAAATTAAAAAAGAAATCAAAAAAATTATTCCAAAGACAATTTTCAACCCATTTGAATCTTTATTCGTTGACACGGTTGACAGTATGCAGGGGCAAGAGAGAAACTATATAATTTATAGTATGGCTAACTCACATCCATTAGAATCAATGAGACGGTTAGACTTCTTCTATAGCCCAAACAGACTAAATGTTGCAATTACAAGAGCTATCAAGAAATGTATTGTAATTGCTAATTACAAAGTTTTTGACATCATAGACGAAGAATTAAAAGACCACAAAGAATATCAAGAGATTAAAAACAGTCTTGACATTTTTAAACGATTCAACTCTCTTTCTACAAAAATTGAAATTAACCAGACCGAAGAAGCTGAATGGTAAAATTAGAAAATGAGCCAAAGCATTTTGCAAGCACAATTAAAAACCGCACAAGCTGACACACGACCAAAGTTTTTAATAGAGCTTGCAAAGCCGACCCAAGAGAAAAAGAAATTTTAAAAAATGCCCCACCGCACGACAGAAAGACAAATGAGAGTAAGCAAAACAGGACATACAACCTTCGACAGACAGAGAAGCACTGGTGGTAACAGCGGGTTTAAGAAATTGGGGGTTCAGTGGTTAAATGAACATTCTACCTCGCATCAACATTTGTGGTGGCTTGACAGTTTTGTGCTCCGAAATCCCCAACTTCTTAAACCCGCAAAACGTTATGGGCAAGGCGCGGCCAAATAAGCGGTAAACTTCTAAGCGCGAAGCGAAACATTTTTTTTGAGAAAATGAGCATTTATACTCACAATCAATTTCCGGCATTTGGAACCAGAAAACCTGAGGACAACCGTGGTCCCGCGGAACTATCTGAACCTGGTAACCAAAAAGCCTCCGGACGACAACAATAAACTGAATAACTAAAATCAAAAAAAAGACCGTTAACCTTTGAATAGTTGTCTGAATAGCGCCCAGCCTACAACATGGTGTATATGCCATAGTGGGAGTTCGGAGTAAAAACAATTACTTATCTTCGTTCTGCAGAAAAAGTTCGTGGGACAGAACAGAGTTGTCGGCCTTTGCCATGCTGCGCATTTAGCAAAGTCCTCCTACTTCCCACTACGGACATATACACTGACGTTATGGGCAAGTTTAAAAAACGACACAACAGACAGACACGACAGTTAAACTTTCGTGCTGACAAATGACAGACAAATAATTTCGGCAAAGCCGTATTTGCTATCCATCGCATAATAAAAAGTATGAAACTACCAAGAATGAAAACACAAAATGTTAGTCAAAAATTGATCAGTTCTCATCTTATTTCTGGTAAGATGAATCCCGGAACCGAAATCGGGTTGAAAATTGATCAGGTATTATTGCAAGATGCCACCGGTACATTAGTAATGCTGGAATTGGAAGCATTTAATTTAAATAAAATCAAACCGGAGGTCGCAGTCCAGTATGTAGATCATAATCTGCTTCAAACAGATTATAAGAATATGGATGACCATCTATTTCTTCAGTCGGCAGCGGCACGTTTTGGATTCTGGTTCAGCAGGTCAGGAAACGGAATTAGCCATGTAGTACACATGGAGCGGTTTGGGAGTCCAGGCAAAACGCTGTTGGGTTCAGACAGCCATACCCCTGCCGGAGGCGGTATTGGAATGCTTGCAATCGGTACGGGCGGATTGGATGTAGCTCTCGCTTCAGCAGGTGAGCCATATTTTGTTAAAATGCCAAAAGTGATGGGCATCAAACTCATCGGGAAGTTACCCGACTGGGTAAGTGCTAAAGATGTGATTTTAGAAATGCTTCGTAGGTTCGATGTGACCGCAGGACGTGGATACATTTTAGAATATTATGGACCCGGTCTGCAATCTCTGAGTGCTTGGGACCGTCATGTTATCGCCAATATGGGAACAGAGACAGGCGCTACAACTTCGGTATTCCCTTCCGATGAAATCACTCATGAATTTCTACGACAAGAAGGAAGGGAAGACCAGTGGATAAAATTGGAGGCTGATGAAGGTGCAACATACGATCATTACGAGGAAATAAATTTATCTGAGCTAGAACCTTTAATTGCACTTCCCAGCAGCCCAGGAAAAGTTGTTCCGGTAAGGGAGGTTAGCGGATTGAAAATAAACCAAGTTGTTATTGGCTCTTCTGCAAATCCAGGATTACGTGATTTTTGGATCGCATCTCAAATTGTAAAAGGGAAAACTGTTTCTCCCGATGTTTCTTTCGATGTCAATCCTTCTTCACGCCAAGTGTTAGAAAATTTGACAGATATGGGCGCTCTTGGACCTTTGATAGCTGCCGGTGCACGTCTTCATCAATCCGGTTGTATGGGATGTATCGGTATGGGACAAGCTCCTGCTACCAATACTATCAGCCTACGAACAATGCCTCGTAATTTTCCGGGACGTTCAGGCACACTCGATGACCAAGTTTACCTATGTAGCCCAGAAACTGCTATGGCGGCCGCCCTTACAGGAAAAATTACTGATCCCAGAGAACTCGAAACTTTAATGAATATTTCTTATCCAAAATGGAAAGAGCCTGTCCAAATCAAGATAAGTAAGCAGATGTTGATTGCTCCAAATGGAGCATCTACCGAATTGATTAAGGGCCCGAACATTAAAACACTTCCCGATTTTGAAGTGCTTCCGAATGAACTGGAAATCCCTATCCTATTGAAAATGGGAGACGACATTTCAACAGATGGAATACTGAAAGCGGGTGCCGATGTACTGCCTTTACGTTCAAATATTCCGGAGCTAAGTAAGTATGCATATTATGCCATTGATCAAAGTTTCTATGATCGCGCCATTCAAAATCAAAAAATACATACCGGTTTTTGTGTTATTGCAGGCGAAAATTACGCACAAGGTTCGAGTAGAGAACACGCTGCATTATCTCCTCGGTATCTTGGACAAAAGTTTGCTATTGCCAAATCTTATGCTCGTATCGGTTGGCAGAACCTGATCAATTTTGGTATAATTCCTTTCGAATTTAAAAACGCGGCTGACTGGGATAAACTGGAACAAGGTGATGTTTTACGGATAGAAGACTTAAGGACAGCCATCAAAAACAGAGATTCAGTAATAGCTACGGTAGTTGAGAAAAATATTGAAATTCAACTTACTTACAATATCAGTGAGAGACAAGTTGAACATATCTTAAAAGGTGGAGTGATTAATGTTGTAAAGCAAAAGTAATTTTTCGGCATGGTGTTATTAAAGACAAACAGCACGATAAAATAAAATGGAGGCAATAAAAGAAAACCAGCCCATAACAGCGGTTTGGCAAAAGTGGCGGTTCAGTGCTCCGCAGACACATTTATGGTTAATCAAACATTGGTTCTCCGCATCAACATTTGTGGTAAAAATCGCCACCTTCGCCAAGCCGCAAAACGTTACCAGTAATGTTGGACGACAGACTATTAACGGTAATTTTCAGTTATCGCAAGATTGTAACCCATCATTTTTTTAAAAATTAATGACTTGTATCTTTCCTTATATCAATTACAATGAATGAATTCATTTGACTTCTTCTTTTGGGCTCAACGGCTCCGAATTTGGTTCACCATATTTGGGTACATTAATAACAACTAAGAATTCCTGTAGATGTGCATTGAACTCATCAGGTTGTTCAAGATTAGACACGTGCCCTGCATTATCAATAATTTTTAAAATTGAGCCTTCTATATGTTCATGCATAAATTCAGATTGTGCAAGTGGTGTTACTTCATCTGCTCTACCGCAAATAATAAGTGTTGGAATGTGAATAGCATCTAAAGAAGAACAGGTTTCTGAACGCTCTGCTAAAGCAGTTAACCCATTAGTAATAATTTTCTTGGAATTTGCAAAGACAATACTTCGTAAATTTTCAACTATTTCCGTTTTATTTGTCAATGAATCAGGGTGGAAAACACTTTTAATAAATTTTTCATTAAACACCTCTGCTCCATCGCTGTTAATTTGTTCAATTGTGGTGTAACGATTTTTTTTAACTTCATCTGTATCGGAAACACACTGGGTGTCGCATAAAATCAAGGCCTCAAAGCGTTCAGGAAATCTTCTTATGGCATTCAAAGAAATGAACCCGCCCATTGAGAGACCGCAAACAATAGCCCTCTCAATATTTAGTTTATCCATGAATGCCACTAAATCTTCAGCAAACAAGTCGATGCTTAGGTGTGTATTCTCGTCTGTTGATTTGCCAAATCCACGAATGTCGCAAGCAATTACTCGATTAGACGATTTTAAACTATCAAGCTGACCAACCCACATCGACTTATCAAAGGGATAGCCATGTAGAAATATTATCGGAACAATTCCTTCTCCTACATCGTTATATGAAATAGTAATGTTGTTGACATCTGTCAATAAATTTTGATACGAATTATTCAATTCCATTGTCATTATTTCGATTATTGGTCAATTTTAAATTTTATCAGATAGTATATTTTCAGCATGATTGTTCTTATATCCATCAAGTAAAATTACAAGTGAATCGTAATTAATGTTTTAACGATTACTTCCGGATTTTCTTCATAGGGAATAGTTACAGGCATTTCATTCAGATGTTTCAGCAATTCGGAGTGATTTTCTCTGATGTTATTAGTGATACTTAATATCATTTCGTTTAATTCCAATTCTGTTTTCATATTTTTATAGTTAAAAAATTTCTTTGGTGATTAATTTTTTGTCAACACCTAAATTGTTCAATATTTCCTCCATTTCGGTTATCATCGGAGGAGGACCACATATATAAAATTGCTGATTGAAATGTTTGACGTTTTCTTTTAAAAACGTTTCAGTAATCCTTCCAAAAGCGTAACCATCACTTTGCTCATCAGATAATATATTTATGAATGCATCGCCCAATAAAGTATCAAACTCTTTTTCAAGGATAATATCTGCTTTTGTCTTATTAGCAAACAATAACATGTTACTGCCAATTTCATTTTTTGCTTTCAAATCTCTTAGGATAGAAATAAATGGCGTGATGCCCGCGCCACCCGCTATAAAAACACCTTCTCCCTTATAGGTAATAGCACCAAAAACACCATGCAGCACCAACTCGTCATTCTTTTTTAGTTCCAGCAATTCATTGGTAACACCGTCTTTCTCAGGATAGGTTTTAATGATAAACTCTAGCGAATTATTGTCTGGTAAATTAGTCATTGTAAAAGGCCTTTCTTCTGATAGCCAACCACTTTTATTAATGGCTACTTGAGTTGCTTTCCCTGGTTCAAAATCAAACCCGACCGGTTTATTAGTAACAATTTTCAACACATCTGGTGTTACGTTATTAATTGATTCTACTTTTACTGTATAATTTCCCATTATTTATTTTTTAGTTGGTTGTCTATTTGTATAATACTTTTTAAATTAGTTTATTCTATCACTTTCAATGAGTAAATTTACCCTATACAAACACCAAATAGCTTTACATAATTTTCATTACTTCTTTTTCTGTTTCCATTATTTTGTCATTCCTACTGTCGTGGTGTCTTTAAATTTTTCGGGAAACTGCATTATGATTCCTTCGGAAAGCATGTCAGCCATTTTGAGAATGTCCATGTGAACTGCGTCATGCGCTTTTATATCTGCATCGTAATCTTTTTTTATTCGTGCAACTGCTTCGTTAGTAGTAAGTTTAAGATGCGTATTCATCATGATTTTCATGTCGGCTAATTTCCAATTAGGATTTGCTTTGCTAAGAAATTCCGAAATCTCATCTGCATTTGCATACCACCTTTTGTTTGCATCATCAAGTGCTGCGGTGTTTTCTGATCTTGCTGCTTTCACTACTTCGGCAGAAATTTTAATGTGAGGATAAAGTAAATCGGTTAATTGTTTTCCTCCTTCTTCTCCGTAATATGGTTTTATTGCATTGCCAATATCATCTTGATTTTTGAGCAACCGTGCAACTGCCTAACCTGATCCTGGTACATCATCCACAAGGCAGATGATTACATTACGTGTCCATGTAATATGTTCTTCCCATAATTGGCGCATGGTGGTTTTTAAATCAGCGGCTGACGAACTCATAGGGTTGTTTGTCTAGTTCATTGGTTTTATTTCTGCTTGAGTTTTGTTCTGTACTTCTGAACACCCGTTGGCAATAACCATCATTGCGATAATTGTGAAAATGTAACCAATAAATTGTTTCATTTTGTTTTTCATTTTTAGTGTTCAAGGTTTGTTTTTGTTCTATCATATTCTTCTTTGAATATTTCTCACTTGACGAATTAGGTGTCCAGAATATTCATATAGTTTACCTGTTCGCGATATTTTGTCTATTTCATTGTGTATAGAAATGTTTTAAAAAAATCATGTCCCGTATCATTTAACTATTGATACGGAACATGACATTTTTATGCGGCAACTTTGAGCATAGCTTTACACTCAGCTGCACATTTGCGACATGCTTCTGCACATGCTTTGCAATGTTTCATGTCAGAATGTTTTTCACATTCAGTTGCGCAAGCGTTGCAAGCGTCTTCACATTTTTTGCAAAGAGCATCCAAGTTTACACCTGTTTTGCTCGCAGAAATTAAATTGTTACAAGCATCAATGCAAGCTAAATCAAGCTTTACGCATTGTTCCATTCCTGATTCTTCTTTACATTCTGACGCACAGTTCGTACATTCGTCCACACAAACTTGACAAGCATCAATGCAGTTTTCGATTTTTTGATTATCCATAATATATGATTTTAATTTTTCTTTAGTTCCTCTGTTGCCCAGTTCGTTAGTGATTAACGGTTTCTGTTCTGGCTGTTTTTGTTATTTTCCTGACGATTTTGTTGATCAGTAAGAGTTTTCGATTTTTTCTGCTCCTTAGAAGAATTTTCTCTTTTCTTTTCTTTCTTTTTCGGCAGTAATGTTCTTTTCAGAAGGATTGCCTTCTTTGCGTTGGTTGCCCTCTTTCTGTTGTTGACTTGTAGGAGTTTTTTGTTCCTGTTGGTCTTTTTTGTTCCTGTTGTTCTTTTTTGTTTTCTGACATTTTATTTGAGTTTAATTTGTAACTGAATTGTTACGATACAAAATTCTGCCTTTAAATACCCAATAGCATTACGGAATTAAAGTTATTAGTTACATTTTTCACATGTTTATCAGCAAAAGACAAAGACAATTAGAACACGAATAATAATAAAACACTACTGGTAACCCGGGTTTGGCAAAAGTGGCGGTTTCGTTCTCCGCAGACAGTTTTGTGGTTAATCAAACATTGGTTCTCCGCATCAACATTTGTGGTATAAATCGCCACCTTCGCCAAGCCCGAAACCGTTGGCAGCAAGCACTCATGAAAAAGCGCACTATCTGGATAATAATAATCATCACAATACTAACTGCAACTGTAATGGGACTATTCGATTTTCTTAAAAAAAGTAACGGTGGACAATTTGTAACTGAAAGCGCTTTCAAGTCAAACTTAAAGAAGCAAGTGGAATTGGCACCTCAAACCTTGAAACAATTGAGGGAAATCGGAGTAACGGACGACAAGCAGCTAAAACTTGAATTTTTCTTCTACGCGAATACTCTGGATAAGGTCCAAAATCTATCATACGAGTTGCTAAAACTGAATTACGAAGTTCACGCCGGACAATCACAGGGCGACACCAAATTGTTCATAGCAAATGGCTGGACAACCAGAATGAAGATGGATAACGAAACAGTCGAACGGTGGACAAAAGAGATGGTTGAAGTAGGATATAAATTTGACTGTGACTTCGATGGCTGGGGAACATCGCCTGATCAAGAATAGGGTTGAGTGCCAGCTGCCAACATTATGTATGCGATCATAGCGTGTTGGTTTCAGAACGAATACTTAACTTCGATTTAGATCAGTGTTGCTTCGATTAAGAAATTATTAAACACGCTACGCCGCATACATTGACCGTTGTGGCCAATAGTTTTAGGACAGTATGGACAAAGAATTCTTTCAGAGAAAAATAAAAGAACTAACGGACGACAAACTCATCGACTTGTCACAAAAGACAAGTGGTGAAGGCAACACGGACATTTTTGAATTAGCAAAGGAAGAAGCGGAAATACGAAAATTAAAATTTGAACTGATTGACAAGATCCACGCTGATGTAAGCTCCCCTGAAGTTCGGCCATTTAATAATTGGAATAAATTTATCAACTTTAAATGGTTAAACTATGAGAAAGACAAAATTCACAGAGACCCAGATTGTCAAGGCAATCAAGGATCACGAGTCAGGTCGAAATGCTCTGGAGATCTGCCGGGAGCTTGGAATCAGTACAGCAGCATTTTACAAGTGGCGCCAGCGCTATGGGGGCATGGAGGTCACACTGATTTATGAACAAATCATCTGTGCCAATCTGCGTAATCAGTGGCAAAAGGCATTCAGTGCGTAAGTCCAGTTATCTTAATACGTTACTGTGAGCTGAATTTGCAGATCAGTGACCAACTAAATCTGATTTACCAAAATAACCCATCCGTGGCTTCCTTGTTCGATACATATAAAACCGGGAATCACTTTGACGAAATGTTTGACGCAAAGGGATCCTGCCGCCCATCGTATCGGGCCTTGCTTGAGAGCCTGAGTGGGTTTTCGGAGAAAAAGCTGATGCAACTGCAGCACACGACAGAGAAAGCTCAGATGTCGATGGGCATGACGTTTAATGTGTATCACGACAACAAAGGCATTGAGCGGATACTTCACCTGGACTTGATCCCGCGGATCATCGGCGGAAAGGAATGGAAAATTGTCGACGAGGGTCTGCGCCAACGGATTCAGGCCATCAACCTGTTTATCGACGATATATATCATGATCAGAAAATCCTGAAGGACAAGGTGATACCGTCCGAGGTTGTCCTTTCCAGCAGCGGGTATTTGAAAGCCTGCATCGGGTTGAACCCGCCCAAAGGGATATGGTGCCACATCAATGGCAGTGACATCGTGCGCGACCAGGACGGGGTGTTTTATATCCTGGAGGATAACCTCCGGTGCCCTTCGGGAGTGTCTTACCTCCTGGAAAACCGGGAGATCATCAAGAAGACGTTTCCGGGCCTGTTTGCCGGACTGAGTGTACGGCCTGTCTCCGAATACCCCGGCATGCTGCTGCACATGCTTCAGCACCTCAGTGAAAAGGAAAATCCGACCGTAGCCGTACTCACACCGGGCATTCATAATTCCGCCTATTTTGAACATTCCTACCTGGCACAGCAAATGGGTGTTGAGCTTGTCACCGGACAGGATCTGATCGTTCAGGACAAGAAGGTGTACATGCAATTTACCAAGGGGCTCGAACCGGTCGATGTGATTTACCGGAGAATTGACGACACATTCCTTGATCCACGGGCTTTTAACCCGGAGTCGTTGGTGGGCGTTCCGGGCCTTTTTGAAGCTTACAAGGCAGGAAACGTGGCGCTGGCAAATGCGCCCGGCACCGGTGTAGCCGACGACAAGGCGGTGTATGTGTACGTGCCGGAGATGATCAGGTATTACCTCGGACAGGAACCGATCATTCAAAATGTGCCTACGTATTTATGTTCCAAAAAGGAAGATCTTGCATACGTGGTGGAAAACATTTCTAAACTGGTGGTGAAGGAAACCAACTCGGCAGGCGGGTACGGTATGCTCATCGGTCCCAAGGCAACGAAAGCCCAACACGATAAGTTTAAGAAGCTTGTGAAAGACAATCCCAGGAACTACATCGCGCAGCCCACGTTGTCGCTGTCGACAGTTCCCACCTTGACAGAAAAAGGATTTGGACCGAGGCATGTGGATTTACGTCCATATGTCCTGTATGGAGATTCCATCCAGGTGCTTCCTGGTGCGTTGACGCGTGTAGCGCTCGTCAAAGGATCGCTTGTTGTGAACTCCTCGCAGGGCGGTGGGAGCAAAGACACGTGGGTATTATATGACTAAGATGATTACTGTATGTTGAGTCGCGTAGCAAGTTCACTGTTTTGGTTGGGCCGATACACCGAGCGTGCGGAAAACTATGCCCGCTTCATCGATGTAAATTTCAACCTGTCGATTGACTTACCTCCTGAAATAAAAGAGCAGTGGGACCCTCTCATCACCGCCACCGGAGATAAAGAACTCTTTGTTTCCTTGTTTGGCGAGAAGTCAAACCGTGAAAACGCCATCTTCTTTTTGGCGTTCGACAAGCGAAGCCCCAACGCCATTATCTCTACGGTGGAAGCTGCACGTGAGAATGCGCGGATCGTTCGTGACACCATACCAAGGGAAATATGGGAGGTACTCAACGACCTTCATCACTACGTACAAGATGCTTACCGGCAGAAAACCTGGAAAGACGAAGATCCCAAAGACTGCTTCAAACAAATCAAGAGCCGTTTGCAATTGCTGAATGGAATTTCGTACGACACCATGCCTCGCACACAGGTTTGGTACTTTACGAAAATGGGTCAGTTTCTGGAGCGTGCCGACAAAACTTCACGCGTGTTGGATGTGAAGTACCATTTTCTGCTTCCTTCGGTTGACGAGGTGGGTTCACCGCTCGATTTCCTCCATTGGGTCGCCTTGCTGAAATCGGTCAGCGGGTTTAACGCCTATCGGAAAATGTACGGAAAGATAGCTCCCACATCCATTGTGGAATACCTTGTGCTAAACCGTCATTTTCCACGCTCCATACTCTTTTGCCTCATGGGTGCAGAAAATTGCCTGCATGAAATTTCCGAGGCAAAGCGTGGCTATTCCAACCCTGCCGAAAAGGCCATTGGAAATCTTCGGTCTGATCTGGAATTTGCCGACGTGAATGAAGTAGTCAAGTACGGGCTTCACGAATACCTGGACAACTTTCAGATCCGGCTCAACGAGATATTAAGCGCTGTGCATGAACAATATTTCAGGATTCGGTCTAACTTTACAGACGAAATTCAACACCAGGCATGACCTACTGTTTAGGGATATTAAGTAAAGAGGGAATCGCAGGACTCGCGGATACCCGCATCACGTCCGGCAGCGACACCACCGTCGCCAAAAAGATCTACACAGTCCAGCGCCAAAGTCATGCCTTCTTTATCATGACATCCGGGCTGCGGTCCGTCCGGGATAAGACGGTGACTTACTTCGAAGAAGTGATCGACGCCAATGACATGCAGTTCAATAAACTGTATAAAGCAGTAAACCAGTTTGGCGAGCAGGTTAAGCGCGTGGCAAGCGAGGACAAAGCCAGTCTGGAGGCTGCGGGGATGAAGTTCAATCTGCATGCAATCGTAGGAGGCCAGCTGGAAGAGGATGAGCATCCCAAACTGTATCTGTTATACCCTCAGGGGAATTGGATCGAAATTGGCCCTGGAACTCCTTACGTTATTATTGGGAATACCGGTTTTGGCAGTCCGATCCTGAAGCGATCCATTACCTACGATTCGACCCTGAAATTTGGAATGAAGAGCGGCTTTCTTTCCTTTGACGCCACAAGAATCTCTGCAAATGATGTTGACTATCCGCTTGATACTGTGGTACTTAAAAAGAATGAATTCAAGTTAATTGAACACCGGTTTCAGGAGAAAGATTTGCGGGAAATGGCGGAATTTTGGAACGGCCGGCTTGCTGATACAATTGACAATCTGCCTGCCACCGTTCTGGACAAGGCGTTCGAAACCCCAGAGAAGCAAATGACGATCTTGCAGAATGCGTCTTCGGATTGAGCACAAGACTATTTACCGCTATTCTGCCCCGGTATTTCCCGAACCTCACCATTTGTTCTTTTACCCGGATCACCGGCCGCATCTTCAATTAATCCACTTTCAATTGGATGTTGTTCCAACACCCTCCGGTCTTGCGCTGCGTGTGGATGCCGAGAACAATACCTACCATCAATGCTGGTTTGACGGAGTAATCAATGCCATGCAGATAGAGGTGAAGATGGAAGTAGAATCTAAAGAGTTCAATTTCCTCGACTTCATTGTGGAAGGAAAACCGAAGACGGATTATCAGGCGGTGCTCCAGTTGTATAGGGATTCCTCAGCTCCATTAACTCCGGAGATAAGGGTATGGATCCAGCAGCTGAAAGCCGGAGCGAACGGAAGTCCGGTGAATTTCATTGCGTTGCTTTGCGCCGAAATCCGGAAAGGCTGGACCCATGCCATCAGTTACGAGACCGACCTGGTTAACCCGGCCTCCTGCTTTGAATCCAGGACAGGATCCTGTCGTGACCTCTCGTGGATGATGATGGAAATTCTGCGCGACCAAAAAATCCCGGCTCGCTTTGTTAGCGGTTATTGTCACAATCCAGAACTTGAAGGGGGCCACGAGTTACATGCGTGGGTCGAAGCCTGGGTCGCAGGCGCTGGATGGATAGGAGCGGATCCATCTTCCGGCTTACTGACAACTGCTGGATATGTTCCGGTAGCTGCAAGTTACCACCCCGTCAATACGCTCCCTGTTCAGGGCTCGTACCGCGGAGACGCCGTATCTACGCTGGAAACATCCGTACACATTGAGGTAGGGTAGGCACAGCGATCATGGGACTTCACACCATCCGACGCATATATGACTATGGAAGCCTCGCCAATAGCAACGCCCTACTCCAGTCAAAGGCGATTCTTCTTTCGCAGTTTCCATACTTAAGCGAGCTCGAGGCCCGGGAACTCCTCCAGGCTGCCGAACGATCCAGTCATCCTGCTTATTCCTATGTTGTGCTCGTTGCGGAAGGCCGGCACAAGCAGGTACTCGGGCTGGCCATCGCGTCTTATTTTCATGCCCACAACTTTTATTTCCTCGATTACATAGCAACACGTGCGCAGCGCATCAGTGGTGGGATTGGCGGGGCGCTTTACGACCGCCTTCGGGAGGAAGCCGTCACTACATCGGCAACTGGAATATTCTTTGATTGTCTGTCCGATGAGCGATCCCAATGCGAGAATGAGGAGGAGTGGAGACAGAATGCTGCCCGACTAAAATTTTACGAACGCTACGGTGCGAGGCCCCTGGAAGGCACCACATATGAAACACCTCGAAATGACCGTTCCGTTTTTCACCTGGTGTTTGACGGGCTGGGTGTCAGCCGCCCGCTGACCGTCCGATCGTGCAGGGGAATTATGAAATCCATTCTGGAAAGCAAGGCGTCCAAGAAATGTTCGTTGGAATATATTAACAAGGTGATGACATCCATCAAGGGTCCCGTCACGATGCGACGTCCTCGCTATCCGGTTCAGACCGATCGAGCGGCAATTCCGCTTCGCATTCCAGGTGACAAGAAGATGGCCTTGGTGGTAAACGAAGGTCACCTGATCCATCATGTCAGGGAGCGTGGCTACCTGGAATCACCAATACGTGTAACGACCATTCTTAAGGAGTTACGGAAAACGACATTCTTTGAACATTTGGAAACTAAGCAATTTCCAGAGAAGCTTCTGGAAGAGGTTCATGATAAGGCCTATCTCCGCTTCCTGAAAAAGATCTGCAAATTAATTGGGACCAGTGAAACGCGGTATGGCGATGTGTTCCCCATCCGCAATCCAGCCAGACTTCCGAAAGATATCGAACTGCAGATAGGCTATTACTGCATCGACACATCCACGCCGTTGAATGCAAACGCATACATCGCAGCCAGGGCAGCCGTAAACTGCGCCCTTACAGCCGCCGAAGCCGTGCATGAAGGAAAGCATTTTGCATACGCGCTCGTGCGACCGCCGGGCCATCACGCCGAGCGGAAGTATTTTGGGGGCTTTTGTTACCTCAATTCGAGTGCCGTTGCCGCACAATACCTGAGCAAACAGGGACGGGTGGCTTTGCTGGATATTGACTACCACCACGGAAACGGTCAACAAGAAATTTTTTATCATCGTGCTGACGTATTCACCGTTTCCATTCACGGGGATCCGGAGTACGCCTATCCGAATTTTACTGGCTTCGCGGATGAGCAGGGAGAAGCGGCCGGGGCGGGTTATAATCTGAACATCCCTCTTCCCAGAAGTGTCGGAGGGCGGGCCTATCACAAGGCCCTTTCGTTGGCACTGACTGCGATTCGTAACTACAAGCCCTCCAGCCTCGTCATTGCATTGGGTCTTGACATCGCCAAAGGAGACCCAACAGGCACCTGGACGCTCACACCCGATGATTTTTTTCAGAATGGAAAATTAATTGCATCCTTGCATTTACCGACGGTGGTCGTTCAGGAGGGAGGCTATAAGAACAAAGTGCTGGGAACCAATGCGCGTCGTTTTTTTGAGGGGCTGTGGGAAGGATATTATGGGTTACAGAGCAAAAAGAAATAGCACCCCGCCGGTTTTGAACAATAGATGATGAAGTGGTTATTCTTTTTGTTACTGACAAACGTCACCCAGTTACTTTTCGCGCAGAAGACTGTGATGGGTCTTGTCAGAGATTCAGGTTCCAGTGAAACACTTCCGTTCGCAACTGTAGTCATCAAAGGATCGCAGCAGGGAACGTCCACCAATCTGGATGGCCACTTTACACTCCTCAATGTGCCTTCCGATACAAGTACCCTGGTCATTAGTTATGTCGGTTACAGCTTGAAGGAGATCAAACTGTCGCCCGGCATGATCCAGAGCAGCGTTGCTGCACTTCTTGACCCACTGTCCGCTTCGCTGGAAGAACTTGTAATTTCTGATTACGCAAACAAATTCCTGAACATCTCCACCGGAGTGAGTCATGCAACGATTGCTACGCGGCAACTTTCGCTGCTGCCTACCATTGGCGAAGTAGACATCTTCCGGTCGCTTCAATTGCTGCCTGGAGTCAGCGGCACCAATGAAAACTCATCCGGGCTATTTGTCCGCGGTGGCACGCCCGATCAAAACCTTGTGCTCCTTGACGGGATGACGGTGTACAAAGTAGATCATTTCTTTGGTTTCTTTTCCGCGTTCAATGCCAATGCCATCAAGGACGTCCAACTCTATAAAGGAGCATTTCCTGCACGCTACGGAGGGCGAATTTCAAGTGTGGTTGAGCTTACCGGTAAAACGGGAAATTTTACCCGGATAACTGGTGAAGGTGGAATCAATCTCATCAGCGCCAACGCTTATCTGGAATTGCCAATATCAAGTAAGTTTTCGTTTCTACTTGCCGGCAGAAGGTCTTACACCGACATTCTTCAGAGCGATGTCTTTCGGGCGATCACCAACAACCTGCTTGGCGGAGACCCTTTTCCGGGCCTCCCAAACCTGACCAACACGCAAGTCAACGTGGTACAGCCCCTCTTTTATTTTTATGACTGGAACAGCAAACTAACCTACCGGCCCAACGACAGGGACCTGCTCACAGTCAGCGTCTACCAGGGCCAGGACTACCTCGATAAGTCCAGATCCTTTGTCCGCACCATTCCACGGGGAAACCAGGATCCGGTGGTGGTGACAGGCAACATCAAAGAGAAGACGGATTGGGGAAATAAAGGTATTAGTGGAAAGTGGTCCCGGCAGTGGGGTCCGAAATTTTACAGCAACATGCTTGTGGCTGCGTCTTCCTATAACAGTAATTACAACCGGAAGGGATTTCTGGATGTGGGTATCCCGGCACAGGACTCCACGATCTTCTCCGGAAAACAATTCACCGCGGAAGATAACAACGTGCAGGATGTCTCCGCCCGGTTTGACGCAGAATGGCTGGTGTCTTCCCGGCACAAGATCGAGTTTGGAATCTCTTTTACAGAATCAGATATCAACTACAAGAACATCAGAAACGACACGGTGACCATCCTGGACCGCGTTCAAAACGGGACATACTCCTCGGCGTATGTTTCGGATACGTGGCAGCCGGTCCCAAAGCTCACTGTCACCGGGGGCTTACGTGCTTCGTACTACCAGCTAACGCGCGACTACCTCTATGCACCTCGTTTTTCGGCATCGTATGGACTCACGAACCGGATAAAGCTCAAGGCAGCATTCGGCAGGCACTACCAATTCACGAATCAAATCATCAATGAAAATCTAACAGAAGGTTCACGCGACTTTTGGCTTCTGGCTGATGGAAACCAGGTCACCGTGAGTTCGGCCACGCATTACATTGCGGGCATAAGCTATGAAACGAATGGTTGGCTCGTCGATGTGGAGGCCTACCACAAGGACCTCAGCGGGCTGACGGAATTTTCGTTGCGCTTCCGCCGCGGACTGGAAATCAACGGGAACCAGTTGTTCTTTACCGGTCAGGGCATTGCAAGGGGTGTGGAACTGCTCGTACAGAAAAAGGCGGGAAACTATACGGGTTGGATAGCCTATACGCTGGGCCGGGTTACTCATAATTTTGCGGGCCTTAACGAAGGGCTTGATTTTTCTGCCCTGCACGACCAGCGGCATGAATTCAAAATGGTCCACAGCTACCAGGTGGAGCGATGGAACTTTGCAGCCACGTTCATTTTCGGTTCAGGGAAACCTTTTTCAGAGCCGGCCGGAAAATATGACATTGGTCTGCTGGACGGTCGCTCCCAAAGCTACATAGGAGTGGGACCTAAGAATGGATCGCGCCTGCCTGCCTATCACCGATTGGATCTTTCGGTGCATCGGTTCTTTCCATTGGGAAAGAAGTTGAAAGGGGATCTGGGAATCTCTGTGTTTAATGTGTACAACCGACAAAATACGTGGTACAAGGAATTTGACTTCACGCAGGATCCCGTGCTGATAACCCAGGTCACTTACCTGGGCATGACACCCAACGTTTCATTCAATGTTAAGTTCTGATGCGCCGCTTTAAACACTTCCTGGTTGTCACGATCCTGCTTTGCGGCCAGGGATGCAGTGAGGATACCTTCTTGACAGAGGAGAATTTTGTTGTGGAGGCATTCTTATTTGCCAGGCAACCCGTCAACCAGGTAACCATTAAGCGGCTGCGCCCGCTTACCGGCGATCCGCCTCCCGATGTGCTTATTCCCGACGCAGCAGTTTCGTTGAAGAAAAATGGAGTGACCTACACGCTTATTTATAATGCGCAGACCGGAAAGTATGCATATACCGGCGTCGACCTTCAGGTGAATCCGGGTGATCACTTTGAACTTCAGGTTGTAAAAGGCAGTCGCGTGGCTTTCGCAGAAACGATTGTCCCCCAACCAGCTGCCGATGTGATGATCTCCGGCAATAAGATCATCATCCCGGCAATCAGTATCCGATTTGGCATCGTTGAAGAATTGGTACAACTGTTTAGCAATGCCAGGCTTACACTAACTTGGTCAAATCAATCCAACAACCTGCACTTCATATCGATTGAACCTGTTCAATCCGGAGATCCGATTTTTCCTCCCGGTTTCCCCATTCCTCCTGCCACGCTGAAGCTCGTCCAGAGCTTCCGCTATATCTCTGCGCCCACCACCGAAACTTTTTTTTCAATACCAGGACTTAGCCTTGACACATACGGGACCTATCGTGCATACGTATTTCGTGTTAACCGTGAATACGGCGAACTGTATAACAACCAGGTACAGGATTCAAGAGACCTGAACGAACCGCCATCCAACATCCGCAATGCGCGCGGTATTTTCACCGCCTTTGCGGGTGACTCCGTTACCTTTGAAGTATCCAAGCAGTAAATGCATGCCTGATTACGTCATTCAACAGTCCACCTGGGATTTTCTAAAGCGTCTTTCCAGAAACAATAACCGGGATTGGTTTGCCGCCAACAAGCTGCGCTACCAGGAAGCCCAGGCAAATGCCGTCGGATTTTTTGAAGCGCTTATTGATACTATGAACACGCACGACCGGCTAGAGCCCATTCCAGGAAAGAAGGCGCTTTACCGGATATACAACGACGTCCGGTTCTCCAACGACCAGACGCCTTACAATCCCCGGTTTGCAGGACGCCTCCGGCGCGTGAAGCCGATGTTGCGTGGAGGGTACTACCTATGGCTAAAACCAGGCGCTTCACGCATCGGGTGCGGGTTTACTTATCCCAACCCGGAAGACTTGTTGCGAATAAGACTGGACATTGACCGCAACTATTCGGATTGGAAAAAGCTGTTGAAGACAAAGTCGATAACCAAGTACTTCGGCGAAATGCAGGGCGACCATGTCCGTACGGCACCCAGGGGATTCCCCCGCGATCATCCGGCAATTGAGTTGCTCCGATTCAAACAGTTCTGGTTTGAGCACCCGTTCAGCGATCAGGAAGTGTTGAGTGATGGATTTGTGAAGCAGGTCAGCAAGACGTTCCAGGGGATCCGCCCATTTTTTGACTACATGAGCGACGTACTGACCACAGACCTCAACGGAGAGTTGGTGGTTTGATAGGATGTAGATCTGTGAGAATTGTATTAATTTCACGCTGGTAAACAAAAACTAAATACTCCATTATATGAATGCGTTTTCAAGAAGCTGGATGATCACCAAACTTACCTTTGAGGTGATCAACAAGGATCGTGAACTTCTATGGTTTGCGCTTTTATCTTTTATTTTTTCCTCGGCTTTTGCGGTGGCTATGATTTTTCCAACCCTGGTTCCTACACTGATGGAAGAAGGCGTGTCGCAGGACTCCATGCAACTGTTTGAGTATGCCATTGTATTTGTTACCTACTTTGGATTGGCGCTCATTGCTACCTTCTTCAATGTATGCGTCGTGTATACCACCAAGGTTCGCTTTGAAGGAGGAAATGCTACGTTTGGCGAAAGTTTGAATTTTGCGGCCTCCCGAATTGGTGTGATTGTTCAATGGAGTTTATTATCCGCCACCGTCGGCCTGCTTCTGCGCGTGCTCCACAACATCGCCTCGCGTTTCGGTAAGGTGGGCCAACTGATTTCGAATATCGTGATAGGTCTGCTGGGTATGACGTGGAGCATCCTGTCTATCTTTGTAATTCCAACGCTTGTTTATGAGGGGGTAGGCCCGGTTGAAGCTGTCAAGCGGTCAGCAGGGGTGATCAAAAAGACCTGGGGCGAAAGCCTGATCAAGTCGATCGGTCTCGGGATAATTCAGTTTCTGACCCTTTTCCTCGTCCTGGTTTCTTGCGCCGGGCTAACGTATCTACTCATCGCGGCTTTCGGTACTCCCGGCCTGTTCGCCGGAATTGCCATAGGTGCGGCGCTGTTGTTATTGACCGGATTGATTTTCACAGTTGCAAATACGATTTTCAACACCGCACTTTACGTTTATGCCAATCAGAAAACAATTGCCTCCGGCTTCAGCGAAGACGTGATTCGTGGTGCCTTCCGACAGAAGTAGTATATTTGCCTTCTAACCAAAATCCATAACCATGAAGAAGAAAATATTTATGGGCATTGGAGCAGTCATTCTCCTGCTCGTTGCCTACGGAACGTACACAGCCCTCTTTGTTCCACCGAAGAGTCCGACAACCAACGTGAGCTATAGCGATCGCGGACTTGATCTCAGTGTTTCCTACAGCCAGCCGTCCAAGCGTGGCCGCCTGATCTTTGGCGAGGAAGCAGCAGGAGCGCTCCAGCCTTACGGAAAGTATTGGAGGCTTGGTGCCAATAAGGCAACGGAGATTACATTTAGTAAAGATGTTAATTTCGGTGGGCAGCCGGTGAATGCTGGAAGCTACCGCATGTATGCTGTGCCAAATGCACAGTCATTCAGCGTTGCGCTTAACAGCGAGTTGGGAGTCAATATCATGGCTGTCCGCGATGCGGACCATGACCTTGATGTTGCCACACTCGATGTACCTGTTCAGGTCGCTCCAATGGAGACCGAAATGTTCACCATTGCCTTTCGCAGCGACTCGGTCGGTGTACTGATGGATTTCATGTGGGATAAAACCCACCTTACAATTCCGATCACGGCCCGGTAGCACATGGCCGTTTCCAGAAAGGCATGGGTCCTTGTACCCATTGCCATTCTCGTTTTCCTCGGTTTAGCCCTCTGGCTTATTTACCGCATTCAATACCAGACGAATGTCATGGATGTGGAAGAATACCAGCCTGTTTCCACGCTAAAGGTACCTGAACACAAGCTTCGGCGTTCGCGCTATCCATTCGTTGATGTTCACAACCATCAGTGGATCATGCCCATTCAAAACCTCGACAAACTGGTCGTGGAAATGGATTCGCTGAACATGGCCGTGATGGTGAACCTCAGCGGCATTCGCGGCGCTTACCTGACGTGGACGCTGGACAATGTGAATGACAATTTCCCAAACCGGTTCGCCGTCTTCATCAACATCAACTTCGAAGACCTGGACGATTCCGGCTGGCCTGAAGAACCGTTGCGCATGTTGGAAGAAGGAGTGAAGCAGGGTGTGAAGGGATTGAAAGTATACAAGGGGCTTGGCCTGACCGATGTCGACAACGACGGAAAACGCATTGCCGTAGACGACCCGCGGCTGGATCCCGTGTGGGCCAAGTGCGGGGAACTGGGTATTCCCGTCCTTATACATACCGGAGAGCCCAATTCGTTCTGGAATCCAAAAGACAAGTACAACGAGCGGTGGCTGGAGCTTAAAAAGCATCCGGAACGGTATCGCTCTCCAGACAAATATCCATCTTTTGAAAAAGTGATGGCGGAGCAGCACCACGTGTTCCGAAAGCATCCCGGCACCACATTCATCAATGCGCACCTGGGTTGGTTTGGAAACGACCTGGAAAGGCTGGGGCAATTGTTTGATGAACTACCCAACGTGCAGACAGAACTGGGAGCTGTGCTCGCTGAGCTGGGGAGGCAGCCGCGATTTGCCCGGGCGTGGATGATCCGCTATCAGGATCGCGTGTTGATGGGTAAGGACACGTACGATAAGGAAGAATACTATACGTATTTCCGGGTCCTGGAGACGGAAGACGAATATTTCGACTACTACCGCAAGTATCATGCACATTGGAAAATGTACGGCTTGGGGCTTCCTGACTCGGTGCTGCAAAAAGTATACTACAAAAATGCACTTCAGGTGATTCCAGGAATCGACAAAAGTCTATTCCCAGAAAACGGCAGGTAAACCCGACCTTCCATAACAGACAGGGTTTGGGATGAAAACGTCGCCGTAATCCCTGCATATCAATCTTTATTGGGAATCCACCAAATTTTTTTGTATCTTTGCAGGATATGAAATCCATTTCACTCTCGTAGTTCTCGTTTTACGTTCCTTTTCTTTCAAGTCCCCATTTTTCAGTCAGGTATTGCGCGATCAGCAATGATGCTGATAACCACTGTATTGCCGGTTTGCTGCTGAATGGATCATTTAATAACACTAACTGAAATAGCACACACATGAGACAACTGAAGATTACCAAGAAGATTACCAACCGCGAGTCACAATCGCTTGATAAATACCTTACTGAAATTGCAAAAATTGACTTGATTACTGCCGATCAGGAGGTTGACCTGGCAAAGCGCATCCGCGCCGGCGATGAAAAGGCGTTGGAGAAACTTGTCAATGCCAACCTTCGCTTTGTGGTGTCTGTAGCCAAGCAATACCAACTCACCGGGATGACCCTCAGTGACCTGATTAACGAAGGAAACCTGGGTCTTATCAAGGCCGCCTCACGCTTCGATGAGACGCGCGGATTCAAATTTATATCATATGCTGTTTGGTGGATTCGGCAATCGATATTGCAGGCCCTTGCGGAGCAGTCACGGATTGTTCGTTTGCCTCTGAACCGTGTCGGATCGCTTAACAAAATCAGCAAGACCTTTTCTGCTCTCGAGCAAAAGCACCAACGTGAACCAACACCGGAAGAGTTGGCGGAAGTGATGGAAACTACTCCGGAAGACATTCGCACAACCCTGAGCTACAAAGGCCGCAAGGTATCCATGGATGCCCCGTTGGGACATGATACGGATGCCGGAAGTCTATTGGATGTGATGCCTGATCAGGATGCTGTGAATCCGGATGCCGTGTTGATGAATTATTCTATGCAGGAAGAAATTCAGCGCGCCCTCGCGACGCTCAGTGAGCGTGAAGCGCAGGTTCTTTCAATGTATTACGGATTGTCTGGCGGTCATGCTGTCGGCCTGAGCGACATCGGCGACCAATTTGATCTTACGCGCGAGCGGGTACGTCAAATCAAGGACAAAGCAACCCGGAAGCTTCGCAATACAGCACGGATAAACGAATTGAAATCATTCTTGGGGTAATCCTTAAGAATTAAGCACCAAACCGGACCTATTCGTCCGGTTTTTTTTTGCTCCTTGCTGAACCGGCGTATTCGGATTCCGGTAAACAATAAAGACGTATTGGTGTTACCTGTATATGAAGAATTACCTAATAGTCGGCGGGTCATCCGGAATTGGAAAGGAACTGGTTTCCATACTGGCTACAGAAGGTCACCGCGTGTATGCAACGTATAACCAGCATCCTTCAGAAAGTGCTCAGGAAAATGTATCCTACCATCCGGTAGATGTTACAGAGTCTGTTCTTGATCTGGATTTTCTTCCCCCTGTATTGGATGGGCTGGTGTATTGCCCAGGAAGCATAAACCTCCTTCCATTCGCGCGCATCAAACCCCATGACTATCTCCTGGATTTCGAGCTGAATGTGGTGGGCGCGATAAAAGTCCTTCAGGCTGTACTTCCCAGGCTAAAAGAAAGCACTGCCGCGTCAGTCATTTTATTCTCCACCGTGGCGGTACAGTCGGGATTCAATTTCCATACGCAGGTTTCCGTATCCAAAGGTGCCATCGAGGGATTAACCCGATCTCTGGCAGCTGAACTGGCACCAAAAATCCGGGTTAATGCAATTGCTCCTTCAATCACGGACACGCCGCTCTCCTCCAAGCTCCTGCAAACCGACGAGAAGAAGAAGGCCAGTGCCCTTCGGCATCCGATGAAGCGATTCGGAACCCCCGCTGACAGCGCAGAAATGGCGGCGTTCCTTCTTTCAGGAAAAACCGGTTGGGTTACCGGACAAATTATTTCGGTTGATGGCGGTATCTCCACCTTGCGATCCTAACAAACAGCCAAACGCTATGATAAATTTTTTTAAGAAAAAATCAAAATTGGAGATCCTGCAGGAGAAGCACCGCAAACTTCTTGAGGAAGCCTACACACTGTCTACCATTAGCCGAACGAAGAGCGATCAAAAACACGCGGAAGCTTTTGCATTGATGGAAGAAATTGAGGCCTTGCAACAGACGACCGGAGATAACAGCGCCAAGCCTTAAATTCGAAAGCGATGAAGATTCTGCTGACTGGGGCAACCGGGTATATTGGCAAAAGGCTTCTGCCCGTCCTCATAAGCCAGGGCCATCACGTAGTATGTTGTGTAAGGGATGCCAACCGGTTCAATCCTCCCGAATCCTTGCGCAGCAGCCTGACCGTGGTTGAGGTTGACATGCTGGATGCTGCTTCACTCGCGAACATTCCCGCTGATTGCCAGGGCGCATACTACCTCATTCATTCGATGTCTTCTGCCGCTGATTACAGCAGGCTGGAAAAATTATCGGCCATCCATTTCAAGGAGGCCCTTCGTAACACCTCGATTGAACACGTGGTGTACCTGAGCGGAATTGTAAATGAAGAGTCCCTTTCGGAGCACCTCGCTTCACGGAAAGCGGTAGAAATGGAACTCGCAGACGGCAACTATCACTTCACCACGTTGCGTGCAGGTATTATCATTGGGTCTGGAAGCGCTTCCTTTGAGATCATCCGCGACCTGGTCGAAAAGCTCCCTGTCATGGTTACCCCAAAATGGTTGAATACGCGATGTCAGCCAATCGGAGTTCAGGATGTGATCACGTTCCTTGGGCGAGCGCTTTTCAATACCCGAACCTATGATCGTAATTTCGACATCGGTGGTCCGGAAATACTGACATACAGGGAAATGCTTCTTGGCTATGCGAAAGTCAGGGGACTAAAAAGATGGATATTCACCGTCCCGGTTATGACGCCGAAATTGTCTTCGTATTGGTTGTACTTCATCACGTCTACTTCTTTTAAGCTCGCATCCGCCCTGGTTAGCAGCATGAAGATTGAGGTGATCTGCAAACCGAACGACATCAACGAAGTGCTTGCCCTTTATCCCGAAGGGTATGAGGCTGCCTTGCGAAAGACATTCCATGAGATAGATGATCACCAAATCATTTCCAGTTGGAAAGATTCGCTCATCAGCGGGCGATTCGATCTTAGTCTGTCCGACTTTTTGGTGGTCCCCACGCACGGATGCATGGTTGATACCAGGACCCGGAGGGTGCTGAATGCCGAAGATACGCTGGACAAGATATGGCGCATTGGCGGTGAAAGCGGGTGGTATTTTTGGAACTGGCTTTGGGTGGTACGTGGATTTATAGACAAACTCTTTGGCGGCGTGGGATTGCGTCGGGGACGAACCAATGCCACGACCATCGCCTCCGGAGATGCGATTGATTTTTGGCGCGTTTTGTATGCCAACCGGCAGGAAGGAAGGCTGCTCCTCTTTGCTGAAATGAAACTTCCAGGAGAGGCCTGGCTTGAATTCAGGATGCAGGGAAAGGAGCTGAGGCAGACGGCTACCTTTCGTCCCAAAGGATTGTTGGGCCGAATGTACTGGTACGTTGTCTTTCCACTACATGTGCTTATTTTCAGGGGACTGATACGGCAGTTAGCAGGGGAGCATCAGACTTAAATTTCAGGAATTGCCCCGATTTTTAGGATAACCGCAAGTTTGGTCTGGCCGCAAAAATCCGGATGAACGTAACTTATTCACCGAAGATTCGTTCTTCCGGGAGTCCTGCACAAACAATCAAACAAACCCGCATGAGCAAAAGCAATCAATTTGGCGAAAACGTGGAGGGATACGCCATCCCGGTCCTCAACGAACGTGAGATACGCGCTACCGCCGGTATTCTTTTTCTGTTCATGTTCATCAGCATCATGATTGTCATCTTTAAAGGAGATTTCCTGATGTTGAAATACATGGTGTCCATTTTTCTGGCAGACATGATCGTCCGGGTGTTTATTAGTCCGAAATTCTCTCCCTTGCTCATCATCGGGCGCATGATCGTTAGCCGCCAAACGCCGCTCTACGTAGGGGCAGCCCAGAAGAAGTTCGCCTGGATAATCGGGTTAGTCCTCTCGGGGACCATTTTCATTCTACTCAATGTGGTAAACTCGTTCAGTGTAATTACAGGCCTCATCTGCTTTGTTTGCCTGATCTTTCTATTTTTTGAGACGGCCTTTGGCATCTGCATTGGGTGTAAAGTGTATGGACTATTCAACAAAGACAAAGCGCAGTACTGCCCGGGTGAAATCTGTGACCCCAAGGAAAAACAGGATATTCAGAAAACGTCAGGCGTTCAGCTGGCCGTCGTTTTTGCCCTTGTTGGATATGTTGCAATGACCGTCGTCCTTTTTAACGACACCTTTCGGGAACGGCCGAGGGACTTGTGGAAGATTATTGGCGAGACCTCTTCCAAATAGAACTGACGGCTTTCGGATAAGCATGATGCCCTAAACTTACCGCTGGTTCCGCAGGTTAGCCTCAACGTCAAATTTCTAAAGCCATTACGCATTGGCCTTGAATTGCTATCTTTCCGCAATGAAGAAAAAGCTGTTCACTGCTTCGCTTATCTGGTTCTCCTCGCACATGGTGACGGCACAAAGCTCCATTGACTTGTTCACGTTCTCGGGGTTTTATGGCTCTCCATCGTCTTACCAGGCATCCCCCGGTGGAAAAGCCACCGAATCCGGAACACTGCTTAACCTGAAGGTACCCGTCGTATTAAGTGAAAAGACCATTTGGTATAACGACTTTACCCATACGCTCTTCAACATCGACACGGACCTTAGTCCGGGACCGTCTTTGATGTTGACCTCGATGGGGCTGCATGCCTTTATTCTCCAGACCGGAATAGCACAAAAGCTAAATGATCGAAATGGTTTTCAGCTTCTTTTGGTCCCACGGTACAACAGCGATATGAAAGGTAGCACAGATGGTCGGTGGCAGTTTGGGATGGTCGGGCTCTATGAACACAGGCAAAATGACAAACTCCTTTGGCGGTTTGGTGCACTATACAATCAGGAGTTGTTTGGTCCGCTCTTGGTCCCCCTGGTATACATTGATTACCAGCTGTCGGATCGGTGGAGCATTGTCGGTTTGGCCCCCATCAATCTGAAGGTGAACTATAAGATCAATGACCGGTTTACCACCGGCTTTAGTCATTTTGCCTTTATCACGACCTACCGGATCGGGCAAGACCCGTTCAGGACGGACTACATTGAACGGAACAGTATTGACGAATCCATTTTCTTGCGATGGAAAATGGTTGGAAATTTCCATGTGGAAACACGCATCGGCTATTCGCTCGGACGCATTTATGAGCAGTACGCCTCGGATCAAAAGATGGACTTCCGACTTAGTCTTGTTCGGTTCGGCGACGAGCGGGTGAAAGAAAATATGAGCTTCGGGAATGGGGCCATAGCCTCCTTGAGGGTAGTCTACAATCTACCCTTGAAGTGAAGTGTGCCACGCTCCGAAGTGCGTGGTTAAGGAAATCGTCGCTTTAGTCGACTGGGAACAAGAATGATTCTCTGGCTTGCAGACATAACCTCAAATTAAGAAAGCATTTAGTGCGCTTCCCGCCTCAGTAATGGGTATTTTCATGATGCGATTTGTTGGCTGTACGAATTTTTGTGGAGCCAACTAAAACAGAGAAACACATGAAAGAATTTGATGCAATTATTATTGGAACAGGGCAGGCCGGGCCTGCACTGGCAGCCCGCTTTGCAAAAGAAGGGAAGTCGACGGCGATTGTGGAGCGAAAACGTTTTGGAGGAACTTGTGTGAACAACGGGTGTGTACCAACCAAAACACTGGTTGCCAGCGCCCGAACAGCGCATGTGGCAAGGCGTGCTGCTGAGTACGGAGTTACCGTAGAGGGCAAGATTTCCGTGGATATGAAAGCGGTGAAAGCCCGTAAAGACAAGATCGTAAACGAGTCCACCCGGGGAGTCGAAACATGGCTACGGAGCACAAAGAACCTTACCGTGTACGAAGGCCACGCCATGTTTGAAAGTTCAAATGCCGTGCGGGTAGGTGAGGACGTGTTAAAAGCAGATAAGATTTTCATAAATGTCGGGGGGAGGGCATCCATACCGGAAGGCTTTGCCGGCGTGAAGCATCTCACCAACAGTACCATCATGGACGTTGACTACGTCCCGGAGCACTTACTTATTATCGGTGGGAGTTACATCGGGCTTGAATTCGGGCAGATGTACCGCCGGTTTGGGAGCAAGGTTACCATCTTCGAACGGAATTCCCGATTGGTCCATCGGGAAGACGAGGATGTGTCGGAGGCCATAAAGGAAATCCTGGAAGGGGAGGGAGTTCAGTTTCGACTGGATGCAAATTGTCTGGGTGCGAAACCGAAAGGAAGTAGCGTGGTAGTCAGCGTCGATTGTGAAAGCGGCGACCGGGATGTGACCGGAAGTCATCTGCTGCTGGCAACCGGGAGGCTCCCCAATACCGGAGACCTGGGCCTGGACAAAGCGGGGGTCAAAACCGATGAACGGGGATTCATCACCGTCGATGACCAATTGCGCACCAACGTTCCAGGTATCTGGGCCTTAGGCGACTGCAACGGAAGGGGAGCGTTTACACACACGTCCTACAACGATCACGAAATCGTCGCCGCCAATATATTTGACAACGATCCGCGGCGTGTTTCAGACAGGATCATGTGCTATGCCTTGTATATCGACCCTGCCTTGGGCAGGGTAGGTATGACGGAAGAGGAGGTACGGAAGTCCGGGAGGAAAGCACTCATCGCCACACGTCCAATGTCCAAAATCGGCCGCGCCAGGGAGAAGGGAGAAACGCAGGGGTTCATCAAGATCCTGGTGGATGCCGAAACCGAACGAATCCTTGGGGCCAGTATCCTGGGGATTGAAGGAGATGAGATCATTCACTCCATCCTGGACATTATGTATGCGGATGTTCCGTATACGGTTATCCAACGGGCGGTACATATTCATCCTACGGTTTCCGAACTTATCCCGACCACGCTGGCTGAATTGAAACCGTTGACCTGACCTTGTGCCGCTACTCCGTGTAGAATTCTTTTAGGGCACCGAAGTAGGAGGAATTCCAGCCCTCCGAAATATCTGCAAATGCCTCGTCGGGGATGTTGGTATGCTTTAGTTCGACTGACGTACCGTCCTGCGCCGGGTGAAGTTTGATGGTAACGATCGATTCTTCTTTCTGATCTCCAAAGTACCACTGCTGGACAATCTTTTGATCTTGCTCAAATTCTATGTTGCGGCCGGTGATACTTCCATCCCACAGGGAGAATTCCGAGCCCGGTTCGGTCGACATTTCCGCGGGTTCGCCGGTCCACAATTGGATGGTGAGTGGATTGGTCAACCCCAGATATACCGTTTCAGGAGGAGCGGGGATGGTGTAGTATTTCTTAAAGTCTTTCACGGTGGTCGTTTTGTTCGCAAATTACAAATTACCTGTTGACAAACCCCCAAGCCCTACTTCGTGTACGGCGAAGTTGCATGGACCACCGTCCAGGATTGCTCGAGCACGGTAGCTCCTGCCGACAAACGCCAGATGTAGCTACCCGCCGGAAGAAACTTATTATAATGAATAAAGTAGGGAAAATCACTCATCTCCCGTACCGTCACTAAATCCCATCGGTATTCATTGAATCCTGCAGACGCTGGGAAGGAGGTCTTCCACCATTCCTTTTTGTCTTTGTCTAGCAGCGTCAACGTAACCGTTTCTGGTTTTGCAAGCCAGAACGGAATGCTTGTTTTCTCCACGGTCCTGTAATCTGGATCACGGTGCGACGAGTTGTACCAGGGCCTTTTGCCAGGAAGAATTTCGAAAAGCCTGCTGGTGCTAACGGGCAAATTACCCGCAACCATGATCTGCAACGGCCGGAGATTAATTTTATAGATCCCCCGTCCATGCGTGGCAGCTACCAGGTCCATAGTTCCTTCGTGGATTTCCATATCCGCGACAGCAACACCTGGAAGACTGCGCCCCAGGTAGGACCAGGTTTTTCCACGGTCGATAGAAACATACATACCACGGATCGTCCCAACGTAAAGAATATTCTGATTTGTGGGATCCTCCAGGATTACATTTACTGGCTCATCGGGGAGTCCCTTGTTTATGGGGTGCCAGGTTTTTCCATAATCCTCAGAAGCATAGAGGTAGCTACGTAAATCGTCGTAATTCAAACCTGTCATGGCCACATACACCTGCCCTGTTATATGGCGGGACGGGCAAATGCTGCGGATATAGTTGTTTGCAAGTCCAGCACTATGCTCATCCCATGTTCCTCCGTCATCTTTTGAAACCCAGAAAGCGCCCTTGTCAGTACCGGCGTATAAAAGTCCTCGTGTAAGTCTTGACTCTTCCAGCGCACCGACCGCAAAAGACCGTTTCTCTTTGGATGCTGAAATGCCAAGGTTTGGACTGATCACTTTCCAATGATCGCCTCGGTCCATGCTCTTAAACACATAATTGCCGGCATGATACACCGTCCTGCTGTCGTGCGGTGAAAGAAAGTAGGGGGTGACGTAGTTAAAGTTCAGGGTATCCTTGATTTCTTTGGGGAGCCTGGGCATAATGGAACTGGCTGAGTCGAGGCGGCGGTCAAGGCGTTTTGCATTTCCATGCTGCATGCTGTAATACACGACCGTGTTGTCGGTAGGGTCTACCTGCGTCACACAGCCGTCACCACCGTCCCAGGCATCGATCCAGAGATACTGCCACGGATCGGAGAAGCGCGGGTTGAATTCTTTCGGTGGCCCATAGACCGTGGCGTTGTCCTGGGTGCCACCATAAATCGTATAGGTGCTTTGGTCAACGGTCAGGTCATAAAATTCCCCGGTGGGGATGTTGTTGTAGTGCATCCAGGTTTCTCCTTTATCATAGCTTACATAAAACCCGCCGTCATTGCCCACAGCAATATGTTGGGGATTCATCGGATTAATCCACAGTTCACACTGATCCAGGTGAAGCCCTTGCGCCAGGCTTGGATTCATGCGTGTCACCGTGCCGCCAAGAAATGAAAACGACTTTCCGCCGTCGGTGCTGTGCGCCAGTCGTATACCCAGGCAATACACTTCCTCATCGTCCTGGGGATTTACGTACACGTCGGTAAAGTACCAGCCGATACCAACAAAAATCTTGAACGGGGCATCGTGCGTCTTCATCCAACTTTTTCCTCCATCGATGGTCCTATACAATTCTGCAGATGCATCGCGCGCGTTATTGAGGTTGTCGATCAGTGCATAGGCTTTGTCTGGATTGGAAGCAGAGACGGCAAGACCGATTCGGCCAATTTTTTCGCCGGTGGGCAATCCGTTTCCGGAAGGGACCCAGGTTTTTCCGCTGTCCACACTCTTATACACACCGCTGTTGGCACCGCTGATACCGGGATACACCTCCCACATGGAAGCGTACATGACAGACGGATTCGACGGCGAAATAACAACCATGTTGGCGCCTGTCTTTTCATCTTTGTACAGCACTTGCTGCCAGGTTTTGCCGCCATCCTCCGTGCGGTAGAGACCGCGATTCCTGTTTGTCGACCAAAGGTGGCCGAGCACAGCTACCATGACGATATCCGGATTTGTCGGGTGAACGGTTATCTCTGCGATCGACCACGAGTCACGCAGGCCGATGTGTGTCCATGACTTACCTCCATCGTTGGAGCGGTACATGCCCGTGCCGGGCAACGTGAAATTTCGCGGCTTCTTCAGGTTTTCCCCTGTCCCCACATAGATTATGGATGGGTTCGATGGTGCCAGCGCCATGTCGCCGATTCCCAGGGACGCCTGCTCTTCAAAAATCGAAGTCCAGGTAACACCGTGGTTGGTAGTCTTCCATATACCTCCGGATCCAAACCCCACATACATGGTTCCCGGGTTCGTGTGATCAAGCTGAACTACGTCGGCCCGCGCGGAATTTACAGCGGGGCCAAGCGATATCCACTCCAGGCCGAATGGGGTTTTCTCCTTCATACTACGGTACGCGAGAAAGGAGGCCTCCAACGGGGATGCGGGTTGCTGGGCGCACAATCCGGAAGCGAGAAGCACACCGATCAGTGTGGCACTTGAAAGGCGATGACTACTTTGATTCATGAACACGATTTGAGACCAAAATAGCATCCTTTTTGCAATCAAGTCTGTAGTAATCACATTATCTTTGATAAGTCGCTCAAGCAAAACAAGTAGTATGAAGTCCTACCCTAGCATCTTCAATGACGTCATTGGTCCCGTCATGCGGGGCCCCTCGAGTTCGCATTGTGCAGCCTCCCTTCGCATTGGCAGAATATGCCGTGACCTGATGCAGGCTGACATTCGCGAAGTGCGAATTGAATTTGATCCCAACGGCTCGCTGGCCACAACGCACAAAGGGCAGGGGTCCGACATGGGATTGTTTGGTGGGTTTCTTGGATGGGAAGCCTTCGATGAGCGGCTGCCGGGATACCTTCAGGCGGTGGAAGAGGCAGGCATAAAAATTACCATCGACATCCACGCGATTGGTGCGACGCATCCCAACACATACAAGATCACGCTGGTGAATGACAGTGAAACCCGGGCGGTTACCGCCCTTTCACATGGAGGGGGAATGATTGAGGTTGTCGAGATTGACGGTGCAGCCGTAAGCATGGCCGGCGATTATTACGAGACGCTAATCTATGTCAGGAGTCCGGATAAGGTGAAAAGGCTTATCGAAACAGGTGCATCCTTTGATGATTTGACAGTCCACAAGGGGTCTTCCAATTACATAGAAGTAAAATCGAGTCAATTCCTCCCGGAAAGCCTTTGCGAAGAGCTCCTGGCAATGGACGATGTCCTTTTCATCCGCAAGTTGCACCCCGTGCTTCCGGTGTTGTCACGCAAGGATCTTACGGTTCCGTTCATCACGTCCGAGGAGATGCTCGCCTACAACAAGGACAAGAACCTGGAGCTGTGGGAACTGGCGGTGGAATACGAGCGCATCCGCGGCGATATTTCTGCCGAAGAAGTGTTCGAGAAGATGCGCGCCATTCTGACGATCATGCGCAACGCCATTGACCTCGGACTAAAAGGGACAACATATGCAGATCGGATTCTGGGCAGCCAGTCCGTTGAATTCCAGAAAAAGTGGAATGAAAAAAAACTCATTGAAGGGGACGTCCTCAACCGGGTAATCATGTACACCTCGGCGATGATGGAAGTGAAGAGTTCCATGGGGGTAGTAGTCGCTGCCCCAACCGCGGGGTCTTGCGGAGCGCTGCCCGGCGCCGTCATCGGTATGGGCACGGAATTGAAATTGTCGGAAGACGACATGGTGAAGGCGATGCTGTCGGCAGGAATCATCGGTGTCTTTATCGCGGCTCACGCCACGTTTGCTGCCGAAGTAGGGGGATGCATGGCGGAATGCGGATCCGGATCAGGAATGGCGGCGGCAGGAATCGTGGGTATGAAAAAGGGAACGCTGGATCAGTCACTGGCCGCAGCGTCGATGGCTCTACAGTCGTGCCTGGGAATGATCTGCGACATGATCGCAGACCGGGTGGAAGCCCCATGTCTGAACCGCAACGTGATGGCCGCTACCAACGCGCTCTCGTGCTCGAACATGGCCTTGTCGGGTTACAACCATTTGATTCCGCTTGACGAAGTTATCGAAACGATGAAGCGCGTGGGCGATGCGATGCCAAACACCCACCGGTGCACGGGCCTTGGCGGACTGGCCATCACCAAGACAGCCAAGAAAATTGAATCGATGCTCGACCAGAACGAAAAAGAGCGCAGCAAGACGTTTTTCAAAGTCTGCTAACGTACCGGCCCTTCATGATTACACTTATCTGGATTTCACTGGCGATACTCGCCGCCTGGTACCTGTTTGTATTTGTACGTGACCTTATCCGTCACAAGGATAATCTTGGCAAAGCAAGCTGGCTCAAGACAGGTGTCATCGGGTTTGTAGTCAACTTCTTCGATGTGCTCGGCATTGGGTCGTTTGCTCCCCAGACGGCGCTGCTGAAATTTACAGGCCAAACGGAGGATCGTCAGATACCGGGTACACTGAATGTCTCCAATACCATTCCGGTATTGCTGCAGGCGATTGTGTTCATCACCATCATTGAGGTAGATCCGCTTACGCTGATCCTTATGCTCGTTGCCGCTGCAGTGGGCGCCGTGCTCGGTGCCGGCATTGTAGCGAAATTGCCGGAGAGGAAAATCCGGCTGACGATCGGATTTGCCTTGCTGGCGACGGCCTTCTTCATGTTTAGTGGGAAAATGGACTGGATACCCGGCGGGGGTGAGGCCATTGGCCTATACGGTACCAAATTGGCTGTCGCTGTTGGCGTTAATTTCATTCTGGGTGCATTGATGACCGCGGGTATTGGGTTGTATGCTCCGTGTATGGCGTTGGTATTTGCGCTTGGCATGTCTCCCAAGGTGGCGTTTCCCATTATGATGGGATCGTGTGCCTTCCTCATGCCGCCGGCGTCCGCGCGGTTTATCAGCAAGGGTGCCTATAACCGCAAGGCTGCATTGGGCATGGCGCTACCGGGTATTGCCGCGGTTCTCCTGGCCGCTTTTGTCGTCAAATCGATGGATTTGGATGTGCTGCGCTGGGTTGTCATTGTCGTCATCCTGTACACTTCGGCGATTATGATTCGGGCAGGGTTTAGGAGCGCACAACCACACCCTGAACTTGATTCCTGAAAGGCAAAATGCGTAGATTGGAAGTTGCGCTGAACTGCTGCTTTGTGCAAAAGCATTAAATTGACCCTATGAGAAACAAATCAGTTTACATAACCGTCATATTGCTTCCCGTGGCCTTTGGTCTGGCGACTTCTCAAGATCAGCACCGCTATCAAACCGACCTTCCAAAAGAGGAATTCGTAGAGCGAAGAGCAGTAATATCAGATGCCATTGGTAACAATGCCGTCGCACTCATCCAGGGATCAGCCGGCATTGCCGGGTTTAGCGTTTTCCGGCAATCCAACATCTTCTATTACCTGACGGGGCTTGAATCGGCACACGCCTACCTGCTTCTTAATGGAAAGAACAAAAGATCAACCGTGTACCTCCCACACCGCGATGAGGGAGCGGAACGCGGCCAGGGGAAGGTGCTTTCGGCCGAAGATAGTGAACTTGTAAAGCAGCTCACCGGAGCAGACCAGGTGAAAGGCATTGAATTTCTATCAGCCGATTTGGTTGGCACCGGATTGATCAGGCCCCCGGCGCCGCTTCTCTATACCGAATTCAGCCCTGCCGAGAACGGCAACGACAGCCGGGACGAATTGCTCTACGGCCAGGCACGGTCTTCTTCCGACCCATGGGATGGACAAATCACCAAGGAAGCATCCTTCATTCAGAAACTCAGGGAACGCGTTCCCCAGTTTGAAATTCATGACCTGTCTCCGATTTTGGACGGCATGCGCCTCATAAAAAGTCATAAAGAAATTGAGCTTATCCGCAAGGCAACGCAAATCGCCGGGCTGGGAATCATCGAAGCCATGCGGTCAACCCAGCCCGGTGTATATGAATACCAGTTGGACGCTGCGGCGAAGTATATTTTCCATGTGCATGGCTCCCGTGGTGATGGCTATGCCTCTATCATAGGAGGGGGGACGAATGCCTACATGGGACATTATTTTCATAAGACGGACATATTAAAAGCAGGTGATCTGGTGCTCATGGACTATGCCCCGGACTATAAATATTACACCAGCGATGTGACGCGCATCTGGCCGGTGAATGGAAAGTTCAGCAGCGAGCAAAAAGAGCTGTACAATTTTATCGTGGCTTACCGCGATGCCCTTTTCCGATATATTAAACCGGGTGTTACAGCCAGTGAGGTGCTCGACAAAGCGGCAGCCGACATGAAGCAGTATTTGGTCGGCAAAAAGTTTGCGAAACCAGCCCATCTCAAAGCTGTGGAGGAAGGTGTGAAATTCCGTGGACATTTTCAACATCCCGTGGGTATGGCAGTGCACGATGTGGGTCAGGTGCACGGTGTACCATTACGACCGGGAATGGTATTCACCATTGATCCCATGATCTGGATTCATGAAGAGAAATTATACGTGCGCATCGAAGATGTTGCCCTGGTCACCGCTGATGGGGTGGAAAACCTGAGCGGTTTCGTACCCACCAGCATCGTGGATGTGGAACGCACCATCAAGGAGAAAGGACTGATTGAATTCCGTCCTGTCACTGATTTACCATTTAAAAAATAGAACCCATCTCCATGAAAAGGTTGCTGAGTATCGTCCTCCTTGCTTTTAGCACGGTTGCTATCGCAGATACATACCCCAAAAATCCAAAGATTGACGTACTGAACTACGTATTCCGCATAATGTTGTCGGACGCTACCGATGAAATCAAATGTGAAGTAACCATTGACATACGGTACCTGGGCGAGGTAAAAATCCTTCGGCTAGACCTGATAAAAGCGAGCTCCACACTGGCAAACAAAGGAATGCGGGTAAGTCAGGTGGTGTCTGAAGGGAAGCCGCTGGCTTTTACCCATGAAAAGGATGAATTGTCGATCACGCTGGGATCAGGCACGAAACAAAATCAGCGAAGTACATATACAATCACCTACTCCGGCGTTCCCGCCACCGGCCTTAAGATCGCCAACAACAAGTACGGCGACCGCACTTTCTTCAGCGACAACTGGCCAGATAAGGGAAGAAACTGGCTCGCCATGGTTGATCATCCGTACGACAAAGCCACGTGCGAGTTTATCGTTACTGCCCCCGTGCATTATCAGGTGGTATCCAACGGCTTGATCGTGGAAGAATCCGATGCAGCGAACGGAAATAGGGTAACCCATTGGAAACAATCTGTTCCTATAGCTCCCTGGCTATACGTGCTGGGTGTTGCCCGGTTCGCCATGCAACAAGTGGATGAATTTGACCACAAGGCGATCGAAACCTGGGTCTATTACCAGGATCGGGAGGCAGGCTTCTATGACTTTGCCGTGCCGACAAAAAAGGTTTTGGAGTTCTATAGCGAATCAGTGGGACCTTTTGCCTACGAGAAACTAGCCAACATTCAATCAAACAGTGTAAGCGGCGGGATGGAAGCTGCCTCAGCAATTCTTTACAGTGAGAATTCCGTAGTAGGCGACAGGAATGAGCGCTGGCGCAACGTCGTCATTCATGAGATCGCGCATCAGTGGTTTGGAAATGCCGTCACCGAATACGACTGGGACGATGTGTGGCTCAGTGAGGGTTTTGCCACCTACTTCACGTTGCTTTTTATAGAACACGAGTATGGCCGTGATGCCTTTTTGAAGGGGCTGGCATCAAGCAGGCAAAGTGTGAATTCGTTTCACGCTAAAAATCCGGGCTATCGGATCATTCATGACAACCTGAGTGATATGGGAAAAGTGACCAGTTCACACACATACCAGAAAGGGAGCTGGATATTGCACATGCTGCGCGGGGTCGTTGGCACGGAGGCATTTTGGAAAGGCATCCAATCCTACTACAAAAAGTACCAAAACCTCAACGCTACGACAACCGATTTCAGAAAGGAAATGGAAGCAGCATCCGGGATGGACTTGAATCAATTTTTTCAACAATGGTTATACAAGCCGGGCGCCTTATCGTGCAAGGGAACCTGGCAATACGAAAGCAAAAAGAAGGAGTTGAAAATCATCCTGGATCAGGTGCAGACAGACGGCAGCACTTTCATGATGCCGATTCAGGTAGCCATTCTTGCCCCAGGTGAAACGGAGCCGATAATAAAAACCATTCAGCTTACTGAAAAGGCTAACGTGTTTACTTTCACCGCTGAAACAGAACCGAAACAAGTGCTCCTTGATCCCAATTCATGGGTATTGATGGAGGCCATGTTCAGTAGAAAATAGGTGTCCTACACCTAGACCAGTTTCTTCTTGAAAAACTCCACCGTCCGCTGCCACGACAGTTTCGCTGCGGGCTCATCAAACCTTCCAGTGGTGTCGTTGTGAAATCCGTGGTTGACACCCGGATAGATATATGCCGTATATTCCTTGTTGTTGGCTTTCAATGCCTGCTCGTAGGCCGGCCATCCTTCATTCACTCGGGTATCAAGTTCTGCATAATGCAGCAGGAGAGGGGCATTGATGTTCTTAACCTCCTCCAACGGTGCCTGGCCGCCATAGTATGGCACAGAAGCAGCGAGGTCGGGGAGCTTTACTGCCATCATGTTACAGACCCCTCCACCATAGCAAAAACCGACTACGCCTACCTTGCCTGTGCAATCTTTGTGATTTTTCAAGTACGTGAAGGCAGCCATAAAGTCTTCCAACATCTCGTTGCGGTCGCGCTTGCTCTGCATGGCTCTGCCGTCGTCGTCGTTGCCGGGGTATCCGCCCAGGGGAGTAAGTGCATCGGGAGAGATAGACACGAAGCCTGCCAGCGCTGCCCGGCGGCCCACATCGGCAATGTGCGGATTGAGTCCCCTGTTTTCATGGACCACCACGATCCCCGGCAGCTTTCCCTTGGCATCGACCGGCTTTGACAGTTGTGCTTTGATAGATCCGCCTCCTTTGGGAGAATCATAGTTGATAAACTCCGTCTTGAGACGAGGGTCATTTTCAGCGACCTGAATTTTCTCCTGGTAGTTGGGCATAACGAAACTCATCAGCGCTGAAACTGTCATTCCTCCTACGGCGTACAACGACAGCTTTTCCATGAACTCCCGCCGTTCGATCCGGTTGTGGGCATAATCATCATAGAGGTCGAATACTTCCTGTTTGACGTCTTCTTTTCTGATCGTTTTCATAGGGTGGTCTCGAGGTTGGTAATTTATGAGGTAAATATAGGAAGACTTGGTTTCGATTAGTCTCCCGTGGGCCGATCTTGCTGTCTTGGGCGTTGCTACAACGTTCGTTATAACAATGTTATAACTTTATCGTATATTCGGATATGATAAAGACATTAACAAGAGTAGGGAATAGCAAGGCCATTATTTTACCCGCTGAAATGATTAAGAAATACAAACTCGACAAAGTCGTTATTGAAGAAACCGAGGAAGGTATTCTTATTCGATCCGCCCGTTCCGATACCCATCTTCAGCTTGCCATTGAAAAATTAAGGAAGAATAAAGCCGCCGTGTACAAGCGGATGGAATCGCAGGCCAAGCACCCTGAGACCATAACGTATTACGGCAAGCGCAGTAATAATATGTCAGATATTGACCTTGATATTCTGTAAGAATGAAGCATGCTGAAGTTTGGTTAGTTGACTTTGCGCCCAACGTTGGGCTGGAGGTCGGCAAAGTAAGACCGGTGGTGATCGTAAATCACGACAGCATGGGGGCACTTCAATTGAAAGTGGTGGTTCCTGTTACAGATGCAGTGCGTTCCATTCGGGATTGGCACATCCCACTCATCCCTTCAAAAGAAAATGGGATTAGTAAAGAAAGTGTTGCTGACTGCTTCCAGATTAAATCTATTTCCAAGGCGCGATTCACAAGACGGCTTGGGATATTATCTCCCAAAGAAATGGACGAAGTAAAGCTGGGTATGATGAAGGTGCTGGACTTACTCTAACCGGTATTTGGATAACGCACAAAAAAAGGTGGCCCGGATCCCGAGCCACCTCTTTGAAAGACTTACATGAACTTACTTTCTGACCAGGTCAAACCGGTCCAAATCCATTACTTTGGCCCACGCCGCCACAAAATCCTTCACGAATTTCGCTTTAGAATCACCGCTTCCGTAAACCTCTGCCAGCGCACGAAGTTCTGCGTTCGATCCGAAAATAAGGTCAGCCCTCGTGCCTGTCCATTTCACGGTTCCGGTCTTGCGGTCTCGGCCTTCAAAAACAGTCTTGGAATCGGAGGTCGCCTTCCAGGTCGTATTCAGGTCAAGCAGGCTAATAAAGAAGTCGTTGGTAAGTGACTCCGGCTTCTTCGTAAACACACCGTGCTTTGACGTATCAAAGTTTGTGTTTAGGACGCGCATCCCGCCAACAAGCACGGTCATTTCCGGCGCAGTCAGCGTCAGCAGCTGGGCGCGGTCAACGAGCATTTCTTCGGCAGGGGCCCTGAGTTTTGAACCTGTGTAGTTGCGGAATCCATCGGCTTTCGGCTCCAGGGCATCGAACGACTCTACATCGGTTTGGTCCTGTGAAGCATCCACACGGCCAGGCGTGAAGGGAACGGTCACATTGTGTCCGGCATTCTTTCCAGCCTTTTCGACCGCGGCACAACCGCCCAGCACGATAAGGTCTGCCAGCGAAACCTTTTTGGCTCCTTTGTTGAATCCCTTTTGAATGTCTTCCAGCGTCTTAATCACTTTTGTCAGCCCCGCCGGATTGTTCACCTGCCAGTCCTTCTGCGGAGCAAGCCGGATGCGCGCGCCGTTGGCACCCCCGCGCTTGTCGGAGCCGCGGAATGTGGAAGCCGACGCCCAGGCGGTAGTTACCAGTTGAGACACGGATAGCCCGGATGCCAGTATCTTCTTCATCAACACAGTAATGTCCTTCTTGTCAATCACTTTGTTCTTAACCGTTGGGAGCGGGTCCTGCCAGATCAGCACTTCCTTCGGCACTTCCGGACCTAGGTAGCGGGCGATCGGGCCCATATCGCGGTGCGTAAGCTTGTACCACGCGCGGGCAAACGCATCCGCAAACTCTTTTGGATTCTTGTGAAAGCGTTTTGAAATCGGTCCGTAGATCGGATCAAACCGCAGCGAAAGATCCGTAGTGAGCATAAAGGGTGCGTGCTTCTTTGCCGCGTCGTGGGCATCGGGCACCAATCCGGCACCCGCGCCGCCTTTCGGCTTCCACTGATGCGCACCGGCAGGGCTCTTGGTCAGTTCCCATTCGTAGCCGAATAGGTTTTCAAAAAAGTTGTTGCTCCACTTTGTTGGTGTCGTCGTCCAGGCACCTTCCAGTCCGCTCGTAATGGTATCGCCACCTTTTCCGCTGCCAAAGGAATTTTTCCAGCCCATGCTCTGCTCTTCGATGCCGGCCGCAGCGGGTTCACGTCCTACATGTGGGGCTTCGGCGGCGGCGCCGTGAGTTTTTCCAAACGAATGACCGCCTGCGATTAGCGCCACCGTCTCTTCGTCGTTCATCGCCATGCGCCCGAATGTCTCTCGGATGTCGCGCGCGGCGGCCAGGGGATCAGGATTTCCGTTCGGGCCCTGCGGGTTTACATAAATGAGTCCCATCTGCACGGCACCCAGTGGATTCTCCAGTTCGCGGTCGCCGGTATAGCGCTTGTCGCCCAGCCACTCACTTTCCGAACCCCAATAGACGTCTTCTTCCGGTTCCCACACATCTTCCCGTCCTCCAGCGAAGCCAAAGGTTTTGAACCCCATTGACTCGAGCGCGCAATTGCCGGCGAGGATCATCAGGTCGGCCCAGGAAATTTTGTTTCCGTACTTCTGCTTGACCGGCCAGAGAAGCAGGCGGGCCTTGTCGAGGTTCGCGTTGTCGGGCCAGCTGTTGAGAGGGGCGAAGCGCTGCGTGCCCGACCCGCCGCCACCGCGGCCGTCGGAAATGCGATATGTACCCGCCGAGTGCCACGCCATCCGAATAAAGAGCGGCCCGTAATGGCCGTAGTCGGCAGGCCACCAGTCTTGCGACTTGGTCATTAGGTTCCTGATGTCCTTCTTAACAGCCTTGAGGTCAAGCGATTTAAATGCTTTTGCATAATCAAATTCTTCACCCATCGGATTGGACAGGCGGGAATTTTGACGGAGGATATTGAGTTTGAGCAGATTGGGCCACCACTCCCGGTTTCCCGTGCCGCCGCCTGCGGTCTGCTTTACTTCGCCATGTGTAAACGGGCATTTACCTGCCCCATTTATGGAGTGTGCTTGCTTTTTCGTATCGGTTGGATGTACCATGGGATGATTTCAGTTAGTGATTTAGGGAATCGGTTTACCAACGTTACTCCGAATTCGAAAATAAATCAAATTGATTATATTTATGATCGTATAGATACCCTCTATGACATTAACACAACTCGAATACATCGTTGCGCTAGACACATACCGTCATTTTGTACTCGCCTCCGAAAAATGCTTTATCACCCAGCCTACTTTGAGCATGCAGGTCCAGAAACTGGAAGAGGAGTTGGGTGTCAAACTTTTCGATCGAACAAAGCAGCCGGTCATCCCCACCGAAATTGGTATCAGCATCATCAAGCAGGCACGCGTTATTCTGCGAGAAGCGGGAAGGGTGCAGCAGTTCATTGATGATCAAAAAAATGTTACCACCGGAGAAATCCGCCTGGGCATCATCCCGACCCTGGCTCCCTATCTTTTACCCTCTCTTTTCAAGCGGGTGCGTGAAAAGTATCCGCTTCTTGATCTGGTTGTTAAAGAAACTATCACAGAAGAGGTTATACACGAGCTCAAGAACGATAAACTCGATTGCGGCCTGGTGGTAACTCCCCTGAAGGATCCAGCTATCAAGGAAGATGTACTATTTTATGAAGAGCTGTTCGTCTATGTCTCCCGGAAGAATTCGTTATACGACAAGAAATACGTGCTGGCCGATGAAATTGATCCAGACCAGCTTTGGCTGCTGGAGGAGGGGCATTGTTTCCGGTCGCAGGTGCTGAATTTATGCGAACTGCGGAAGAGCGCTGACTTTCATTTCAAGTACGAGACTGGAAACATAGAAACGCTGAAGCGGATGGTAGACAAGAGCGACGGGATTACAATTTTACCCGAACTTGCTGTGATGGAATTTACCAACTCCCAGCGCAGGCTGGTAAAGCGGTTGATAGAACCCAGTCCTGCACGCGAAGTGAGCCTGGTCAGGCACCGCGATCACATCAAAACCAAACTCCTCAAAACTTTGAGAGAGGAGATCCTGAATATTATTCCCAAACCTATGCGAAAGCTGGGGGACAAGAAAGTGGTGGAGATTAGCTATTGAAACATAGATATTGCAGCGGTTTAAATAAATTGGGTTCATTATGGTCTTGCGCGTGGTTGTATTTATCGTCTTGAATTTTGCCGCATTGGGAATCGGCGGTGCTTTGATGGGGAAGGGGGCTGCGTCCGAGTGGTACCAAAGCCTGAACAAAGCACCCTGGACACCCCCGGGCTGGGTGTTCGGAGCTGCCTGGTTTTCCATTATGATCTGCTATGGATTTTATATGGCCAAATTGTGGAGTACCGAGACAAACCGCACAGTTCTTCTTTCACTCTTTGCGGTGCAGTGGCTGCTGAACGTCGCGTGGAATCCTGCCTTCTTCCGTTACCATCAGGCCGGTACCGGACTGATACTAATATCCCTGCTGACGATCCTGATCGGCTATTTCCTGATCCGGTACGTCGCTTCCATTAAATATTGGAACCTGCTGATCCTGCCGTACTTTATTTGGCTGCTGATTGCTACTTCGCTGAATGCGTATATCTATTTCAAAAACTGATCAAGCAATCAAAGGCCATTCTCCCGAAACTAATGCGCCCGCATGTCTATGATCTTGTGCTTGTCCAGAAGGAGGGGCCGGTGATTCCCGGATTGGCATTGCCGGCAGTGTCGTTGTTGGAACCATTCCGGCGGGAAGATTGTAGTATCGAAGCACCATTTGATCTATTCAACAACTACCATGTCACTTACCCTATCAAAAATGATGGAGCTGGGAACAACAGCTCCCGCTTTCACATTGCCCGATACTATTTCCGGTAAAGAATTATCACTTGCCGGGTTGAAATCGGATAAGGCAACCGTTGTTGCCTTTATCTGCAACCATTGCCCCTATGTCCATCACATAAATTCAAAATTGGTGGAAGTGGCAAATGCATACCAGTCTCGAGGTGTGATATTTATTGCCATAAGCAGCAACGACGTTACGTCCCACCCGCAGGATTCGCCGGCATTGATGACGCTGACTGCCAGGAAGGAGGGGTACTCCTTTCCCTATTTGTATGATGAGTCCCAGAAAGTGGCCAAAGCATACGGTGCGGAATGCACACCCGATTTCTTCGTGTTCGATGGAAATATGGAATGTGCTTACAGGGGTCGGTTTGACGAAACCCGTCCCAACAAGGGCCAACCGACCGGCCGTGATCTGTCTGCCGCGCTGGATGCAATCCTGACTGGAAAAAAGGTGAACGCAGACCAGCAGCCGAGTATGGGTTGCAACATTAAGTGGAGGTAAGTCGCGGGTTCAGCCCATCAGTGATTTTCCAAACGCCTGCCAGTCAAATCCTGTTTCAATCCGGTTGTGCCGCAGGGCAGGAATCTGCGTAGTGATCAGCAAGGTAGTTCCGGAAAAATCTGCCCGGTGATGTTGTGGAATTTTCCGCCCGATGGCTTTCACACCTTTGAATTTCACTCCCGGAAAAAACGCCTGGACCAATTTTTTGATCCGGTTGATGTCAGTCATTCCGTACATGAGTACCACTTCGGGTTTATAAGCGTTCATGTTTTTCAGGATGCTTTCCATGCGGCTTTCGTATACATGCTCCTGATAGGCCGCGCGGCTTTTCAGAAAACCCAGGTGAGGCAGATCGAGCCAGCTGTAGTACCAGGCGTGGCTGTGGGCCGGGAGTGGAAACAGCCGCAGCAAGGCCTCGCTTTTTTTGGATGCCAAAGCAAGCGTCTTTTTCTGGTAAGCATGCAAGTCGGGCAGGGGCTTGCCGCTGTATCCGTGCACAAAAGCGATGAGATTTTTCCACGTTCCGTGTTGCACCGCACGACTGCCGAATCGGTATTCGAAGAGGCTGTTGAACAGGTCAGCCCGCGGGCCAGTCACGCTAAAAGCAACATGCTTGTATAGTTCGCGGATGTCGCACAGGTCGCCGGAGGATTCCGGGGGGTGCGCCCAGTAAAAATAATCAAGCTTATCGGCTACTTCCTGCGGCGAATCGCCACTTTCTTCCTCCGGAGCGATAAACCAAAAGCGGGCGTTCCATGACCCGTATCCATAAAAATTGTCAATCCAGTGTTGGAGTCCTTTCTCGGTGATCAGCATACAGAAAAGATAGCGAATGAACCAGGTAAAAATGCGAAAGGGTGATAAACTGCCGTTGTAGTTACGGATTCCTCTTAATAAACACAAAGTCCCCACCCTCATCTCCTGTTTCCGCAATCACACCGTCTTGCGGGATGGCCTGGGAGTTGTTGATCACGGCTAGCCTGAAACTGTCAAACAATTGCTGCGAGGCAAGAAAGGGTTCCTGATTCTCTTGCAACCGCTTGAACAAATACTGAAAAAATACAGATTTATCCGGAACCGTTGTCATCGTTCCACTCGTAATGGCTCGCCTGCTCGGTGTCCGGTACAAATACTGGATATCGAGTCCGGCAGCCTTTATAGAATTGGCGCTCCTGGTTTTAAAAATACCTCCGCTGAAACAAGCATCAGAAACCAACAGGGTGTGTCCGGACTTGATGCTTCTGATCTGCTCACGCACATCGCTGTTGGATAACCAGTTGGAAGGATCATCCGGTATGGCATCAGACGGCCACCAATAGCCTTGCTGAGCGGCTTCATCCCAATATCCATGACCCGCATAGAAAACGAGCAGGTTGTCGTTCGGGCCAATAACTTTTCGCAACCGAAACAGTTCAGCTATCAATTTTTGTCTTGTTGGATTCAATACCAGAAAAGTGGTGGAGTCGGAAAAGGAATATCGGGTGACCAACAATTCCTTCAATTTTTGGGCGTCCTCCGTTGGCTGATTCAGACTAAGGCGGCTATCCGCGTAGGTAGAAACACCGATGAGCAACGCATAGTGTTTGCCTCCGGGTTTCACCATCACAGGTCGGGCAGGGGAGAACGGAATAGCCTGGGGCTCATTTGCCTTTTCGTATGCCAATTCGCCTGACCCTTTCTTGAGGTAGTTCACGGTGATAAAGTCCACCGCTCTTACAGTATGCACACCAATCGTTTGCTGCGAAAACGGTTTGTACATCGCTGAGGCTACCAACTCCCGGTTGATGAAGAAATACATTCTCCCATCAATTTTCCGGATGGTGATCAGAGAAGGCTTGGTTCCGATGAAGGAAAACGGAATCGGGGGTGCTACGGTGTGGCTGGATGCCAGGTATTTCCCATACGAATCGGGTTTGTTCAGAAACATGACACCCGTGTTGCACGTCAAACCGAACTGATTCAGACAAGTAAAAACCACCGAATAATCTCCCAGGTAAATTTTTGGAAAGACGCCCTTTTCGTAGGCCATTTCTGCTGATATCTCCATTTCAAAATCGCGGTTCTCGTCGAGTTGAACCTGCTTGAGGGCCATCCCTTTCAGTACATGCGTCCGTGCGAGCCAGCCGCCAGTCATTTGATACTCCGTGAGTTTCCAGCCTCCGGCCTCATCAAACTGGTCAGAAGAAATAAGTTCGGCCTTGCTATACTCTGCGTAGGAGGACTGCCCTGCGCAAAACGTGGAGGGTATGCTGATGCAAAGCGCCCAAACCAAATAACGAAGCGTCTTCATCCGGTTAATGAAATGGCTGTAAAAGAGTAACAAAAGTTACAAAAAATATCCAGCCCGGCAAGAGTCGACCGAAAACTAAAGAGCTTGCTGCGGATTATCCGCCATCCCGAAATTTCCCGTCAACCGTCTTGATAGATTGGAGTAAGAAAATCCAATGAAAGGTGACGCCAACCAGCACGGCCATGTGAAACAGCTCATGGGCTCCAAAATAACCGGGGATTGGGACAGGATATTGTATCCAATCCACAACGGCCCCCAACGTATAAGCAAGTCCTCCATACACCAGGTATTTGATGGATATGACTTTCTTCAACTTCAAAATCCCCACGACGGACACCAGGCCGAGCCAGCCGAATACGAGGAAAACCGAATGCGTCACATAAGTCTCAAGGTCCCCAAAGTAGATTGCTCCCAACGTAATGCCGAACGCGGCGATCGTTGATGCAGCAATGATTACGCCCCACTTCATCAGGCCCGAAAACAAAATCCAGTGCACGGCGATCAACGTACCGGCGATCAGCAAAAAGATGCCCGCGTGGTCAAGGATCCTCATCACATACCGGGCTGTTGTGTCCCGTGACAGAAGATGGTATACACCGCTCATTGAAAGCAGGAAAATGCATGAAAACCCGTACGTAACTATCGGAAATGGATGTCTTCTGCCGACTCCGTTTGGTTTGAAAAGGATGATCTGGAGGACACCCACGGCGAGGGCTCCAAACAAGTGTGTCCACGAATCAACGGGGTCTTCAAAGCCAAGTAATGCAGTAGTTTCCATGGATGCTGAAAATAGCCGCAAATATGCTTCAAACAGACCATAACCCACAGGCATTCACTAAAAAAGGCTACGTCCTTAAATAAATCCGTGTTGTATAATTGGCTGCCGATTAAAAGCCTTCCATTCTGACTATCTTTGCAGCTATGAATATTCTTAGAAGCTGGAGAGAGCAGAAGATTATACTGAAAAGAATGTTTGCCAATCTAACCGATGAGGATTTCCTATTTGAAGAAGGGCAGCGGGAATTCATGCTGGAGAAGCTCGGTGCAAAACTCGGAAAGACTAAGCCAGAACTGGAGTTGATCTTTGCCGAGATTCAGCTTTCCTGATCGGATAGCTCTCGGCGGCTGCATTGGTTAAATAGTCCCATGTTAACGCAGCATATCAGGCGGCAGCCTTATGGCTGTTCCAGTCTTCGATTCAATGACATGATGTAGGCCATCTGGATGTTCACATCGTCATGGCCCGATGTCATGGCCCTGTACTTCGCCAACAATTCAGGATTCTGTTTCAGCAGCTTTTCCAACCGGGGGATGTCGATGGGTGTGATGGCGCCGCTCTTCATGTCGAGCACAATCACATCCAGGTGTGATCTGGCGGCCGCTGCTGCAAAGACTCCAAATCCAACCAATGCAAAGGCGTATGAACCAGCGCCCACGTAATGATCGTACCATGCCAGATATCTTCCCACTTCCTTTACCCTGGCATAAATTCCGGCTGGGTTAATGGGATTGTAAGAATGCGTATTGATGTAGATGTCTTTCCCGTCACAAAATCCGTACGATTTTTTGATCACTATTTTTGTTGCAGAATCACGCAGTCTGATCTTGCTTTTCTTTTCTTCTACGATGAAGGCAGGAGAGTCCACCGGGGAGTTCGATCTTAGTCCTTCGAAACTCGTATAGATCCCCTTTTTCCTTACTGCACACGTTGTAATGTTATTTTCCGAAGCAAGGGTTTCCGACTCGGCGGCCCGGCTGGTCCAGGGTGTGCGTGGCAGATGCTCCCAGTCCAAACGGGCAAACTCTTCCACACAATTGCGGAGCGCTTGTTGAATTCGCAACCCGTGTGTGTCTGTGACGTCCATGCCGCCGGTTTCAACAGATGCCTTGGTCTTGTGCAGCGTCATGAGTCTGCCTGAATCAAGGATGCAAAAGGTGATGGAGAGGTCGGCGATACCCCTTTCACTCAGGTTATTTGTGCGCTCTGATATCCAAAGCCCGTCAATAACAACCGTGAGCCGCTGTTGGACGACGCCCGGGAAGTAAGTGACCTGAACAAAATAATTCTCCAGTGTTGGGACGAGGCCACGCTCAAAGTCGGCGGCTACCTGTTTGTTACCAAGTCCCACCTGCACAACGCCGATTTCTTCGGTTATAACCCGGTTGTCGACGACGCTGTCTACGAAAAACGTTTTATTGGCAAGTGGAAATGCGATGGGCCTGAACTCAATGAATGTTTTCTGTGCTCCTGCCTGATAGGAGGTAATGGTCAGCAGGAGGGAGCCTACAATTGCTGCGGGCCGCGTTGTAGTACGTTGTAGAAAACGGATGCCTGGAAATTTGGCCATAAGCTGGGTGTAATATACGTTGCCAGTCGTTTACGAAGCAACTAATTGCAAAGGTCATGGCCGGGGCTCAAAGACCCCAGGAAAAGTTACATCAATACAATTTATTAGAGCTACCTTCCGGAAATCCTTAGTAAGCAGAAAGGCCATGCGCGTATCCGTGATAAGAAAGAATGTGAGATTCAATCCTGATTCAAGCCGCGTTGTTGCGCGCTATTTCATGAATGGTGAACAGCGCACTCAGAAAATGGTGAGCCGCATTTTGATGCTTGATGATAAACAAACTACTACCGCGCTTGAACATACCCTGCGTGAGTTTGCCAGTCGCCACCGGAATATATCCAGGGTTTTTCTCAAACACTGCGCGAATGTTCAAAGCATCATTGAAGGGATGGAGATTGACTATGCCGGTCTTTCTGAAGAACGCAAAATGCTTATTGGCTCATATTGTACAAGTGAATATTCCATTGAAGCAGCCGCCTTTTTCAACCCTTCCATTGTGGAAGATTTCGATCAGCTGTACCTGGAAAAAGGAGAGCGGCGCGTGATTATTTCTTTCCGGGCCACAGGTGAAGGACATATCTCTTCTATCGTTTTCAGAAGGGGCGTGCTGGATAAGAATAATGATATGCAGGTTATGAAATCGGGAGACCATATCGATATGGCTGAAGTTTCTCACAAAAAGCTGTATAACAAAAAACGATTTATGCGCAAGCTTAAAGAAATGGATATTCCGGATAAATATTCATTGACCATCATGCAGGCGCTGCCCGATAAGTTTGAGTATTATTCCTTAAAGCAAGAGGTAGCAAAAGTATTAAGTGGCAATTCCATCAGCGACAATAGAAAAAAAGCATTAGACGAAGTAACCTGGCTTGCTGATTCCTTCTACGATGTTAAGTTTAAGCATGACTCTGATATTTCCGAACGCGTACTTTTTCCAATTTCAGATTCTGAGAGCCGTGGCATTGAAGATGCCCGGTTTGTCAGATTCAAGGATGACGACAATACTGAAAAGATTTACGCCACATATACAGCCTACAACGGGCATACGATTTTGCCTAAACTTTTATCGACAGAAAACTTTTATACGTTTCGGGTGATGCCGCTACATGGGAGTGGGGCCCAAAATAAGAACCTGGCGTTGTTTCCCAAAAAAATTAAAGGCCAGTATGCCATGCTGGCCAGAATTGATGGCGTGAATAACTACCTGATGTATTCCGACAGGACAACCGTTTGGAATAACCCCGTTATGATTCAGGAGCCCCGCTATCCCTGGGAATATGTTCAAATAGGCAATTGCGGCTCTCCCATATGGACAGAAGAAGGCTGGTTAGTTATTTCACATGGCGTCGGCCCCATGAGGCGTTATTGCCTCGGTGCCTCGCTGCTTGATTTGGATGATCCTTCGAAAGAGATTGGCAGACTCGATGAGCCTTTGCTTTCTCCTCGTGAAGATGAGCGCGAGGGGTATGTGCCCAATGTGGTGTATTCCTGCGGAGCAGTCATTCATAACAATAGCCTCATTCTGCCGTATGCGGTATCCGACTATTCTTCTACTTATGGGGTAGTGGATATTCCAGAACTGTTGCATGCCATCAAGCAGAGCAATTAGATCTTTCATTGTGTGAATTAGTCTATTGCTTTTGAATAATTTCGGCATACACCTGAATGTATGCATCTATCATTCGGTCCATGCTAAACTTACTTATGGCATGTTCGCGACAGGCGAGGGGATCAACCTGGTTTAATTTAGCAACCACCGCGACTGCTTCTGAAATATCCCTCACCTGAAAACCCGTTTCACCATCCACAATCAATTCAGCCATGCTTCCCCGGTTGAAGGCGATCACAGGAGTTCCGCACATCATGGCTTCGATCACACTCAAGCCGAAGGGTTCATCAAAGTTGATGGGATGAAGAAGGGCTTTTGCACCACCCATTAATTCATTGCGCAACGCTGGATCTGCATTCCCCACGTACTCCACTTGATCATTATCTATTTGTGGTTCAATTTTTTCCTTGAAATACGTTTCATCCTGAATTAATCCCGCCAACTTCAAAGGCAAACCGCATCGCTTGGCAATCTCAATGGCTTCCGCAGCCCCTTTGTGCGGATGAATTCTACCAAAGTATAAGAGATAGTTGTCTTTATCATGACGATAGGTAAAGCCCTCAGGAGGTATGCCGTGATAAATTGTTTTTATGTATTCCAGTTCCGGATGTCGGTCGGCATTGGAAATGGATACGTACGAAGAGGTGCTGTTGTATTTTTTGTAAACAGGAATTATCTGTGAAGAAGAAAACCCATGGATCGTTGTTACCATGGGTGTGTCTATCAAACGCGAATAGGTGAGGGGCAGAAAGTCAAAATGATTGTGAATAATATCGAAATCACCTGCACGCTCCATGACATTACTGATGTGCAGGCACTCCCATACTTTGGGATCAACCTGATGATCTTCTGCATACGGACGATCGCAAACTGAGCTCAGCTTTGCATTTGTTATGGAATCGCCCGTTGCAAAAAGGGTAACGTCTATTCCCCGGGCAATCAATCCTTCGGCAATTGTAGAAGCTATCTGTTCCCACGGACCATATTTTCGAGGAGGAGTTCTCCACGCAATGGAGGAAAGTATAGCCACTTTCATATACCTGCGTTATGAACTGCCGCAAGAGGGTAGGGCCTCTCCTTTAAGATTGGATTGCTGCCAAATTTGTTTAGTAGGAACTCCATCAATCCAGCTCATAAAATTCTTCGTAGGCCTGAAGCACCGTAAGATGTGAAATCAGATAGGCCAATGAACTTTCAGCCCCCTGATTCCTATTGACGCCATACTTCTCAAAACCATCACAACATCCTTTTGTTTCAAAGTCATAGAGACTCATACGCAAGTCATTTTCTCCAAGAAACCACATGAAGGAAGTGTACAATTGATTCAGGTACTTTTTATCTTTTGTTAAATGAAATGCCTGGTGATACATCAGCACCATGGCCATGGCATCAATCGGCTGTTGAGCAAACATGGATCGCTCACCATCTTTTCGGTACCATTTCTTATTGCCAATTACTGACAAGTAACCGTCTTTCATTGTAATGTTAGTCAGGAAATTCATGGAATCCAGTCCAGCCATCTTCACCTTATCATCATGCAGTATCTCTGCCGAATGCAGGAGAGCAAGAGGCAGTATTCCATTATCATAGGCCAATAAGGATTCAAACCATTTCCACGTTTCGGTGCTGTTGTCTTCCAGGTTCTTAATGAGCAGGTTGGCCATTTTCCTTAACCGCTCAGTCATTCCGTCATCCGATAGATTACTCCGGAGATAATAGCTTATCCCAATCATCGTGTTGGCAATACTTCGTATCGATTTCAGTTTTTCAAAATTAGGGGCAGCCGTAAAGAAGACCAGCTTGCCCATTTGGTAATACGCATCATTTGGTGCATTGCCCAGCAAATAGCCGAGCGCCCAGATGGCTCTTCCAAAAGAGTCTTCCGATCCAACTTTATCCAGAAATTTTCGGCTAAAACTCAGAAAATTTCTGAATGTCCCGTCCTTATTCTGCATATAATGAATATAGCTCATGTAGACGGGTGATAGCTCCAGCGCCAGGAGGTCCTTCTTTTGCTTGTAGGCCATTAAAACCATCAACAGCGCCCGGGCATTGTCATCCAGGCAATACCCTTCCTTCAGATTGGGTATGCCGAATTTTGCGTGTTGTATTATTCCGGTGTCATCCGTAAGACGTTTTACATGGGCCAGTGAAAAGGGAGGAAGCAATAGCGGATCTACAATGGTTTTCTTTTTAACAACCGCTTCAGTTGGCTCGCGCAACATGACCTCACTCAGCATTCTATATTTCCCACCAATTTTTGGCCAGGTAATTTGCTTCCCATACTCATAGGCCTTCGCCTGAATTGCTTTCAGTCTGTCTGGATGATCCAACAATTCCATAAGAATGGTTGTCAATTCATCGGAGTTAGCAAAATCAAACAGCTTTCCCCGGCCTTCGACCAGTAATTCTGTCGCATGCCAATACGGTGTGGAGATCACCGCGCACCCTGCGCCCAACGCATACGAAAGCGTGCCGCTCGTTATTTGGGCCTCATTGACATACGGTGTAATGTACATATCACAGGCGGCCAAATATTTAAACAGCTCTTCCTGATCTATAAACTCATTCAAAAACAAAACATGGTCTCCCAGATTGAGACTTTTGACAAGTCGATGCAAAAAGTTACGATACTCTTCACCGGAATGGCGAAGTATGTTGGGATGTGTCTTGCCCAGTATGATATATAACACATCCGGATATTTTTCAATGATGCGAGGGAGGGCTTTTATGACTGTTTCTATCCCTTTATTGCGCCCAATAAATCCAAACGTCAGTAAGATCTTTTTGCCCTCCAACTTGAATTCCTTTTTTACATCCGCCTGATTAAAATGAATGTCAGGCACACCATGTTCGATGAATGAAATTTTCTCCAAAGGAACTCCATAGATTTCATCCAGGAAGCCAATGGCCTTCTTATTCATCACCACCACCTTGGCGGCCATTTTACAAATTTCTTTCAGGATTGCTTTTTCATTGTACGATGGCATTTTAAGCACGGTGTGAAGTATTGCCACAACGGGCATATCCAATCGATGGAGGAGGGGAAGAATGTATACACCGCTCAGCCCTCCATATATCCCAAATTCATGTTGCAGAATACAGTAATCTGCCCCGCTTATATTGATATAGTTGGCTGCCTCCAGATAATCTGCCTGTTGTTCCTGATGAATCGATAATTTTACTTCCGGTCCGTAGGGATACGTCTGGTTGTGATCATTCATGGCGACAACAAAAGCGGTATCGGGTTTTTCTCCCGTATTCGGCTGGCTCACCAAAGAATGCAGTAGATTTTGATTGAATGTAGCGATACCGCACTCACGCGGTGGGTAGCTACTAATAGTGGCGACTTTCATGTTCCTGATTCCGTAAAAACAACTCCTGGGATTTCCTAAGCAAAACGCCGGTGTATGACCCGGTAAACGAGAGGTACATGGCCGCAAGAAACCTATACTCACAAGTTAGGTATAATTCGCGCGTTATTTCCGGATATTCGATTGATCAACCTGTTAAATCGCGTTCGCAAAATGCCAAATTGTAGCCTTAGAGTACATAATGATGTTCGAGAGCACGGTGTTTACTATCTCCCAATTTTATTTACTTCGCTCCCCCTTTAACCGAGCCGTGCAACAAAAGATCGGGTCAGGCGTCTTTGGCGTTGAGTACACGATAAAAACATTTAAGTTAGAGCATGAAAGAAGATCAGCAGCAAATGGAATTGGTTCGTACGGCCCGTATCACCGGCGTTTGGTATTTATTGTTAGCCATTACCGGCATGGTAGGATTTCTCCTGCTGCATTCGCGCATTTATGTGGCCGATGATCCGTCAAAAACACTGGCGAACTTAACGGAGCATGAAATGCTTGCCCGGATGCGGCTGCTGTTTGAACTCCTGATTATCGTGTCGCAGGCGCTGGCAGCTATTTGGTTTTATAAACTGTTCAAAGACATCCGGCCCGTTGCCGCCTGGGCACTGGCCGCCTGGGGTATGATGAATGCAGCGGCCATTATGATCAGCGCGATGGCCATGGGAGGGGCGCTCGAGGTAGCCAACAGCACACAGGCCGTGAACGAAAAGGTGCTGATGATTCAAGTTTATAATCAGTTTATTAAGAACGCCTGGGGCGTTGGGGGTCTCTTCTTCGGACTCTGGCTTATACCCATGGGATACATCGTAGTGAGTTCGCAGCGTATGCCCGTGTGGCTAGGCCGGGTACTTATTCTTGGAGGCGCCGGCTACCTGGCAAGCACGTTCATCACCTACATGGGAGTGCGCGAGAGTTGGGTCGAGATGCTGGTGATTCCGGCAACGGTTGGGGAGTTCTGGATGATTGGGTACTTGTTGATGTATGGAATAAGACCTGGTAAATCGGCGTGACTTTTGACTTCCATTCGCCAACTCTTCAGACTTACGTATTTTAGTGTTGGCTTGAGCTGAAAACTCTGCACTTTTCAATGAAAAAAACGTTGCTTATCCTGGGTGGCATCGCGTTGTTAATGGGGCTGCTCTTTGCCCGGTTAGTGTTTAGGGACAGAAGCACCTTGATCAACGAGCGGCATTGGTTTGCCCATGCGTTGCGCTACGAATTTTCCGCTCAGGTTGATAGTGTGCGGATGTTCAACCAGCATACCGCCCGGCTTTGGTGCCGGATCACGGCCGGTGACCCGCAGACCTATCGCGAAGACAGTTTGAAGCGGTATTTTAAGAAACACGATATGCTGTACCTGATCTTCCATCGGTCGGGGGATTCCATCATTTTCATCGTGCCCAACGGTGAGCTGGTCGCCCCGGGTGACAGCGTGCGGGTAAGTTCGCAGAAAAATACTATTCAGTTTTTCCGGGCTGGAAAGCACGTGGCTGCTGATTCCTTGAGCGCCGCGCTTACAGGGTTTGGGCGGCCATTCTTTATGAAGAAGGACTAGGCGATGCTTACAGCATGCCTCCCCCAGGCATGTTACGGTAGCAGGGGCAGGACTCAAGTCCGGTACCAACGGGTAGACTTTACAAGAAGCCTGGAGGAATGGATTAAACTCCGGTAGTTACTTTGACTAGGTTATGTTTAAAGTATAAGGGCAGATTCCGCTGCCCTGCCAAAAAAAACCAGGTTGTTGCTAGTTGCCAAAAGCATATTTTTGGCTATCAGACTGTTGATAGCATGCAACGCCACCTATATTCTGGATTCCTGGTAGCCATCTTTATCTCATCTGGTGGGTTTGCGCAGTCAATTGACGAGTATCTACTTTGGGCAAAAACCTCAGGGTTTATTAATACGCCCTCATCCGTGAATCAAAGCGACCTTGACGGCCAAAGCAATCTGTATGTGATTGGGTCTTTCTACAAGAAATTCCCTGTGGTATCAGATCCAACGCAAACAGCATCCTATCAGCATATCTTCCTCAGAAAGTATGACGCAGATGGCAACTTGCAGTGGTCGAAGGAATATGGGAATAACGAGCATTTTGCATTCGGCGGTGATATCCGTGTGGATAGGGCAGGTGACATTGTCTTCACCGGATACGTGGAAGATCCGGACGGTAGCAATTTTGGGCAGCCTTTCAATGGCTTTTTCATTTGCAAAGCCAATCCCAACGGGGACCTAGTTTGGTTTAGTCCCTTGTCTCACACCTTTCTCTTAACATGGGGTCTTGGACATGGGTCGCTGAGCAAACAATCGCATCTTGAGATAGATGCCGACAACTCAATCCTTTGGTACTCTAACGGAAACCCTTCTGCCTCTGCACCAAACCCAACCTATGGACTCTATATAAGCCGATTCTCGGCTGCTGGAAACTTGATGAATCAGTATCAGATTACACATGACGACAATTTTGACTCACCTTTTATTGGTGGCATTGCCACAGACGGAGATGGAAACATGGTGATCACCGGCTCATACCAGGTCAGTCTGAAAATCGGACCATTGGTTTTCGGAACACCTGGACCTCAAAGCAATGGGCCACTAAGACTGTTTGTTGCAAAATTCACAGCTACGGGGGATTTTCTTTGGGCAAAGTATGGCGGCCTGGGGATCGGTGCGGATGTAGCTACAGACGAGTTTGGCAACATATACCTGACTGGTCAGGTGGTTGGGCACGCCTCACTCGGAGGAGGCGTGCCACTCAACGCGACCAATAATTTTAGCGGGTTCATCGCCATGTTAAACCCAGCCGGAGAAGTTGTCTGGTCGAAAACAATGTGGGGCGGTCGTCCCATTAGTTTGACTCGAACTGCCTCAGGCAACCTGTACTTAACTGGCGAAACTGCTGGTGACATTAAGTTTGAAGACTACCGGCAAGCATGCAACGTTGAATCCACCTTCGTCATGATGATCAAGCCGGATATAACATTTGGTGGAGCCATTGTAAGCAATAGCCTGCCATTTGGCTATACGGCCAAAGCAGCGCACAATTCCAATGTTGATAATGATGGTAACGTGTACACAGTTGGCAACTTTAATCAGCTTATCGTTTTTGGTTGTGATACTTTGATATCGGGGGGAGGTGAAATGAATGATATGTTCATTACCAAATTCAGCAGCCTACCTCCGAGCTACCCACTTGATATCGATGGCCCTGCTTTTCTTTGCCCTGGAGGAGCCCTCACTCTTTCGGTATCACCCGTTCCCGCGCCCGCGAGTTATTTCTGGCTGATACCCAATGGGGTTACTGTAGTTAATCAATCCGAAAACTTAATCAACATATCGTATTCGGCTTCAACCAATCTGGCTGAGGTGAATATCATGGTCAAGAAAGGCTGTTATCAGTACTGGAATCCAGAACCCTACGTTCTCCATCTTCAATTTATACCTGGAGCTGTCGCGGTTTCAGGCCAGACGTTGTTTTGCAATCCAGGCGTGTCACGGTTCACAACCATCACCTCAACCTATGCTACTGCATACCAGTGGACACTTCCGGAATCGGTGACACCTATCACCGGAACTTCGATTACAACAACTTCTTACATAGATGTCTTTGTTGCCGCCACGTTTGAAGTGGGTTCCATTTCTGTGAAAGGAGTCAATGCGTGTGGTGAGGGACCACTTTCGTTGCCACTTGAAATACGATTGACTCCGCCACCTGCTCCAGTATCATTTATTGATGCTGCCGATACGATCTGCAATCGAGGGCAGGCAGAGCGGGTTGCGGTTACACCTTCTGAGAAGGCAACGGAATATGTGTGGACCATTCCATCTACATTTAAAGAGGAGGGAGTGGTGACGACAAGCAGCCCTTCTATCCGACTGAATATCCGCCAGTCTGGGGTTGGTGAAGTGACCGTCTTCGCGAGAAATGCTTGCCGAAGTTCCGACCTCTCAAGTCACACCTTTTCAGTCGACGATCCACTGAATGAGCCGCAACTCACGAAGTCAAACTGCGATCTTGAATTGTACACCAATGCACTGGAAAATTTGCAGTGGTATAAGCACGGGGAGAAAGTTGGTTATGGGGAGCTCCTTTTTCGGATTCCAGGGACAGGATCTTACTATGTTACCACAACCAATTTTTGCGGAACTGTCCAGAGTCAGACGCTTTATGCCGAACCTGTCACGGATGAACAGCTGTTCATTCCTAACGTTATCACCCCCAACAATGACGGCAAGAACGACTTATTTGTAATTGAGCCCCGTATGTCAGGGCTCAGCGTGATGGTTCTTAACCGTTGGGGAAATGTGGTGTTTCAAGCTTCTAACTACCAGAACGATTGGGATGCTGTCGGGTTGGCACCTGGGGTTTACTACATCCAGATGAGCCATCCATGTTTGAGTCAGACTTACAAAGGCTGGATTCAGGTTCTGCGGTAGTTGCATCAGAACGCAAAACCCTAGAGAGTTATTATAGTGGCGAGCGTACAGTCGCAATGACGATTTAGTTCTGAGATATACCCTCAGCGTCCGGAGGCAGAGACGCTGCGGAGAAAGAAATGGACAAGGATGCTTATGCTAGTATTATTTACCTTGCGCGTTATTGAAAGATCTTCATGAATCAGATTAAGAAAGCCCCGACCACATGCTCGCTCATTTTCATCAACGTGGTCGTTTTCTCAGTCAATTATTTTACGATAAACTCATTTGCTGAACCCGCCTGGACGCTGCACCTATTAAATCAGGGCGCAGAATTCAATCCGTACACGCTCGATGGTCAGTGGTATCGGATTTTCTCGCACATGTTTATGCATGGTGGTATTGTGCACATCCTATTCAATATGTACGCACTTTACTCCGTGGGTGCACAAGTGGAGGGTGAAGTAGGCCTTAAAAAATTTCTGTGGGTGTATTTCCTTTCAGGTATCGCGGCTGCTCTTGCAAGTCTGTACTGGAGTTTGTTCACCATCGGAGTGGGAGCTTCGGGAGCTATCTTCGGATTGTTTGGTTTTTCACTTATCATTAATTTGTTGCGCAGCCGCAAACTCGGACATTCCCTTGCGCCCATCTTTATAAACTTCGCCATTTTCCTCGGTATCAATCTTTATTTTGCAAAGACCTTTCATGCAGACACAGCTGCTCACCTCGGCGGATTGGCATGCGGCATTGTACTGGGAGTTTACCCTACAATGCGCAGTGAATGGTTGCGACAGGTGAAAGTGGAGTACGCCCTTATTCCTTTGTTTGTCTTTGTATATAGTGTGTTACCCCGCTATCAGGTAACGTATTTGAACTTCTTTCAATATGTGCTGGCATCGGAAGATTCTGCCCGACAAATCTTTGGCAAAGATGCTTCTGATGAATATTACCTTGCTGCTCTTAAAAAAAGTGACGCTCGCTGGGATACCGCGCTCCAGTTGCTGAACAACCATGCTTATTTACCAGCAGCATTGCACAGCGATACATTCAAACTTCGGCAATACATCAAGCTCCGGAAGCAGGAGAGTGCGTTCCGGATTAAAATGATAGAACACGAATCGTTCATATACATAGACAGCATTGAAATTGCAGAAGATTCCATGCGGCACTTCTACAAACTGGACTACCCGCTAACCATGACTCGCCCTCCAAAAGAAGAACAGTCTTCTGCGGAAGAGGAAAAGCCGCGCCTGGAAAGCATACGGGTTTTATACAATGAAGACTGGGAAGAAATACTCGAGCCGCCTTTTACATTCTATCGTGTTGGCACGCGTGATTCGCTTGGCCGATGGCAGGGAAGGGTGATGGACTTCTATTTGAACGGTGATGTGCAAATGAAAGGGTCGTATGCCGATGATAGCCACGAAGGAATTTTTATTTTTTACTCCAATCACAAGACCTACACTTCGGCAGGGCGCTATAGCGATGACAGGCCGATCGGCAAATGGGAAACATTTCACAACAACGGAAGGCTGGAATCTGAAGTGTATTACACCGATCGGTACTTCCTGAAAAACCGCTGGGACTCCACCGGCAATCAACTTGTGAAAGAGGGTTATGGAAAGATAATAGAACATCATGCGAGTGGGGCTGTTTCAGAAGAAGGCGAATATCACGATGGATATAAGGAAGGATACTGGTATGGGCGCCATGCTAACAGAGATATGTATTATGAAGAAAATTATTTCCACAACCGACTGATGAATGGCCGCTCACGCAATTTGGAAGGTGACACCTTCGTCTATGATGAGAGCAGTCTCTTTCCGTTGCCGCACGGAGGATGGCCAACGTTGATGGGATACATTCAATCAACTGTGAAACAAGTTGATTTAGCTGCAGTGGGAACAGTGCGACTGTCGTTCCGTGTTACCGAAAAAGGCAACCTTACCGCCTTTAAAGTAATAGGAAGTGTATCCAGGGAAGCAGATGAAAAGGCAAAGCAAATTTTAAAGGAAGGTCCACGATGGATACCAGCCAAAGTTCACGGTCACAAAGAAGTGAATGGCTTTGGGTATGCAGAGGTTGTATTCTAGTCGGGATGCGCGGCTATTTAGCATATTCGAGGGCAGGCAATAGTTATATAATTTATATTATGTTAAGTGTATTTCTAACCCTGTGCCGTCCTGGGGGCTGATGTGGTCCATCAGCCCTCACCTGTTCTCCACGAAATACTTCTGAAACAACGGCTGGAAGAAAGGATCGCAAAAGACCGGACCCCCGGTTGCGAAATCGAGAACTTCTGAATCTTGCAGGGTATCCATAATCCGCTTCACGTTGCCCTGGCTGCCGATGCCATACCCGGTCAATACGCGCTGCGAAGTGAATTGGGATTCGCCCGCCACCACGGCCCGGAGGTAGTTAACCTGATACAGGGTCATCCCCTTGCAGATCTGCTGAAACAGGGCCACGTGGTCGTTCATAAACTCCTCGTAGGATGCCTGCAGGATCTGAGCAGTCACCTTGCGCGGCGTGTTGTTCCAGCAAATGCGCCCCAGATACTGAACAAAATAGGAATGGCTCTGTACCCGCTCGACCAGGTCCATGGCCACCGCTGGTTCGATGGACTTCCCGGTCCGTTGGAACTCACTGGTAAGGAACCGAACCCATTCGTCCTTGCCTATCTTCTCCAGAAACAGCGTTTCTCCAAAGCGGTAAAAGGGTTGCGATGAATCGGCAAACATAGAAGCCATCAGGTGGCGCTTACTCCCATAGAGGCAATACGATACTTCTTTGTGCTTTTGCCAGTGCGAGCGGAGCTTCTCCAGCAGCGATGCGCCGCCGGCCCATTCAGAAACTTTCTGGAATTCATCGATACAACAGACAATCCTCACCTTGCGCTGATGGGCTATCTTTTGCGCCAAGTCCAGGATCTCATCTACGCCAACTTTCGATGAGGGCACGTCCAGGGATATCCTGATCTCCTCTCCTTCCCCTACCGCGTATTTGATATAGGGAATCCAGGTGCGAACGAATTGCTTCACACTGTCTGCCACCTGCTGCACCTTTGAGCTGGTGGCCAGGAGTACAGCCTTTAGGAAAACGACGTAAAACTCTTCACTCGATTTGATTCCAAAGCAGTCAATCTTTATGGCAATCACCCGGCCCTTGTAGGTATGGAGGGCCTGGTTTACCAGCGATGATTTTCCCCACCTGCGGGGAGAAATCAAAACAATACTTTGGCCATCCCGGAAAGCCGCATGTAGCCGCTTTTGCTCGGGCAGCCTATTACAAAAATTCTCACCGGTGCTGAGCTCCCCGTACTTGAATGGGTTCTGTTTCATCAGTATTATACAACAATGTATAATACAAATATAGGTAATAATTACTACCTATCAATAGGTATCAGTTAATTGTCTCTGAGCCCTTTGGGGCCTATAACCGGTCCAGCCACCGGCCGAGCAGCACGTCGTGGATCCGGTAAACACCCTCCTCTTCGGTAATGATATCCTTTTTCATCAGCGACTTGAGGGCGGCACTGACGCTGCTGGCGGCACCCAGCCGGTGCGCCGTGAGGAACTCGTTTCCCATCGGGTTCTTTAATGATTCCTCTTTGGCTACCGCCTTCATCAGGTCCCATTGCGCCCCGGGAAGGATTTTTTGGTAGTTGGCATACACGGGCGTCTCCTGGTCTAGAATTTGGCTAAGTACCTCGTCAAGAACCGCATCTGTAATGGGTCCACCCCGGCCATACACGTGGTTGCATACCAGTTGAATGGCATACGTCTGTCCGCGGGCCCAGCCGTACAGCCGGGTGATCAGCGCATCACCGAAGATGCGCTTCCCTTTGCGGAAGTGTGTGCGTATGAACGCGCGGTACACACGCTCGTCAAGCGGGTTCAGGCCGATCAGCTGCGAACTCCGGTAAAACGGCCGTTTCTCTTCCGTAAAGATGGCCCGCATCAGGTGGCGGTTGCTGCCGCTGTAGATAAACCGAATTTTTGGAAATGCCTGCATCCACGTACGGAACGTTGCTTCCGCATGCTCCTCCCCGTAGCCGGATACCTGCTGGAATTCGTCCAGGGCGATCACCACCCGCTTTTTCCTTGCCGTCAGGAATTTGCCAATCGCCTCCAGCGACCGTGCCGGAACCGCCCCCGGTTTCAACTGAAACGATAGTTCGGGCGCCCCGCTGTGTGCATCAAAGCCGATGCTCATCCCGACGAGGGAAAACAGCTTCCGCAACTGCTCTGAAAATCCGGAACTGGTTTTACCATAGGCCTCGTGCACCCCCAGGGTGATGGCCCGGATGGCTTCATCCAGGCTCTTCGTCACCAACAGGTCCACGTAGAGTACCTCCCACCGATCGGTTGTAAGTTGGTCGAACAGGCGCCTGATCAAGGCTGTCTTACCCATCCGGCGCCAGGAATGGATGACCACGTTGCGGTCGTTCTTCAGATGATCCTTCAGCGCCGACAGCTCTTTTTCCCGGTCGCAAAACCAGGAGGTGCCGTAGTAGCCGGTGAGTACAAAGGGATTGTTTGGTCGCTTCATAAGGTACGTTACGTAGTTTGCGTTACGTAAGTTACGTAATTATAAGCCCATCAGCAAACCAGCCCAGTTCCCTACTTCCAGCCGCCGCCCAGGGCCCGGTAAATGTTCACGATCGCGTTCATCTGCCGCTTCTTCGTTTCCAGGAGCTCAAACCGCGACGTCATCGCATCGCGCTGCGTCAACAATACTTCCAAATAGTCAGCCCGCGCCGACCGGAAAAGGTTATTCGAAATTGTTATCGACTGAACGAGGGCTTCCACCTCCTGTGACTTCATGTCGTAGCTTTGTTCCATGTTCTGAATCATCGCCAGCTGGTTCATCACTTCCACATACGCATTGAGCAACGTGCGCTGGTATTGAAACGCGGCCTGTATCTGCATGGCATTCGCATTATAGTAGGAGGCTTTTATGGCATTCCTGTTGATCAGTGGCGCGGTTAAATCTCCCGCCACCGAATAGGCCACCGACTGGGGTGTCCGGATCAGGAACGCCGGATCAAAAGCCTGAAAGCCAATGCCGGCGGAGATTCCCAGCGACGGGTAGAACCTGGCCTTGGCCACCTTCACATCCAGCTTGGCTGCTGCCAGGTTCATTTCCGCCTGTCTCACGTCGGGGCGATTTTCCAGAAGCTGCGACGGGATGCCCGCCGAAACGAGCGTCGGTACCAGCGCGCTGAATCCCTGGAAATTTCTTTCTACAGGCTGCGGATACCTTCCTACCAGGAAATTGATCCGATTCTCCGTTTCTGTGATGTCCTGCTGGATGCTATACTGCAGGTTCCGGGTGTTCAGCACTTGTGCCTCAAACCGCCGCACCGCCAGTTCCGTCACGCGCGCGGTTTGCTTCTGGAGCCGCACCACTTCCAACGCACTCTCCTGAATTTCAATATTCTGCTTTACAATCAACAGCTCATTATCCAACGCCATCAGCTCGAAATACGAGCGGGCAATTTCCGCGATGAGGTTGGTGACCAGAAAATTCTTGCCTTCTGTGGAAGCGAGGTACCTGCTTACCGCCGCTTTCCTGGCGTTGCGCAGTTTCTTCCATATGTCCAGCTCCCAGGTGGCTACCGCTCCCACGCCGTAATTCTGCAACGGATCGGGCGTTTCCCTGCCCGGCATAATTTCGATCGCTGCCTCGCTCGAGCCCCTGCTGGTATATCGTCCGGGCTTCTCCACGGCCGCTGAGCCACCCAGTCCCACAAAAGGCAGGTACTCCCCTTTCCGTGCCCGAACTTCGTTTCTGGCAATCTCGATCTCCTGCAGTACGACATTCAGTTCCTGGTTGTTCTTCAAGGCACTGTCAATCAGCGCAATCAAATGGGGATCTGAAAAAAACTCCCCCCACTGAATCCGGGCTGTATTGGTTGTATCGACTGAACTTTTATAGTTGCCGGGAAGCGCAGCATGCCCGGATTTATCAACGTTGGTAAGCGAGACGCACGCGCAAAATGTCAGGGATATCCAACCGACTCCAACGATTTTGAGGACGATACTTTCTATCTTAAATTTCATTTTGATTCGCGGTTGACATGTTGAGGTTCCTCTGTCAAAGGCCGGTCGTATTCGTCCCGGATCAATTGGCGGCCTTCAGCGAGTGTTCCGAAAATGTAATACAGTCCGGGGATAATTAATACCCCAAAAATAGTTCCGAAGAGCATCCCTCCCATCGCCGAAGACCCAATCGTGCGATTGCCAATAGCCCCTGCTCCCGTTGCTATAACCAATGGGATCAATCCGGCAATAAAAGCAAAGGAGGTCATCAATATCGGTCGGAAGCGTACCTTGGCTCCCTCAATCGCTGCTTCCAGAATGGTGGCACCGTGACGATGTTCCTGGACAGCAAATTCTACGATCAACACCGCATTTTTACCCAACAGACCAACCAGCATAATGAGTCCGATCTGGGCGTAAATATCGTTGTCCAACCCCATTAGCTTAAGCATCATAAACGATCCGAATATCCCCACAGGAATAGAAAAGATTACGGCCAGCGGAATGATAAAACTCTCGTATTGGGCAGCCAGCACAAAGTAGACAAAGACCAGAACGATAATGAGCACATAAATTGACTCGTTGCCTCTCCTTGATTCGTCATACGACAACCCTTCCCAGGAGATGTCGTACCCTTTTGGCAACGTCGAGCTCGCCACTTCGCGGATCGCTTTGATCCCATCAGCGGTTGTGTAACCAGGTGCAGGCAGGCCGCGGATGGCCGCCGAGTTGTACATGTTGTACCGTGTGATTTCATTGGGGCCCTGCTTCTTCTCAAGCTTCATAAACGCTGAGTATGGAACCATTTCTCCTCGATCATTTTTGACAAAAAGATTCAACACATCGGAAGGAAGCCTTCTGAACTCCGGCGCGGACTGAACGTAAACTTTGAAAAAGCGATCAAACCGAATAAAGCCCTGTTCATACGTACTTCCAATCAGGATATTCAAATTTTCCATCGCCGTACCGATTGAGACGCCCTTCTGCATGGCGAGCTCATTGTCTATTATCAATTCATACTGAGGATAATTGGCTGCGAAAAAAGTGAACAAGCCTGCGAGCTCATCGCGCTTACGCAAATCATCCATGAATTTCTTGTTGATTCTATCGAATTCCTGATAGTCGGTATTGGATGTCTTATCAAGCAAGCGCAACGAAAATCCTCCCGACGATCCAAACCCCGGGATGGCCGGCGGTTCAAAGAATTCTACAATAGCTCCCAGATCTTTGGACTTCTCTTCCAACTCTTCCATGATTTCTTTGACCGAATGGCGGCGGTCAGACCAGCTCTTCAGGTTGATCAGGCACGTACCTGCATTGGAGCCTCTGCCTTCAGTCATAATCTCGTACCCGGCCAGGGAGGACACAGATTCTACACCCTCAATCATTTTACATATTTTCTGAAGCTCCTGGGAAACCTGATTGGTTCTTTCCAGGGTTGCCCCTGGAGGCGTTTGAATGATTGCATAAATGGTACCCTGGTCTTCGCTGGGGATAAATCCCGCAGGCAAAATTCTGTTTTCAAAGAATATGCCCAAGGCGAATGCCACCAGAATACCGAACGTAAGCGCCCTCCTGCTTACAATCACCCGAAGCAATCCTACGTACCATCCCGTGAGTTTTCCGAAACCACTGTTGAATTTGTCCAGCGATTTGGTCAGCAGCTTTTTCTTTTCAGGCTTTCCATGTTTGTTTTTCAAAAGCATGGCACATAAAACAGGAGTTAGCGTAAGCGCTACGAGGGCCGATATCACAATCGCGCTAGCCATCGTGATTGAAAATTGCCGATAGAAAGTTCCTACGGGGCCCGTCATGAATGAAATGGGTACAAACACGGATACCATGACCAATGTAATGGCGATAATCGCCCCGCTGATCTCCCCCATCACTTTTTTGACAGCGTTGTAAGGCGACAGGTGCTCCTCTTCCATTTTGGCGTGAACCGCCTCCACAACAACGATGGCATCATCAACAACAATGCCTATGGCTAATACCAATGCAAAGAGTGTTACCAGGTTGATGGAGAGTCCAAAAAATTGAATAACAAAAAAGGCGCCGATCAAGGATACCGGAACGGCCAGGATCGGGATGAGTGTGGAACGCCAATCGCCAAGAAAAAGAAATACGACCAGCGCAACAAGTATGAAGGCATCCCGCAACGTATGCGTCACTTGCTCTATCGATGCGTCCAGAAATTTAGACACATCATAACTGATCTTGTAATCCACACCCGGAGGGAAGTCGCCCTTCATTACTTCGAGTGTTGCTTTTACTTCCCGAATGACGTCGCTGGCATTACTTCCAAAGTTCTGCTTCAAAACAATGGCCGCGGAAGGGTGGCCGTCCAGGTTGGAATAGATATCGAAGAATTCACTGCCCAATTCGACTTTAGCTATATCCTTCAGGTGGATGCTTTCCCCTTCCGGATTAGCTCTGATTATTACCTGTTCATACTCTTCAGGCTTGTTGAACCTTCCTTTGTAAGTCAGAACGTATTCTAGCGATTGAGCTGCAATGCCTGAACTTTGCCCAATCCTGCCGGGGCGTCCAATTATACTTTGCTGGGCTAATGCCTCCATAACTTCCTCCACGGAGATGCTATAGGCTCGCATGCGGCCGGGGTTCAGCCAAACGCGCATCGCGTAAGTTCGACTGCCCAGAATCTGTGTTCTGCCAACTCCTCTGATCCTGTTTATTTCAGGTATCATTTTTACGTTGGCGTAGTTATACAAGAATTTTTCATCCAGGTTCTTGTCGGTGCTGTATAAATTGACATACATCAACATACTCGGCTGGATGGGCGTGATGATTACCCCTTCACGTTGTACCAGGGCAGGCAACAGCGGCATCACCTGATCCACTCTTGTTTTTACGCGGATAACTGCCTGATTGGGGTCGGTGCCTGGCTCAAAGATGATGGTAACGGTAGCCTCTCCGGCACTGGTGGCATCGGTGGTCATATACCGCATACCCTGTACTCCGTTGATGGAATTTTCCAGGGTGATAAGGGTTGATTTCACCAACACATCGGCACTGGCTCCCGGATACGCAATAAAAATACTCACCGTTGTCGGTGCAATTTCCGGGAATTGGGATATGGGCAGTTGCCGGATTGCCAAGGAACCAACGAAAACGATGATCACTGAAATTACAATGGCAAAGACGGGTCTATGGATAATCTTACTAAACATTTTGCTTGAGTTTAGGATGCGTAGTTATTCCGCATAAAGGCTTAAGTTCGAAAGTGCGGTCATTGGCGCTACGAAAGCATAGTTTATTTTATTCCGCTCTCGTACAAGCCGAAGACCATCCAGCAGGATTTTATCGGTTTCGACCAGCCCATCCTGCACAACATAAATGTGAGGCAACTCGGCCGCAATAGTGATCTGGCGAGACTGTACAACGCTGTCTTTATCAATTACAAATACATAGCGCTTGTCTAAAATTTCAAAAGTAGTTTTCTGAGGTATCAGCAACGCCTTTTTGAAGGGCACAGTCATAATCACATTGCCTGTTTCGCCATGGCGCAGGAGCCCTTCCTTGTTCGGAAAGGTTGCTCTGAATGCAATATTTCCAGTCTCGTTGTTGAAGTCTGCTTCAATAGCTTCAATTTGTCCGTGATGTTGAAACAGCTTGTTATTCGCCATCATAAGCTGTACCTGTACCAAACTGTCTTTGTTGATGGTCGATTTGTAATCCAGATATTCTGCTTCAGGAACATTGAAGTAGACCCACATTTTGCTGTTGTCAGACAAGTTGGTAAGCAAATCTCCTTCATCAATCAGGCTCCCCAACCGTACGTGAAAGCGATCCATGATGCCGTCAAAAGGAGCCTTGATTTGTGTAAAGCCAAGCCGGACCTCAGCCAACGCTAATTCTGCTTTCGCTTTGTCATATTTAGCTTTCATCATTGCCAATTCATTGGGCGCTACAATGTTGCTGTCGGCCAGTGACTTTGTGTTTCTGTATTCGATTTCAGCAAAATCGGCTTCAGCCTGTGCCTTTTGTAATTCAGCCTTGTATAGCATCGGCATGATTTGAAACATCAGTTGCCCTTTCTTCACAAATTGCCCTTCATCGACAAAGATTTTCTCGAGATAGCCTCTTTCGAGTGCCCTTACCTCAATATGCTGTATCGCACGTATTTGACTCACGTAATCCTTGGTTATCGACGTGTCCATCTTAACCGGGCTTGTAACCAGAAATTTGGCCTCCGTATCCGCAACTTCTTTCTTTGATTTACAACTGGTCTGGATCAAAAGGAACATAAGACCCATCAGCAACAGAATTTTCTTCATAGTAAGTACACTTTAAAAAACGAAATGATGAATTTTTACTTTTATCAACACCGCACGAGACGTAACAACGGAGGTGTCAGATTCATTTAAGAACACAGAAATAATTCCATGAGCATTCTTAAGATGGGCGATGCCCATTCAAATCCTGAAGACCTCAAACAATTGGTGTTGCTTGGGAGGATGGAAGAAATGGTAACTCGCCGGGATATGTATCGGCGCTACTTTAATACGGTGGTGGCTAATATTGCCTAAGTCTACCAGCTGAAAACTCCTTTTGGCCTGCTGCGTCGTTGAAGCCAACTTGTCCTGTTCGAACTCAGCAATGGATGGCTGTAAATTTATTTTTCTTTTCTCTTTACCTGCAGAGGCCGGCTTTAGAACCGGAAGGAACGCTTGATGGAGGTTGCTGCAGAAGCTAGTTTCTTGTCTTTCGCCCGAGGGACTTTCGGAAAATTGAACACTGGCCTGATGGATCTGTGCACCCACCAGACAGTACCCAACAACCAGAAAAATGCACTGCGAGAGAATGAACCTAACCCTGGACATTTTCATGAGGGCGCAAACTTAGATAAAGTTGAACAAGGAGCCAAACGTCTTCCTCCTTGAATTGTGACGGACAGGTCCATTGGTCCTGGCCATTATGCATTGTCGGCATAAAGGCCTGTTGCCGCTTGTTTTGGCACCTTTTTCCTTTGGCTTTTCACTACACTCTTTAGCAACCTGTGCTGTAGCTGCCCCTTACCGGATCATCAACCGCCGGATCTCCGCGGTGTTGCCCGCCCGGATCTCCATCACATACAGCCCGGCAGACAGGCCGTCGAGGGAAATGGAAATGCGGTTCACTTCGTGCTTCACCAACGGGTACGTGTGTGTACTGGATTGGCTTCCAGCCAGGTTAAGGATCCGCACTTGTAAAGTTTCTTCTTCGGTATTGATGAACTGCACCACAGTAGGCTGTCCTGCCAGGGCCGGCACGGGGTATACGGCGTACCGATTAGTAGAAGTACTTGAGGTACTCGCATTGGCCGCCGGCGCAGGAACCACGGTGATCACGTTGCTCACGCCCACGTAATCAACACACCCAACTCCTGCCAGTCTTGCCAGCCGCACGTAGTATGTAAGTTGGGTGATACCCAACAGCGGCAGTTCCGGGGAATGCCGATCGGGCAACAGCGACCAGGCCGGGTTTCCGATCACCTGGGATGTGTTGCTGGTTGTAGTACTTACAGCCCAGGCGTATTCCACGGGTCCGTACGGACTGCTTGCGTCTTTCTTGCTCAGAATTATGTTGCCGGTCCCAGCCTTGATGACGCCCTGCTCAAAGGAAATGGATCCGGTCACAAAGTAGTCCGGAGCGCAGGCGTTTACTTCTACTTCCACGATGTTGCTCTGTGCAATAAAGGTATTGCATCCTGTCACCCGGGCCGTGCGGATAAAGCGTGTAGTGGCCGTCAACAGCGGAATCTTCAACGTAGGATCGGTGCCCCCTACCACTTCACTCCATCCGTTGCTGCCGTTGCTGAACGGGAGATTAGTAGTGGTTGAATACCACCGGTACTCCATCACCACGCCGTCGCCGAAGTCGCTCGAGGCTTTCTTCTTGCTGGTGATCACGTTGGTGGCGTTTGGATTGTAAGCAGCGATGTGCTGGATTTCTCCGCCATGGGTGAACTCCGGTAGGCACCGATCCACCGTAACGCCCACGATGTTGCTCTCGCCCCAGTAGATCTCACACGTTGCTGCACGCGCACAACGGATAAAGTACGTTGTCTGTGTCAGCGTGCCCAGGGTGAACGAAGCGTTGGTGCTTCCGGGTATCACCGTCCATCCGTTCGCTCCATTGTTAAAGGGAACGTGCTGTTCATTCTTCAACCAGACATATTCGATGCCGATGGTCGGACCAAAGTCGCAGGTTGCAGGGTTGGTGCTGGTAACGACATTGGGGGTGTTGGGATTGAAAACGCCGCTGAATGAAATTGTCCCGCCGTGAATAAAATCAGGGCTGCACAAGTCAACGGGTACGGTTGCGATGTTGGTCTCGCCCCAGTACATCTCGCACGTCATCGCACGGGCACAGCGGATGTAATACGTGGTCTTCGTCAGGCCGCTCAGCGTGAGTGATACTTGATTCTGACTTCCGGGAACGACTGTCCAGTATGGGTTGCCGATATAGTTGGGAGTATTCACAGCACTGCGAAGCCAGATGTACTCCACGCCCACCGATGGGCCAAAGGCGCTGCTCGCTCCTTCTGTGCTTTGAACCACGTTCGTTGCCGTGGGAATGTAGTTCCCGGTAAATGATATAGCTCCCGGATGAATGTAATTCGGACTACATAAATCCACTGGCACTTCCACGATGTTGGTCTCTCCCCAATACATCTGACAGGAGACCGGACGGGAGCACCGGATGAAATACGTGGTCTTCGTCAGGCCGCTCAGCGTGAGCGATACTTGATTCTGACTTCCAGGTACGACTGTCCAATATTGATTGCCGACATAGTTGGGAGTATTCGCGTCGCTGCGAAGCCAGATGTATTCCACGCCTACCGATGGGCCAAAGGCGCTGCTCGCTCCTTCTGTGCTTTGAACCACGTTCGTTGCCGTGGGAATGTAGTTCCCGGTAAATGATATAGCTCCCGGATGAATGTAATTCGGACTACATAAATCCACTGGCACTTCCACGATGTTGGTCTCTCCCCAATACATCTGACAGGAGACCGGTCGGGAGCATCGGATGAAATACGTAGTCTTCGTAAGGCCGCTCAGCGTAAGTGATACTTGATTCTGACTTCCGGGGACGACTGTCCAATATTGATTGCCGACATAGTTGGGGGTATTCACAGCACTGCGAAGCCAGATGTACTCCACGCGCACCGATGGGCCAAAGGCGCTGCTCGCCGCCTCGGTGCTTTGCACCACGTTGGTTGCCGTGGGGATGAAATTACCGGTAAAATTAATTGATCCAGGATGGATGTAATTCAGACTACATAAGTCTACCGGAACTTGGACGACGTTGGATTCTCCCCAATACGTAGGGCACCCTTGAAGACGCGAGCACCGGATGAAGTAGGTAGTCTGCGTCAACCCTTCCACGCCCAGTTGCACCATGTTTTGGCTTCCGGTCACTACCGACCAGTATGGATTTCCAACGGTGTTTGAAACGTTTACAAGGCTCTTCAGCCAGATGTACTCCACGGGTGTCTGTCCTGCGGCAGGCGTTGCGGGTATTACACTCGTTACGGTATTGGGAGCAAAAGGATTGTAGGAGCCACTGAACGCGATGGCGCCAGGCAGTATACCGGAAGGAGTGCAGTCGGGCTGCGCATACCCAGTGATAGTGAGTGAAAACAGCAGCCAAACTACGGTGAGGTAGAATGTCTTCATTCGTCCATTTACAGCTATAAAATTACAAAAAACCGGCTGACTTGGCCGCTACGGGCGGAGGAGCCGGCTCCATATTATTAATACCAAAATTGCCCAACGCGTAACCGGCGTGGGGACCGAAACGAAGACACTTAATACGCTTTCTTGTTGATGTAATTTCCGGGCGGATTGTAGTTGCACACCCAGATCTCCTTGTCGCCGCAGCGGGCCATGCCGCATCCCACTTCGGTAGTCGTCCGCCATACCATCTGGGTATAATGTCCGCACTCCCCTCCTTTGCACTTGCCGGCGGTGTGATTGTAAAACTTCTTCTCACTGGCCCAACTGTCTGCCACATCGCCCGCTTTAGAAGCAATTCCCTGCGAACAATAGATATTTTCTCCGTACATGGTGTCCGTGGAATGCTTGCAGGCACAATCGCCCCGCTTCGCCTGGCTGTCGGCCCACGCCTGTGCCTGAAGGGCAAGTTTCACTGACCACTTCATTGGCGGGACGCCTACCGCTTTGCGCCAATGGTTGTGGCGCTCCAGCATGCCTGCCATACGGGCAGGTTGTGCCTGCACCATCGTTTGAATACAGAGTATTACCAAAAGCAGCCCTAACATGTGGATAAACTTCTTCATGCAGCGAACATAGCAACAAACGTTATGCCATCACCAATTTTGGTTGTACCTGAGTTCATTTGAAACTGCGTTGATGACAGGTGCCGTGCTCTTAGTTTTTGTATAAAACCAGGAGCGTCAACGGTTCTACGCGTGCGCGCGCAGTGACCTTCCTGTTCGCAGTTCCGTCTTCGGTCGAACCATCGTAGCCGATAGCCCATGTGCCTTCCGGTACAGCAACCTCGGTGACGGTCTTGTTTCCGTTTGCCAGCACCAGCACCTCGCTCCAGCTGTCTTCGGAATTTTTTCCGTCCAGGTGATACCCAACCACGCCGGAGGGAGTTTCCAGAAAGGACAGGTTGTTTACAATCTCCCCGGTATCAAGTAGTCTGAAAACAGGGTGTCCCTTGCGCAGCGTGATCAGCGCGCGGTAATGGCTGCCGAGTCCAGCGTAGGTCTTCTTCCAATTCCAGTCAATCGCATTGATGCTGTCGGGCCGGTTGAATGAATTCTCCACCCCCTGCTTGGTGCGCATCATTTCCTCGCCGGCGTGGAGGAAGGGAATGCCTTGCGAGGTAAGTACGATGCCGTTGGCGAGGCGGTCCATTTTTTGCAGGGTCGCTTGGTCAAACGTTCCGGCTCCTGAGATAAGAAGCTTGTCGGCCAGCGTGTGGTTGTCATGGCAGCTGACATAATTGATGCATTGCCATGGCTGGCGGGCCCACGGCGCTTTGGAATACTTCACTTTGCTGTAGTCGACCTGCGGATGGTTGGTTGCCGCAACGACTCCGAAGCGGATACTCTGCTCCGCCCCTGCTCCTCCGTTCACAAACCCCTTGTCTGTTTCTTCGAAGACGGAACCTTTCAAGCCGTCTCTCAGGTCATCGCTGAAGGCACCGAAGTGATCAAGCTTCGCCGTGTTGGCTTTCAGCGCCCGCAGGCTGTCGGGCAGCGGACTGCTCTTGGCGGTCCACCCTTCACCGTAGAGCAGCACGGTGGGATCGAGGGTACGAAGTTCGGCGGAGAGTTGATTCATCATTTCGATGTCATGAATTCCCATCAGGTCGAAGCGGAAGCCGTCGATGTGATATTCCGTCATCCAGTAGCGGCATGACGCGAGGATGTACTTGCGCATCATCGCACGTTCCGACGCTGTCTCGTTGCCACAGGCGGCAGCGTCCGAATACGTACCGTCAGCCGCATGGCGGTAGTAATAGCCCGGCACTTCGAGATTGAAATTGGATTTTTCTGTGACGGCGGTGTGGTTGTAGACCACGTCCATGACCACACGCATGCCGTTGCGGTGAAACGCCTGAACCATTTGTTTGAATTCCAAAATCCGGGTGGCAGGGTTGTACGGATCTGTCACGTAAGAACCTTCGGGCACGTTGTAATTCTGCGGGTCGTAGCCCCAGTTGTATTGCGGGGAGTCGAGGCGTGACTCATTGACAGAGAGAAAATCGAAGACAGGCAGCAGCTGAATGTGTGTCACACCAAGTTCGCGGAGGTGATCGATGCCAGTAGTCTGCCCGTGCGGGTTTATTGTTCCAGACTCCGCCAGCCCCAGATATTTTCCGGGAAAGGCGCTGCCCGCACTAGGGTGGATGGTGAAATCACGCACGTGCATCTCGTAGATGATCGCGTTTCGTACGGAGCCCAGGACGGGTGGCTGGTCATCGCCCCACCCTACCGGATTGGTAGTCGAGAAGTTAATCACGGCCGCTCGCCTGCCGTTCACGCCAACGGCCCTGGCATAGATCCCAGGCGTTTCATCCAGCACTCCGGATCGGGTTTCAACCTGAAACGTATAGAAGAGTCCTTTAAGATCCTTCTTCACACGGGCCTGCCATACACCGGCGGCATCGGTGCGCGTCATGGATACGGTTTCAATCCGGTTGTCGCCCTCTCCTTGCTGGTAAAAGTGAACGGACACTTTGCGTGCCGGCGGTGACCACATCGTGAACGTTGATTCTTCTGGCGTATAGGTGAGGCCGAGATCATTTCCCGCATACGCGGGATAATCATCGTACGAAGCAAAATCCGTATCGCATGCCGCGACGAGCATCGTTGCGGCCAAAAAAGTCAGCGGTAATTTGTTATCCATGGGAAACAAAAATAAGATGTTATTCCTAACTATCTCGTCTCTGGTACCCTTCTTACCCTTACTTTAAATGCGCTACGATCAACGCTTGAGCCGTCCCAAATCCTTTCCTCCCTTCAGTTCTTTGCTTTTGCGCAGATAGGAATCAAACCACGCGATGGTTCGGTCACCGACGTTCTGAATAAACTTAGGCTCCTGGAAGCCGTGCGGCTGGCGTGGATAGGTTACCATCTCCGTGGGAATACCGCGCCTCTGTAATGCCCGGTGCAACTGAAATCCCTGCTCGGGCGGCACGCGGTCATCGTTGAGGCCATGAATGACCAGCGTAGGGGTCTGTGCATTCTTGATCGCAAACATGGCGCTGTGCTTGGCATACACGTCCGGGTCCTCCCAGAATTCTTTGTCGAAATAGCTGGGAAGGAAATCCGGAATGTCGGCAGTTCCATTGAAACTCATCAGATTGGTAACAGGCGCTCCTGCCATAGCCGCCTTGAACCGGTTGGTCTTTGTAATGACCATGCTGGTCATGTATCCTCCGTAACTCCAGCCCGTTACCACCAGGCTGTCGGGATGAACGACGCCGTCTTTGATCAGCTTGTCAACACCGGCCATTAAATCCTCATAGTCGTTAAATCCCCAGTCGCGGTGGTTGGCTCGGCGAAACTCGGCGCCGTATCCGCTGCTGCCCCGCGGATTTGCCCGCAGCACGACATACCCTTTGGCAGCAAATGCTTGAATTGGATACGAACTGGATTGTCCCGTATAGCTCTCCTGAAATACGCCTGCGGGGCCACCGTGCACATTAAGGATCAAGGGGTATTTTTTCCCTTTCTGGTATCCATGTGGGTACGTAACAATCCCTTCAATTGTAAACTTATTATCCTTTGATTTCCAGCTGTTTAGCTCTGATTTTGCTACGGATTGGTTGACCATGAAGTCGCCATGAATATTCGTGACTTTCTTTCCCTGCATACTAGAGATGTTGGCCATATACACTTCTGCCGGCGACTCGGTGTCCTGGTAGATGTAGGCCACGTCGCCTTTCTTGTTCAGGCTTACAGACGACATCGAGCCGCGCGTGTGCGTACTCGCCTTTTTCGGTGTGCTTCCATCTGCCCCTGCAAAATACAGGTGCGCCGTGGTGTGGTAGGCTTCACTGAAATACAAGCCCTTGCTGTCAGGGCTCCAGACGTATCCGCCGGGTGACTCATCGTAACTGGCGCCAAGATCTACAGCCTTGCCACCCTGAACAGGTATGATCCGGCATCCTGTTTTGCTCGCCCAGGTCACTTCGCCGCGCGTTGTCTCGTAGGCAATCCACTTTCCATCGGGAGAAAATGCAGGGCTTGCGTCCTGTCCTTTGTCTGTCACCAGCTGCTTGATCGGCCCACCGCTTGCGGCTACGGTTGATATGTCGGCGGTGGTCCAGGCGTTGGCCCAGCTTCCTTGTTGGTGAGAAAACGCAAGCGTTTTGCTGTCGGGCGACCAGGCCATGTCAAGTACGTGGTACGGACCGTTGGTGAGCTTGCGTACAGGGTATTTCCCATCGGTCCCCTTGGTTAGAGTCAAAACAAACAGCTGTGTATTATTGAAATCATCCACAACCTGCCAGTCGGTCTTCTGCTTCTTATCTTCTTTCTGACGCACGGCGACTGAGTCATTCATCCGGAAGGCGATGTACTTCCCATCCGGGCTCCAGGAATAATCCATCACGTTGTCGGACACGTTGGTGAGCTGTTCAGACTCCCCGCCTGTCAATCTCACGCGGTAGAGCTGGTTTACTCCTTCCGCATCGCGGCTGGAGCGAAAAGACAGATACCGGCTATCGGGAGAGAACTGCGGCGAGATGCACGACTTTTCACCGAAGGTCCACTGCTCTGCTGCACCTGCCGGGTTAGTTACCCATATGTGGGTAAGGAAGTCCGACTGGTCAGCAGTCATCCTCGCCACGCCCACGGTGAAGGCCACATGCGCACCATCTTCGGCCATGGCCACACCGCCGATGCGTTTGTAACTCATCATGTTGGCGGGAGTCCACCCGGATTGGGACTGTGCCATGAAGGCGAGAAGGCACAAAGAAAGCAGTATTAATTTTTTCATAACAAGGAATTTGATTTGAAGAAAGCTACCCAAAAGGGAGCATTCGAACAACGGCTAGTTGACGGGCGCGCAGAAACCATGACTCCCGTCCTGATTTTGTATTTTTGGTTTTCAAAAACCTGAAATATGTGGCGTACCCTGAACATCCTTAGCCTTGACGTGGCCGCCGGAGCCGTGGTGGGGTGCGCCTTCTTCTCCAACCTGCTTGGGGTTGCGCCGCTGCCGCACGCGTTTATCATCTTGGGGCTTACCGTTTGGATCATTTACACTACCGATCACCTCGTCGACGCCTGGCAGATTACCCGGCAGGGTGCCGAAGCTGCTTCCGAGCGGCATCGCTACCACCAGCGCCATTTCACCCCCTTGCTCCTGCTCGTCGTCGTCGCTTCCTTTGTTGTCGGAATGGAGGTTTTCTTTATCCGAAAGCCTGTCCTGATCAGCGGTGCCGTCTTGGCAACATGCGTGGTGGGCTACCTTCTTTTTCAACGTCACCTGAAGATTGCAAAAGAGGCAGCGGGTGCGCTCCTGTACACCGTCGGCGTGATTCTCGCCCCGTTTTCGTTGCTGGGCCGCGCGATGAACGGGTATGAAATTGGATTGGTGGCAGCATTTGGACTGACGGCATTTGTCAACCTGCTTCTTTTCTCGCTCTTCGACCGTCGCGGGGACTTGCGCGACAACCACCCTTCGCTGGCTGTCGCCATTGGCGAGAAAGGCACACGTCGCCTGCTTCTTATTATTCTCTGCCTTGTAGTGATCTTATGTCTATGGCTCATCGGGGCTTCCCCCTATCCCGGTCCCGCCGTCGTTGTTGTAGTGATGAATGGGTTCCTCCTGCTCATCTTTTCTGCCACCAACTTTTTTGCGGTGCATGACCGCTATCGACGCCTTGGAGATTCCATCTTCCTGTTGCCACTACTTTACCTGGTTTTCTTCGCATGAAGGCAAGCGGGTTCGATGCCGTTTCATGGTATTACGATGTGCTGGCGCGCCTTGTTTTTCAAGGCTCCATACCCAAGGCACAAACGGAATTTCTCCACCGGCTTCCTCCGTCCAACATCCTGGTGATGGGTGGCGGGACAGGTTGGATACTCCCTGAAATATTCAAAGCACAACCGCAGGCAGTCGTCTGGTATGTTGAAGTTTCACAGAAAATGATCGCGAAAGCGCAGGCACAGCCGTCGCGCGGAATGACGCACTTCATTCATGGTACGGAAGATGATATTCCATCCGGTCAACTGTTTGATGCGGTGATTACTCCCTTCTTTCTGGATGTGTTTACTCTCGCTGCCATGGACGCCGTTATCCGGAAAATTGACGCAGCGGTACATCCCTCCGGTCTATGGATCGTCAGTGAATTCCAAAACAAAAAAACCTGGCATCGGGTAATGCTGTGGATCATGTACCGATTCTTCCGCTTCGCGGCCAGCATCGACGCTGCTCATCTCGCCGACTGGGAAGAATCGCTGCAGCGTGCAGGCTGGGTCAGGAAGGAGTCAAAAGAATTCTACGCCGGGTTCATTGACGCTGCCGTTTTCCAGCGGAATCCATAACCCCGACGTTGATCCTATTTTTCGCTGCGAGGAGGCATGGTGATTTTCTCCAGGTTGGAATTCTTGCAAAGGGTATTGAACGCGGCAATATCCTTGCTTACCAACATTCCGTGGTCACGCTTCAACGGCTGCCAGATTGCATCGAGGGCAGCCAGCTGCTCCGTAAATCCTTTGGTGATCGTCGGCGTATTGCTGTCCATCTCCCCTTTCAGAAAAATGTAGTCGGCGCTGAGCTTGTTGACAAAATTGATGATGTCGTCGTTGCTCTGTGCTTTCGGCTGAACCAGCTTCTCCTCCCAGGCAGTAATCTTTTTCACGACGGCTTTGCCTGAATCTGAAACGGCTTTCCATTCCGGTTTTGTTCCCAGTAATTCCACCAAGTCATTTATCTGCTTTCGGGCGGCACGGATGTCGTTAACGGCGTTGTGAATTTCATTGACGCCGCTTTCCACTGACTTCATCAACTGATGGTGTGCCTCAAACTCAGCAGGAGTTGCTGAACCTCCAGGTTGCGTTACAACAGCGAACGAGGTTGTCTGCTCCAGCTCTTTCATCTTGATGCTCGCCTGGTATTTGCCGGGCGATACCTTGTGGGCCCGATAGCTTCCTTCGATAAATACGCTGGGCACTCCCACCAAGGTGGCATAGCGCATATCCCAGACGAACCGGTTCATGCCGGGCTTGATGGGCAGCGTCGCATCGGCCGGCGGTCCGCCAGGAAAGGAAACAAACTTCTTATCCTTGGCGGATGAGAATGTCCTGACGGTTTCGCCCGCCTCACTCTTGATAGTCATGGAGATAACAAGTCCAGAATCAAGTTTTTCAGGGAGCTCGTAGTAGATCACTACGCCCGCCGCTGGGTTTACGCCGGCGGAAGGGTTTTTTAGAAAATCTTCGTTAGGATCCTCAATAATAACATTGTCCAACTGACTTCTCCCCGATACCCGGTACGTGTCTTCCGGTTGATACAAACGGAATGCCCCCACAGCGGCCTTGTATTGGCGCACCAGTCCCAGATCATCCAAAATCCAGAACGCCCGTCCCTGCGTGGACGCCACCAGGTCGCCTTGATGCACTTTCAGATCTGTGATTGGAGTTACGGGCAGATTGAGCTGCAGGGTCGTCCACTGCTTGCCGCCGTCGAAGGAGACATACAGCCCCGTCTCCGTTCCGGCATACAGCAAATCTTTGCGCACGTTGTCCTCCCGAACGACCCGCGTGAATGCACCGTACGGAATTCCGGTGGTAATGCGTGTCCACGTTTTTCCATAATCCATTGTTTTGTATAGCGAAGGCGTGAAGTCATTCAGCTTGTATCGGGTGGCGGCGATGTAGGCTGTGGCCTTGTCGTGCGGGGATACTTCGATGCTGTTGATGAGGCATTCGGGAAGACCCGCCGGCGTTACGTTTGTCCAGGTCTTTCCACCGTCACGCGTGACGTGAACGAGGCCGTCGTCACTTCCAGTCCAGAGGACTCCCTTTTCGGAAGGAGACTCGATCACATAGGCGATCGTGCCGTAATTTTCTCCACCCGCACCTTCGTTGGTATACGGGACACCGCTTACGCCCAACTTGCTGGTTTCATTTCGCGTCAGGTCGGGCGATACCACGTCCCATGTTTTGCCAAGGTCGATGGTCTTGAACAATTTATTTCCGGCATGGTAAAAAGCCTCTGGCTCATGCTTTGACCAGATGATGGGCGCGTTCCAGTTGAACCGGTACTTCATGTCTTTGGGTTGCAGCGCCTGGTATTGAATCGGGGCAATCATAACGTTTATACCCTGATCCCGCTTGGTGTCGAGCACTTCGATCGTTCCCTGATAGCTTCCTCCCATAACGTATTGCGGGTCGTCGGGATTGAAGGCAAGAAAAGCACTTTCTCCACCGGCAGAGGATTTCCAATTGTGTTCCGTGATGGAAGAACCGTAAGGCGTACGGCTTTCAATCATCACCGAGCTATTGTCTTGTTGGCCGCCGTAGACGCGATACGGAAACTGGTTGTCGGCATTGACACGGTAGAACTGTGCGGTGGGCTGGTTGTCCTGCGTCGTCCACGTTGCTCCCTGGTTCACGGTGACGGCAGCTCCTCCGTCATTGGCAACGATCATGTTGCGGTTGTCGAGCGGGTTGATCCACAGTTGGTGGTAATCGCCGTGCGTCCCTGAAAGGTTGGACCAGCTCTTGCCACCGTCGATGGATTTCAATCCGGGTGAGTTGAGCACGTACACGATGTTCTCATTCTGCGGGTCGGCAAATACTTCGATGTAATACCACGCCCGCTGCACCAGCCGGTGGTCTTTGCTGACACGGTCCCAAGTCTTGCCGCCATTCATAGATACAAACAATCCTCCTTGTTCTTTTTCCGTGTCGCTTTCAACGAGGGCATATACTTTCTCCGGATTCGAGCGGCAGACGGAAACGCCCATCTTGCCGAGTTCTTTAGGAAGTCCTTTTTGAATTTTGGTCCACGTTTCTCCGCTGTCGGTAGATTTGTACAGGCCGCTGCCTGCTCCGCCGCTCTGCACCTGCCACGGCAACCTCCGGTGATCCCACATGGCTGCATACAAGATGCGCGGATTGGTCATGTCCATGCTCAGGTCGGCACAGCCGGTATTGTCATCCACGAACAAGGTCTTCCTCCAGGTCACGCCGCCGTCGGTTGATTTGTACACTCCGCGATCCACATTCGGGCCGTGTAGCGCGCCCTGGGCAGCCACGAACACCACGTCGGGATTTGTCGGGTGGATCCGGATGTTAGCAATGTGCCGCGTGAGATCAAGTCCCATTTTTTTCCAGGTCTTGCCGGCATCGGTCGATTTATACACACCGTCGCCATAGGAGGTGGTGACTCCCCGCGGTGCGTGCTCCCCCATCCCCACATAAATTACATTGACGTCACTCTCCGCAACCGCCACGGCTCCAACCGATCCTGTTTTGAAAAACCCGTCTGAAATATTCTGCCAGCTGTTTCCCATGTCCGACGTTTTCCACACACCGCCGCCGGTTGTGCCCATGTAATACAGGTAGGGATTTCCGGCTACTCCCGTTGCTGTCACCGACCGGCCGCCGCGGAACGGTCCGATGTTGCGCCACTTGACCGGTTTCAAATAGCTTTCAAGATCTATGGTTGTCGGAGCAACCACCGGAGCGGATGCCCGTTGTTTCCTTTGTGCAAAGGAGACAGATGTCGTTGAAGCAATAAGGAGAGCAAGAATTATTCTGGTAGTCATATGTATGGGTTCAGTAAATTTTAAGTTTTTTGGAGGCATTCTTTCTAAGGAATAGTGAATTTCTCACCGGGAAGATAAATGGAAAGGGACAAATTAAGTGCGCCGATCTTTCCATTTAGTTCGGATCGGGATCGGTCACTGTTGGTAATAACGATCACCTGCGACTCTCCAATGACCAGCGCTTCGCTGCCTTCCACTACAATGGCCGTCGACTCATCAATGCCGATGCCCATATGATCCTGAAAATCCAGGATGCCCGAAATCAGGCGATTGAAGCGGCTCCGTTTCACGAAGTGCTGATCAATCAGTACGTGCCGAATCAATCCAAGGCCCCTGCGCGTTTCCAGGTTATGCGCGGTCAGTGTTGAAAATGTGGCCTGATAGTCTGGCTCCCGGAGCGCGTTGCCGGTGATCATGTGTTCACTCATGACCGCCGCCCCGGCGCTCGTGCCGGCGATGAGGGCTCCAGCCTTCCAGGCGCTAACCAATGCCGCAGGAATAAGTGTAGAATCTACCAGCTCCATGAACCGGCTTTGGTCTCCTCCGGGAATATAGATAAGTGTGGCGTGCGCGAGCGAATCGAGTGCGGTCTTTGGCAGTGCCACGCCTTTCCGGAATTGTAGCCCTGCCACCTGCGTGATCCCGGCTGCTCGGAAGCGACCCACGGCATAATACACGGCGGAGTCCGGCTCGCTGCTGGCCATGGGAAGTACCACGGCATATCCGCCTTCGAGGATCCGCGATTTTTCAATTATGGCGTCCATGACGGCGCGGGATTGGACGCCGCCACCAATGATGATCAGTGAACCTCTCCTTTCCGGCTCCGGAGCCTCGCATGCTAAACAAACCACTGCAGCCGCCAGCGCATGCAGTATTCGCCGGCGAAGGAAAAAAATCATCAGTTCATTCCCCCCTTCCGTGTGGCCTTACGCTGTGCGGGCCACTGTGCCCGCTCACCGGTTTTCACGTCCATAGGAAGAACACTCTTGTCCCGTGGTGTTTTGTTTGGATCTTCACATGCCTGGTAAACAAGAATCGCCGTAAGGATGGCATTGCTGCGTACATCGTCGAAGACCACTTTATCGTACGTGTCGCGATTGGTATGCCAGGTGTAGTTTCCATACGACCAGCTGATGGAACTCAGCGAGAATCCAGGTGCACCAACCGCAACGAAGGAAGCAAAATCAGAGCCACCTCCACCGGGCGCTCCCGGGAACCGCGTCTCAATCGGAGTTCGTATTGGATCCGGAACTTTTGATAGCCATCGCTGAAGGAATTCATAAGCATGGAGGTAGCCCTGCCCGGAAATATTCGTAATCCGTCCCGTTCCGTTATCCTGATTGAACAAAGCCTGGAGGTTGTCGACGATTTCCGGATGGTCTTCCACAAAGGCGCGCGAGCCGTTCAATCCCTGCTCCTCACTGCCCCAATGCCCAGCGAGGATCGTTCGCTTTGGATTTGGATATACTTTCTTCAGGATGCGCATGGCTTCCATCATGGTGAGTGTGCCGGTGCCGTTGTCTGTCGCTCCCGTCCCGCCGTCCCAGGAGTCGAAGTGCGCAGAGAGCATCACGTACTCATCGGGCTTTTCGGTGCCCTTGATTTCTGCCAGCGTATTGAAGGCAGGCACAACGCCAAGTTCTTTTGAATCGATGCGCACACTGATTCGGGGCTTCGCTCCAGATTCAGTGAGCCGGTAGAGCATGCCGTAGTCTTCCAGGGAAACGTCAATGGTCGGTACTTTCTTCGTGTTGGCACTGAATATCTTGTTCACCCCAAATCCACGCGACCAATTGGATGCGACGACCCCGAGAGCTCCAGCATTTTCAAGGGCGATAGCCAGGGAGCGACTGGATTTGCCGGTGTTCTGAAGCCTCCGTGTCCAGGCTCCGATTTCCTCCGTGCGGGCAATTTTCATCTTCTCAAACGACTCCTTGGTTCCAAACTCCTCCCAATTGTAATCCGGCCGGCCTGTGGGCTGGTTCATGGAAATCATGACAAACTTGCCTTTCACCGATGGAAGCCATCGCTGGAATTCCAGGGAGTCTGCCACGTCAGGCAGAACGATCATCTCACCAGTTATTACTTTATCATTAGTAGAAGGACTCCATGCTAACTGCATGCCTTCCAATGACTTAACCCTTGGATATACCATGTCAATGTGCGAAACGCCCCGCTCCCATCCGCGCCATTCCCCCCACTTTTCATTCCGGGCAGCGATGCCCCATTTGGTATACTGACCCACAGCCCAATTGTTGGCCTGCCTCATTTGCGGCGTGCCTACCAGCCGCGGGCCAATGCCGTCAAAAAGTTCGTGGGCCATTCTTTCCAATTGCGAATTTTCATTGGCTTCCTTGACGATGGCGTCAACCACCGGATCGATGACCTGAGCCTGAGCAAGGTGAATCGTGAACAAGAGAATGAGAAAGGGAAAACGCTTCATGCTATGTATTTAGGGTTGCAAAAAACCAAGGTAAACTTTTTTACCTCACTTCCTTTCCAGATTCGTAACAGCGGAGGATTTTGGTTCACGAAGGCGCAATACCCAGGTCGTCTTTCGAAAATGGCCATCCCAGCCACATGAGCAACAACCCAAATGGAAAAAACACTAGGAGGATGAGCCAGGAAATCATGAAGGATGCGGGGATCGCACGACCCGGGTCTTGTGGATCATAATAGACCGTTATCGCTTCACCCTCCTCTGCAGTTTCTATACCATATGCCTTGTCAGAAAGGACGGTCATCGCCTTCCCCTCCCTGGTGATAAATGTGAACCGGTAGTAATAGGTATCGCCGTCTCCCGATTCACTGGGCACGAAATCAATAATTCGGCCGGACGTGCTTTTCCAAACCAAGACGGTGTATGCGGCAAGCCCGGCAAAATATGTGCTAAGGACCACGAGGAAAATACCGGGGACAAACAGGGTTATTGCAAGGACTACTCTTGGTTTCATCGGATCATGAATTCGCTACACGCCAGACAGCTTTTCAACTTCTCGTTTCAGCACAGCTAAAAGCGTGTCCACTGTGGACAGATGGGTTCTGAAGCTAAGACAGGCGAAACGAAGCGTAAATTTTCCGTCCAGCAGTGTACTGGAGATAAACACGCGGCCGTCTTTCTGTACAGCATGAAGAAGCTTCTTATTAAAGAGGTTGGCGTTGCCTTTCGGCGGAACGTATCGGTAGGTCACGACAGAGAGTTCCGGCTCTGGGCCTGCTTCAAAGCCCAGCTTTTTTACTTCCTGGTAAAAATATTTTGTCAGGAGAAGTTTCTCTTCCAGGCAGGCACGAAATGGTTTGACGCCATGCAATTTGAGCGGCAGCCACATGCGCAGTCCACGGAAGTGCTTGGTGAGCTCCGGCGACAGATCCGCGGGTGAAGGTTCTTCCAGGTCGGCAAGCGCATCCTGCATGTAATTGGCCTGATAGAAGTGCGTGGCGTTGAGTTGCTTCCTGCTCTTTACGAGGATCATGCCGATGCCATACGGAAGGAACAGCCCCTTGTGCGGGTCGATGACCATGGAGTCACTCTTCTCCATGCCGTGGAGCTTCTTTTTTCCTTCACGCGTCAATGCAAAGAACCCACCATACGCGGCGTCGACGTGATACCACATCCGGTATTTCGCCGCCAGTGTACCCAGTATATCCAACGGATCAATGGAGCCCGTGTCCGTAGTGCCCGCGGAAGCGATAAGAAGAAACGGAGACAAGTTCTTGCTCTTGTCTGCTTTCACTTGGCGCTCCAGGGCCACGGCATCCATTCGAAAGCGCGCGTCCATCGGTACGGTCCTGAGGATGCACTCCCCGAGACCGGCGATGCGAATGGCCTTGGCCAGTGAATGATGTGCCTGTTCTGTCAGGTAGATTACGGAACTGGGAATCCGTTCCGACGTAATTCCTTTCGCATCCCTGGCGGTACAGATGGCTATCAGGTTGGCGATGCTTCCCCCCGACGTGATATTTCCCGCTGCGGTGCCGGGATAGCCAAGGAATTTTGCCACCCATCGCAGCAGCATGTTTTCCATGCGGACGGCGCCGGGTCCGGCGAAAAAAACACCGGCGTACCGGTTGGTGACGTCAGCGAGATAGTCGCCCAGAGATGCGTAGTACAGCCCTCCTCCCGGAATATAGCCCAGGTGTCCACCCGAGGCGGGATTGAGTGCAGGAGCATCAACATGCTTCTGAATCAGTCGCAATGCTTTTTCAATCGGAAGGCCAGACTCTCTGATCGGGGATAGTAAAAGCCCCTGGCCTGTATCGCCGCTGCTGTTAAAAGCCTTCCCGGTACCCAGGCTGTCGAGAAACGTCTCAGCATACGCAACAACTTTCTCCCTCACTTTTTTGCGTACGGCTGGTGTGGGTTCCAGCGTGCGCGCAGCGCGCTCGAGGGTGTGGATTCTGGAAAGAAGTGTCATAGAATGGTCCCAATATACGGGATGGGGCACAGACCCAAAACACATATTGTGTCGTCTCCGTAGTGACGATTGCAATTTGAAATGTGGAAGCCTCCAGATACTTTTGCATGCACACCCTCAATCGAATCCTTCATGAACATCATCATCCAGTCTCCGGGTATAAAAATCAGCAGACGCCTCGAACGCGCCCTTATCCATACCTTTTCCAGGCTGGAGAACAAGTCAACCGAAATCATCCGCTGTGATGTGATGTTGCGAAAAGAGAGCAACGAACAAAAAAATGATTTCCTGGTGGACGCCCGGCTGATGGTACCAGGCAATGATCTTTTCGCGAGCGACCGCGGCATTCGTTTCGAAACAGCGGCCGAAAAAGTACGAGCCAGTCTTTTACGCCAGGTACGGAAATTCAAGAAGAAGCCGGTTTCCCAGAAACGCAAGGCCCGGAAGACAGCCAGGCGCGCTAGCTCCAAAAAGTGAAAACTGGAAAATGGGCCGTCATGCTGAGCTTTTTGATGACGTTCTCACGGAAAAGTTTGTCTACCAACGTCCGGTGATGAAAGGAGAGCGCTAAAATTTCCGATGATTGAGAAGTAACGTAGCGATCCAGCGCCCACGATATATCAATACCGTACTTTCCTTCAAAACTCCAGTCGATCATTTTGTCGGCCCTATCCATGACTCCTTTCTTCAGGAGGTCGAGCTTTTTGTCATTTTCTGCTGACGGCTCAGCATCCAAAACGTGTAGCACCCGCACGGAGGCCTGCAGCGGAACAGCCAGGGCCCTCAACTGGTCTACCAGGAAATGAGGATTCGTTCCCGGGTCGAACGCATACACAATCTGGCTCACGGGTCTGAAGGTGCATCCTTCTGGAATAACCAATACGGCCCTACCCGACCGTTTCATCACCTGGAACGAGTTACTGCCGAAAATATATTGATAGTAGTCATCGGCGCCGTTGGTTCCCATCACAATGAGATCGTGCTCCTCCCCTTCGCGGGCGATGGCTTTCTCCAATGTAGAGGATGCCTCTTCCACACGAACACCGCATGTGACGCCAAATTCTTTTTCACAGGCATCAGCAAGCACTTGGAGGCTTGCTCGTATTTCTGCAATACCTAAAGCTACCTCCTCTTTTAACTGTATTGCTTCGGGCCAAATGGTTGGTTTAATGTACGCCAGCGTCAGGTGCGCCATCAGCGCAGCCGCCAGGTTGCCGGCGTATTCCATGCCGTTTTTGGAAGCGTTTGAAAAGTCGACGGGACAGAGTATCTTTTTCATGTGTTTGGAATTGGCTGATCCACGGCCTGTAAGGTCGTCATCGAATGGCAAAACGAAATCGACGAAAATCATGAATCATAATGATTAATATCACGGCTTGCCATGGAAAGTGAAGCCATTTCAGGAGGGTATACCAGCCACAACCGGGTTCAGCTCGTTCGTGGCGGGGAGCAATACTTCTCCGAGGCCCAGCGACTCATTAATCATGCGGTTCATTCGGTGCACCTGCAGACGTATATCTTCGAAGACGATGAAACCGGGGTGGCGTTGGCGAATGCGCTCATCCGGGCATCTTTTAGAAATGTAAAAGTGTACGTGCTGCTGGACGGTTACGCTTCCTCCGACCTGGGAGACGATCTGATCATTCGTATGCAGGAGGCAGGTATTCACTTTCGGTGGTTTCAGCCGTTCCTCAAAGGAGAGAATTACTATGTCGGCAGGAGGATGCACCACAAACTCATTGTGGTCGACGGGTTGTACAGCCTCGTTGGGGGGATCAATGTCAGCAACCGGTATAATGACCTCCCCGGCCAGCCCGCCTGGTTGGACTGGGCTGTGCGCATCGAAGGCGAAGCCTCGGCCCAACTGTTCAACCGGTGTGTTGCGATGTGGACGCGGTCTACGTGGAAAAAGGTAGGTATGCCGATATTATTTAACTGGCGCACCATTCTCCCCGAACGCGAAGAAGTTATGACGCGCATTCGTATCAATGACTGGGTACGCAACAAGAACCAAATCTCGCGCAGCTATGCAGAGATGTTCCACCGGGCGACACGGGAAATCACCATCATGTCTAGTTACTTTCTACCCGGGCGTGTGATCATGAACAGTCTGAACAAGGCCGCGCAGCGCGGAGTTCGCATCAAGATCATCCTCACCAGCATTTCGGATGTAGGACTGTCCAAATCGGCAGAGAACTACCTCTACCCGTGGCTCTTTGCAAGAAAAATTGAAGTCTACGAGTATCAGAAGACGGTCCTCCATGGAAAGATAGCCGTGTACGACAGGCAGTGGGCGACGGTCGGGTCCTACAACGTAAACAACATCAGCGCTTATGCGAGTATTGAATTGAATGTGGATGTTCTGAACACCGAATTTGCCGCCTCGGTAGATGATACCCTTAACCAGATCATCCGGGATGATTGCGTTCGGATTACAAAATCCAAATTCTCTGAGCGATCGTCCCTGTTTTCCCGCATCCGCCAGCGGCTGTCCTACGAAACCATTCGCTTTATCCTGTACCTGTTCACTTTTTATTTCAAGCAGGAAACGACCCGCGAGAACTGACCGGATCAGTTTCCGCGGATGCGACGCAGAAAGGAAATCGTAGCTTCCCTGTCCCAGCCGTCAAACCTCCCACGCTGAACGACGAGTTTGTTGTCTTCCGGATGGTTGATGAAGTAGTGAAACACAAAATGTCCGCGCCTTTCCTTCCATCCGACCATTTGCCCAAACCGAAGGTCGTTGAATACCAAGGTGTCTCCCCACATTTCCGCTGTATAAAATCCCTGGGCGAATCGGCGAAGGTGCTGTACATCCTCATGATCATTTACGGGAGCAAGCAGGCTATCCCCACGGTCGAAGAACTCAAAATCAATTTTCTCCTGTGAATCAAAGACAGACCGGAAACCAACGTAGCTCCCATTGTCCGTGTTCACCACGATATACCACAGCCACGTGTTGAGCGGCGTAGGTGTTGAAAAATAGCTATCCGCCTCGATGCGCTGGTCGGTCAGGTTCTTCCGGATGTTGGAATGGATGACATATTTGTTTGCCATCCCGTACACAAGATACGCGGCACACCAGAGCAGCGCCACGCGTACGAGGGCCTTCCGGTATCTGAACTCGGGTCCCCGGAGCAAGAGAATGACCATAGCGACGGTTGGTACAACGGAAAAGAACGGGTCGGCCACAAAGAGCACGTCAAATGAAATGCGTGAATGGCTGAAAGGCTCAAACCACCCCACACCGTAGGAATTAAATGCATCCAGGAAGATGTGCATGAAGATCTGTACGCCGAAAAAGGCAGTCCACGTGCGGACAGGAAGCGCCCGTGGAAAAATGAACTTGTCAACTACTAGAGCCAGCACGGGAGCAGCCAGCAGGACAAAAAGAAAGGAATGTGTGAATCCCCGGTGGGCCAGCAGATCATTGGCAGGGTTCAGCCAGAACGAAGCGACAAAGTCAATGTCTGGGAGACTCTGCGAAAGGGCTCCAACCACCAGGGCTTTCTTACCCAATTCCTTCCTGGCTACCGCGTCACCAATGCAGCCTCCCAGTACGATGTGTGTTAGCGAATCCAATCTTTTCCAGCAAGATAGGCTGATTAGGAAAACTATGAAACGACCTTTCGGGGCATCCTGGTCTTGTTGAAGGTAAGCAGTGGAATGCGGCTTTGAAAGGCAACTTTGCGCGTAATGCTCCTGCTGAAGAGCCGCTCTGTGAAATCCGTCTTGTGTGTAAACATTGCCAACATACTTCCTTCCTTTTCATCAATGAACGTATCGATACCCTGCTCAATGGTGGCGGCTCGTCTGACGTGATAGGAAATCTTTTCATAGCCGGTCCAGTTAATCAATTGGGGCTCGAGGTTCTTATCGATGCGCACATCCCCGTCGTTGGTTACAATGTGAAGGACCAGGATAGCCGCTCCGAAAAGGGCCGCAAACGTTGCGAGCATACGTACTTCGGCTTTCAGGTTTTTCATGTCCGTGGCATACACGATGTGCTGCAGGGGCTTAAATGTCGCTTTCGCTGGCACGGCGATAACGGGAATATGGCTGTGCCCAATGACAGCGGCAGTATTGGTACCCTGCAAAATCTTCCACAATCCGGTGGCCCCTTTGGTTCCCATAACAATCAAGTCCATCTTCCGCTCCTGCGCATAGGCGCAGATGACCTCGTGCTTTGGAAATCCATTGAGTATTTCATAGGTAATAAGGTTGTTTTCAACCTGATCTTTTAATTCAGACAGGAACATCTGCATGTCTTTACGAGCCGACCGCATCAATCGTGCTTCCAGCTTCTTCCAGTTGTGGAGTACGTTGTTTTCAGTATTGATCTCCACCACGGAGGCCATGACAATCCGCGCACGGATTCCTGCCGCCAGTTTCAGCGCGTATTGTGCGGCAGCTCGGGAGACCGTAGAGGAGTCGGTAGGTACTAATATGCTAACACGGTTTTTCACAGGAGTGGGTTCGTAGTTATGCAAAAATCCTCATAACCGAGCTCCAATTTCATGACGATTGTCAGGTGGCCCGCCTGAATTTCATTCATCAGCAGCGTCTGGATCACTGAATAGCTCGACAAATCGGAATGTATCCCCGTTGAACAATCCCCGGTCGCTCACCTTCAGGGAAGGAATGACCAGCAAAGCCATAAAGGAGAGCGTCATAAACGGGGCACCGAGTTTGGATCCCATCGATTTTGCCTGAAGATCAATCGCCTTATACTTCTGTGCCACATCATAGCCGTCTTCCGGTGACATAATGCCTGCAACCGGCAGCGGAAGAAGCATCTCCCCCGCATCATAAACAGCCGAAATACCCCCTTGCGCCTCCATGATCCTGTTGACTGCCCTGGAAATGGAAAGATCATCCACCCCTACCGCAATGATGTTGTGCGAATCGTGTGCAACCGACGACGCAATTGCACCTTGCTGAAGACCAAAGTTTTTGATGAGCGCCACGGTCGGTTTCGCGTCCGAATAGCGGTTGACGACCGCAACCTTGAGAATGTCGCGCTCCACATCCGCTTCAACCAACCCTTTCACGATCCGGGGCGTCATCAATAACTCCCGAGTGACCAGCTGCCCATCCAGTGCTTCGATGACCCGGACGAGTCCTTTCTTCGCCTTTACCTGGAAATTTTCCGAAGACTTCACAGAGATGTGAAAATTGTTTATGGGAGATGCGTGTACATGTGCGATCTTCGATTTGCCTCCGGCAGCAACGATAACGCCTCCGATCACGGTCTGCCTGACTTCAAAATTCATGAGGTTGTCAACAACAATAAAATCTGCAGGATCACCAACTCGGAGCTGACCGACCTCCAGGCCATAGTGCATCACGGGATTTATGCAGGCAGCCTTCAACACTTTGAACACATCCACTCCCCTGGCAACCGCCCTTCGAACCAGCTCGTTGATGTGTCCCACCTCCAGGCTGTCGGGGTGTTTGTCATCGGAACAGAACATGATCCGGTCTTCAAAATCATTCAGTAAATCAATCAGCGCATCAAAATTGCGAGCTGCACTACCCTCCCGGATGATCACCTTCATACCCGCCTTCAACTTATGCAAGGCTTCAGCCTCGGTGACGCATTCATGATCGGTGGAGATTCCGGCAGCGATGTACCGCGTCGCCCGCTCGCCTGTCAATCCGGGTGCGTGACCATCCACCACCTTGCCGTATTTCTTCGCGCTGGCAATTTTGGCGAAGACTTCGCGATCTCCGGCAAGGACACCGGGCCAGTTCATCATCTCCGCGAGATACCTGATCTCATCACGGCACAGCAACGTGTCTACCCCAGCTACGTCCACGAGTGCACCCGCGGTTTCAAACGAAGTGGCCGGCACGCAGCTCGGTGCTCCAAAGTAGAATTTAAAGGGGACCTGACTTCCATTGCGGATCATGTAATCGACACCGGCCATGCCCATGACATTGGCGATTTCGTGCGGGTCAGAAACCGTTGCCACAGTGCCGTGAACCACGGCCATGCGCGCAAATGCCGACGGTACCAGCATGGAGCTTTCGATGTGAACATGGGCGTCAATGAATCCCGGGAGGATATACTGATCTGGCCCGTTGGGTGTCGCGATGATCTGACTGATCTTTCCATCAGTTACAGTCAGCGACCCTTTCACCACCTGCTTACCCGGAATGTCGACGATATAGCCCGATACTGTCATGGCCACCAGCCCTACTTTATTTTCTCGCGGATAAACTCTACCGTTGGATCATTTCCGATAGACGTAGTGATTCGGTCAATAATTCCCGCTTCGTTGGTGAGAAAGTTGAGCTTAAAGACATTGAGTGAGTACACCACCGTATGATCGGGATGCTGGGGTGTCCAAAACTGATCATAGTGAAAGTGCTCGAGAGGCTGTTCCCAGATTCTGAACTTGAACTGAAGGCGGTCGCCGGGCAATGAAATTTCAATTTTTCCATACGCTTTGTGCTCAAAGGTTCCGACGAATGACGCCAGCGGATGCGAGGGCCTGGTGTCGGGTACGCGAAGTGCGCGCAGTGAATCGATAGAGCGCCAGGTCCGATCGTTGCCTTTCTTGACTTCCACACTCACTTTTTTAGTCCATGGTGATTCGTCCAAGTGCAGCAACCTGTCGTAGATGCCGTTTACTGCTGCTGTTGCCATCGGACTTCCGTCTGCTGTATTGGTCAACACAATCACGCCGATGCTGTCTTTTGGCAACATAGCGATGGTTGACCGATAGCCGCTGATGACGCCTCCGTGAAGAATCGCAACGTGTCCTTTGTAATCGGTGGTGATCCGCCCCAGTCCATACAGCCCAAAGAACACTTCATCATAGGGCATCTCCTTGGATGCAATGTTGTTGGGTTTCATTGTCTCACGAATCGCTTTGGCGGGCATGACCTGGGTGCCTCTGAATTTTCCCCCCATGATTTGCGCCGAGACCCAGCTACTCAGGTCTTCCACGTTAGATACAATGGCTGCCGCGGGCGCCCAGCAGTCACAATGCACATCCGGACCGAACGGTTTGAGGAGGCTGTCCAACCTCCCGTTATAATAATCAATAGCAAGCTCGCTGCCCTTCTGAGCCTCTTCAAACGAGAAAAAACTCTGGGTCATCTTCAAGGGTACAAAGAGCCTGGTTCGAACCACATCCTCCCAACTCGTTCCTGCCACCTTCCCTACCACAACTCCTGCAGCAGTGTACATGTTGTTGTTATAGAGATATCCTTCGCGGAATCCCAGCGTGGGCTTCATGTAGCGCAAGCGATCCGTAATTTCCAACTGCGTGAACCCGGACCCGGCCCATACTCCATCCCAGCGGGGCACGCCGCTACGGTGACTCAGCATGTCACGGAGCGTCAATTTTTCGTCCAGCTCGGCGGTAGAAAATTTCAGCTCAGGCATGTAGGTGCGCACCGGCTTATCTAAGTCCAGTTTTTTCTCCTCATGAAGTATCGCTGCTGCCATCGATGTGAACAACTTCGTATTGCTGGCAATACCAAACGTCGTCTTCGGCGTCACCGGTAGTTTCTTATCCACGTCGCGCAGGCCGTAGCCTTTGGAAAAAATGATCTTGTCCTTATGGACGATGGCGACCGCACAACCAGCAACACGCCATTCTTTCATGAGCTGCTGCACATACGTGTCTACTTTTTGTAATTCTTTTTTGTAAGATGGTGCCTGGCCCGGTAGGTTCATTGAAAAAAACAGGCCTGCGATCAGTAGCGAAAGAAGTTTCATGCGTTCAGGGTTTTGAATTCTAAAGATAGACTATTCCTGAGACGGTCACGCAAGTTCGAGCCGCCTTTTCACTTCTCTGGCTTGCGGGTATGACGCTCTTCATGTGCAACGATGATGTCAAATGCTTTCTCCAGCTTGTACACGTCCAATGAAGTCGCTCAGTCTTTCCTGACTTTCCACAAACCGCTGCAGGATGTTTCCGTCAAGGGCGCTTTCGGAAGGCGCCCAGATGTCAAGGGTCTTTTGCTTTTTCTGGTTTTCAGGCTGTACACGTTGCAGAATAAGGCCTCCCATCATGTTTACGAAGAATCCAAGACGGCCTGTCCATGGCGTTTCATGCCTTCCGTCGTGCACACGTTCCAGAATGGGAAAATAGGTGCCGTTTATCGTGATCAGGTGGTCAAGAATCTGCGCAACACTCCATTCATGTGGGGATGGCTTCCAGTTGAGCTCGTCAACGCTGAGGCTCCCGAATTCACTTTGTACTTCAAGTGTAATGCGGGTGACCGCTTTCGTCCAACCCGAAGTATCCATAGAACAAGTCTTATCGAAGTTTTATCGCGGTGCCGAAGCAAACAATCGTTGGGGTGATGCGGAAGCGATCGTTAGCTTCCGGAAATTGCTGGACCTTGGTATCGGTCACGTATTCCATGAAAATGTGCTGGGCTCCGAGTTTCACCGACCATTTATCGTTGATGGAATAAGCTACAAAAAATTCTGAATTCAGACTGCCGCGGTCATTCTCAGCGATCAGCAACAGGTTGAAGCCTGCGGGAGATGCCGTAACAGGAACCGTCTGAGCCCCCGGCGCACCATTCCCATTGATGTAGGTTCCTGCCTGCGCCGCACCAAATGAAAATCCAATGAGGTCAATATTGAAACCGGCTCTGAATTTCTTTGAAAAATTATAGCCGATATTTATCGTGACATTTATGGAATTGATCTGTGCAGAAGGAAACAAAACCGAATCCATATTCGCTTTGATGGCCTCTTTAAACAACGCTCCAGGTCCGGTAGTACCTTTGGCAATGTTGGCCGGTGCCGTGACAAAATGTTTGTTGTTTGCAAAAAACGAGGAAAACCTGCCGCCAACACCAAGCTCCAGCTTCTTCTTCGCTCCAATTTTCCAGTTGTGCTGATAGCTGACGGCAGTACTTCTCTGGGAACCAATGCCGAACGTAAGATCGGCATACGCCGACGTGGTGGATTCGGCATCCTGTGCGCTTAGGCAAGCAGGAATACCCATGAATAGGATTAGTCCAAGGGAGAGAATCTTCATTGTTGTCCGTGTTTTTATAATCACAAGTTCGCACAATCTGACCGCAATACCATTTCGTTCGACAATTATTTACCCCTGCCCATATACTTTCAAAACAGCCTCCCGCAACGGGGATGACGTGGATGATGCGAAAAATATCACATCGGCAATGGCTTCCGCCGATACCCACTTTTTAAAATCAGCGGAGGGCATCGCCTTCCGGTTGGCAGGTGTATCGATTGTCGCTGGCACAACAACGGCTGATGCCACGTTCGTACCAGACGCGGTGGCATTCACAAGGTCGGAAAGTGTAAACAGCAGGGACTTTGAAAGCGCATACGCTGCCACATCCTTTCCAGCTTTCGGCTCCAGGGAAGGGCGTGAGCCGATTAAGATGATTCTTCCTCCATCCGGTTGATTCAGCAGGTGCCGTAGCATCGGCCGGATCATAAAATAGGCTGTCTCAAAATTGAGCGCAATCATGCGGCGCAGGGTTGAACCATCCGCCTTATCCACTGCGCCGGCTTCAAACCCTCCCACCAACAATACTGCGGCATCCACCACGGGCCAGCGGGAAACGATTTCTTCAACTGCATTCCCGACTTCCTTTTCATCCGTCAGGTTTACTTCCAGGTAACTCACATCCTCGCGTGTAGATTTCGGAAGTTTTCCCGGGGAAACTGTACCGATTAAACGGTAGCCGCCCGCCAGGAAACGGTCTACCACTGCGGATCCCAGATTTCCGCCCGCACCTGTTATCAATACTGTTTTCTTCATATCACAAGGATTTCAAATGGAGGGATTTGGGACGGGTAAACGCCCGCAACCCTGCATGACTGAGTGTCGATCCAATCCCGGAGTGTTTCCGCCCGCTCCACGGTACCGCAGCGCTTACCCGGTCGCAGCAGTTCCAGTACCCGGTACCCGTATCGAGGCGTTTCAAAATCTTCCTGGCGCGCTGCTCATCAGCACTGTATACTGATGCGGTAAGTCCATAAGCTGTATCTGCCATCCCCTGGATGGCCTCTTCATCATCTTTCACTTTCATAATTCCGATGACGGGGCCAAAGGACTCTTCCCGCATCAGCGCCATTTGGTGAGACACCTCCGTGAGCACGGTCGGCTCAAAAAAGAAACCTTTGCCCCCGGCTTTCTTACCACCGATGCGAATTGCGGCACCAAGCTTCACCGCATCCAGGACTTGCTCTTCCAGGTAATTCAGGTGCTCGGGTCGTGTGAGCGGGCCGATGTAGGTACCTTCCGCCTCCGGATTGCCGGTCTTGTACCCGCGCACTTCCTCCAGAAAAGCCGTCACGTACCGGTCATATACTTTTTCATGAACGTATATCCGCTCGACGGCACAACAGCTTTGTCCGTTGTTGTAGAAGGCTCCATCGGCAGTTGCGGCTGCGATTGCCTTTATGTCTACGACGTCGTCGGCAACGTACAGTGGATCTTTGCCTCCCAGTTCACACTGGCAAGGGATCATCCGGGCACTGACCTTTTCATAGATGTATTTTCCGGTGCGGTAAGAACCGGTAAAAAAGTATCCGTCAAAATCCATGTCCAGCAAAGCCTCTCCCGTTGATTTGCCGCCCACGCCGGTGAGAAATAAATCGGGAGGCAAGCCGGCTTCTCGCCAAAGCCGCTCAATTTCCAGGCCTGTTAGAGTAGCGTACTCTGAGGGTTTGTAAAGCACCCCGTTGCCGGCAAGCAAGGCAGGAACAAATACGTTGATTCCAACAAGGTAGGGATAGTTCCATGCCGAGATGTTGCATACCACCCCCAGCGGTTCGTATGTGATGACCTCTTTCAAGCCCTTGGCTTCGGTCATGATTTCATCGGACAGATAGCGGACGGCATTTTCCGTCAGCCACTGGATACGCTGCCGTGCTCCTTCTACTTCATTGCGCGACTGTTGTAAAGGCTTACCGACTTCGGAAGTCAAAAGGACTGACAAGGTTTCCGTATTCTCTTCCAGCAACGCGGAGAATCGTTTGGCGACGCTTATGCGCTGCTCCAGCGGTACATCATACCAACCCGATTGCGCTCGTTGCAGCCTCGACAATTTTTCTTGAAGCGTTGACGAAGTGTCCTCGTTGACTTCCTTCAGCAGTTCTTCGGTGGCAGGATTGATAATCCGCATGAGCTTTTACGTTGTCAGTGGATCCTAAAGTGTGGCTCTCACACTTTCTAAAAATGCTTCACGGATGTTTCTTGAAAAAGGGCTTTGCTGATCGGGCATCCGCTCCGGGTGCCACTGCACAAGCAGGAGGAATGGATGGTTGTCTTTGTCCCGAATCTCCGCTCCTTCCAGCGTGCCATCCGGCGAAACACAGCTCATGGAAAGCCCATCTCCCAGGAGATCAATACTCTGATGGTGGGCACTGTTGACTTCACCGCGGGTTTCCCGTGTGATTTCACCCAGCAAGGTGTCCTCTTTTAGCCAGACAGGATGCTGCCGGTCGTTGCCCTCCTGATGCTTGCGGTGATCGGATCGGCCGAAGGCTACGATATCCGGAACGAGTGTGCCTTCCAGAAAAACATTGGTTAGCTGCAGGCCACGGCAGACACCCAGCAACGGAAGGCGGCGCTTGTGGACGTAGCTGAGTATTTTTAGTTCAAACTCGTCGCGGCGCTCATCAAGGTCATCCAGCCGATACTGCTCAACATACCCGGGTTTATTGTACAGCCGGGGGTGTACATCTTCGCCCCCTGTCAACAGGATTCCATGGCAACCGGAAACGGCCTGAAAATTCTTTTCCTCATAGCCCAGTTTGATAATCTCCACCTCAGGATCTTGTCTGAGCCACTTCTCGTAGTTCTCGTACTTCCTTCCAACAGATATTCCGATAGTAATCTTGGTCATAGTGCTTTCTGGTAAAGGGCGCGGAAATCCTGCCGGCTTACAGGCTTGGGATTGTTGGGGTGGGCAAAGTCCGCGAACGCCAGGTCGGCAAGCGGTTCCAGGTGCTCCTGCTTCACCCCGATGTCCCGAAGGCGGTGTGGTATCTTTATTTTCTGGTTAAGGTCAAAAAGATATTTGACCACTGCCTCGCCGCTCTCCACCTTCAGGTCCAGCGTTCGTGCAATCCTTCTGAATTTATCTTCAAAGCCCACGATGTTAAATTCCATTCCATATGGAATGTTTACTGCATTCGCCAGGCCGTGGTGGATATCAAGCAGCGCCGATAACGGATGCGCAAGCGAGTGAACAACTCCCAGCCCTTTCTGGAAAGCCACCGCCCCCATCAGCGAGGCGATCATCATCTGACTTCGAGCCTGCAGTGTAGGCTTGTTAACAGCCTCTTCCAGGGATTCTCCGATAAGCGCAATCCCTTCCAACGCAATTCCTTCGGCCATCGGATGCTGCATGCGGGCCAGGAAGGCTTCCATATTGTGCGTGAGGGCGTCCATGCCGGTGGCAGCCGTGACGGGAGCAGGTAGATCCATCGTCAAAGCCGGATCTGCAAACACGATGCGTGCTAGTAGTTTGGGCGAGAACAGAATCTTTTTTTGATGCGTCACGTCATCGGCGATGATGGCGCTGCGGCCAACTTCACTGCCGGTTCCTGCTGTTGTAGGAATCGTTATGAAATGCGGAACATCGTTAGTGACAAATACATCGCCTCCGACAAGGTCGTCGTATTTGAAAAGATCTTCGCGGTGGTTTACACGCAGAACGATTGCACGGGCAACATCCAGGGCAGCGCCGCCACCGATCCCAACCACGCCATCGCACGATCCGTCGTCGTACGCATCGGTGCCTTTATATACATCCGATCGGACCGGGTTCTTATGAATGTCGGAGAAAACGGAAGGAGAAACCCCTTTGCGCTCCAACGCTGCGGTGATCTCCTTGAAAAATTCGAGTTCAGCGATAGTTGGGTCGGTGACCACCAACGGTCTTTTGATCCCTTGTTTCTTCAAATAGTCTCCCAGTTCCTTGCTGGCGCCTGAGCCAAACCGGATGGTTGTCGGAAAATTGTATTGATAGATCGTCTCAAATTTCATGTAAGCTGCCTTCAGATTATTTCGAAATAGCGTTTCATTTCCCAGTCGGTGACCGGCTTCAGATGCTGTCTCCACTCCCATTCGCGGGTGTGCACAAAATGGTCGACGAATCCCTTTCCCAGCATCTCCGCTGCCAGCGGGGAGTCCTTCATATGACGCGTAGCGTCTTCAAGTGTTCCGGGCAGGACGCCGTGGGTAAAGTCGGCATACCCGTTGCCTATGGTTGCGGGCTGCTTCAACTTCAATTTTTTACGGATTCCGTACAAACCCGAGCCGACAGCTGCGGCCATGGCGAGATACGGATTTGCGTCAGCGCCGATCACACGTGTTTCCATCCTGCAAGCACTCCGGCTACCGTTGATTACGCGCACCGCCACGGTGCGGTTGTCGATGCCCCAGGTTCGAGTAGTCGGCGCCCAGGCACCCTCTACGAGGCGCTTGTAGCTGTTGATGGTCGGGGCATACAGCGGAAGCAGGTATGGAAGGCAGTGCAACTGACCTGCCAGATAGTGCCGCATGACGGCGCTCATTTTCTGCTTGTCGTTGCCGTCAAAGAACATATTCTTTTTTCCGCTCTTGTCCATCAGACTCTGGTGCACGTGACCACCGCAGCCTGGCAATGATTCACTGATCTTCGCCATGAAGGTGGCCATCACCCCGTGACGGAGTGCAATTTCTTTAACGGCCGTCTTAAACAGTACAGCCCGGTCGCCAGCCTCAACTCCGGTGGTGTGGTGGATAGCGGCTTCCAGTACGCCAGGCCCGGTCTCTGTATGGAGTCCTTCAATCGGAATATTGAATCGGGTCAGCAAATCAAAGAGGTCAGAAAAAAACGGATTGTTGAGCGCAGTTCGTAGGATGGAATATCCAAACATCCCCGGGGAAAGCGGTTCCATATTCCGGTAATTTTTTGCCCGCGCCGATTGCGGGGTCTCCGCGAAGTTGAACCACTCGAATTCCTGGGTGAGCATCGGAACAAACCCATCGGCATGTGCCTGGCGGATGACACGTTTTAATAATTGCCGCGGGCATATCGACGTTTTGTCGTTCTCTTCGACCAATTCACCGAGGAAGAAGGGAATGTCATTTTCCCATGGAATTTTTCGGAAGGTGGAGAGATCAATTCGCGTAGGCGCATCGGGATACCCGGTATGCCAACCGGTGTATTGCACATTATCATAGGCAACATCGCCGTTGTCCCAGCCGAAGATCACGTTGCAAAATGAAGAGTCTCCCTCAACCGCTGAAATAAATTTCGACGACGAGATGTACTTGCCGCGGAGAATCCCGTCCACGTCTGCATACGCAATCTTCACACGGCCGGACGGATGATTCCGAACATAGCTGAGGACTGCCTTGTCGTTTATTTTCTTGCCCATGATCTTTGAACTTTAAATATACCAAAGCACACGCCGATTATCAGCACAAACAGGAGGCTAAGCACCAAATTATACACGGTCACTGCCAGCAAAGCGGTGAAGGCAATCACCAGGGCAACGATTGGGAAAACCGGGTAAAAGGGCACTCGAAACGGGCGCTCCAGATCAGGTTCTTTTTTACGGAGCACGAGCACGGCGACCATGGAAACAGTGTAGAGTGTAAGTGCACCGAATACCGCAAGGGTAATAATCTCCCCTGTCCTTCCGGTAAACAGCGCAACAATTCCAATCGTCGCATTGATGATCAGGGCGTTGGCGGGTGTCTGAAACCGCCGGTTGATTTTACCAAGCGGTGAATCTGGAAAGGTGATTTTTCCAAATTCGTAACTGGACCGGCCTGCTGCAAGCATCAGTCCGTGGAAGGAGGCAACCAGGCCGAACAAGCCAACGATCACCAGGAAGGTGTACGACCAGGAACCAGAAGTGTGAATCTGTTGCAGCGCCATGGGCAACGGGGCGTCGGATCTGGAGCCGTCGGGCATGAACACGATGGCTTCCCATCCTCCGATTCCGGAGGCCCCGATGAAGGTGAGCATGCAAAGTGTAATGAGTGTAAACAAGGCCGCCAGAAAACCGCGAGACATCGTCCGTTTGGGGTCTACTGCTTCCTCGGCGAGATTGGCCACCCCCTCAATGCCCAGGAAAAACCATATGGCGAACGGGATGGCTCCGAAAATTCCCGTGAAACCATGCGGCAGGCTGTGGATGGAGAGATTGGAAAAGGTTACGTGGGGCAACGCAGCCCCGGCAAAAACCAGGAGCCCGCAGACAGCGATCACGGTGACTGCAAGTTCAACCAGGGCGGCAGCCTTCACCCCATAAATGTTCAGCGCTGTAAAAATTACATAGGCTGTCACCGAGAAATAAATGCCCGGCATGGAGGGGAAAAACAAATTCATATAAGAGCCAATCGCGAGTGCAATGGCCGGTGGAGCAAAAATGAACTCAATGTTTTGTGCCATGCCCGCAAGAAAGCCCAGGTTATCACCGAGGGCCCGTTGCGCATAGTCAAAGGCACCGCCGGCCTTGGGGATCGCGCAGGCCAATTCCGCATAGCTATACGTAAATGTTACGTACATGACAATGACAAAGACGGTGGCAATCGCAAGGCCTCCTGTTCCGCCTTCTGCAAGGCCAAGATTCCAGCCAAAGTAATTGCCGGAGATTACATACCCGACGCCGAGGCCCCACACCATGGCGGGTGTTAGAATTCGTCGTAATGCAATCGGTTCCGTTGTCAAGGCGTTCCTGGTAAGCTCTAAACTTACGAATGAAAATCAATCGACACGTCTCCTCCTACCGGAAACCCATTGCATATCAATACGCGCCCTTTCCTTACCTCCTCTTCCGTGAGCACTTCATTGAATTTCATCCACACGGTTCCGCTGGTGCAGGTAGCAACACAACTCCCGCACCTGCCTGCTTCGCAGCTGTAGGGTAACTCGATCCCCTGCCTGCGGAAAGCAGCAAGTATGGACTCCGGGTACTGCACGCGTGTTGTGTGCAACTGATCCACCATGCGGATGGTGACCTGGTGAGCGAGGGTATCGGGTGGGCGCAGTTCTTTCACAGGCACAAACGGGGTAAATACTTCACGTCGGATATTGGCTGGAGGAATACCGTGCGCCTGCAAAACAATAGGAGCCATACGCATGTAATCAAAGGGCCCGCACAAATAGACCAACGTCCGTTCCGGAGACCCTGTTACTCGCTCGTTCAGAATTTGCTGAAGCACCAGCTTGTTCAATCGGGCCTTCCAAAGATCCTGGCTGTTGCTGAATAGCCACCGAATCTCCAGCTGGCCCGGATGCCTGGCTTCCCATGCGAGCAGATCCTTTTTGAAGATCGTCGTTTCGGGAGAGCGGTTGCTGTACACAAGAAGCACCCGGATTTCGGGAAATTTGATCAATAGACTTTTCAGCAGGGAGAACACGGGGCCGATACCGCTGCCTGCAGCCAGCAAAATCACCTGGTTGAAGGGCGTCATATCCTTGGGCAGGACGAAGAACCCCGAAGAACCCCCGGCGATGGTGAGGCGATCGCCTGGTTCCGCAGCCTCCAAAAGCGGACGTGAAAACTCCCCGTTTGGAATCCGCTTTACGGTTACCGCCAGCGGTTCGCCGGCCTCCGGAGAGGACGAGATCGAGTAGCTTCGCCGTTCAACTCCCCTCCGGGAGCGGAACACAAACGTTAGAAATTGCCCGGCCTCAAACCGAAGACTCCCTGTCGCCGGCCTCAGGACAAATGTTTTTGCTTCCTGCGTTTCTTCGGTCACGCGCTCAATGACCACGTCCCTGAACAAGGTGCTCTCTTTTGCAATGGACTTGAATGGAAGCATGGTCAAAAATAAAAAAAGCCGGCAGGCGCCGGCTGTTTATTTTTAAATTCTAATGGGTTAGTGGATGTCCTCTCCAAGTGCTTTTAACCGCTTTTTGACTCGCGCCATTTTGGGCTGGTCGTCCAGGTCGCCGTACACGTTGAGAAGGGAATAGAGCACTGTGATGTCGTCCGGGGAAAGCTTCTCGCAGGCCTCGATAAACGGAATGTACACTTTCAATTTCTCCACATACTTGGCATCGATGGCTTTCAACTTTTCCATATCTGCCTTGGTGTTACCCAACTCGCCCATCTGATCCTTGAACACCTTGGCATCCTTCCAGTACAGGTTGGCAAGCTCTGCCGCCGCATCGTAATTTTTGGGATCGAGCTCCAACACTTTCTTGTAAGCACCCTTTGCTTTTTCGGCGTTGCCCAGTTCCCTGTTGAGTTGTCCGTACAAAAAGTAATTCGCCTGGTCGGTAGGATCCAGCTGGAGCTCTTTCTCTACCATCGCCTTCGCAACATCGTATTTCTTTTCACCGAGGTAGATGTTGAGTTCGAAAAGACGCAAGTCCTTGTACTTCGGAAACTTGCCTTTCCCTTCCTGAATAATCTTAAGCGCTGCTTCGGTGTCTTTCTTGCGCTCCATGTAAATGTCAGCTATCATGGTGTATACTTCCGGCAGGCCGCCGCCCCCAGCGATGTATCGCTTCATCAGTTCAATTCCTTTGTCATATTCTTCCGCAGCAGGAGCAAATACGCCCCCGGCATAAAGGAGAATGGATGTATCGTTGGGAATAAAGTACATCGTCTTCTCGGTCAGGTCAAAGACCGTCTTGGGGTCTGCTTTGTCGTTGTAGGCAATAATCGCCTTGTTGTAGTAGTTGTTACCAAGAATAGCATTGACATTGTCATTCAGCATTGGCCACCCCTGCGGATCCTTCACGAAGCTCCCCGATTTGGGGTCTAGTTTATCAGCTTTGTCGAAAGACTGCTTTCCAACCTGAAAAGGATTGGGATCCAGTTTCTTAAATGCCTCATTCTTGGTCGTGTCCATGGCAAAATAGATAAGGCCTTTCAGATACCAGGCCGTTGCCGCATTCTTGGTAGGCTGCCCCTTCTTGTCTACCATGTATTTTTCATCGCCTACAGTGGCATCAATGATGGCCTTTGCCTCATCGAGCTTTCCTTCGCGAAGGGCCTTCTCAGCCTTGGATGTGCTCGGCTTAATCTGTGCAAAAGCAAGCGCCGGAACAAAGGCAAGTAACGTAATCAGGATCTTTCTCATCATCATTCGAGTTTTATTTCAAGTATAGTTTAGGTTTTCTCGTTTGGTTCCTCCAGCGGCTCATCCGCATCTTCAATATTGCTTCTGATCTTCTCAACGGACGAAATGGAGTCATCCTCGTTGAGCCGGATTACCCGTACCCCCTGGGTCGCACGCCCCATGACGCGCAACTCTTCCACGCGAATACGTATGCTCAAACCAGACCGGTTGATAATCATCAGTTCGTCGGTATCTCCTACCTCCTTTATCGCAACAAGCTTGCCAGTTTTTTCAGTGATGTTAATGGTTTTCACTCCTTTTCCGCCACGACGGGTAATCCGGTAGTCTTCAATGGAGGAACGCTTCCCATATCCTTTCTCGGATACCACGAGCAGGTTCACCTCTCCGTGCGTAATACAAACCATGCCGATCACCCGATCCTTGGCCCCTTCCAAAGTGATGCCGCGCACACCTGCCGCCGTTCGGCCCATAGGGCGAACATCGGATTCACTGAAATGAACAGCCTTGCCGCTGCTCTTGGCAATGACAATATGGTTTTTTCCATTGGTCAAGGCAACATCGAGAAGCTTGTCGCCTTCGTGGACAGTAATGGCTGTGATCCCGTTAGCACGCGGCCTGGAGTAGGCTTCCAGCGCCGTCTTCTTAATCGTACCGTTTTCTGTGCAGAGAATCACAAAGTTGTTGTTGATGTACTCCTCGTCGTCGATGCTTTTTACATTCAATACGGCGCGCACCGAATCTGTGGATTCAATATTCAGCAGATTCTGAATAGCCCGGCCCTTGGATGTTTTCGATCCTTCCGGAATTTCATACACTTTTTTCCAGAACACTTTGCCCAGCGCGGTGAATATCAACAGATAGTTATGTGCACGTGCAATAAAAAGGTGCTCTGTGAAGTCGTTCTCCTTGGTGATCACTCCCTTCGATCCCAGGCCTCCGCGGCCCTGTGTTCTGTATTCGGAAAGGGAAGTCCGTTTGACATACCCCTGGTTGGAAATAGTAATCACCATCTCCTCGTTCGGAATCATGTCTTCCACCGTGATGTCATCGTCGCTGACAACCACCAGCGTCCTGCGCTCATCGCCGTAGCGTTCTTTCATTTCAAGCAATTCATCCTTGATGATTCCCATCCGGGTGGGCTCGCTCGACAAGATCTGCTGGAGGCGTTCAATAAGCTCCTTTACTTCTTTGTACTCGTTTTGAATTTTCTCCCTTTCCAGTCCGGTCAGGCGCTGCAGGCGCATCTCCAGAATGGCCTTGGCCTGAATTTCCGACAGGCTGAATTTCTCTATTAACCCGGCCTTGGCAACGTCCGGATCCTTGGAGTTCCTAATCAGGGTAATCACCTCGTCCAGGTGATCCAGGGCAATGAGGTATCCCTCCAGAATGTGCGCCCTTTTCTCGGCTTCAGCCAATTCAAACTTTGTCCGCCGTACCACCACTTCATGCCGGTGATCTACAAAATGAACCATCTGATCTTTCAATGTCAGAGTCTGCGGCCTCCCCTTAACTAGCGCCACGTTATTAACACCAAATGAGGACTGTAACTGTGTGTACTTAAATAAATTATTTAAGACCACATTGGCGATGGCATCCCGCTTGAGGTCATACACTACGCGATACCCTTCCCGGTCGCTTTCATCCCGGATATCCGAAATACCCTCAATTTTCTTGTCGTTTACCAGGGCTGCCGTTTTCTCGATCATCAGCGCCTTGTTTACCATGTACGGGATCTCCGTCACAATGATCTGATCTTTGCCTCCTGGGGTCGTCACAATCTCTGCCTTGGCCCTTACCACTACCCGCCCGCGGCCGGTCAGATAGGACTCCTGTACTCCGGAAAGTCCGTAGATGATCCCGCCTGTAGGAAAGTCCGGGGCCGTGACGAACTTCATTAATTCCTGGATGGTGATCTCCCGGTTATCAATGTAGGCGATAATTCCGTCGACCACTTCGGTGAGGTTGTGCGGCGCCATGTTAGTCGCCATGCCTACCGCAATCCCAGACGATCCGTTTATCAACAGGTTCGGGATTTTGGCCGGAAGTACGGTGGGCTCGGTCAGCGAGTCATCAAAATTCGGCTGGAAGTCGACGGTGTCTTTGTTGATGTCTGCCAGCAACTCTTCAGCGATCCTCCGCAGGCGGGCCTCCGTATACCGCATGGCTGCCGGGAAATCGCCATCCACCGAGCCAAAATTGCCCTGCCCGTCAACGAGTGTATAACGCAGCGACCAGTCCTGGGCCATCCGGACCATGGTATCGTATACCGAAGCGTCACCGTGGGGGTGATACTTACCGAGCACTTCCCCGACAATTCGGGCAGATTTCTTGTATGATTTGTTGTAGTTGACGCCCAATTCCTGCATGCCAAAAAGCACCCGGCGGTGGACGGGCTTAAGACCGTCGCGGACATCCGGAAGGGCACGCGAAACGATCACCGACATCGAGTAATCGATGTAGGCGGCTCTCATCTCATCTTCAATACTGATCGGGATGATGTTCTGCCGGGGAGGTAAGCCGCTGATCTCTTCTGCCACTGTATTAGGGTCGGTTTTTCAACTTAAAAATGAACGGGCAAAGATAGCTAAAAACACCTGAAACACCCGTTAGGTGGCCCTAAAAATCATGTTTTTTGGCTGATAATAAGGAGGCGCGAACCGGGCTCAATACGGATTCAATTTTTTCTTGTTCTTACCCTTGTACTTGATGAGGGTGGGGTGGTTCTGCCCGTAGTTAGGATTTTGTCTTTTATAGATCGGATGTACGCGGCTGCGGTACTCCTTGTTTCCGTGGGCGTGGTTCCGTTGTACCTTACAATCTCCGATAAAACATTTGGGAAGCTCCGGAATACTGTAACTGAGCCCGATATTGAGGTAGAAGGCATTCATGGAATGGGTGATCGGGCTGCCCCCTTCTGGTAGGTTGAGCGAATAACTCTTGATTTCATAGGATGGCCTGACAAACAGCCGCAGGTACTCCGACAATTCCCGCTCCACGGTGACTCCGGCATTGACGTTCAGACCTGCCGAGATCAGCGAACTGTCAAAGTTGCTGCCGGGGGAATACCCTCCCACCTGCAGATCGCCCGTAAAGAGATAATCACCCAATCGGTAAAAAGAAACGCCCAGCAAGCCGAAATACTTGCTCATGAATCCGGACGGGCTGCCAGGCCGAAGGTTCCCGATCTGACTGCTGAAAGACTTGGGTGCGAGATCGCCGATGCTCATATACTCGTACGAGTATCCCCCGCCGAAGCGGTATCGCTTCTTGAACTCGATGTGGATGGTCGCCGTCAGGGGAATATTCATACCACTGCCTGAAAAACCGAGGTCGGTGGCACCCGGCGGAGTTAAAAAGCCCGTGGGGTCAACCGGGGTGGTCACCAGGGTCCTTTCATTGAGCCAATTCGAGTAGCGCGTGGCCGTTGCCGTGCCGGGGAAAATGGACGGCCCCTGAACCGGGTCCTGGTAGATGCCGTAGCCGTTGAGGTCATGGTTGAAAAACGTGCTTCCGTATCCGGTGCTTAGCCCGAACCGCACATTCCTAAGGATTGAAAGCGGGCGCTTCTGAATTTCAGCATAGAAATTATCCAGCGGAAAAGTGTTCTTTTCCGTCTCCTCCTGACCAGCAGCAGGCCTGACAACGGCCAACGCAGCAAGGACCAAAAAGCATATGTGAATTGTCGCCTTCAGTTTTTTAAAGATTGTGCGTCCGTAAACCAATAAAGGTATAAAGTTTACCCGGTTTAATAATATCCGCCAGGCGGATAAACGCTTTCAAGGCTTGTAAACGTATGAAAAAGTGTCTCGCTTTTCTTCACCTCGTACGTAAACGGATGCTTTAGGGACCGGCCGTACTCATCGGTTGTTGTGAACACGACTTCATTCAACCCTTTCTTCAGCGGAATTCTCGCGTAGGAAATGCTGTGCGGAAGCGTCTGCCAATTTCTCGTATCCGCTTTTTCAGTAATGGCATTCAACACACCCATGAGCGCTCCTAGTCCCTCGTTCTCTTTCCGGAGTTGATTCTCTGTCGCCTTCTTCAGCGCCACGCGAAGAAGCGCTTTGCTCAGTTCCAGGTGCATGCGTTCGTCGAGGCATTTGAATGCTATTTTGTTGACGTCTTCCAGCAGCTGAACCGGATAAGTTCCTGACTCGCCCATCAGCGTGGCACTCTTGAAATAGAGCGGACGTTCCATGTAACGAGGGAATGTTAACCGATATACTTCCAGGTTGGTAAGTGCTTTGCGGTCCGAATCACTGTACCCCGACATATCAAAAGGAAAAGACATTCCCATTTCCCTGTTAAAAAAGGTCATCTGATCCCCGTTCCTGGAAATCACAAAGTTTATTGACCACTCCCGCTTTATGGGACTCAACCCGTTGTTCCAAAAGAATACAAGTTCACCACCCGTCCTTGGTTTGACCTGAAAGTCGGGCATGCCGAACTGGATCTTGAATTTTTCAAAATCATCTTCCATTCCGCTCAGGTTTGCCATCCGCAGCAAATCAATCTTCAATTGCTCCGGAGCTCCTATCCCGAAGAGACGCCTGAAATCCGTCTCATAGACTTCATATGCGTTCCTGTATGCAATGAAAGCATTGTTGTAATCACGGTCTGTTTCGTAGATAATTCCCATGAGCGTATTAACAAAAGCATCGGAGCGATACTTATTTTCAGATGTGTACCGGTCACTAAGTTGTTGCAGCCGGATGTTCAGCCTTCTGCATTCCACCAGGGCCTCATCAATCTTCTTCAGTTTCAGGTAATTGATTGCTTTGTAATACAGGAGCAAGAGATGCTCATGATCCTCTCCCCGGTACACTGTAAAATTGGGATTCGTCAGGTAGGACGCTGCTTGGTTGAGGTAGTCAATGTGGTAATCTTCACCAAAATTATAGGCCTTTTCAAAGTAGTTATTGCTCTCGTTGTACCGCCCCAGCAGCGACAGGATTAGTCCATTGTTGACGAGATACAGAAACTGCTTCTTGCCGGCGCCGTCCGATGGACGCGCCCGAAGGGTCTTCAGTGCATCCTGCAGGTCGCCTTTTTCAAAGACCTGGTTGAAGGCAATGTTTGACTGGTAGTAGGTAGCGCACGACGTGACTACCGCAATGACCAGGAACCACACACTGCCATGCAACAACCGTTTCATCGGATCAAAATGAAGTGACTCAGTTTCTGACGACCTTCTTTATTTCTTCCTGGCCATACCATACCCGCTTGTTAGTTTCCATATCCGTAAGGTAAAGGGTGGCGATATAGTTGACTACTTTTCTACGCTGATACACGTCGGTCTCCGACGTCAATTCCCCAAACAGAATCAGGTTTGCTCCCACTTCGCGGCCCCATTGCGCTACCGTTGCTGGATCGGAATAATCCTGCTGCTGCGCACGTTCCTCCCGAAGCTTGTCCCGGAAGGAGCCCGATTCAACGACGTCTGCAACGCCTGATTGGAAGAGGGCAACCTCCAGCTTGTTGATGTAATTATCCGAATCAATGTGCTCGCTGGTTTTATTCCGAACCAACCCCACAATGATGGTGGGCTTCTTTCCAAGTTGTTTGGAGAATTCCTTAAACTTTCCGCTGCCCAACAAATCCTTGATCATAGCATTCGCGACCTGCCTGGAGTCTGAATCATTCCAACGGCCGCTTAGATCCATCGATTGGCCGGGGTCGATCCGGGTGACAGACCTGGCACAGGACGTCATCAGGAGGAGGATGAAAAGAACGCGGACAATCATAGACTTGCTTTCCGTAGGGTTATGCAAATTTCCTGCCAGCAACAGCTACAGGTTCTTCAGCTTGCGTATCACTTCCTGTGGATTCGCAGAGGAAAAAACAAAGTTCCCGGCCACCAATACATCGGCGCCGGCTTCCAGGAGGGGCTTCGCATTTTCCAGATTGACGCCACCGTCGATCTCTATGAGAGCGGATGCATTCCGGCTGCTAATCAACGCTTTGAGATCCTTGACCTTCTGGTATGTGTTTTCGATAAACTTCTGCCCCCCAAAACCGGGATTGACCGACATGACGCACACCAGATCAATGTCCTGGATAACGTCTTCCAGCGCTGCGATCGGTGTGTGGGGATTCAGTGCCACACCGGCTTTGACACCCAGCTGTTTTAGTTGCTGTATGTTCCGGTGGAGGTGAGGGCAGGCTTCGAGGTGTACCGTGATGGTGGCGGCCCCCGCTTTCTTAAATCCCTCCACGTACCGTTCCGGCTGGACGATCATCAGGTGCACGTCCATGGGCTTCTTGGCATGCCGATGAACCGCTTCCACCACGGGGATACCCATAGAAATATTCGGCACAAACACACCGTCCATGACATCGATGTGTATCCAGTCCGCATCGCTTTCATTGATCATGGTAATCTCCCGCTGCAGGTAGGCAAAGTCGGAAGCCAGAATGGATGGGGCGACAAGCGTTTTCATGTGCCCAAAAATAGCTAATTAATGCTTTACAAAACGAAGCGTTGCAACAGTCCCTGCAGTTTTGATTTGTATGAGATATAGTCCGGGCGAAAGTTCACCGACCGAAATCGGGAGCGGGTTATTCAACCAACTGATTGTTATGGAGGTGGCAAGCATCACTTTTCCCTCCGGGGTGTACACGACCACATCGACAGCACCCTCCGGTAAATTTTTGTGAGTGATCCACACCGTGCCGGAAGAAGGGTTGGGATGGAGATAAAGATCAACATCAGGCCGGCTTGCTTCGAGGTAGTTTCTTACAGCCGTAAAATTTGGAATCCCAAAACCAATACTGTTGTCCGGATTCGCTCCCTGGCTCGATGAATGTTTGATGGCCTCGACCAGCTCGGACGGTCGGGTTTGCGGATAGGCCTGAAGGAGCCCGGCCACAAGAGAAGTGATAAGCGGTGCTGCCAAGGAAGTGCCGCTTGAAGTTCCGGGCTGCCCAGCCGAGGTGATCACGGAAACGCCAGCGCCGAGGGCTGCGACATCCGGTTTGATCCGTCCATCGGTCGTAGGACCGACAGAGCTGAAACTGACTTTTGCACCCGAGAGGTTGACAGCACCGACTGCCAGGATACCATCCGCATCTGCAGGAGGCGTAACGAATCTCCAGGAACTAGCCCCTTCGTTCCCCGCGCTCGTGACCACGATGATCCCACGATCACGCGCAAGCGAGGCGGCCCTGGAGATGACGGCGGTGGTACCGTTCAAATCTGAAATTTTGTAATCCATTAGTGGATCATCGAAAAGGTTGTATCCCAACGAGGATTGAATAATGTCGGCGCCAGCGCTGTCAGCCTTCTCGGCGGCGAAGAGCCAGTTGTACTCTTCAATCCGGTATTCGGTGAACGCATCTTCGGTGACAAACAAGAGGTAGCCGGCCATAGTAGCGCCTCCGGTGAAAGCCGACGACTGCGCAGCAATCGTTGACAACACGATGGTTCCATGATCGTGAAACTGATAAACGTTGCTGGAGTTCGTGATGAAATCGGCTGTCATTTGAATGCGCGCCGTCGGTTGAAAGGGAGCCGTGGTATTCACCCCAGGAAACCCGCTGTCGCAAAGTGCGATCACGATGCCTTCGCCTTTTAAGCCTTCGGCATGCATGGCGGCGATTCCAAGCATGGCCAACTGGCCGTCGGTAGGTATGGTTGCTGCTGACACCGTCGTCTTCATCCCTTTAGCCTGCCTCCCTCCCAGCAGTTTCGGATTCGGCGCTACTTTCTCCACGGAAGCAACCATCGAAAGCATGCCTACTGCGTTTTTCACGGCTGGAGTTGCTTCGATGAGGACGGCATTCATCCACCGGGAAGTGAAGAATGTCTTGGCGCCTGACGCGCGGACCTGCGACACGTAAGACGGCGTTACCGGAAGGTCATCGAATACCACGCTTACCTGTGCCTTTGCCCGCCGGGTGAGGGACCGCGAAGACAGGAAAGTGGAGGGCTGAGAGACGGAATGCGGTGTGCCGTTCTTGTCTTTAAAAAAAACCATGTACCGGTCGCTTTGAGCCCATCCGGAAATCGAAAGCAAGCACAGGGCGAGAACGCTATAAACCGCCATAGGCCTTCAGCGTTTGCCTGAACAATGTCCCGTTTTCGACAATCTGCTTGCCGATGCAGGTTCCGATCGTGCAGTACGCATATTGCGTTGATTCCCGGTATACCAATCCGATGGCTTTAACATAGACGGCTTTTCGCACATCTTTCGAAACGATGGGATCGTCGTTATTGTTTTCAATAATTGTAACAGAATTTGCATAGGTAACACCCTGGAATTCAAACGGCTTTGCCAGCGCAAACACGGTATACGTATCGCATTGTATCGACCCGTTGGTGCATGGATCCGGTCCGCCAAGACTGTTGAGCGCGTTTCCGTTCCAGCCTTTGCCCTCGCTCAATGGAAACAACATCTTTACAAAGGGGATGTTTCCCTCCTGCTGGATCAGTTGGAACGTGGAGAGGCGGACAGACCACGTTTCCAAGGCCGTCCACGGCGCAGAAGCATCCGTTCTCTTCGATCGCTCCAAGATGTAGGAGACCTCACCGGCAACCCGCACGGAGTCGCTTACGCGAACACGCAGTGTGTAGAAAGAATTTGTTTGCCCGCCAACCTGGCTGATGCTTGTTTCCACGATATCATATTCCCAATACGCATGGACGCGAATCGGCACGTATTCCGTCCCCGTAGTTTTCGGAAGAATCTCTCGCGATTGACATCCAGAGAGAAGAAATAACAGTAGAATGACATGTTTCAATCTCAGCACACCGAACTAATTGTACAAAGTTATTTTTTCTTTTGAATATTTGACCATGGATTCAAAGCCCATCGTCTACGTCAGTCGCATCACCAACCTCAGCGACGCCCGGTATTGTGCAGGCATGGGTGTTGACCTGCTTGGATTCGTTGTTAATCCGGGTTCTCCCGATTATGTAAGCCCCGAAGCCTATCAGGCGCTGATGGGATGGGTGTCGGGACCCCGGCGTGTGGCGGAGATCATCTCTTCCACGACCATCAACGTGCAGGAGATGGTGGACCGATACAGCCCGGAGCTGCTTCATGTGACGCCCGACATGCTCGACCAACTTCCGGGCGGTCTTCCGCTGATCCTGGAAGCATCCACGAGTGAACTGACTGCTGTGAAATCGTTGGTTTCAAAGGACAAGCACCGGATTGAGTTTCTGATGATCACGGATGCCGTCGATCAACCGATTCCATGTCCTCCAACAACAAAGGTCCTGGTTTCCCTTCACGCCCCGATCGATGCCATTGCCACGTACCTTGGGAAAGTGAATGCTCACGGGATAGCGCTCCGCGGCTCGCCGGAATTGACACCCGGCCTCAAGGATTACGACCATCTTTCCACCATCCTGGAACAGCTGGAAGACTAGACCGCCTGGGAATCAGTGCGAAAACGAAAGCGGAGGTACTTGCTCTGCTCTCCCTTGGCCGTAAATATTTCTTCAAACCGTGTCTTGATATCAAAGCACTCTGCGCGCAGCACAGAATCGTAGAGGTTGTCAGTGAAAACAAGGTCCTCAATATCATTCCTGCCGCGAAGTTCTTCCAGCGTGTAGGTAAACAATCCGGTGTTGTCGGTCTTCATCCGGAAGTAGCCGCCCGGTTTGAGCACCCGTTTATACATGTCCAGGAACCTGGAACTTGTAAGCCTTCGTTTGGCATCGCGCTTTTTCGGCCGGGGGTCGGGAAATGTCAGCCAGATTTCATCCACTTCCCCCGGACCAATGAAGCTCTCCAGATTCAAAATGTTCGTGCGCAGAAAGCCGATGTTGGTGAGCTGCTGCTCCACCGCCAGGGTACTCCCCTTCCAGATTCGGTCGCCCTTGATGTCAACACCGATGTAATTGCGGTCGGGAAAAAGCGTCGCCAGCGCAACGGAATATTCACCCCGACCGCAGGCCAGCTCCGCAGTGATCGGCCCAGGTTTAGGAAAATACAATTCATTCCAGCGGCCGCGTATTTTTATGAACAGGTCCTTCCCTGGTTGGAGGACGTTATCACGCTCAGAGACAACCTTGAATCGGTATAATTTATTCTTCACCTCGTTGCAAGATAGATATGCAAGTCATTTTACAGCCCCTCAATTTCTGCCACAACAAATGTACTTCCGCCCACAAAAATCAAATCGTCCAAATGCGCGGCGTCGGTGGCCTGACGGATGGCTTCGTTCACATTCACAACAACCGTTCCTTCCAGGCCAGCCCTGGCCGCCTCACGCTCGAGCGATACCGCATCCACAGAACGAGGAATATGCGACTGCGTGAAGTAGTAGGTGGCATGCTTTGGCAGCAGCCTCAGGATGCCGCTGATGTCTTTGTCGTTTACAAACCCGACAATCATATGCAGGTCTCGGTGCGGAGTTGCCCGGATCTGCCCCATGATCTCCGCGATGCCGGCCAGATTATGACCCGTGTCGCACACGGTGAGTGGTCGTTGATTCAGGATTTGCCACCGCCCTTTGAGGCCGGTAAGCTCAACCACTCCTGCTACTCCTTGCAACACGGCGGTGTCCGGTATACGGTACCCCTTTTCACGTAATGAAAGGACACTTGCCAGCACGCCGGGAATATTTCTTGTCTGATAGGTTCCTTTCAACCCGGGCGCCAACCCTTCCAGCCACAACTCGCCATTCTGGTAGACATCAAACCCGTTGTCGCCAGGCTGAAGTTGGATGCGCTCGGAGGCGAACGTGAGTGTCGCATTGAGTTGAGAAGCACGGGTGATGAATACATCCTCCACTTCTTCCTGCCGTTCGCTCACGATAACCGGGACACCCGCTTTGATAATGCCCGCCTTTTCAAATGCAATTTTTGAAAGCGTATCACCCAGGAACTGCTGGTGATCAAAACTGATGTTGGTAATCAGGGAAACTTCCGGCGTAATCACGTTGGTAGAGTCGAGCCGCCCGCCCATGCCCACTTCGATGACGGCCACATCTACTTTTTCGGTATCGAAGTAGTCAAAGGCCATGCCTACGGTCATTTCAAAGAACGAAAGCTCGCGCTGTTCCAACATGTCTTTCGTACGACGCACAAAGTCGACTACAAAGGACTTTTCTACTTCCTTCCCGTTGATCCGTATCCGCTCGGTAAATTCCTTCAGGTGCGGTGACGTATAGAGTCCGGTCTTGTACCCTGCCGTGTGCAACACCGCGGCCAGCATGTGCGAGGTGCTCCCCTTCCCGTTCGTACCGGCCACATGGATTGATTTGAAGCGGGTCTGCGGGTTTCCCAGCATATCGCACAACGCCACCGTATTGGACAAGTCATTTCGGTAGGCCGGAGCCCCCACGCGCTGAAACATGGGGAGTGTCCCGTACAAATAATCCAATACCTGCTGATAATCCTTCATGGCGCACAAATTTATACAAACAAAAAAACCACCGGGCTATCCCAGTGGCTTTTGAGTGAAATAAGTTTCCTAATTAGTTGCCGAGCTTAAAAAGTTGGAATCCAAGTGAAAGCTGAAATACCTGATTCTTGGCAGCTGCTGACCCTGCAACGTCGTTGACTTCGGAAATACCGAGGTTATAACGCGCATCGATGCTCAACTTCTTGATGTCAAAACCGGCGCCGAGGCCGATGCTGATATCCGTGCCCTTTAGTTGATTTTTGATGTCCACTATCGCACCCGTCGGGCCAGGACCGGTAGCGCTTGCGAGGAATCCAAACTGCGGCCCTGCCTGCAGGTTCAATCCGCTTACCAGATAAAACTTGAGCATCACCGGGATGTTTATGTAGTCCAACTGGCTTTCATAATTCACACCAGCAAAGGAAGCAACACTACCCTGCTTGGAGTAAATCACTTCCGGCTGAATGGCAAACTTCGTCATCTTTATCTTGAGAAAAGCTCCTGCATGATAACCCGTGCTGCTATTATACGTCGCTACGGCGCTTGTCGTGCTGATGTTGGCAAAGTTCAGTCCCGCCTTGAGGCCGATTCCAACCGAAGCCTGCGCTAAGGCTGCCTGAACTCCGATGAAAACAAACAGTACTGTTACAACTACTTTCATTTTTTTCATAAATATTGGTTTAATACTGGGATCAAAGCTACACGTTCCTTTCGATCTTTAAAATCAGCCCAGGGCAAGCTCCGGATTTCTGGCATGGATGGTCTTATAGAACGCCAGAATGGTCTCCATGTCCTTGCCTACCTCTTTTGGATAAAGGGGCGCGCCGACCACGATTTCCTTTCTCTTGAAATCAAACCCTACTGGGACGATGGGAACCCCCGCCCCCTTGGCAATGAAATAGAACCCGGTCCGGAGCTTGTCCACCTTTTTCCGTGTCCCTTCCGGTGCAAGTCCGAGAATAAATTTCTCGTGTCGTTCAAAAATTTGCACCACTTGCTCCACCACATCATGGCTGGACTTACGGTCCACCGGATGACCCCCAAGTGCGCGGAAAATCCACCCAAACGGCGGCACAAACAATTCGCTTTTGCCCAGGAACTGCGCATCTTGAATTCGCAGTATACTTCGCGCCGCAAGACCCACCGGAAAATCCCAGTTGCTCGTGTGGGGCCCGACGGCAATAATGTACTTTTTCATTCCAACAGGCATAGCCCCGTTGATTTTCCAACCAAAGATCTTAAAGAGGAGCAAATAGAAAGGTCGTAGCATGCCCTAAGGATCAACGCATCATTAACGGTTGAACAAATCATTCATCACCTTGTCATCGGCCAGGTATGGCATCGTAATCTGAAGTTCCGGGTTTTCCTTCGCAGCCTTGCGCGCGGTTTGCATAGCTGGTTCGTTTCGCGCCCACGCACGACGTGCAATACCGTTATTTACATCGTACGATAACATGTTCTTCAGTTTACGGTCGGTGTCCGCAGTACCGTCCAACAGCATGCCGAAGCCCCCATTGATCACCTCGCCCCAACCGACACCGCCGCCGTTGTGGAGCGATATCCATGTGGCACCGCGGAAGGAATCCCCAATCGCGTTGTGAACAGCCATGTCGGCCGTGAACTGTGAACCATCATAGATATTCGACGTTTCGCGGTACGGGCTGTCAGTTCCCGACACGTCGTGATGATCGCGGCCCAGTACCACGGGCCCGATCTTCCCTTCGCGAATACTTTTATTAAAAGCGGTAGCAATCTTTATTCTTCCCTCAGCGTCTGCATACAAGATGCGCGCCTGCGAACCAACTACCAACTGATTTCCGTGCGCTGCACGAATCCATGCAAGGTTATCACTTAGTTGCGACTGGACATCGTCGGCTGCAGTTTTCTGAATTTCCTCAATGACATCCGCTGCCAGCCGGTCTGTAATATCAAGATCCTCAGGTTTTCCTGAGGTGCACACCCACCGGAAAGGGCCAAAGCCAAAATCGAAACACATGGGCCCCATGATGTCCTGAACATACGAGGGATACCTGAATTGCTTCCCATCTTCAGCCATAACATCTGCGCCGGCCTTGGAGGCCTCCAGAAGAAAGGCATTCCCATAATCAAAGAAGTAGGTGCCGCGAGCAGCGTGATGGTTGATGGCCGTGACCTGACGCCGTAAGGAATCCTGAACATCCAACTTGAACCCGGCCGGGTCCTTGACCATTTTCTCCTGGGCCTCTTCAAACGAAAGCGAAACCGGATAGTAACCACCTGCCCATGGGTTGTGGAGAGAGGTCTGGTCCGAACCCAGGTCGACGGTGATCTCCTCGAAGGCGAACCGTTCCCAGACATCGACCACGTTGCCGACATACGCCAGCGACACAGCCTCCCGGTTGCGCCGGGCTTCCGCCACCCGCTTCACCAGTTCGTCGAGGCTCTCCGTCAATTCATCCACCCATCCCTGCTCATGTCTTTTATGAGCTGCTTTGGGGTTCACCTCAGCGATGACAGAAACACACCCTGCAATGCGCGCTGCCTTGGGTTGCGCGCCGCTCATGCCGCCCAGTCCCGAAGAGACAAAAAGTTTTCCCTCGAGGCCTTCGCCGCGTTTCGATATTTTCCTTCCCGCATTCAACAGCGTGATGTTGGTGCCGTGCACGATCCCCTGCGGACCAATGTACATATAGGAGCCGGCCGTCATTTGTCCGTATTGTGTAACGCCCAGCGCGTTCATTCTTTCCAGGTCATCCGGGCGGGAGTAGTTTGGAATCACCATCCCGTTGGTAACAATCACGCGCGGTGCTCCTTTCGACGATGGGAACAGTCCCAACGGATGGCCGGAGTACATGTGAAGTGTCTGGATGTCTGTCATGGTAGCGAGGTACTGCATTGTGAGCAGATACTGCGCCCAGTTCTGGAATACCGCCCCATTGCCACCGTAGGTTATCAACTCGTGGGGATGTTGTGCGACGGTGGGATCCAGGTTGTTCTGGATCATCAGCATAATGGCAGCAGCCTGGAGCGAGCGGTGGGGGTATTCATAGATGGGCCGGGCATGCATCGGATAATCCGGTCTGAACCGGTGCATATAGATGCGGCCAAACGTTATAAGCTCTTCATAGAATTCGGGTCCCAGGAAGGCATGATGCCGCGGATGGAAGTACCGGAGGGCATTGCGAAGTGCGAGTTTCTTTTCTTCAGTGGAAAGGATGTCCTTCCGTTTCGGAGCATGGCTGACAGCCTCATCATACGGTTTCACCGGAGGCAATTCGCTGGGAATTCCCTGAAGAATCTCCTCTTGAACCGTGAGTATGCTATCCATTAGCCCAGAATCTTTTCAAAGTTAGCCTTGCTGAAATTCTCTTTGGTGAATTTGTATCCAAGGTCAAAAATCTCTTTGGCTTTCCCAATATCAAAGCTGCTGTATTTGTCCAGCCCGGGCGGTTCGATCACCAAATCGCACAAATTCTTGCTCACCATCGTGTTGGCGCCGATGGCCATCAGCAGGCTCCGCTCAATCACTACTTTAAGGTTGGCAGGGTCAAACGACTGGCTTACCTGATTGCAGTGGGAGCCGATGATGAAATCACATTTCTCGCGGATGGGCCGCACGGGGAGGTTGTCAAGCAGGCCGCCGTCCACATACATGAAACCGTCGAGCTGCAGCGGGCTGAAGATTGCCGGTATGCTGCAGGAGGCGAGAATGGCAGGAATCAGATCGCCTTGTTCAAAATACCTCACCTCGCCACGGGTGATTTCAGTGGCTGCGATGGTCATCGGTTTCTTCAGCTGTCCGAAATCTCCGGGAACATGTTTGCTCAATAACTCTTTCAGGCCGTCCATGCGGAGAAGCCCGCTGCGCGCCCACGCCGGCCGAACGGAATTGTAGATCGTGACCTGGGTGACGATCTCCAGAATCTCTTTTGATGAATGACCTGTTGCATACAACGCCCCGACGATGGACCCGGCACTCGTGCCCGAAACACGCGAGATGACCACGCCGAATTCTTCGAGCGCCTTGATCACTCCGATATGGGCAGCACCCCGCGCTCCGCCCCCGGAAAGTACCAATCCAATTTCACCCATAGCCTTTCACCATTCGGATAACGAAAAAGTCCTGTCCACGCGCACTCCTTTTTCCGTGTGCTTTACGGTACAACATTCGTGTACAGGGTCGTGTTCAAAAAATAGAACGTAGTTCTTGTCGGCAGCGGTCTGAAGAAATTTCTCCTTTTCCTCAATCGTGAGCAGCGGCCGGGTGTCGTAGCCCATCACGTACGGTATGGGAACGTGCCCGGTAGACGGGATGAGGTCGGCCATATAACAAAGGGTGGTGCCCTTGTACGGAATCATCGGGATCATCATCTTATCGGTGTGCCCGGAAACATATTCGATTTCAAACTGCCGCAAAGGTGATGCCTTCGTTCTTTCCGTCATTTTCAACTGCCCGCTGGCCTGCATGGGAAGGATATTTTCTTTGAGGAAGCTGGCCTTCTCCCGCGCGTTGGGTTCGGTGGCCCATTTCCAGTGTTCTTCGTTGGACCAATACGTCGCCTTGGGAAAAGTAAGTTCGTGTTTTCCCTCAACCGATTTGACGCCGCCTCCGCAATGATCAAAGTGAAGGTGCGTGAGAAACATATCCGTCACATGGGAGGGTGAGAAGCCTGCCGTCTTGATCGACTTAAGCAAGCTGTCATCGCCGTGCAGGTAATAATGACTCAGGAATTTGGGATCCTGCTTGTCGCCGATTCCGTTGTCAATCAGGATCAGGGTGTCACCATCCTCGACGAGCAGGCAGCGCATGGCCCAGGTGCAGAGGTTGTTGGCGTCGGGAGGGTTTAGTTTCTGCCAAAGTGATTTCGGAACTACTCCGAACATGGCTCCCCCATCCAGCTTAAAAAATCCTGTATTTATAGTATGTAGCTTCATTTCGATTTACAACCAGCGACCGCCAATCAGTTATCGGTAACATGCAAAAAAATCAGCGCAAACGGTACCTGCCTGTCTATTATTCTTTTACGACACCCATGGCGCTGAATTTTTCGATGCGCTGGTTAATACGATCCTGGGGGGATAGCGCAGAAAGTGCGCGGAAGGTTTCCAGGATGGTTCGTTTCACCTCTCCTGACATCCACAGGATGTCAGTATGCGCGCCACCCAGGGGCTCCTTAATGATGCCGTCGATGAGTCCGAGCTCCTTCATATCCTTGCCGGTGAGTTTGAGTACCGACGCCGCCTGCTCTTTATAATCCCAGCTTCTCCACAAGATGGAGGAGCAGGATTCCGGTGAAATCACCGAGTACCATGTGTTCTCAAGCATGAAGACCTTGTCGCCAATGGCGATACCCAGCGCTCCGCCGGAGGCGCCTTCCCCAATAACAATGCATATCACCGGCACCTTCAGCATAAACATCTCCTTGAGGTTGCGCGCGATCGCCTCACCCTGACCCCGTTCTTCTGCTTCAAGACCCGGAAAAGCACCGGGTGTATCGATAAACGTTACGATGGGCTTATTAAATTTTTCAGCAAGCTTCATCAGCCGAAGCGCCTTGCGGTATCCTTCCGGATTGGCCATACCAAAATTGCGCATCTGTCGCTGCTTGGTGTTGCGTCCTTTCTGCTGGCCGATCAACATAAAGCTCTGGCCGTCGATGCTCCCGAGTCCACCTACCATCGCCTTGTCGTCGCCCACATTCCGGTCGCCGTGCATCTCAATGAAATCCGTGGTGATTTCATAAATATAATCGAGCGTGTATGGCCGGTCCGGGTGACGTGACAATTGCACGCGTTGCCATCCCGTCAGGTTTTCAAACGTCTCAATCTTGAGGGCCTTGATCTTCTTCTCAAGGGCAGCAATAGCCTTGTTAACACTTTCGTCGCTGTCATCGGCAAGCTGCTTCATATCCTGCAACTTGGCCTCCAGTTCGGCTATCGGCTTTTCAAAATCAAGAAGGTTCATTCGTATTCGGTTAATAGAATGCTCAAAATTACAAGAAATTTCAATAGCAGGGAGATTTGAGTTCAAGCTTGGGCCATCCTCTTTTAAGCCTGTAACTTGGCTGATCGTATTACATTTGATATACCTAAAACCGGATTTATGAAAACCCTACTCCTTCTTCTCATGATCGCAGCATCCATGCCTATGCAGGGACAGCCGGATCTCCCGTATCGCGAGATTCCTGCATATCCTGAGAAGTACAGCGGTGCAACAGTAGCAGCGCGTATCGTTGACGGGTTGGGGTTCAGGTACTACTGGGCTACAGAAGGGCTCCGGCCTGAGGATTTGACATTCCAGCCCAACAAAGACGGCCGGACAACACTTGAGACCATTACGCACATCTACGACCTGACGCGCACGCTGGCGAATGCAACCAAAAAGCTTCCCAACATCAGCAACCCAAATCCACCCGTACTTTCTTTTGAAGAAATGCGTCGCAAGACGCTGGAAAACATTCAGGTTGCAAGCGAGATACTCAAGAAGAGCACCGACGAGGATTTGAATGAATTCAAAGTCATCTTCAAGAATGATCGCGGCACTACTGAATACCCGTTCTGGAATGCGTTGAACGGACCGATCGCCGATGCGCTGTGGCATACCGGACAAGTGGTGTCGTTCCGCCGCGGATCTGGAAATCCGTACAACGCCAAGGCCAGCGTGTTTACCGGAAAAGTACGGGAGTAATTCATAGTCCCTTGGAACCGTCCGGCACAGCAAGTCTCATTCAACAATGATTTCCAATACCAGATAATCTATTCTGGAAAACCGTACAGCCTCCGGCTTCGACGGCAAATCTTTCTTAGCAAGTTTTACAAACAAGTCGGGGAAAATCCCCGATCACCTATTGTAAAACCAAACACCAATTATTATGAAAACAACCAAGGTCGCCATCATCGTCGCGTTCTGCAGTTTTATGCTGATGCCAGGCTGCACTAAATTTGAAGAGCGGGATCTTAAAAAACAGGATCTGGTCAGCAGGCTCAAAGACCGCATGAAGACCCGGGATCTTTTAACCACGCATGCGCTCGTAAACCACTACGACCAGATTGGTAAGGACGTCCTGGAATTTCGAAAGAACATCCATCGGAAGGGAGGTCCCTCCTATCCAATTGCGAGCATCAAACGTGCCCCAATCCGTACACACGCCGCCGGGATCTTTTCATTTGTCACATCCTCCGATGAACCTACGTTGGGTATCCAGGATCCGAAGGCCCTTGCTTCCATCCTGTCAGAAATGGAAGGAATACATCGTGAAAACGGGACAGCATTTGACGCCTCGTTGGCGGAACGCATCAATGAGAAGATGAACGATTACCCAAGGGATTTCATGAACGATACAGGGATGTACTCGAAAATCCTCGACATCGACGGCGTCACCGACTCGCAGAAAGAAGTCCTGGAAATCCTTATAGACCAGATCTCTACAGCCCGGGATGTCAAGGAACTGAAGGCCATCAATACAACCGTGGAATATGAAGTAATCAATTCAGACTTGCCGGAGAGCGACAAGGGTCTGATTCTATCGGTCAACAGTATTTTCAACCACAACATCCAGAGTCCTTCCGGCACGCTCGCCGACTTCTCATCCGGCGAACCCCTGTTCCAAAAGACAGCTGTCGTGCTGGCGGTAGTGTGGATATTCCTTCAACCGGTGCTTGTCGGTGCGGTAGTGGGAGGGGCAATTGCCGCCGTAGACTGCTGCCTGTTGATGAATTCCTGCAACTGGGACTGCATTTCCCAAGGCGTTTATCTCGGGGCTCAACTTGGTCTGTTCTCTTCAACCCCAAACATCGATTAACCAACAACTGAAATACCCATGGACTCAATCAAATCAATCAAAATCATTGTCCTATTGATGACCCTTTGCCCGCTCCTCACTTTTGCTCAATTTGATTTCAGCAAAAAAATTTCGGGAATGACGTTGAACACCGGGCGCAGCAATGCGTCCAATGATCCGGCGGCTGCCAACCCGCCGGGTTACATTTCTGCATCGGCTGGTGTGTACCACTATTTTAATATCAATCCCAGGAATGAATCGCTGATTGCTTTTCACTACCTGCGGGCGGAGTTAAACTATGGATTTCGCTCCGGGTTGTTTACCGTAAATGCGCTGAATCAAACAGCTACCCTGACGACCCGATCGGTGGAGCTGGCGTTGATTGTTCCACTGTCGTGGGAAGTGAGCGACCACGTGGCTTCAAACATCGGGATTGGCGGTAGCATCGGGTATGTCACCAGCACGACGCTGAAGTCCGATGTGCCGCCGCTGCCGGCAGCTGTTCCGGGCGAATCCCTTCGATTTGGATTTCTGATTGACTACCACCTCCTTTTTATAGGGAAAAGTAATGCCGTGATTGGGACAAGGCTAAACATTCAGCCCTCGACGTATTCATACGCGGACTGGTCGGTCTACTTCGGATTTTCGCCGCCCACGCTTAGGAGGAAAAAGAATCCTACATCATGATGGTTGTTCGAAAGCACACGATCAAATATCTCCAAGGATTTACTTTGACAAACCGTCGGAAGCAGTCAGAAGCATGACTGAAGCGGGTGCTGCGAACTGGGAGGCGAAATATGTAGCTCAAAACCTGTACTGCATGCGCACCGTCAGGATGTTGTCTTTCAGGTCGGTAAAATATCCTGGGATTTGAGTTTTCTCGTTGGATACAACGTTGTAGTAAACCATGAATTTTACATTTTCATCGTGATAATAGTTGTACCCAAGCCCAAATGCTGTAAACTTGATTTCTGCCCGGGTCATCCCGTTCAGTCCATTCAAATCACCTGCGGATACACGTGTGTTCGGGTCGTACCACTCGTACTTCATCACCAATTCGTGTTTTGATTGTCCAAGGCGCTGGATGAAGTAGACATAGGCCCCATCAAAGTGTCTGAGATAAGTCACCTTTTGGGCAGGAAGGGATGATGGACTCCGGGAGCCGTCCACTGTGCCAGGTTGAGTCCCGGAAATATATTCACCGCGAACAGTCGTGGTTCCGAGAGATGATTTGGCACTTAGAAAGAACTCCGATCCAAGATACATCCTGGGGGCCGCTGTATTCTTGAATGATTGGCCGTGCAAGGTATCTGCGGCTGCAAACACCAGTCCATTTGGACCGTTATCCAAATGATCGCAATACACATTGCTTTGATTCAACACACCTCCATTGTAATGGGAAACTCCCAAACCATATCTAATAGGTTTGTCAGGGCTAGTTTTGTAGTAAGACAACCTCCCAATGAAATCCTTGGCAAAATCAAATTCATTGACACCATCGTTGACAAAAGAGCCTGTCTGCGAGGAAGTGCCTGGCACCGCTATTCCCTGGCCGTTATAAAATCCGGCATCCATCCTCAGCCCATGGAGTGGATGATTTTTTCCCACCTCATAGGTAATCTTGGCACCCAGATCCCGCTCATTGGGCATAAGGATTTGGGTGTATCGGGATCGTTCGGGTGATTCCCGAACCGAAGAAGATTGATCTATTTCAAACCCAAACGGCCGGTTCATCACGCCCGCCGTTAGCGAAATAGAATTAGCCCATGGAGCTGTAACCTTTGCAAATGCTTCAACCAGGTTTAGCCCGCGCTCCGTTCCATTGATCTGTAAGACAAATTGACTCAGCTTCTGGGTATACGTGAACTTCACCCGTCCACGACGTATCATAAAGCGATTGTTGGAGTTGGGGCCAAAAGCTCCTCCATCCAGGTTATCAGCTCCATTTGATTCGGCAACCTGATATTGGGCCTGCACCCATCCGGTTACCTTGAGTTTCTTGATGGCTTCTACACTTTTTGCTACTTCCATTGCCTGGAGCCTGACAGAATCATTTTCCTGCCCAAATAATGGTGTTTTTGGCACCGTAGTAAGTAACCCCGAAACCAGCAACAGGTAGTAAGGGCGATTCATATGGGTCTAAGATTTCTGCGAAGGTGTTCGTTCGCGGATTGCTTTTACTGTTTCATGTATTATCAAAATGTTACTAATTCAATAGGTGGACATTCCTGGCCCATACCAGCATACTGGAAGCCTTGCCTGCAACGCCCGCAAATTGTCATTTGAATTCCAGCCTAAACCTTACACATGAATGGGATGATCCGTAATTCCTACGGTTAGCCCGCTTCCATTTTCGATGTTTGTTGTATTCATCGACAAAGAGGAAGATAATGAAATTCAAGGTGCTTTTGCTGGCGATTGGTGCGGGGATCATGTGCAGCTTTTCAGTTGATGAAATCAAGGGAAAAGTAGTTTCGGTGCTCGATGGTAATACCGTAGAAGTTCTGACTACGGAAGGCGAGCGGCGCCGCATTCTCCTTCATGGAATCGACAGCCCGGATTCGGGCCAAAATTTTTCGGAACCCGCCAAGGCATTGTTGCAAAAACTTGTCTACGAGAAGGAAATCACGCTGATTATTCATGGTAAAGACCGGAAGGGCAATCCTCTCGGGGAACTTCAGGTTGCAGGGAAACCTGATCCCCGACGTGAATTGATACGCCAGGGACTTGCCTGGACGACAGAAACGATCGCCGATTTTGAATCCGTAAAGGAAAGTGCGCGCAAACAGGGCATTGGCCTGTGGAGTGAAGAGAACCCCATGCCGCCGTGGGTCTTCCGGCGCCAACAGACGATGCTTGCACCAAAGGCGATGTAGACCCCTCTAACAAGAAAAGCCCATGAAGGGCTTCTTTTTTGGCGGACCGGACGGGATTCGAACCCGCGACCTCCTGCGTGACAGGCAGGCATTCTAACCAGCTGAACTACCGGTCCTTAAAACAAGGCTGCAAAGATAGGTCGTGAGGCCTGTAATCCAAAAAATTGTTCCTTTTCATCCGGGAAACCTTTTCAACGACCTGTTTTTGACCTGGATGTTGTGACAAAAGTTGTTGCGATGTGCGAACTTTACCAGATGTGCTACGCGCCTGGAAAAATGTACTTGCTCATCGTCCTGATCCTATCCTTCAGTACGTGTATCATGGCTCAGAACTCCAACAAGGAGCGAGCTGCCGCACTTTTTGAAAAAGGGGAAGCCGCACTTGCCGCCAAGGAGTATTTCAGGGCCCAGGCGCATTACAATGAATGTTTACGGCTCGAACCCCGGTTCGCAGAGGCATACCGCTCGCGCGGAATTGCCCGTGAACACCTCGGCGAAGCTGCTAAAGCCCTCACCGATTTTAACATCTATGTCGACCTCAAGCCCAATGACGCCGACGCGCTGTTTAACCGCGCCATGCTCCGCATGGATGCCAAACACTTTCTACCCGCCCGCCAGGACTTTCTCAGGTTGCTCACCATGCCTCCCGGAGAAACCCAAACCGTTTATTACCGACAAGAGAAGCACACAGACGGCACCATGAAAATCCTCACGGCGCCAAGCAATAGCAAGGACCAGTTGTACAATTTCCTCGGCATCATTGAGACCGAACTCAAGCGCTATCCGATTGCCATTGCCTGGCTCGACTCCGCCATCCAATTAGCACCTAAAACCGGGAATCACTGGGTCAACCGGGGAATAGCGAGGATGCACCGCGGCGATAAGTCGGGGGCTACCGCCGACTATGAACAGGCACTTGTACTCGACCCTCAGAACAGCGTGGCCCTCCACAATTTGGCTGTCGTTAAATCACTTTCCGGGGACACTGAAAATGCTGAAAAACTACTAAGTGAATCCATTGAAAAGAACGCAAAGCTCCCCTATCCCCGCGCCGAAAGAGGGTACCAGAGGCTGCAGCAAAACGACCTGAAGGGAGCGCTTGAAGACTACAACGAGGTGGTGCGCCTGGAGCCAGGGGGAGACGAGAACTACCTCAACCGCGGACTGGTCAAAGAAAAATTGAAAGATTATGACGGCGCCTTGGCGGATTTCTCCAAAGCGATCGGTCTGAACGAAAAGAATGCGAAAGCATGGGTAAGCCGCGGCAACATGATGTCCCGACTCAATCGGTGGACCGAAGCCATTGAAGATTATACGATCGCCTTGTCCATGGACAGTGAATACGGACTGGCGTACCACAACCGGGCCATTGGATTCCAACACGAAGGAAAGCTGAAGGAGGCGTGCGACGACCTCAAGGTCTCCGCCAGACTCGGAATCAAAGAATCCACTAAAGTGGCAGAGAAGATCTGCAAGTAGAGTCATCGTATTTTCACTGTAATCACTACTTCACTTTAAATATTTAAATAACTGATATACAATTAGTTACCTAAAATATATAAAGTTATTATTGAAATTCTTTACAGGTCTGGTCGCAGCCTTACAAACACCGGTTCCCGGTACATCTTGTCACGGGTAAGCTGCGCAAAACTGATTTCTGCCGTCAGCCCGGTGTCCACCCACACCGTTGCCTTCTCATCAACCACCTTGCCCCCCTCCAGATCAGGCTGTTTACCTTTCTTGGCAGATTTGATTTCATCAAAGAGTTCTTTTGCCGTGGCGTCATCGAAACCGGTACCCACTTTTCCGCGGTAGTGAAGTTTGTCCTGAACCATTTCTGCGATCTGAAGGGCCCCAAATGTCTTTGCGCGATTTCCCTTGCCAGCCGTATACCCGATGATGAGGCATTCCGAAGTCCTTCGCACTTTGATTTTAGTCCAAAAATCACTGCGCCTCCCCGGAATGTACTTCCCATCCTTGCGCTTGGCCATGATCCCCTCCAGGGCATGCTCGCGTGCCGCTTCGAAAAGTGAAACCCCGTCTTCCACCGATTCACTCACCCGGTAAGCCGTGTCATTCCGCACGGCATCTCGAAGCCACTCTTTCCGTTTCATCAGGGGCTCATTGATGAGCGCTCTCCCATCCAGGTACAGGCAGTCGAAAATATAGCAGAAAGCAGGGCTGCTCTTCGTCATCTTTTGAATGTTCGATTCTCCTTTGTTCATCAAGCGGTGAATAACCTTCTTGAAATCCGGACGGCCTTGCTTATCCAGGCAGACAATCTCGGCGTCAAACAATCCGCAGTTAGCGCGGAAGGCTTTGTCTGCAACATGTAATTCCGGAAATTGTGCAGTGATGTCATTCTGATTGCGGCTCCTGATCCGGACCTGTCCGTCCTCGAGTGCAATCATGGCCCGGATGCCGTCCCACTTTACTTCATATACAAAATCATCCCCCACGGGCACCGCATCTGCACTGTCCGACAGCATGAATTCAATGGTATCCGAGAGGTAGTTGATCTGCGGCTGATCCACCCGCTCCAGGAGCCACTCCTTTTCCTTGATTTTGTAGATCCGGTATTCGCCATTCACCTCTTTGCTGTTCAGGCGGAAATAGAAGCCGTCTTTTTTGTCTTTGGTGATTTGGTATTTTCCGAACGCATAAATCCACATATCACCACCGCCGTATTGCCCCTTCGGTATTTTGCCATTGAAGGTCAGGTATTTCATGGGGTGATCTTCCGTCTGGACTGCCAGGCGCTTCACTCCCGGATGCGGCGGAAGGCCCCGCGGAATGGCCCATGATTTCAATACGCCCTCCTGCTCCAACCGCAAATCGTAGTGAAGGTGTGACGCATGATGCCGGTGTACTACAAAATTATTACCCCCGCCTTCCACGATACGTGCTTCGGGCTCTTTCGTCTTCTTAAAATCCCGCTTCTTCTCGTACGACTCCAATTGAGCGGGAGTCTTCCGCTTCCGGGACGGCGGAAGTTCTTTGGCGACAGATTTTTTTCGGTGTGTATGCAGATCCACGGCAAACGCGTCGATCCCTTCCCAGGCATCGCCGTCACGGAGAACCTTTTCCAGCGCATTCCGAATGTTGAATTCTTTTGGGTTTTTCACTGCAGCCAGTTCTTCCCAGGTGAGAGGCATGGAGACCGGCGCTCCCACCCTGCCCCGCAGACTGTACGGTGAGACGATGCTTTGTCCAGACCGTATGCGGTAAATGTCTATCAGGATCCGGCCCTTTCTTGCTTCTTTTTTTATGTGCAGCGTGGTTGCTGTTGGATACCGATCCACAAAGGGTTGCGCGATGGCCTGTGCTGCTTCAAACACGGTATGAAAATCGCGTGTTGGTTCCAGCGGACAACAAATATGGATTCCCTTTCCGCCCGTGGTCTTCACAAAGGCCGTATAGCCGAACCCTTCGATGTACGTCTTTAGGTCGACCGCAATCGGAATCACTTTCGTAAAATCATATCCCTCGGGAGGATCCAGGTCAAAGACCATGTAGTCCGGTGAATCGAACCGCGGTTTTCGGCTATGCAACTGGTGCAATTCAAGGGAAGCCAGGTTGGCCAGCCACACCAGCGAGGCGGGCTCCGTGGCAATGATGTAGTCCTTCTTGTCTCCTTTCCCCAGCGAGGCAAATTCAATCCAGTCAGGCGCCCAGGTCGGTCGGCTTTTCTGGTAAAACATCTCCCCATGGATACCGTCGGGGAAGCGGATCAGCGTAAGCGCCCTGCCCTTGACATGGTTGAGCAGCGTGGGTGCAATTTTCAGGTAATATTCAATGACCTCCGCTTTGAGGATGTGGTCTTCCGGGAACAACACTTTCGTCAGATTGGAGAGCTCAATCTTGCGCTTTCCGATAGTGACCCACTGCTGTTGTTTCTTTGCCATCTACTGATCGACCATCGATGGTGCTTTGTTCGAAAGAAAAATCATACCTATGACAAAACACACGGAGGCCGTGACGATCGGGTACCACAACCCTACCAGCGGGTCGCTGCTGCTCGACATCCAGGTAGCGATCAATGGCGTCAGGCCGCCGAAGACCCCGTTTCCAATGTGATACGGCAACGACATGGACGTGTAGCGGATCCGTGTTGGAAACAACTCCACGAGGAAAGCGGCGATAGGCCCGTACACCATCGTGACAAAAAATACCTGTATGAAGATTAGACCGACCATAATCCAAAAGCCGCGATCGGATAATTTCACCTCGCGTTTGGAATAGGTCGTACTTCCATCTGGATTGATTGAAGTGGTTTCCAGTACTTGCGTGCCGTCGGTATACGGTTGGCTTGCCACCGTGGTTACGACTCCTGACTCCGGAGATGTTTCGCGTCTGATGTTCTTTCCATCGGGCATTTCAACTTTGCGGGTGATGTCGCTCAGGTCGTACATGGCCCGGTAGATCGGCCGGTAGCACAAGACTGCCAGGAGCAGCCCTCCCATCATGATGTATTTCCGCCCAAGCGTGTCAGACAATTTACCAAAGAAGATGAAAAGCGGTGTGGCCAGAACCAGCGCGATGGCGATGACGCTGTACGACTGAACAAATTCCAGGTTGCACGTCTTCTGGATGAACGTAAGCGCGTAGAATTGCCCTGTGTACCAAACCACTCCTTGCCCGGCGGTGGCACCAAATAAAGCAATCAACACCAGTTTCAGGTTCTCTTTCTTCCCGAAGCTCTCTTTGATTGGATTCTTTGATGTCTTCCCTTCCCGCTTGATCTTGGAATACAATGGAGATTCCTGCATGCGCAGCCGGATATATATGGAGATTCCCACCAGAACTGCCGAAAGCAAAAAGGGAATCCGCCATCCCCACGACGCAAATTCAGAAACGCCGATCGTTTCGCGGACGGCCAGGATCACCCCGAGGGATACGAAGAGGCCCAGCGTGGCTGTGGTCTGGATGAAACTGGTATAAAAGCCACGCTTTCCTTCCGGAGCATGTTCCGCCACATACGTCGCGGCGCCGCCGTATTCCCCCCCGAGGGCCAGCCCCTGGATGATCCGAAGGAGAAGCACCAGGATGGGCGCAGCGATACCGATGGTTTGATATCCGGGCACGAGCCCAATCGCAAACGTGGAGCAGCCCATGAGTACCAGTGTAACGAGGAACGTATACTTCCGTCCCACCATATCACCCAGACGGCCAAAGACAATGGCGCCAAACGGCCGAACGATAAATCCCACAGCAAACGTCGCCAGGGTAGACAGCAACCCGATGGTAGGGTTTGTCTGCGGGAAAAATTGCTCTGCCAGAATGGTTGCAAGACTTCCGAAAATATAGAAGTCATACCACTCGATCAGCGTCCCTACCGACGACGCAGTGATGATAAACCACAGGTTGCTCTTCGGTTCCGACTGGGAGCCCACTTTCATCGGGTCGTGCACGGGATGCAGGCTGATGGTTGGATCAATGGTGCTGGTGACCACCTTCCCATGCTTCCATGATGTGGTGGAATTCGGTGTGCAACTTCGTGAGTGCAATCCCCAGTTCTTCGTCCGCCACCCCTGCTTCTACCTGGTCGGCAAATGCGCGGGAGGAAGCCTTGAGGCTGGCGATCATCGCTTTCATCTCGTCGCCGCTCACCTTTTCAGGGAGGTCGGCGGCAGCCCATTTCTCGGCCTCTGCAGCCATGCGCTCCGCATTGGCTTTGGCCGGTGCCAGGTTGGAAGAATCTTTAAGCGGGTGAAACGACTCGGCCATAATCATATGGTAGGCATCCATTTCCGCCCAGTCTCCCTCGTGCTCCATGCTCTCCTTTTTACCGGAGCAAGACGCTATGGCCCAGGCAGTTATCAATAGAAAAAAGAGGCCGCTCCTAATGTTCTGCTTCATAGTTGAAATAGTTTATTTGTGATTAAAAATTAAACGAGTTTTCTTTTTCGGTATTTGATTCTCATCTCCAGCCGGTAGACCAGGCGCTTGAGCAAGTTGAAGTAAAGGGCAACAAACAGCAACAGTGAAATCACCCAGATAACCGCCACGTTAAAATACATGGTGTCAAAGTATCGTCCCATGAAATGTTTTTTTGGCACAAAGAAATTAGCCTGGAAATCAAAAAAATGCCTCGGCCGGTAATCTGAGTAATAAATGGGATAGACCTTCTGTATCAGTCGGTCATCATACTCAATGATTCGGGTTAACGTATTCGTGTTCTCCACCCAGGTCTTCACGGCATTGTTCGCATACTTCAGTTCCAACTGCGCCGATCCTGCCGTTTCAGCCAACTTAGATTTCAACCGAAAGGTATCGTCAATAGCCTTGGCTTCCTGCTGCTGGTACATTCGATCGAGTGCAGCCAGAAATTCAGAAGTCTTTCGAATGATGGCAGAATCCAACCGGCCCACCACCAGCGAATCGACCAGCCCCATTCGGCGTGGGTTGACTCGCGCCATTTCATATCCGACTTCATTACGGAGGAGTTGGAGGGCGCTAGCAATACCCACGTGGTTTGGATTCCTCCAGTGTGCGTATTCCCGATTCACCTCCCCAAGTTTCGTATTCAATGTCTCGATTAGATACGTTCGCTTATAAGAAGCAATATTTTTCGCTCGCTCAATCTGATAGAACAACTTCCCATATGGGTTATCCTTAAACTGAGTAACCATGAACGCCTCAAATGCCCAGCGTGAGGTCATCACTTGACCCATTAGCGGAACCACGTTGCGCCTGCTCACATCCGGATTGAATTTGTCAAAGTTGATCACCACGCCGCTCATGAGCAACTGGGGGATGACCAACACGGGAATGAGAATGTAGATGGTCACGGCGGAATCGAACGCGGATGAGATATTCAATCCAAGCACATTCGCAAAGCATGAACAGGAGAAGAGAATCAACCAATACCGCATTTCGGATAAAGGTATTTCAAGGATGAAATTTCCTACCAGGACAAACGTAAGGGTTTGGATCGCGGAAATCCCAAAAAGTATAGTGATTTTGGAAAACAGGTAACTCGCGTTGCTCAGGTGCAGAAACTGTTCCCGCTTAAGAATTTTTCGATCTTTGAATATTTCTTCCGCGCTGACGATAAGACCTACGAAAAGAGCCACGACCACACTCATGAAAAAGTAGACGGGAATATTGTCGTTGTCATAGAACGTATAGTCGGAGCCCTCCCGATATCTCACAAAATACGCCATGAATACGGCCAATAAGGGGGATAACGACAGGTTCACAACGAGGTATTGCTTGTTGGCAAGTTTGGAGAGAAGGTCCCGTTGGATGAACACACCCAGTTGGCTCAACCAACTAGGGATTTTCTGAACCACCGGGAGTGCAGCGTCCACCTCTTCAATACGGGGTACCTTTATTCGCTGCTTGAAGTATTGATACCATTGTCCCGGGGAGATCTTCCGGATGTTGGTAAAGCGTCCGTATTCATTGACCACCCGTGATTCAATGATGTTGAAGACCTGCTCAGGATTGATGTTCCCGCATTCAGGGCACGCCCCGGGTGTCTTCGAAGCAGCATTGATGATCTCCTGGAAGTAGTTCACGGCTTCCACCGGGTTGCCGTAGTAAATCTGAAAACCTCCCACATCCAGAATGATGAGCGAATCAAACATCTTGTAGATGTCGGAAGAGGGCTGATGGATCACAACGAATATCATCTTTCCACGCAGGGTCAGTTCCTTGAGAAGATCCATGATGTTTTCCGAATCGCGCGAGGACAGTCCCGAGGTGGGCTCGTCCACAAACAGAATGGTGGGTTCGCGGAGGAGTTCCAGCCCGATATTCACCCGCTTGCGCTGCCCGCCGCTGATCGTCTTCTGAAGCACCGACCCCACTTTAAGATTGCGTATCTCGGAAAGGCCAAGGCTGTTGAGAACCTTACCAACCCGCGCTTCCGTCTGCTCTTTCGTGAGGTTGCCAAAACACAGACGGGCCGCATAGTAGAGGTTTTCGAAAACCGTCAGGTCTTCCATCAGCAAATCATCCTGCGGGATAAAGCCAACGACTCCTTCCACCAGCTTCGGTGACTCATGGATATCAATGCCGTTGATGTACACGCGGCCGCTCGAAGGTTTTTCAGATCCATTAAGCACATTCAACATCGTTGACTTACCCGATCCGCTTCCGCCCATCAGGCCAATCAGCTTCCCTCCTTTTTCAGACACGGTCACATTTTGAAGGCCGGCTCTTCCGCTTTTGAAATGGTAGAAGATATGCTCAGCAACAAAACTGATTTGAGAATCTGTCTCCTCCTGCAGAAATTTTCCAACAATGTCGCTGTAGTAGATTGTATCGATTTTACTTCCGCGGAAGGTAGACCCGGTGGGGAACACTTCCACTTTCCTGCTCTTGAACGGCTGGCTGTTGATATACAGGGAGGTGATACCCAGGTACTTTACAAAGTATGTTTCGATCTCTGAAAGGCGAAGCACAGCAATGAGGCCGGTAAGGTTCTTGGCGATCATTCGCGGTCCAGCGTGCTTGGAATTGTCTGATCCCTCATCAATAACCAGAATGTTCTTTGAGCTGAGTTCATCGATATCCTGGCCGGCCACAAAGGTGCGCATCGACTGTAAATCCTTCTTGGGTATCTTCAGGGCCTCCCCAATGTAGAAGATCAGGTTTTCCTGGCGCTCCGATATATGCCCGTCGGCAAATACCAACTCGATGATCTTGATGACTATAACCGCTTTCTGCTGCATGGTCAGCGCCTGGTTGACTTTCTTCGAAATCTGCATGATGTGGGCCCAGTCGTCCACAAACTGCAGGGTCTCGTCGTCTACGTTGGACAAGTCAGCGCCTCCCGTCTTGCGGTTCGCTTTGAGAAACTCATCAAAAAGATTCAGGTAGTACCGTGTGCCTTCCTGGTTCAGGTGAAGCGACAGGAAGTCCTTGATGTTTGTACGCTCATCGTCCGTGATGCGCTCTTTGGCAACAATAGCGAACAGCTGGATGATGGCCTTTAGTAGTTCCTCACTCATGCCTTGTCAGGTCTCACAATTCCGAGGTAAAATAGATAAAAATGCTGTTACGGTTCATCAATCCGCAACATCTTTCTTCCACGGATTTAGCCTTCGTCCTTCCATTTGACCGCGAATTATTATTTCTTTGTTACACAACCCCTTTCTCAATGAAAAAACTTCTTTTTCTCACGTTCTTCCTATTTGCCGGTCTGATCGCTCATTCACAGAGTTCGGTACTCTGGGAAATCACGCGGAACGACATGGCCACCCCTTCCTACATCATGGGAACGCTTAAGTTTATCGGCGAAAAGGAGTTCTATCTCCCCAAGGAGGTTGCCTCCAGCATGGCAACCTGCAAGACCTTTGCGATCGAAGACCAGGTTGATCATAAATCGCAAATGGAGCTCAACAAGGCCGTTCACTATCCGAAAGGTAAATCGCTCGCTACCGAACTTTCACCGGAGGACTATAATAAAGTGCTGCGCTTCTTTGCCAGCGAGTTCCAAATACCCAAGAGCAAGTTCGAGAAAGAGCTTGGACACCTGATTCCACTCGCCTTGTCCATGAACATGACCCGGATGTCACTGGGCGAAAAGGTGAAATACTATGATATCGAACTGTTGAAGATGGCCAAGGACTACAAGTTGAAGGCATACAGCCTGGAATCTATTGAACGGGAAGCCAAAGCCCTTCAGGCGTTCCCCCTCAAGGACCAGGAATTAGCCCTGATTCACAGCGTGGAAAACTTTGAAACACAGAAATCAGAGTACCTGAAGCTGGAAGCCGCCTATGTTCAGGGTGACCTCGAAAAGGTCTTTGAATACTCACTTCATCCGACTGAAAACAATGCAGTCTTTATCAACGATTTCTATACGGTCCGCAACCTGGAGTGGTTCCCCAAGATTGAAAAGATGATTCATGAAAAGCCGGCCTTCATCGCCGTAGGCGTTACCCACCTGGAAGGTGAGAAAGGAATACTGAAGATGCTGAAAGATAAGGGATATACGCTAACGTCTTTGCCGGTCAAGCGCTAACCGATATGTTTGGTCAGGATGTCTGACAGGATCAGCAGCCCTTCCCGCAACGGCTCGTCTTTCAGCGTGGAGAGGTCTTCAGGCTCCAGCCCTTCCTTGTTTACTTTTGTGTCGAGCGTAGCCGATGTACTATTCTTGCTTGCCTCCTCCATGTCCTTCCTCCGCTGTGCCTCGTTGAGGGATACGCGGGTCTGGCCCAGGTTCTTTCTGGCATCCGCTATATTATCGGCATACTTCTTCAGGGTTACGTCAAACTTCAGCCGCTCCTGATAGTCGCGCGTAAGACTTGCAACCAATTTCTCATTCACGTTGGCAGCCTTTTGGAATTCTGCTTTCTTTATCACATCCCAGGGCAGGGCGCTGGGTCGCGAGCTTTCTCCAAACTGCTGGGGATCGAGGGCAGAAGGCAACTGGATATCCGGCGTCACACCCTTGTTTTGCGTACTGCTTCCGGTGACGCGGTAAAATTTCTGGGTAGTTAGGTTGAGCTGCCCCACTTTGTCCGGGTCGCGGATCCTCCCCTCCAGGTTGATAATCACTTGCACGGTGCCTTTGCCAAATGTGGACTCCCCCACGATAACCCCACGGTTGTAATCCTGGATGGCGCCAGCAAATATTTCCGAAGCTGAGGCGCTAAACCGGTTGGTAAGCACCACAAACGGACCGTCATAAACCACTTCCCGGTCCGAATCCATACCTACCTCAACCCGGTTGACACGGTCACGGACCTGAACCACAGGACCTTCCTTGATGAACAGGCCTGTCAAATCGATCGCTTCTGGCAGTGATCCGCCTCCGTTGTTGCGAAGATCCATGACGATGCCATCCACACGTTCCGCCTTTAGTTCCATGATCAACTTCCTGACGTCGCGTGTTGTACTTCTGTAATTTGGGTCCCCTTTCTGATAGGCAGCAAAGTCCATGTAGAAACTGGGAAGTACTATCACTCCAAGTTTTAGTTTACGCCCCCCCACTGAATAGTTGATTAACTGCTTTTTAGCGGCCTGATCTTCAAGTTTTACTTTATCACGAATAAAGTGAATTACCACAGGTGCTCCGCTAACGCCTGTTTGCGCCGGCAGTATCTGTAGTCGCACATCGGTGCCCTTGGGACCCTTGATCAGTTTCACGACTTCATCAATACGCCACCCCACCACATCGACCATTTCTCCTTCCGCACCCTGCCCGACGCCGCTTATAAGATCGTTGGGGTGAAGCTTTTTTGATTTTTCAGCGGGGCCCCCGGGAATGATTTCGACAACCTTTGTGTACTCGTTGTCCGTCTGGAGGCGCGCGCCGATCCCTTCGAGTGAAAGACTCATCGACTGTTTAAACAGATCCGTTGCTTTGGGGGATAAGTAGCTCGTGTGCGGGTCATACGATTCCGTAATGCAATTCATATAAATGCTGAATACATCTTCGCTGTTGATCTGCTCAAAGGATTTCAACAGCCGCTCATAGCGTTTCTTCATGATGTCGACGATCTCCGGCTGGGTCTTTCCCGTTAGTTTGAGCCCCAATGACTGGCCTTTGATAATTCCCCTCCAGATTTCATCGAGTTCCTCCGTGGTGTTAGCCCAGGGCGCTTTGCTGCGGTCCGATTCGTAGTACTCATCCTGGGTGTAATCAAATTCCTTGCTGACAAGGAAATTCAATACATGGTTGAGGCGCGTCCGGTAGCGCCTCTGAAAAATATGGTAAATTTCAAACGCCGGTGTTACGTCTTCTTTCCGCGTCTTGTCATCCAGCGTAAACCGGTAAATTTCAAACGCCCGTAGGTCGCCCGCAAGGAAGTAGATTCGGCTGTTATCGAGTTCGGAGAAATACGTATCCAAGATGACGGACGACAGCGAGTCTCCAAATTTAGTCTTCCTAAAGTGATGATTATCAAGCAGGTAGGCTATAGCTTGGGCCTCTTTTCCAAAGACTGGCCGCGATTGCAGCTGCGTGGTATCGCCAGGAGCTGCGAAGCCTAAAACTCCGGACAGCACGAAAACCAAAAAAATAAAAGTGAGTCTCATCGTGTCATGTGTGGTTACTTCTTGTTTAAACGGCGAACCGGGCTGCCGGGATCCTACTGGTTTGCAGCCTTATCAAGATCAAACTCCTCGAGAAACTTCTGGGCCTGTTCCAAAGAAGAAAACTCGTAAAAGCGCTTCCCGGAAAGTACCGACCGAATCTCAATCTTGACCAGGTCAATATTTTTCGTGTTGCGTTTCATAGTCGATCGCAATTCCTTATAGTCCTCGCCTTCCTTTCTTGAAATGACGAACGCGGTAGCGCGCACATTCTTGCAGTACTCGCACTTATAGTGCTTGATCATCTCCTTGGGAGCTCCATCCTCGTACCGATCGGAAATTTCCTCATTCTTCACTTTCATGGTAAAGAACCCGCAATTGTTACATTTCAGCGCGGTGAGGTGGCCCTGGTACTTCTCTATTTGAATATCGCCCGATTTCTCATCGATCCAGACATCGTAGTCGATGGAAAAGACATCCTCTTCCGCCTGACTCCCTGCGTCGAGGTGCACATCCTCTTCTTCTTCCGTGAGTAGCCTCATGCGATGGCCTGTCTTCGGGTTCACCCGCGGCATGTATCGCCACTTCTTCAACTTGGTATTTAGCTTGGTCGGATAATAGTATTGAAGAATCAGTTTCGATACATATGCGACCAGTGTGGCTCCGGCCATACCGAAGAAAATCCGAACAAAGAACCAGACCCCCACCGTGTTAAGGACTTTGGAATCAGCCCCGTAGAGGTTAATGAAAAATCCGACGCCAATCCCGAAGCAGTAGTACGTCCACTTGTACCACGGTACTTCGTTCCTGTTGATGAAGTCATACTTGGTCTTGAAATCTTTGATTAAAGCGACGCGAAGATTGTGCAGTAGGTAAATGAGAACACCCAGTGTACAGAAGAGAATTCCACCTACAATCATGGAAGTGTACCATGCTTGAAGGAAGGGACTTTGGTCAATCATAGTTTAGTCGATGCTTTTTTGAAATACTTGGCAAAAATACGTATAAAAAACGACTAGAAGCCACTTTTAGTATATCAAGCCTTCAAGATTGAGGCCAGATCGGCCGGTGAATACCCGGTGGATTTAATGGTCTTGTTGTCGGCTTTCCGGTAAACCAGCCATTTGTCCCCTTCCCGGTGGTAGTAGCATTCCGTATTGTCTTTTTCCTTGTAAAAACGCACTGTGTCCTGAGCTTCCATCTCTGATCCGCAGGCCTTGCTCATATTCGACCGCTGGACCTCTTCAAACAAGGCCTTGAATTTGTCACCTAAGCCGAATTCCAGAATCGCCCCGGAAAGCACGTACTGAAGATCGCACAGGGCATCCGCCACTTCGACGATGTCCTTATCCTGGATGGCGGTTTCCAGTTCTTTCAACTCTTCCGAGAGCAGCTCTACACGAAGGCGGCACCGCCTCTCATCTGGGATCTCCGGTGCGGCAAGGACCGGGTGCTTAAAGGTCCTGTGGAAACGGGCCACCAACTCCAACGACTCCGGTTGCTTCATAAATTCTTGTTTGAGGCCAAAGTAGCAGATATTAGCTCGTACGCCAATAGAATTACTGATTAATGAATAATCACTTTTTATATTTGCCTTCTAATTGACATGTCCAATCCCATGACGCACAATTTTGTTCAGGAGCTTACCTGGCGAGGCATGGTCCACGATGTAATGCCCGGGACTGAAGCCTTTCTTCAAAAGGGCTGCACGACCGGATACATTGGGTTTGATCCAACGGCCGATTCACTGCATATCGGCAACCTGGTACAAATCATGACCTTGGTTCACTTTCAGCGATGCGGTCACAAGCCGCTGGCCTTGGTAGGCGGCGCTACCGGGATGGTCGGTGATCCTTCTGGTAAATCGGCCGAGCGGAACCTGTTGTCGGAGGACGTACTCCGTCACAACGAGGCCAGTGTCAGAAAACAACTGGAGCGATTCCTTGATTTCTCACCCGGTCCGGGCCAGGCTGAAATGGTGAATAACATTGACTGGTTCCGGGAATTCCGGTTCCTGGATTTTATCCGCGAAGTGGGCAAGCACATGACCGTGAACTACATGATGGCCAAGGACTCGGTGCAGTCCCGCCTGGAATCCGGACTCTCATTCACCGAATTTACCTATCAGCTGGTTCAGGGCTATGACTTCTATTGGCTCTATAAGCATAAGAATTGCAGGATCCAGATGGGAGGTTCCGATCAGTGGGGAAACATTGTCACCGGCACAGAATTGATACGGAGAAAGGACGGCGGTGAAGCGTTTGCGCTAACCACCCCACTCATCAAAAAGGCTGACGGTACCAAGTTTGGGAAAACTGAACAAGGAAATGTCTGGCTCGACGCCCAGAAGACATCACCCTATCATTTCTATCAGTATTGGATGAATGCCTCGGATGAGGACGCGTCGTCCTACATCCGAATCTTTACCGACATGCCCCGGGAAGCCGTCGAAGCGCTCGTGGCGGAGCATGGCACGGCGCCACACCAGCGCAAACTGCAGCTTGAACTTGCGCGGCAATTGATGGGTCGTGTGCACTCAGCAGCCGCCTTTGAATCGGCACAGAGTGCTTCCCAAATCCTTTTTGGAAACTCGGTCACCGAAGACCTTCAGCGGCTGGACGAACAGACCCTCCTTGCCGTCATGGAAGGTGTTCCCATGGTGCATGTTGACAAGGCTGCGTTGCAAAACGCCGCTTCCGTTACGGACTTGTTGTCGGAAATAACACGCGGGATGATTTTTCCTTCAAAAGGTGAAGCACGGCGGATGATTCTTGGTGGAGGAGTGAGCATCAACCGCGTCAAGGTGGAAGACCCTCAACAAAGGCCGGCGTTTACGCTGCTGCTCAACCGGTATCTCCTTGTGCAGAAAGGCAAAAAGAACTACTACCTGATTCTTGTCAACTAGATCATGGCATGGCCAGATATCACAGCAAGCATTCGAGGCCGTTGGATTCTGGCATTTTGCGTAAGTACACTCCTGATGATGATCCTTTATATGCCGAGCTACTATGGCGAGGTCATTGGGCCCAAAGCCGGAATACTTCTGAACGACCCCGTTCTTAACTTCTTCACACCGATGGACTGGTCGTCGGCTGTTTTTGCGATTCTCACCATCGCCATCGTACAGACCTTTGCCATGTACTTCATGTCGCCATACGTTGTGCTAACCGCTATGACAACATATTGCATCATCAATATCATCCGGATGATTACCATGTACCTGTTCACGCTAGAGCCGCCCGCCGACATGATCCTGCTGCAGGACCCGGTCTCTGCATTCCTGGCCTACCCAGACAGTACCTTTGCCAAGGACTTGTTCTTTTCCGGACACGTGAGCACCATGATGGCCCTGGTATTCGTAGAAAAGGACTGGAGGTGGAAAACCCTCAAAGTGGTCGGGACAGCGCTGATGGGCCTGTTTTTGGCGTGGCAACATGTACATTATACGGTTGATTTGGTGGCCGCTCCGGTGATTACGTATCTGGCCTATATTTTGGCCCGGAGAATGGTATTGGGCATTACCAGTAGGTATTTGGGGGGTGATTAAAAAATCCTTAATTCGCGCCAAATTCAAGCCCAGCAGTTATATCTTAAGCAAATTTCAAGTAATTTGCGGCGTATTTTAGTGGTAAAACCCAAGAAGGACAATGCACGAACAGATCGAGGCTGAAAAGGCTCAGAAGGTAAATGGAAGCTATCCCCGTTTTGAGCTGGGCTCCAAACTAACCGATGAGCAGAAGAAGTTTTTTGATACCTATGGATTCATTCACTTCAAGAGATTTGTAGACAAGTCCACGGTAGATGAAATGCTCAAGGAATCCCAACGGGTTCAGCAGCAGTGGATTGATGAGGGCCGCAAGATGGTCAACGGCGTTCCGATCAAGTTCGGAACAGATGTGGACGGCAAGAAGATCGTTCAGCGATTCGCTTTTCTTAATCAGTTTGCAACCATTTTCCAGGACTTCCTGAAAGACCCAAGACTGGAAGCATTGTTTGAATTTATCGGAGCTCCCGATTCAAGAATCGGGGTGGACGAAAAGGATGGGCTGGTTTTCAATCATTATGTAAATACCGCCAACAGCAATTTCAGCCAGCTGGGATGGCATACTGACGCCCTCCGTGATCTTTTCTACGGCAACAAGATTATGCCCATGCTGAACGTGGGGCTTCATTTCGATCAATCCTCCCCTGAAAACGGCGGCTTGCGGATTCTTCCCGGTACGCATAACAAAGGCATGACTACCCTTCTTTTCCGAAAGGTGTATTACCTGAACAACAAGGCAGATAAGAAAGAAATCGGACTCAGCGTAGAGCCAGGCGACCTGACTGTCCATGACGGACGTATCTGGCACCGTGTTGCGCAAAGTCCGTTTATCGGCGAAGTGAGCCGTCGCCGGGTGATGTACATCCCGATCATCTCCGGAAAGTATCAACCGAGAAACGAGAACAGCAAGCCCCTATTCTACCAGCGTTTTCAGTCGCTGACAGACAAGTAGTATGGCGCATGCTTTGATTACCGGAGCGAGCGGCGGTATTGGCCTAGCTCTGGCAAGAGAACTGGCCTCCCGAAAACACGATGTCCTTTTAATTGCCCGTTCCGAGGCTCTCCTGAAGCAGCACTGCGATGAACTGCACCGCTCCCACGGAGTTTCCGCAGACTACCTGGCTGTAGACCTCTCGCAACACAATGCCGTAGAGCAGGTGGAAGCCTGGATAAAACAGAAGAACTACAGCATTGAAATACTCATCAATAATGCCGGATATGGAACCTGGGGACCTGTCAGGGAGATACCGGCGGAACAACTGACTAACATGATGCATCTAAACATGCACACCGTCGCAGGGCTCAGTAAGGCGATGATACCGTACCTTGAAAAGCAGAAAAAGGGATATATTATGAACGTCTCCAGCACAGCCGCTTACCAGGCAGTGCCCACTCTCGCTACCTATGCCGCCACCAAGGGCTTTGTTCTCCTATTTACCCGGGGGCTCCACTGGGAATTGAAAGGCACCGGGATATCCGTTTCGTGCTTAAGCCCCGGTCCCACCACCAGCGGCTTCATTGACCGGGCAAATCTAGGGATGATCAAGGAAAGAGCGGAAAAGTTCAGCATGAAGCCCGAAGCCGTTGCCTCCATCGCTATCGACGGCATGTTCGCCGGCAAAGCCGAAATTATTCCGGGGTTCATAAATTGGATTAGCGCCAAGTTCGCTGAACTGGTGCCCAAGGTCCTTACCGAAAAGATTGCTATGAATCTCTACAAGACGAGTAAGTAGGCTCTTACTTTGTTCTTAGATAAATCACAATTCTGCCTTTAGAACGGTCGGGCACTTTTCCGCCGGACGTACGAACCAGTGAATTCCTCCGAATTGCATCCCGAAGCATTTGCTCGGCGCGAGGACTTATCGTGCGCTCGATAGTGGTAATTCCTACGATATCTCCATGCTCGTCGCACTCGATTTCAAACACGATTTTTCCAGGTTCATTGTCAGGAAGATCGGGTGTCCGGGGATCATCCGCCCACGCCCATCCAGACATTTGCAGGTTCATCCCTGTTCCGCCACCGCCGCCGCCCGGCGTGCCATAAAGCGCCGTTGCATCCAGTTTTCCTTCGGGGCTACCCTTATCCCCTGTCTTTCCAATGTCATCGCCCTGGCTGCCTATTTCGCCCTTTTTCTGAGCCTCTGCCGCAGTAGCTGTCTTCGATGCATCCTTCTTGTATTCGTTAGCCACAGTCTTGGCGGGAGCCGCCTCTGCGATTTTCTTTTCAGGCGTAACAACCGGCTTCTTCTTTTCTACAACGGTCACTGGGCTCTCCACCTTCGAGACAGGCTCCACCGCCTGCTCATCCACGTGTTGCGCGGGATCTGTATTCTCTGCCTGCGCTTCAGCGGGCGCGCTTTCTTCCAAGCGTGATTCGGCCGTAGTTTTCTCGCCCTGATCGCCAACCGGCTTGTCCGGCTGCACCGAGCCACTGCCCTGGTCATCCAGGCCGAAGTTTAGCTCAATACCGTATTCCGGTAATGGGGGATCAGGCGCACGCCACGCGATGATAAAGAAAAGGATGAGGAACAACGCCGCATGAATCCCCGCCGATGTTATCAGCCCAGTGCGTTCATTCTTTTTCTCCTTTTCCGTCATCTCTATTTGGGTTTGGTCGCTATGGTGACCCGGGCCTCCAAGGAGGTGGCTATCCCGGCGACGAAAACCAGCTCTTTCGTAGGTACCCGTTCATCAATGTGTAGAACAACTACTCCGCTTGGAGAGCCAAGTAAGGGTTTAAGTTCGGCTTCTAACGTATTCTTAGTCACCAACTTATCATTGACATAGTAATTCAAGTCTTTCGTTACTGTGATCGACACTTTTTGCACTTCGATCGTGCTTGCCTTGCTCGTTGGCAGATTGACTGGGAGACCGGATGGCGTGACAAACGATGCGGTGAGCATAAAAAAGATGAGCAACAAAAAGATGAGGTCCGTCATGGACGCCATGCTGAAGGCTGCCTCGATCTTGTTTCGGTTCTTTAGGTTCATGGCAACTTCTCTATCGGGGCTCTTGTAGTAAGTCTATAAACTCAATGGAGGAATACTCCATTTTATGAACCACCTTGGACACCCGTGTCACCAGATAGTTGTACGCGAGGTATGCAATAATACCCACCATCAGGCCGGCAACGGTGGTGATCATGGCTGTATAGATTCCGGATGAAAGCAATTTCGGGCTTACGGAGCCCTCCTCCTGAGCAATCGCGATAAACGCTTCCACCATGCCGATGACCGTTCCCAGGAACCCCATCATGGGTGCAGCACCGGAAACTGTCGCCAGCATGGAGAGATTCTTCTCCAGCTTAAACAGTTCAATCTTGGCAACATTTTCAATCGAAGCTTCAATGTTTTTGAGCGGACTCCCTATACGGGAAACCCCTTTCTCGATCATCCGTGCAATGGGACTGTCAAACTGACTACAGAGCAGTCTTGCCCCATTGATGTCGCCCCGCATCACCATTTCCTTGATCCTTCCGATAAAGGCATCCGGATTCTGGTTGGCCTTGTTGATGGTTAGAACCCGTTCCACAAAGATGTAAACGGCAACAAAGGAACTGATCACGATGGGAATCATCATGAACCCGCCATTGACGGCCAATTCAATAACCGACAATGTGCTTCCAGGGGCAGGACTTGTAACTATTTGTGCGAATACCATAGGTTAAAAAATAACATGAATACGTATGCGAAAATCAGACCAAGAAATTATTGATCCAATCAATACCGTATAACCCATAACCCTTTCCCATATTCTGGCTTGGCGGCGTCGGCCTTGGCCTGCGCCAGTGCAAACGTCTCGAGATCAGCAATAGTCAGACGGTAGAATTTTTTCCCTCCAAACGGTGGCAGCATCTTCGTGCTTATGCCTTTTGCGCTGAGCTTCCGGGCAAAGTCGTTTAACAGATCGTCGTCAACCGCACTGCCTATCACAACGTAGTAGCGCCGTGTCCGGGCACTGAGCAACTCCATGGATCCTATCTTGGGTTTGGCGTTTGCCAATGCCTCTTCCTCTTTTCTGATTCTTGCCTCCTCTTCCGCTTTGGCTTGCCGATCGGCTGCGTCCTTCTTAAGTTTATCTTCAGCCTCTTTGGCCAGTTGTTCCTTTCTAGCCTTTTCAACCTCTCTTGGCTTCCAGACAAAATTGTAAATGAGGAAACCTGCGATCAGCAGCACCAACACAATGACAACACCCAGAATGACCGGTGCTCTGGATTTTGATTCGTCTACCGAAAAAGATTCATACGAGGGGGGTATGCCGGAGCCTTCTGAACCACGCTTTTCCGGCTCCGGGCTTACATTTTTCGCCACATCCTCCTGAACCGTCTTCTTTTCTTTCGACTGGTCGAGGGGTTTGTACTCGATGTCGGGAAGACCAAAGTTATCTTCAGAGCCGTTTGTCGGATCTTTCATCTTGTCATCGTCAGAATCCTTGCTGGCCATTTGCTTCGGGTTTAGTTTTGATAAGGGCTAAACAAAATTAACTTAAAATTCACAATAATTAACACCTTCTACAGCTCCTAGAAGCTCCAACTGGCCCCGATAAGTCCCTGAAATCCTCTGGCCGGATACCGGAGGTACAACGGGTACTGGTTGGACAATAAATTATCTAACTGAACAAACGCAGAGATCTGCTTTGAGAAAAAATACCTTGCTCGAAAATTCAAATCGACGGCCTGATCAAGGTTCACAGCAAGGCCTGAGGCAGGATCCTGCGCTTTCATCCCACCTTGGGCTACACCTCCTATTTGAACAATGATTTTCTCAAAGATGTTGTAGCGAATCCGCGCGTCTACCCGGTAGGTCGGCCGATGCCAAGGGTCGGTAATAACGTCGGTAGTATATTTAAAATAGTCGCCCCGAAAGGTAATGCCCAGCACGTCTGCATACGTGTAACTGACTTCTCCAAAAGGGTTGATCCGTTGCGTCACGTTATCATAGGTCACCCTGAACTTGTCGAATGCAATGCCGACAGTATTCCCGGCAGGGTCCAGACCAGTGCGCTCGTTCTGATAGAAGTAAAGATTCTTCAGGCTTGCAAACGAAGCACCGGCCTTTGCGGTGAGCCGGGTTCCCAGTTTCCCTTCAATACCTCCCAGAAAATCGAGCGACCGATTTGTATGCGACAGAAAATTGTTGGGAGCCAGCCAGACGTTTTCGGCAGAGAGCGTATGAAGGCTTACCCGATCCATATCCCCGGTCAGCGATCCAAACAAGGCAACCCGATCGCTCACCGCGTACCGGGCTTTTAAATTTGGATATACGTTGAGGTTCGCGGCTCCGGGTATGGCATCGTTGCGAATTGCCACATGAAGGCCCGCTGTCAGCTCCAACTTGTCAGTGATCTTCCACTGATAAGCAGGCTTGACCCGGAAAAGTGTTCTGGAATCAGAGAACAACGAGTCTTTGCGTTGCATGAGGTACATGTCTGCAACAAGTACGAAAGACCCTCCATTCTTGACCTTGTAAGAGCCGTTGAAAATAAAACTACCCTCCTCTTCCGTGGAAACGTAGGCATCCTTTAGGGAAGAGAACCTGCCGGTTGCCTTGTAATCGAAATCAGTTTTCCGGGTGTTCGAAAGGCTGGCCTGGATTCCAATTCGTTCATAAACCTGACGGATCTTCTCCCGGTCGATCTCCGTTCCAGGCGCATACCCATAGAAATACGCCCGGTCGTTCTGGTAACTAATGTCTCCTTCTGTGGTGACGGTTGTCCCCATGTATTTGCCAAATACTTTCAATCGGGTGGCGGAACTGGCCGAGTTACCCTCACCCACCGGACCCTTGCCGAAACTTCTCCAGTACACTTCTGCACCAAGCAATTTGTTCTTGTCGCGCTTGGTCGTAGCTGCACCCTCTACCATAAAGGATGTGTAATTCCCGATTCCTGCACTGAGGTAATTGCCGTACATCCTTGACAGTTCCTCCTGCTTCAAGCGAAGCGGACGGAGTGTCGGATTGTAATTGGGTGTCCTGAACGTAAGATTCCTGAACTCGTAGGTGATCGCCGGAGAGATGGGCTCAAAAGGCCGAGGAGGAATTTTATCAAAATTGCGATTCGCGCGCGGGAGGGTGATTTGGCGTTCTTTAACGATTTCTATTTCTACATCCTTGATCGCTCCCTCTCCTTCTTTTTCCCATTGCTCCTGGCCCCGGCAGAGCATGGAGATCCCCAAGAAAAGCATGCCGCACAGGCCAAAGCGGAGAGGATGAAAGGAAATAGAAAAATAATTCATCATTTCGGGTTATCGGTTGAGTCGTTCGGCTGAAGGACAGCCTTCTTCGATTCCTCTTTCTCAATAGCTTTCAGTTTTTCCGTGGCCATGTCACGCACTACCTGTCCCGGGAAATTCTCAATCAGGGACTTCAGGGTGCCCTTTGCCTGAAAGATTTCACCGGTTGCCGCATAGTTATCAGCCAGGAGCAGAAAAGACCTTCCCACCCACTCCTCGTAACCCGAAAAATCACTATTCAAAGACAACAGGGTTTCATGACACTGCTTGTGTTCTTTGTTGAGGAAAAAGATTTCCGCAAGCAGGTACTTCGCTTCGGCGCCGTATTCATCCTGCGCTGCATTGAGCGTGGTCAAAAACTCATCTTTAGCTGCTTCATAATTTCCTCTCGCCTTGGCGCTTTTTCCCAGGTAAAGGGATGCCTTCCGCTGCGCACTTACGTTGACATTTCCCTGCTGCTGGATTTTACGTGCATAGAAATCCGCCGAATCATAGTTCGCCAGGAGATAAAAGGATTCCATCAAGCCACTGTACGCAGTATACTCATCTTTCTTATTGGTGGAAAGGCGGATCAATTGACGGAAAGATTCAATAGCCTTTTCAAATTCCTGCTTCCTGAACTGGAGTTCAGCAATCCGAGCGATGACTTTACTCCTTAGCGGGAACGTATCGTCTTGCCGGATTTCCATGTTCAGCTCAAGGCATTTCGAAAAATCCTTCATCCGGTAATACGACTCTGCCTGATAATATTGTGCTTCTGAGCGGTGTGCGCTTTCCGGATAGTTGGTAACGAACCGTGACAACAACTCGACCGCTTTGGGGTAGTTCTGACTGAAATAGAGGCTCTTTGAACTCTCAAATTCCACTCCTTCGATGCCTGCCGCCTGGGGATTTGCATTCTTGAAGTGACTGAGATACTGGTCAAATTCAGCACCTCGGCCGGCCAAAGACAACGATTCCTGCAAGGGGAGCAAAAGATCCTGCGTAACCGCATGGCCCGGGAATTTCTCGATTACCTGGATGTAGTCGTTGGCTGTCTTGTTGTAATCCTTAAGATTATATTGCGCTGCTGCCCTGCGGCTCAGCGCATAGGGTATGTACCGGCTTGTCTTGGCGGTATTAATCAGGGCCGTAAAATGTCGGATTGCTTCCGGGTAGTTACTCCTTTCAAAATCCATTTGACCGAGCTGGAAAAGGGCGTCTTCTGCGTAGCGGGAGGATCCGTTCTTGGCTACGCCCTCCAATTCTGCCACAGCCTCGCCATAACGTCGCTGGATAGCCAGAATCGTCCCTGCCTGCAACCGTGCATAATCCGAGTCAACTGATTTCAATTGAACTACCTTGCGATACGAAGCCAGCGCTTCGTTGTACTCCTTCAGGATGTACTGACAATCAGCCAAACGTAAGAAGCCATCGGCAAAGTTTGGATCCGAAGGGACTGCCCGGGACGTGTAGTCTTTGAAACTGATGCGCGCCTTATCATACTGGCGCATGTTGTAATGGGAATAGCCCAGACCATAACGAACATTTCTGATCAGGTTGGACTTCTCAGGAATATTGCCCAACGCTCGCTCATAGGCAGGCGTGGATTGTTCATACTTTCTACCGATGGAATATGTCTCTCCGAGCCAATAACTTGCCTCCCCGACCAGACGGGCGTCCAGCGGATATTCCAGTGATTTATCAAAATACACAACGGCATGCGCGTAATCTTCCTTATTAAATAACTCCGTTCCTTTCAGGAAGGTTGCTTTTTGATATGCCCGATCGACGGCAGGACTGCGTCGCGGGAGTGATTCGATGTACTCGATGGCCTTATTGTAATTGTTGGCATTTACATATGCCTGTGAAAGCAACTCCTTGATTTCCTGCTGGTGTGAAGATTGCGGATATTCTTCCAGGACCGCTTCAAATTCGCTGATAGCTGTTTCCGAACGCCCCAACTCATAATTTATCTTTGCCGTCATGAAGAGGCTCTCTTCAGCGAGCCGTGCATCCTTTTTGAACTTCCGGGCGGTTTCAAAAGCCGTCAGGGCCAAAGCCTTGTCCTGACGTTTTAAATAAAGTGAACCCAGCAAGTAGGAAGCATACACTCCCACGGAATCGGCATCAGAAGCTGCCCGCTTTAGCAAGGAAATTGCCAATTCATTTTCGGAGGCCTGGGCTGCCGCAAACCCGGCCCGGTAAACAATTTGTCGGCTGGCATTTTTGTGATCATCCAAATAGTCCTGATACCTTTCCAGCGCTTTTTTGTAATCCCCTTTCCTGAACCAGGCTTCTGCAATCATCAGCGACAGCTCATCGGCAGAGGCGACGCCGTCCTGCAGCAAGGCCTGTTCGGCATAAGCCAGTAGTTCATCGTCCTTTCCCTGTTTGAAATATACTGTAGCTATGAGTACAGGTACGATGGTGCTGTAGGATTCGTGTGCTGCGGCGCGCTGCAGATCTTTGAGTGCATTATCGTAATCCCCAAGAGAAGTCTCTATGAAACCGGCATAATAGCTCGAAGCGGGTCCGTACTGCCCACCTAGTGATTTTACTGTATTGAATTGATCCAGTGCGGGAAGAAAGTTTCGCTGACTAAAAAGGCAATAGCCCCACCGAAAGCGCCCGATGTTTTGCTGCTCCTGGGTCAGCAAACTGAAATTCACTTTGGTAAAATAACCTGCAGCCTTCCCATACGCTTTCTCCCCATAGAAAAAGCCAGCCAGGTCGTAGTACGCCAGGATAGCCCGGGGATGATTGGGGTGCTCCTCGACAAATCGCTCCAGTAATTTTTCGCCGTCGGAATGGAATAGGGTAATGGCACAGTACGCCCGGTAGTATCCTGCTTCGACGTTGCGGGTGTCAACAGAAGCCGGCACTCTCAAAAAATCATCAAACGCATTAAGTGCTGCCGCGAACTGCCGGTGTGCCAGGAAATCTAGACCGGCCTGAAAGCGTTGGTTTCTCAGTCCTTGCGCAAGCGTCTCCTGTGCGCATGCCACGCCATGGGCCAACAAAAAAACAAGCAGTACCAGTGTACCTCTTCTCATTTTAGCTTTCTCTCAGAACAGGATGACTCCAGAATTATTGCCGACCGTCTCAAAAAAATAAATAGTGCCTGTAAAAAAATTGGATACAGGTCATCAAAAGTAAGGAATCGAATTCAGAAATCCACTGAATGATCTTCCTTTTGGAATTAATTCGGTATTAATAAATCAACCGAAGCACCAACTCTTTTAGGATCTGTCCATCCTGGACGGAGCCCGAATTCACTCCTTTCAATTTCATATCTGCGCCACGCAATAACCCGATATTCTCTACCAGTTTGCCAGTCGAATAATTCTGTAAAGCCGTACTGTAATCGCGGATAGCATAGGGACTGATTCTTAGAACGTTAGCTAATTCTTTCTCATTTCTACTTGAGGACGTGGAAGCCAGCAGGAGCTTGCTGTAGAAACTGAAGAGGAAGGCAATAACCATAATCAGTGGGTTCTTTTTGGTATTGGCCGCAAAGTAATCGGCAATCTGGCTCGTCCTGAGTGGGTCCCTCTGAATCAATGCCTTTTGCAGCTCGAAAATATTGTACTCCCGGCTCATCCCAACCTGCGCCATGACTTCATCCGCTGTCAACGTGTGTCCTGCTTCCTTCCCAATCAACATCTTGTCGATTTCGCCGGCGATGCGGCTGAGATCCACACCGATAGCTTCGCAAAGAACACGCACCGCGCCACCTTCCACCTTTGCTCCCCGTGAACTTACATGTGATTCGATGAATTCTGGCAGCTTGTTCTCATACGGTTTCTTGAAGGTGAGGGCCGTAGTCAATTGCTCGGCCTTCTTGCCCAACTCCTTCCTCTTATCGAGCGTCTTGTACTTGTGGCAAAGTACGAGGACCGTAGTGGGTGCAGGTTTATGAAAGTAGTCCAGCATCATCTTTTGGCCTGCCTCTTTGGAAAGATCCGGGATATCCTGGGCCTCGCGCACCACAACAACCTGTCTTTCTGCCATCATCGGAAACCGTTTGGCATGGTTCAGGATCACATGTACAGGAGATTCCTTTCCATACAGAATCACCTGATTGAAGCTACGCTCACTTTCGTTCAGTGCATTCTCCTCGATGTAGTTCGCAATGAGGTCTATATAGTAGGTTTCCTCCCCCTGGAGCAGGTAAACCGGGTCATACTTTCCGGCCTTCAGGCCTGTCAATAACTTTTTTACGGCAGCATCCATGTTAAACTCTTCTTGTCCGATGTAATTGAAAAGCCGACACCAGTCCCACAATTGCTCCTGCCAGATGTGACTCCCAGGAAACGTGTGAATTGACAGGCAGCACCCCGTAAAAGATACCTCCGTACATGACCATTACCACCACAGAAATAAGCAGAGACCAGAAGTCCTTTCTCAGGAGACCAAAGAAAATCAAAAAAGAGGAAAGTCCATAAATCAAGCCGCTTGCCCCGATATGGTAGGAAACGCGCGGGCTCAACAGCCAGACAAGACAATTGGTAATCAAATAACACCGGGCAAAAACCGTTGCCCCGATGCGGGGGTAAAAGAAATAAAGAATAGATCCAAGGAACAGCAAAGGAAGCGTATTGGAAACCAAATGCGGGAGGCTTCCATGAATCAACGGTGCTGTGATAATGCCTATCAGTCCTTCCCACGTGCGCGGTTTGATGCCAAGCCAGCCCAGATCAATTCCATAGAAGAATTGAATGCTGAATAGCGCCCACATCAAGAAGACAATTCGAAAGGGAACAACCGAACTTCCAAAAAATGACGGAGTTGCTTGCGCCATCAGATTAACGGCGGGCTGGATCTTCAATCATGGTTAATCCCATCAGCTTTGACTCCCCTTTTCCGACCGACATGATCCCGAGTAGACCACCGGAAGACTCGGCGATACTTGCGGCCATGTTGAGCAAACTTCGATAAAATTCCATAGCGAACGCGTTATCAATCTGGGGAAGCACCTGGTTCAGCCTGGATAATTCCTGAGAAAGCACTGCGGTGCGTTCCGTTGCGTCCTTGGGGAGTGTCTGCATCAGTACTTTCAGCTTATCCTCAAAATCGGCATAAGCCTCAGCGTAGAACATATCCAAAGAAGGTCGGACGCTTTTCCTTTTCTTACGGGCGACCTGGATTGCCTGCTTCCACTCACTCCTGTCAATCTTGCTATCTGCTCCGGCAACCAGGACTGCCACAAGCATGGGTGCATGTAGCATTAATTCCTGATCGGCAACTGATAATTTTTGGAGCTCGGGGACCATTTCCTATGAATTGTCAGGCTGCAGATCCATCTCTAAAACGACCTGTATCAATTCCTGTTCAAAACTACCAATTTCCGGTGAACTACCGATTGACCGGGGCCGGTTAGGACCACAAAGTACATCCCATTGGCCAGGTCTCTTACATCTACTTGCCTGGTGTTGTTAATCAGATCATCGAATTCTCCTTTGCGCACGGTAATGCCGCGCTGATCCAGCACTTTCCACGTAAAGCCGGCAGTTGGCTGTCCATCCGGTATGCGGAAGTAGAACTCCCCGTTTGCAGGATTCGGATACATAGAAATTCCGTTTAAAGTAGATGGAGCTGCTTCATCCTCCAAACCAACGATCACACTACCACGCTTGGGCAGAATCGGCATGGTGATGCTTTGGAGAATCTCCTTCGTGTTCTTATTCTGCACATAACCTACCAGCGTAAGCTGGGCAGGGTTGGTAATGGGCACATTGATATCTACATTGGTGTTTGTCTCTGTACGATTATCGTTTGCGAGGAAGTTCTGCGTTACCGTCTTGCCGTCAGGGCCAAAAAGCTGCTTGCGCATAATGAATTTTGACAACCCCGACTGATTTTCCACCAGGACAACCTGGGCAATTAGCGGTGTGTTGACAGCCTTTCTGGCAGTCATCGACAGTCTAACCGTAATCGTCGTAGCATTACCTGCAGCTGGAATCGTATCTAGTTGCAAAGTAAAGAGCGGGTCAACCAGCGCCCTTCTGTCCACTTCTACGGCATTGGCATCCAAATCTGTAAATAAGCCAGTGAACTTGACACCATCACGAATACCGTCGATGATGGTAGTCGGCGGCTGCGAAACTCCGTAGAACAACGAACGCGCTCCTGGATCGCTCGGATTATCCAGGTTGAACGGATCAGGGTTAGGGAAACTCATGTGGTACTGTACACTGTAGAAATCAGAATTCCCCGCCCGGTTGGTGAGTTGATCCTGATACCTTGCATTAATCCAATTGTCCGCCGCCGCACCGGAAGGTAAATTCGTAAAGTGCTCCACCAGCACATTCCGCTGCTTTTCTCCTACATACACATTGTCAAATGCAAATCCGTCATAGGTTTTTCCGGCTGCGTTCTGGTCGTTGCTGGAGAATGCTAGCCGCACCCGGACCTGGGCTCTGGCCAGCGGGTTGACCATATCCAGGTTAAACCGTCCATTTTTCCAGCCACCGGATTTATCGGTCCAGCCGTAAGGTCCAATAATTTGATTTCCAGGATTTGATACAATCGTTGCGTTCTTCTCGTACCAGTTGATACCCTGATCGCGCTGGTTTCCGGTGAGGCCGGCAAGCGGCCCGATGATATTCCAGTTTAGACCACCGTTGGTTGAATACTGCAGAACCACCCCATCCAAGTTTGTTTCAGCATCGCTCCAGTAATCCAGAGAGATCATAGGCCGTTTGAGTTGGTTGAGGTTAAAACATGGGCCGTTCACAACGGACGACTCCTTGTTGTAATACGTTGGATTTCCCGCACTCATGATGTTCTGTTTTGTCCACCATGCCTTGGTCCCCGATGCGGCAGAATTAATTGTCAATCCAGCGGGGGTTCCATAATCCCAACTTATAGGGCTAATGACTATGGGGGCGGAACTGATACGTAGCCCTTCTGGTATCCAGCCAGTCGAGTTAGTCTCAAAGTCTTTTATGTATGGCGTTAAGGCATTCGGAGTCTCGGTAACGCCAGCCGGAAGAATGATTACAGACTGCGTAAGGGAGTTGGTACAATTATCGCTGGTTAACACCGTTAGTTTTGTATTGTACGTAGAGGTCACTGCAAAATTGTGAAGTGGATCCTTGTATGTACCCGTGGTCGCACCTCCATGAGTGCCCCCAGGGACCATCCCACCTGCCGGGCCTGTCAAAGTAAATCCATCACCAAAATCCCACGTGTACGTTGTGATGGTACCGGACCCGAGCGCTGTAGCATCCAGGTAACTGGTCTGATCGTTCGTACAAATAGCTGCCCATGAGAAGTCTACTACGGGCACTGGTCCTACCGTTATGTTGAAAGTAGCCGTATTACTGCATCCCTGATTCGTAGAAACTATCAAACCAACAGTTTTCGGACCAGGAGCTAAATAAGTATGGCTGACCACTGGCCCAAAACCTCCCGTGCCATCCCCAAAATTCCAATTATAAGCAGCGATAACCCCACCAAAGGGATTTGTACCGGGCATAGAGGATGTGCTTCCGTCCAGGTTCACGGCTGCAACGATGCAGTTGTTAGGAGGCACTGATATGACTGCTGTCGGACTTGCAAAGACGCGTACGTAGTAGGTGAGCGGGGTGGATGGATCACCCAGGGTATTGGTATAATAATACTGTAACTGATAAATGTCCGAAGGCAGGCCGTCGGTATCCAGGAACCAATCGCTGCCCGATACGGAAATCTTTGCCTGGATTACTGGTCCGTTAGGCCCAACGCCTGTAAAATCTGTCCGAACTAACCCCGTGCTGGCAGCCGGATTCCCCACAAGCCTGATTAATCCAATGTTACCACACACCTCAAACTCTCCCAGGCCATTCTTCGGTATAAAGGGACATGCTGAAGGGATTGGCGCACAGTGGTACTGGAGCGCAAAATCAATTGTCGTCACCGGGTTCACCACTACATTTTGCGTATTGAAATTTGTGCAGCTGTTCCCGTCGGTGTACGTATACGTAATCTGATGCGAACCAACCCCTGCCGCAGCAGGATTAAAGTCGGCAACATCAGGATTTGCATTTAATGTTGGTCCGATGTTACCGCCCACTGAGATTGTAAAGAGTCCTCCATTTTGTGTTCCGGACAAGGTAATCGGAGGATTGTTCTCGGCCATCGTCCCTGGCAGCCCAAAGAATGACACCAGCGGCAGCGGATTAATTTTCAAGAACATCTGATCTGTAACTGCAGGACATGGGCCCAGTCCGTCCGGATCATTGGCCGTAAGGGTTAGCGTTAGCGTTAGGTTGACTTCGCTCGGATTACTAAATGAATAGTTAGATGTAGGACTTGCGGAATTTGAGTACGTACCGGTGCCCCCTGACCAGCCCACACCACTTGGTGCGTAGGTTATGGCACCCTGCAGGGCGATGCTTGGAATATTGCGGCACAAGGCAAGATCCGGGCCTGCTGTAATTTGTGCTGCGGGGTTTACGGTTACGCTGATCGTAAACACGTTACCGAGGCATCCATTCGCTCCAGTTGGTGTCACCGAATACATGACCGTTTGAGGAACAAACGTTGTATTGACCAGAACATCGGTAATGATCGTGGTCGACTGTACGCTTGTACTTTCTCCAGTTACGCTTGCGTGTGCAAGTGCCAACCAGGTAAATGTTGATGGCAACGAGTTTCCAGGCAGCGTATTTACATTTGTCTGAAGGTTATACCCTACTGGAGTTCCGCTGCAAATTGTGGGCGCCGCCGTGGTTACACCCAAAGGCTCCGGTTTGACCGTGATCATGATGGTAAAATTATTACCAACACACGAATTGACACCTGTAGGTGTCACCGTATAGGTGACAGTCCTGTCAAGGTTGGTCACATTGTTCAGGTTGTCGGTGATGATGGGTCCGGTAACAGGAGTAACATCACTTTCCCCGGTCACAAAGAGATTTGTTGCAGCGATCCAGCTGAACGTGCTGCCTACATTATTACCAAGGATAGCCACGTTATTGATAAGGTTGTAATTCGCAGCTACATCACTGCACGTAGTTACCGTCTGATTAACTCCTACCGGAGCTGGCTTCACGGTGACCGTGACGGTAAAGTTGTCTCCGGCACACAGGCTGACCGATCCAGTTGGTGATACCGTATAAACCACTACCTGATCGACACCGGTAACATTGGTCAATGTGTTGTTAATCGTTGTTGAAGTCTGCGCCGTAAGGCTTTCCCCCCCCACGTTCGTGTTGTCTACCAGCGCAAGCCAGCTGAACGTACTTGGCATCGCGTTACCAAGTCCATTAATGTTCGTTGTTTGCAGATTGTAATTCACTGACAGGTTGCTGCAGATAGTTTTTGTATCATTTGCGCCTCTTGGCTCGGGCTTGATAGGAACGGTAACGGTGAACATATCTCCCAGGCAGCCAAGGCCGCTGACGGGTATGACGGTGTAGACTACGCTTACGTTTGCCAGTGAGATGTTGGTCCACAGGTCATCGGCTAGTTCTGCTGCCAGTTTACCCGTACCCGCACTGACCGTTCCCGCGCTTTGTGTCAGGCCATTGCTGTTGGTCGTGATATTATAGGTGGCAGCACCTGACACTGTAAGATTGTACCCTGTAGCAATGTCGCTGCAAACGGGTGCTGTAAGTACTGGTAACGTATTCGCGGGTTCGGGCCGCACGGTTATCTGCACAAGGAACGGTGTTCCACTGCAGCCGGCGCTGCTTATGGGAGTGACGGTGTAGTCGACAAACACATTACCCGGTCCGGTGTTGGTCCATGCATCATCTGTTAGCTCGTTAACACCTTTGCCAACACCCGCACTGACAGTCCCAGCACTTTGGACCAAGCCATTTGGATTGGTAGCAATGGTATAGCTTGCCGCGCTCACGCTAGTCCCAGTTGTGGACAATGCTACCCCGGGCCCAATCGCTACATCACTGCAAACTGTTGCCGAATTAGGAACCCCCACAGGTGCCGGGTTTACTGTGATCACCACGTTCACTGCTGCTCCTACACATCCCGTAGGACCGGTAGGTACAATGTTATACGTCGCCGTGATCGGTGAGCCACTCGTGTTAGTCAGAATATCTAAAATGGTCAGCGCGTTAGACTCTGGAACTGCTGCCCCGG